>Ga0066870_100233_pt1 | contig 31697 bp, 30 predicted proteins | sample CeladaPassage60A_FD_62237 | JGI IMG/M metagenome (GOLD analysis project Ga0066870, IMG submission 62237) | Cellulose-adapted microbial communities from the Joint BioEnergy Institute, USA - Passage3 60A | ecosystem: Engineered > Bioreactor > Continuous culture > Unclassified | place: USA... | reverse complement strand
ACCATAGTTTTCGACGGGAGCCCCTTCTTTGGTTGGGCTGAAGGCTTTCGTATCCAGAAAATCCTCCAGACGCCGGGTGAGGGCAAGACCGCATTGTTGAGCTTTTTCTGCGTTCATCTGTTCCACTTTTTTTTGGAGCTCTTCGAGGGCATTGGGATTTTCAGCCAACAGTTTCTCTTTATTTCCGAAGTTTTGGATAACCCGAATTTTTGGTTTTTTGGTTACCGGATCCCGGAAGGATTCAACGATCCGAACATATTCCTTCCCGCGGTTCTTGAAGATTTGAAGGTACATGGGAATCACCTCATTAGAGATAATTATACCATATATACTTTCATATGTACATACCAAAAACATAAAAAATAGGCTAAAAACATGAAAAAATCAATGTTTTTAGCCCAATTTTTCAATTTCAACTGTAAAAGTCGGGAAGGAACTCGGACGGTCCGGCGGGATGCCGGCCATTTTTTATTGTGGCGGTCCTTCCTTCCAACTCGGTAAACCTTACGACTATGTGAATGTGCCGGACATTTATTATTGGGCGGTCCTTCCCCGGACGATCCCGGAACATCCCTTCCGCCCCTCCCCTGTTTCCCGAAACCGAAACCCCGAAAAGCCGGGAAAACTTTCCGGTCCGAACCAAAGGAAAAAATCTTGCATAAACCCCGGTTTTTTTACAAAAAATAAGGGATTCATGTATAGAATCGGGGTTTTCTGTTCAAAATGGATGCTGAGGTGATGGAAATGAAAGAGGAAGAAAAGAAACTGATCCGGAAAACCGGCATCCAACGCTTCTTCAAAAAACGGTGGGTTTACCCCGCGGTCTACATTGGAGCGGCAGCAATCATCTTGGCCTCATTCCTATGGTTCCAAAGTAGAGGCGACGAGGGAAACCCGAAAAATATCGGCTATGAATCCAATCCGGAGATGAATCTTGCGGATAAGGATGCGATGGAAGTCAACATGCCTGTGGAAAATTTCGAATGGCCCGTCACGAACGCGGACGAAGTCGAAATCAAGACGCCTTTCTATGACGCGAACGCATCCCAAGAGGAACAGGAATCGGCGCTCGTCTCCTATGAAAACAGCTTCCAGCCCAATACCGGCATCGACATCGTGGCAAAGAACGGGGAAACCTTTGACGTGACCGCCGCCATGAGCGGAACGGTGAGTGCGGTGGAAGAAGACGCCCTCCTCGGGAACACGATCGTCATCGAACATGCCAATGGCGTCGAAACCCGTTACCAATCGGTCAGCGACATCCAAGTGAAGGCCGGAGACAAGGTGAAGCAGGGGCAAGTGATCGCCAAGGCGGGAAGAAGCCTGATCAATGAAGACGCGGGCATCCATGTCCACTTCGAAATCCGCAAAGACGGTGTCGCATACAATCCGGTGGAGTATTTCAAAAAACCGGCCACTTCGCTGAAGGAAGTCGAAAATTCCACGGGAACCGGCGAAAAGGCCGATGAAGAGGCGAATGATTCTTCTCAATCCGATGGGTCGGACGAAGGACAAACGAGTCCGGATCAAACCCAGGGACCGACGGATTAATTCCCGTGCCTGAAAACCGCCGATGCGAAAAAGGCGCGGACGCGAAAATCTCCGGGGAAGGCAGCTTGAACCGGACGGCCTCCGGAATCCGGAAGATTTTGCATCATCCGGCTGCCGGTCATCGGCCGGCTTTCTTACGGAAGAATCCCCCTTTATCTCGAATAGATTTTTGAACCATGGGCCGAAATCCGAATCATCGGCCCAAATTTTTTTGCATTTTTACCGGTCCATTTGGGGTTCGCCGATGAACAAGGAAACGGGCAGTCCCGGCGAGTCTAGCCACGGGATTTCGCTGCCCGGAAGGCCCCTGCGGCAAAGGGGCGCTCGGGCCGGGCCACCCTTCTCCGCCGGCTCCCGGTTCGCCGGCCTTTGGCGGGGTGGGCGGAAACGGACGGGAGAGGAACCGGCCCCGCAGGCCAAGGGGCCGGGCTTCCCATCCTTCAAGCCCTCGGTTCACCTGGCCTTTCCGGGGCAGGCGGTATTGGAACCCCCGGCCAAAGGGCCGGCCCTCCGGCTTGTCCCGATCGCTGAAACCGCGGGAAAATCCCAAACCGGATACAGACACTCCCGGACGCCCGTTCCGGGATATCTTTCTTTCCGAACGGAACGTACCGCCCGGCTTCCTGCCCGGCGCCGAGCTGCCGAAAAGCCACCCCCCGATAGCGCGAAAAATCCCGTTGACGCCCCGCTGAAAAGACCGTTCCCCCGGCGGCTGTTCCGGGAGGAAAAAATCCCGGATATCCTGCTCCGGCCATGCCGAAAGGCCCCCCTTTCTTCCGCTCCGCTTTTCCCGGAGGAAGGAAATTCCCGCCAGCCCTTGTCCTTATTGCGCTTATCGTGCATATCTCCCCTGCCAAGTTAATAAAATGTTACAAACCTGACAAAGAGAGTGTTTGAGGTGAGGATCCGTAAAAGGCAGCTCAGATGTTGCGCTGGACGTGAAGCGTACAAGTAATCAGAAAGCCTTTGGCTTTCTGCCGCATAAAGTTCCGCTTTCATTGAATGAAAAGGAACGGCTGTTTCCGGCCAAAGGCACGGATGGGCAAGAAAAACATTTCCCTCTTTATGCGGGTGGATGCAGCATGTTTCCGGACAAACGCGAGTCTCATTTCACACTTCTCACATCCAAATTGCGGGAGGCGAGTGGTGTGCACGATTACATCAAAGAAAGAACGGTCAAGATCGGAAAGTATATCGTGGAGACGAAAAAAACGGTCCGCGTCATCGCGAAGGAGTTCGGCGTATCCAAAAGTACCGTCCACAAGGATCTTACGGAAAGGTTGCCGGAAATCAATCCCGAACTGGCCAACGAAGTGAAAAAAATTTTAAATTACCATAAATCGATCCGCCATTTGCGGGGGGGAGAGGCGACGAAATTGAAATACAAAAAGGCGGCCGAGCGGGCGCAGGAACAGGTGGCGAGGCGGTGAAGGGCGGGCATGGACTTTCAATTCCAAAATTAAGAAAAAATAGCAAAAAATAATCCATAAACCCCTTCCAATATGATAGAATAAACAATTAGAATACTGTGTTGAACGGGTCTGGATAGGGGGAGAAAAAGGAATATGTTCGCCAGAGACATCGGTATTGATCTAGGGACAGCGAATGTATTAATTTTTTTGCGCGGAAAAGGCATTGTCCTCAATGAACCTTCCGTCGTCGCCATCGACAAAAACACCAATTCCATCCTCGCGGTGGGCAACCAGGCGAGAAAAATGGTCGGGCGTACACCGGGCAACATCATCGCCTTGCGTCCGTTAAAGGACGGTGTCATCGCCGATTTCCAAGTGACGGAGGCGATGTTGAAATATTTTCTCAGCCAGTTGAAACTGAAGGGTTTATTTGCCAAGCCGAGAATTTTAATTTGCTGTCCCACCAATATTACCAGCGTGGAGCAGAACGCCATCCGGGATGCGGCCATTAAATGCGGCGGGAAAAAAGTTTTCATGGAAGCGGAACCGAAAGTCGCCGCCATCGGGGCTGGCATGGACATTTACCAGCCGAGCGGGAACATGGTCATCGACATCGGCGGCGGGACCTCCGATATCGCCGTTTTGTCCATGGGCGATATCGTCACGTCCGCGTCGATCAAGGTGGCCGGCGACAAATTCGACATGGAAATCTTGCAGTATATCAAACGGGAATATAAACTGTTGATCGGCGACCGGACGGCCGAAGAAATCAAGATCAACATCGGCACCGTGTTTCCGGGGGCGAGAAACGAAGAAATGGACATCCGCGGCCGCGACATGGTGACCGGTTTGCCCCGCACGATCACGATCAAATCCGCCGAAGTCGAAAGGGCGTTGCGGGAGCCGATTTCGGAAGTCGTCCAAGCCGCCAAAAACGTATTGGAACGGACGCCTCCCGAATTATCCGCCGACATCATCGACAAAGGGATCATTTTGACCGGGGGCGGCGCCCTGTTAAACGGCATCGACAAGCTTCTCGCCGAAGAATTGAAAGTGCCCGTTCATGTGGCGGAAAACCCCATGGATTGCGTGGCCAACGGAACCGGCATTTTGCTGGAAAGCATCGATAAAATCCAAGGACGGAAACTCGTTTAAAACCGGTAAGAATCGCCGATATTCGCGGGCGATTCTTTTTTATTCCGCGAAAATTTTCCCCTTTCCCCGGAAATTTTTCCGCGGCAATGTCAGATTTTGTGGTATGATAGAAAAAAACATTTCCATGCCTTCAAAAGATTTTTTTCGCCCGGCGGCCGCAGGAAAATGGCGGGCCGATCCGGAAAAAATTCATGCATAAAGAAAGACCGGAATCCATAAAAAATGGCGGAGCGGATGCCGAAAAATATAAATGAAAGCTTTTTTCACGGGAAAAAATTTCCGCCGGAAAACGAGGTGATCCTTTTGTTCAGAGGGTTTTACACGGCCGCATCCGGCATGATTGCCCAACAAAGAAGGACGGAAATTTTGACGAATAATCTGGCGAACGTCAGCACCCCGGGATATAAAGCGGATGAAACGGTGCTCCGGGCTTTTCCGGAAATGCTGATCCAACGCTTGGAAAATCAGGCTTTGCCCGGGACGGCCGACAAAAGATTGCCCAGGCTTTCCTACGTCGGCCCGTTAAATACGGGGGCATACGTGCAGGAGACGATCCCGCGCTTTCAACAGGGAGACTTGGAAGAGACCGGATTTTCCACCGATATGGCTCTGGTGAACATCAATATGCCGGAAAACGAAGCGGGCTTTCAAGGAACGGTATTTTTTACCTTGGAAAATCCCGCCGGGGGGATCCTGTATACGAGAAACGGCAATTTTACTTTGGACGGGGCGGGCTATTTGACGAACGCCTACGGTCTGTATGTGCTGGATGACCAGGGAAACCGGATCCGCCTGGACAGCGACCGGTTCCAGGTCGATGAGGACGGCTGGATTATCCAGGACGGCGCCCCCGTCGCCAGAATCGGCGTCGCCTTTGCCGAAAATCCCCTGGCGCTCGTGAAAAGGGAAGACGGCAACTATCAATGGGAAGACGGGGTGCTCCCCTCCGCCTATGGGCAAGGGAACGTGTCCTTCCTCGTCAAACAGAACCACATCGAACGTTCCAACGTGGACTTGGCCGAGACGATGACCCAATTGCTGACGGCCTACCGCACCTTCGAAGCGAATCAAAAAATTGTCCAGGCCTACGACAGGAGCATGGACAAGGCGGTCAATGAAATCGGAAGAATCGGCTAATGTTGATCCGGAAGACCGCTCGGGTAAAGGAATAAAGGAATCGCCAATGGTCAGGGGTGAAAGCTTTTGAACCGGACGATGATTACCGCGGCCAACACGATGAACCAGCTGCAAAAACATTTGGACATCATCAGCAACAATATCGCCAACGCCCAAACGACGGGATTCAAAAAACGGCAGGCCTCCTTTTCGGAAATGTTCGTCCAGCAATTTCAAAATCAGCCGAACATGGATGCGGAAGCCGGCCGGCTGACGCCGGGGGGCATCCGCTACGGCGTCGGCGCGAAGCTGTCCCAGGTGCGGATCAGCCTCGCCCAAGGCAGCATCGTCCATACCGGCCGCGACCTGGATTTCGCCTTGACGGTGGAAAACCAATATTTTAAAGTGCTCGCCCGCCGGGGGAATCAAGAGACGGTTTCCTATACGAGAGACGGCGCCTTTTACCTTTCGCCGGTCAACGAGGATCAAGTCATCCTCGTCAACGGCCAGGGTGATCCGGTGCTTGATGAAAACGATAACCCGATCGTCTTCGACGGGGATTTCCGGGACATCCGCCTCCAGGACAGCGGGGTGCTTTCGGTCACCTATGATGACGGGACCGTCAGGGAAATTCCTTTGGGCATCGTCGAGGTCCATAAACCCCAACTTTTGCAGCAGATCGGGGACAATCTGTTAAGCCTGCCGGAGAATTTCGCCGAATTGAATGTCCCGGAGGGGGAGATTTTAACGAATCTCCAGGGGGGAGCCCGCATCGGGATCGGGCTGGAACAGCAAGCCCTTGAACAGTCCAATGTGGATATCGGCGAAGAACTGACAAAAATGATCCAAGTCCAGCGGGCGTACCAGTTTCAAGCCCGTTCCATTACCTTGGCCGATCAGATGATGGGACTGATCAACGGGCTGCGTTGACAGATCGCAACAGGAGTCCAATAGAGCGGGGTATATACGCATGGAAGGACTGAAAGCGCAAAAGGCGACCCTTTCAAGGAGCGAAAAACGGGAGGCAAGAAGGGAGAAGCGGGAGAAAAAGAAAAAAATCCGGATCCGCCTCTTTCCCATTTGGCTCCGCATCCTTATCGTCCTCTTTTTGATCGTCGTCTGTTTCTTCATCGGCGCGATGATCGGCTACGGCGTCATCGGGGACGGCAACCCCTTCGACGTGTTTAAAAAATCGACGTGGACGCATATTTATGATATCGTGAACAAAGAATCGCCCGATTGACCGGAAAACGGGCCGGCGGAAGCTTCCGGTCCGGGGGTTTCCCGGATCTTTTTTCCGCCCGGCCGCTTTGCGCCCGCGCGCGGTTTGCCCGGCGTTTTTTCCGGGGGGGCTTGCGGCCGCTCCGGGAAGGAAAAATGGCAATCAAGACGGTGAAGGAGATCGAAGGATGTACGATATTCAGGAGATTCAAAAGGTGATTCCCCACCGCTATCCCTTTTTATTGATCGATAAAATTTTGGAAGTGGAGGAAGGGAAAAGGGCGGTCGGATTGAAGAACGTGAGCGCCAACGAAGCCTTTTTTGCCGGCCATTTTCCCGAATATCCCGTGATGCCCGGCGTACTGATCGTGGAAGCTTTGGCCCAGGTGGGCGCCTTCGCCCTTTTGAAAAAGGAAGAAAATCGCGGAAAAATCGCCTTTTTTGCCGGCATCGACAACTGCCGGTTCAAGAAACAGGTGAAGCCCGGCGACCAATTGCGCCTGGAAGTGGAGATCCTCCGCCTGCGCGGGCCCGTCGGCAAAGGGAAGGGCGTCGCCACCGTCGACGGCGAAGTGGCCTGCGAAACGGAGATCATGTTTGCCTTGGGGAAATAATGGGGAAACCTTCCTTGGGAAAACGATCGGAAGGGCCGGCCCGTCCTTTTTCCATGGCGTGCCGGATTTTTTCGGTTTTACGCTGCCCGAAGCGGGCGGCGTTTTTTATTGGGTTGGGCGGCGGAGCTTCCGGGGTGGCCGGCCGCCATTTTTTGCCGCAAAAGGGTGGAGCGGGATGAGGACGGAAGGGCGGCCGTTTGTAATGGAAGGGCGGACGGCTTTTGTGAATGGGAGGGCGGTCGTTTTTTATTGTAAAGGCCGGGGGGATTTTTTCCTTTTTTGCGCGGAAGGGAAAAATCCGCAACCGGAAGGAAGATCGGAAGGCGGCCGGGCCGGCCGCCCATTTTAGGGCGGACCGGAATCCATGCGGATTAAAGGCGTGCCGGCATTATTCGGACAAAAGGAAAACGGCTTTTGGACAAAAGGGATCTGTCCGGATGCAAGTTCTTCGCGATTTTCGGGAAACCTAACGGCAGCACCCAAAAAAAAAGGGTCAACTGGCCGTTTTTTGCGCGCCGCAAACGGCCTTTCGGGAAAATCATGAGGAAAGGAGCGGGAAAATGAGGTTGATCTGCCGGATCGGGCTTTCCCTTCTTGCGTTTTTCCTTTTGGCAGCCTGCAACAACTTGGATCGAAGCCCCGTCGGGAAAAACAATTCCGGGGACGATGACGGCATCGGCAATACCAGGAACGTGAACGATCCGAACCGGAACGACGGCAATATATTGGATGACGACAGGAACAACGACGGCATCCGGGACAACGTTAACTATCCGAAAGAAGGCGGTGGCGAACGGGTCAAGGACAAGATTCCGAACGGCTACCGGCCCGGCGTCGAAGATCCCGGCGTACCGAAGAAGGGGAACTTAAGAATCAATTCCAACACCCCGCGCAAAGATGTGATCGATGAATACAATGACCGCAACAATCAGAAGCAATAACGGCCGAGTCAGGGAGGCCAGTTCCTGGAGAAAAAGGCCCCCGCGCAATTTCCGGAGGGCAGGGCATCTGTGGAAATGCCTTGCCCCCGTCCAAGGCCGCCGGGGAAGCTGACAGGTCCGGAAGTTGGGGCTTGTTTTCTCGTCAGGAAAAGGAAGAATTTCTTATATTGGTCGGAAGGACTCCAGGCCATCAAATCGAGAAACAGCCGTATCAACAGAAACCGCCTGCGCTGACTGACAGGATCCGGAAAAACGGAACCCCGGTTTCTCCCGACTAATCTTCCGAGCGGGGGGCACGGACGGCCAGTTTCTTTTTCATCCCCTCTTTAAAAGCCTCCAGAAGCTCTTCACCCTGCAAGTTTTGATTCAACAGACATTCCAGCAGGGAAACGGCGTAATAATTCCTCGATCCGGAGAGTTTTCCCCTGAACAGAACCGTGGCGAAATCGTCCATTTCCGTATAAGAAACGAGTTTCACCGAAAAATAGGCAGGATCATTTTCCCTTTTGGTAATGATGGCCTGCACGCGGAATATCTCGTCCTTGTCTGCCAGCCGAAATCGTTCGGCGTCCGTTTTTTTCAAAAAGATTTCGATCAGCCAAGTGTTTTCCTCGTTTTCCTGGTTGATGACCAAGCCGTCCTCAAAGGGGACGGGGGTCAAACCGTCCTCGCCGATGAGCTGAAAATCCGCCAATTTGAATGTCTTCATTCGCATACACTCCGATACTTGTCCGTTTTAGTACCATTATACATGCTTTCGCAAACGGTTTCTAAGTTTTTTGGATGCGGTGTTTCTTTTCGGCCGTCCGATGTTCATCCCGATGCGGGGAAAAATGGACGATATGGGAACATGTTGAACATTCCGTTGCCGATTTTGGACGCTCCGATCGATGATGGACATAAATGAGGGGATGATGGACATTTTTTTGGCGATGATGGACAAATTTTCTTCCATGTTGGACATATTTTTTTCTATGATGGACAAAAATCTTCAAATGTTAAACAAATTTCTCTTCATGATGGACAGTGTCAGGCGATGTTGGACAATTTTTTTCAAATGTTGAACCGTTCGGACCCGATTTTAGACAAATCGATCTTCCGGTCTAAAAGGATGTTGGACCAACTTCCGGAAATGTTGGACAAACTCGATCGAATGTTGAACATTTGGGAAAAAATGTGGAATCATCGGGCCCCGATGTTGGACAATCCGGTGGCGGGGACAAGACGAATGTTGGACATTCAGATGTTTGACAGACCGATCGCGGAATCAAAACGGATATCGGAGGTTCCGATGTAGACAGTCAAATTGCGGATACAAGACGGATGTCGGCCGTTCTGGCATCGGGCAGGCAAATCGCGGGTACAAGACGGATGCCGGCCGTTCCGTTGTCGGGCAGGCAAATCGCGGATACAAGACGGGTGCCGGCCGTTCCTTCGTCGGAGAGTCAAATCGCCGGCACGGGACGGATGTCGGCCGTTCCGGCGTCGGACAGTCAAATCGCGGGTACAAGACGGATGCCGGGCGTTCCGGCGTCGGAGAGTCAAATCGCCGGCACGGGACGGATGCCGGCCGTTCCAGCGTTGGATAGTCAAATCGCGGGTACAAGACGGGTGCCGGCCGTTCCGTTGTCGGGCAGGCAAATCGCGGATACAAGACGGATGCCGGGCGTTCCGGCGTCGGGCAGGCAAATCGCGGGCACGAGACGGATGCCGGCCGTTCCCGTCAGGGCCGAAAAATCATTGCCCATGTCTTTGCTGAATTCAATCGCGGAACAGGCCGCTCTCCGCCAGGCTCGCTGTTTTTTCATCGGGAGAGAGGACGGGCAGGGCGAATTTTGTCGAAAAAAATTTGTTCCATTGGACATTTCTTAGAAAAAGGCCTCCGTAGAGACGAAAAAAGCCAAAATTTCCCGCAGAAACGAAAAAATTTGCCGGAAGGAGGGGAAGTAATGGGATTTTTGTCCTTTTTACTTCCCCGCCATTTTTTCCTAATATGGAGACACGACAAGAAGGAAGGGAGATGAGGGGTTGATTAATGAAGTCATTTTGGTGGGAAGGCTGACGAAAGATCCGGAGCTGAAGTTCACGAAGGACGGGACCGCGGTGACGAACGTAACGCTGGCGGTGAACCGTTCCTTTCGCAACAGCGCGGGAGAAATCGAGACCGATTTCGTTCCGTGCATCCTTTGGAGCCGGGCGGCGGAAAACGCGGCGGAATATTGCCGGAAAGGCTCAATGATCGGCATCACCGGAAGGATCCAGACGAGGAGCTATGAGAACCGGGAAGGCAAGAAGGTGTATGTCACCGAAGTGGTTGCCGATACGGTCCGTTTCCTCGGCGGGAAACCCGCGGAAAACAAGGCCGCGATTGCCGAGAACAAGGCGGTTGCAGAGAACAAGGCCGCCGTCAGCCAGTGACGGAAAGGCTCGGGCAGCCGCTGTGACGGCCGGAGCAGCCCTTGGGAAGAACGCCCGTCGACAAAATGGATGACCATCCGGCGGGTACGGCATGCGTCGGGAAAAATCGGCAAGGCCTGCCGGTTCGCGGGGCGCAACAATTTTCCGATTTACCAGGATCGTTTCTGGAAAAACGCTTTCGTTCGCCGGGAGAGCTTGGCGGTTCGCAGGGGCGATGTCCGGTTGGCGCCTATAAGCGCGTCTTCCAAGGCAAAAGAAAAGTGCATGCGACCGCCTTCAACGATTGCAGGAAAGGAGGGAAGTTTTTGCAAAGGCATCAGGATTCCCGCCTGCGGCTGGAAGAAACGGTGCAGCTGTTGATCCGCATCATCGGTAAAGCCAATGAAAGAATGATCGGACTCGAGGAGCGGATCAAAAGGCTGGAAGAAGCGGTGGCGGAAAAAAGCATGAGACAGTAGGGCATTCATTCGGATTCAAAAGAAAATGAAAAAAACATGGACCGTTTCACGCTGCGGCGAACTGCGAAGACCACAAGGTTTGATACTTGCGACATGCCGATGAACGAATCCCGGGTGTTTTGCGTCCAGACGTTGATCGCAAAATTGACAACGAACCTATTAAAATCCCGATCATGGCGGTTTTGCATCCAGACGTTGATCGTAAAATCTTCGTTTAACGTGCGGGCACTAAAGGAGGTGATGGAGGCCGCTTGCCATAACAACAATTTCAGAAATTCATTTCCTCTCCCAAATCCCCATAAAGAAGAACATTGTCCCCTCCGAAAAAATCCCCATAGGATCCCCTCACGACAACACCTCTCCCGAATCGGATGATCCGGCGCACTGGCCTGCCGGATCTTTTTTTGCCCATTGGCAAATGGACGGGCCGTATAAACATCTCTGTTTTTTGAAAGGCGGGAACAACCATGAAAAATAGCTTTCTTTTTGCGGAAAACGGGGAGGAATAGGAAAGGACCGCCTCCATTCCCCGGGCTGAAATCTGAATTAAAGAAAGACCCCGGCTAACAGAAGGAAGGGAGCGGGCCGAAGGGTGCGCCCCGCGGGGACGGGGATCCGCCCGATGCCGGCGGCGCCGGACAAAAGAAGATCCGTTCGTCGGGCACAAGTTAAAAATATGCGTACGGGAATAGTCCGCCCGGCATCCGAGAAAATGATGCAAAAAGAAATCGGCTCGTCATCTTTCGGACAAAAGGTTCCGCCCGGAGTCGGAAAAAATAAAATCGCCGGCGAAAAATGGCGGCGGAAATCCTGCGGCCCTCTTTGCATCTTCGCATTGTTCCAATAACCAGGAAAACAGGGGAAACCTATTCCAAAGCCGAACAGGGAGCGCCACGCTTGATCATGAACGCAAATCCCGGGGGATGCTTCGGCACCGGCCGAAAAATAACGCCGGGACGGTTGCAGACGGACGCCCCAATCGCCCCGGCGAATGCCCGAAAGAGGCGGGGCACCGAACGGTCGGGCATCCGAATGATTTTTCCGCCATTCCAACGGGAAAAACCGCCGAAGGGCTCAGCCTTCCAATCGGACGAGCCGGTAAAGTTCCTCGTCCGTCAAATCGGCGATCCATTGTTCGCCTTGGATGATTTCGTCATTTAACGCTTGCTTGCGGGATAAAATTTCGTCAATCTTCTCTTCCAGGGTGCCGGTCGTAATCAATTTATGGACATGGACGAATTTCGTTTGCCCGATCCGGTAGGCCCGGTCCGTCGCCTGGTTTTCAACGGCCGGATTCCACCAGCGGTCGTAATGGACGACGTGGTTGGCGGCGGTCAAGTTCAAGCCGGTTCCCCCCGCCTTCAACGACAGGAGAAAGACCGGATATTTTCCCCGCTGAAAATCTTCGATCATCTTGTCCCTCGCCGCCTTGTTCAGGCTGCCGTTCAAAAAGGGGATTTCGATCTTGTACCGTTTTTCCAGCGCCGCCTTGATCATTTCCCCCATGCCGATATACTGGGTAAAGATCAGGCCCCGTTCCCCTTCATCGAGGATGACGTCAAAAAGTTCCGTGAGTTTCATCATCTTCGCCGAACGGTTGATCAGTCTGTCGGAGACGGCCATTCCCTCTTTCCATTCCTTCAAAAACAGGGCGGGATGGTCGCAAAGCTGCTTCAATTGATTGAGCAGAAGCAGGACACGGCCTCTCCGTTCGATCCCTTCCAGATGGGCCAGTTTTTCCATCGTGTCGCGGATCAATTGTTCGTACAAAGCGGCCTGTTCCGGAGTCAACGGACAGTATTCCTTCTGCTCCAGTTTTTCCGGCAGGTTCAAAGCGACCTCTTCATCCTTTTTCGTCCGCCGCAGCAAAAAGGGCGAGATCAGCTTGCGGAGCAGCGCCGATTTCTTTTCGTCCCGATCCCGTTCGATCGGAATGGCGAACCGTTTTTGGAAGCGGGCCTGGCTCCCCAAATAGCCTTTGTTGATAAAGTCAAAAATCGACCAGAGCTCGGACAGGCGGTTTTCCATCGGGGTGCCGGTCATCGCCACGTGATGTGCCCCTTTTAATTTCCGGATGGCCCGGGATTGTTTCGTCCCGGCGTTTTTGATGTTCTGCGCTTCGTCGAGGGCGATCGTCCCCCAGTAGACGGAAGAAAGTTCGGCGAAATCGATGTGGCTCAGCCCGTAGGTCGTTAACACGATGTCGGGCTTCTCCCCGTTCTTCTCCTCGGCCAGATCACCAGGCCGGAAGATCGCCTCATCAGGCTCCGCGGCCGTTACCGCCCGGATTGACGCTCCTTCCGCCGGGCCGGTCCCCCCGGACGTCCGGCCGGCCTTCCCGACAGGCTGTGCCGCCGTTTCATCAGGCAACGAAGCCGTTCGAACATGGCGGAGCGTTTCATCCGCTTGTCCGGGCGTTCCATCCGCCCGCGCGGCCGCTTCGACCGTGCCCGCCATTTCCAAGAAAGCCTTGTCTGCCCCGGACCCGTCTTTTCCTCCGGCTTTCCCGACGGATTCCAAGGCACGGGCCGGTTCCGGAGGAGCGCCCAGCACCTTCCGGACGAATTCTTCCCCCTTTGCCCGATTCGGCCCGTAGTGCAGATAAACCTTCAAGCCGGGGGCGAACCGTTCGATTTCCTTTTGCCAGTTCCCCAGGACGGAAGTCGGGCAGATGATCAGGGCGGGCCCCGCCTCCGGTTCCTTTTCCTTCACAAGCAAAAGATAGGCAAGGAGCTGGACCGTCTTCCCGAGGCCCATTTCATCGGCGAGGCAGGCGCCGAAACGGTGCCCGCGGAGGAAATAAAGCCAGCTCATCCCCCTGATTTGATAGGGCCGGAGCGTTCCTCGCAAACCTTTCGGCTGTTCCAGGAGCGGCAAATCCTTCAGGTCGGTAAGGGATCGGATCATTCCTTTCAGGCGGGGCGCCATTTCAATTTGAATCCGGGAAAAGATCCGTTCGTCCGCTTCTTCTTCGGAACTTTCGCCGGATTCCCCTTCCGGCGCATCCCGCCGCATTTCCTGTTCGATCAGATCCTGCACCCGCATCCCTTGCTTTTCCGCCTTTTCCATCAGCTTTTGGATTTTTTTAATAAAGGCCGGATCCAAAACGATCCAGCGGCCGCCGATTTGCAGCAGGCGCCGCTTTTCCCGGACGAGCTGTTCGAATTCTTCCTCCGTCAGTTCCACCCCTTGAAGGGCGATGCGCCATTCGAAATCGACGAGGGCGTCCAAACCGAGGAAGGAGACGGCGGGGTTTTTGACCCGGGCCTTCAACTGGACCTCCGGTTCCTTTAAAGCCTCCCACCAGGACGGCAGGAGGATCTCCACGCCGAGCAGCATGATGACCTGGCTTGCCTTCGTTAAAAATTCCCAGGCCTCGTCGTCCGTCAATTCCCTTTTCAGGATGGGAACCCATTTTTCCTTCGCCGAAAGGCCGACTTCTTTGCCGGCCGCCTCTCTTACAGGATTGCCGGAAAGATTGGACCCGCCGGCAAGGACTTGCGCCTTATCCGTGGATACCGCGGACGGGCCCCTTTTCGTCCGGGAAGATTCGGGGACGATCCTGTTTTCCCGGGAAGCGGAGGCCGGGCCCCCTTCAGACGTTTTCGTTCCGCTTTCCGCCTCCCCGGCGGATGGGATTTTCTTCAGCCGGCCATCGGTCATGCGGTCATCCGTCGGGTTTTCCGCCAGTCGACCTTCGATCGGCTGTCCTTCCGATCGGCTTTCCGCCAATCGGTCATCGGTCTGGCGGTCATCCGTGCGGCTTTCCGCCGCACGACCTTCGGTCATGTGCGTTTCTGCCGGAATTTTCTCAGGCTGACCATCGGTTATAGGCCCATCGGTCCGGTTTTCCGCCGACCGGCCATCGGACATGCCCCCTTCCGTCGCCCATTCTTTTTCCTTCAGCCATTCTTCATTGGCGAGCCAGGGAAGGGCGCGGGCGATCCGTATCTCGATCGCTTCGATTGCTTCGCCGTACTTTTTCCACGGTTTCCTCAACTTATGTGTCCCGGAAAAAGGCGTCCAAAGTTTCCCGGACGGGGTGCGGAAGACCGTTTCCAGGCGCCAATATTCCCCTTCCTCCTTCGGTTCTTCCAGCCGGAGGGCGACGGCGAGGGGAGAAGGATCGTCCGGTCCCATAAACCAATGTTTCAGGCTGATGTTTTCCCAAACCGTTGCCACGTCGGCTTCCTGGCGCAATAAATCGGCCAAAGTCTGCCTCAGCCGTTCCCGCTTGGCAGCCAGCCGTTCATCCCGGCTCAAAAACGCGTGAATGCCTTGACGGAACCACTGTTCCGCAAAGGTCCGGAGGGTGACCGGCGTCCCGAAAGAATCTCCCTTCTCCACCCTTCCTTCCCAAAAGGCCGGCGCAAACTCCTGCCAGACCCGGTCCGGCACGATCCAGGAAAAATCTCCCGTCTCCCGGAACTTTTCCCAATCCGGCAGCCAGCGGAAACTTTTTATCTGCTCATATATAACCGGCGCGACAGCCAATAACGTTTCCGTGAATTCGTCAAAATGCCAGGCGATAAAGGGATTAAAATTGTCCTGGGAAAACAGTTCGAGGGCCTCATAAGGATCGAGGAACGGGACGGTCATCCCCAACGGATTGCCCTTCGGCAAGGACGCTTGCAGCTCTTCGGGCATCTCGGCGTAATTCAGCAGCGTGCCGTAAAAGGAACCGGCATGCCCCCGGAAGAGGGGAGGCACCCATTGCGCGGGTGGCACAAGCTCCCCGCGTTCGTTCAGGCAGTACAGGTAAAAATGGTGATCTTCGGTCGGATAGGCGCGGATGGAAAAATGTTTATCATGCCTCATGGATCAACTTACCCCTTTTGCATTCTTCCCGGAAGGCGGAAAGCCGGCGGAATTGTTTCAGCAAACGGTCAAAATACCGGTTCCATTCCTCTTCCCGCTTCAGTTTCTTGTAGATCGCCTTCAGTTTTTTCAAATGGCTGACGGCCTTTCGGTAGTGGTTCCTATTTTTCGCTTCGATTTCGCGGAGGATCGACCAGTGATAGATCGCAAGGAGCGACTCCGGGTCTTTCCGTGAAATTTCCTTCAACAGCTTCCCTTCGATATTGTCCACCCCGTATCCGGCCGCCAAGAGAAGATCGGAAAGTTTCCCGTATTGTTCCGTTTTCAGGAACAGACGGATGAGGGAACGGGCGGAATGGGGAAAAAGCCCGCTGAACAGCTTTTCCGCCAGATCGTAGTCCCCGCTTTCCTCCGCATACGAAAACAGCTTCCCTTCCAACCAGGAATGGAATCGGCGGATTTCATCGGGGGATCTGTTTTCAATGACGCCAGGCAAAATGTGAAGAATGGAAGCCAAAATTTTTTCCGCCGTGCGCAAATCCCCGTTATCCAGGCTATAGGAAAGGAAAATATGGTGTAAAAAATAGTACCCGTCATCCGACGCATTGAGGGCCGTCAACGTCTCTTTCATTCGTCCGGCAAGGAAAAAGTGGCAAAGAAAGGCTTGTGCCAGCAGCTCGTTTTCGCCGCTTTTTTTAAACAAACGGGACAGCCGGTCGAATTCCTTTTTCCGCCGGGATTTGTCTTTCAACAAGTCCGCCCAGATCTTCCAGTACAAATACAGACGGACCGTAAAGAAAGGTTCCTCCCGCTCCAGAAATTTTCCCGAAATGGAAGCCAGCCGATTCAACAGCGGTTCCGCCTTGAAAGGAAGGGGACGGGGCATGCGAGCGATGGCATTCTCGATATTTCCAACAAAGACATCAAACAAGTCAAGAAAGTTTTCGGCCGTCTCGGAGGAAAGGGCGGGGACCTTTTCCAGTTCCTCAAAAACTCCCTGCAGAAAAACGGTACAGGCGAACACCATTTCCACCGGAGTCATTTCCCAATCCGAGGAAAGGGAATCGTCAATCTTTTGAATCGCCATGTCCGCGTATATTTGAAAGAAGAGGGAAGACATGTCGTTTTTTCCGGAAACAACGGACTTGAAGAACGATTTGGCCGCTTTTCTGGCGGTCGATTCCAAGATTTCCTTCCGGCTTCCTTTCCCTTTCGGCTCCGCTACCGGACCTTTTTTCGGGGAAGCGGAAGAAAAGATGCCGAGGGAAAGCTGTTCCGATCGGTCCCGCCAGGTTTCCAGCCATTCGCTGACCGGGAAAAAACGGCCGTAGACGGCGAAAAAGGCGGCCATCTGATGTTTGCAAATCCTCTTTTCCGGACAGGTGCAGGACCCATGTTTCAAATAAAGGTCCAGCTCTACTTGGGCGGGAACGACATCCTGAACGGTCGCATACAAAATGTCATCGGACAAGCGGAGGGAACGGACCCGGTTTTGCCGGTAAAGAAACAAACCCCGCTGTACGGTGTGTTGATCGCTGCCATCCCGGTAATGAAGGTTTTGGCTCAAATGGTCGCCAAAACGGAGAATCAAGTATTCCAGATCATCCATCCTTCGATCCCTCCAGTCATTCCTGTTTGCCGGTCCCCGGTCCGCCTTCCCGTACCGTTCCCGCAAAACGAACCGTATTTTTATTGTAAATCAATTTTGTGGCCATTGCCATGTTACTAGAGAGAAGGCGCCTTTCTTGGTAATTTTCGGCCGAATACGCTTTTTAGGATAAATTTATGCCTGGGGAGCATTGCCCCGGTCAGAAAGTGGAGATGTCGTTTTCGACGTATGCCCCGCCAACGTCGGGGAGTATTGCGTCGGGCGGAAAGACGGTTACGGACGCTTTTCTTTTCGGACGGGCCTCGGTTCTGCCCGAAAGGCAATCCGTATCAAGAAGGTTGCGGGGTTGCGGTTCGAGATAGTCGGGATGGGATTTGTAGATTTCTAATCCGTATCAAGAAGGTTGCGGTTGCGGTCCCTTTTATTTTTTAGACACCTTCTTTTATGCCTATCGGATATTCCTGTCCGGGAAAATTTACACATGCGCACCACTCTCGGGAAAATTTTTCCGCATACGATAAAATCCTCCCTTTTTCGCGGAAAACCGACTCCTTTTTTCCTGGCGGCCAAGTCGGCCGCAGCGATCATCCACAGGAAAGAGGGCTTCAGCGCAGAGACTTTCGCTGGCCGGCCTCCGAAAAAGTGCGGGAAACGGGGGCGGCACAGAGATTCCCTTCGGCAAGTCGGCCGGCCCCGGCAAAAAAGCCGCCCCATCCGGAATACGTCCGGACGGAAGCGGCACGCCCGCGGCGCAGAAGGATTAAACGCCCAAAAACAGGGGAGTGACAAAGGATTCGACCAGCGCCGCGATCAAAAGGAGGGGAAGGCAGACGAAAAGGAAGGTTTTGAAAGCGTCCAAAATGACGGATTTTAAAGGAAACCGGCGGTTATCCAGCTTTTGATAGACGCCGAGGGTGATCGTCACGGCCAGGGCGCCGGCCAAAATGATCGCGGGGATTTCAAAGATGCCGTGGGGGACGACCCCGGCCAGCAAAAATTCCATCACCGAATTTCCGTTGAATTTTAAATAAGCCATGATGATCCCGATAATGGCCCCGTTAAAACAAATGATCGCCAGCGTCGGCAGGAAGATGGGAATGAACCCGGATAGAAAAATGAGGAGGCAAGCCACGCTGTTGTTCCAAAAGAGCCCGAAGGCCAATTCGCCGGTTTGGGCGTCCAGATGGGCAATATCCTTTTGATTGAACATCGCCGTCACCCATTTCGCCAGGATGACCAGGAGCTTTTCATCCCTCAGGAGGTAAAAATAGGCCGTCAAACCGCTGAGGAAGAAAAGAAGGAAGATCCAAAGGAAATGGATCCCGTATTTCGTTTTGAAGAGCCGCCATTGCTCCGCATACAAGTTTTTCATGACCAAACCACCTTAAACATTTTCTCGAAAACGATCGGAAACGGATCAAATCCAAACTATACGCCCGGACGAAACCGCAGCCGGAGCCCGAACCGATTCGGAAACGGATCTATATCCATTATATATGCAAAAATCCCCCGGCAAAGCAACCGAAGGATGCCGGTGGGCTCCATGAAATTCCCAAAGGACTGGAATCCCGTCCGCGGATCGCCGGGATTTATTGTGCGCACGGAGAAACGAAACAAAACCGCGGCGGTGGTTGTGCGGAAGTTTCCCGAAATGAAAGAAAAACGTCCCTTTCGGAAAGGAACGTTGTCATATTCGCTGTCCCGGCGGCAATCGGAATTTTTTCTGCGGATCCAAGGTGTTGATCAGGGACAGGGCGCTTGCGCCCCTGCGGGCGCCGGGAAGGGCGGAACTTTTGGACCTGGGCCAGCGCTTTCCTGTCCGCAAGGCTAAAGCGCTCCCCGGTACAAAGCAGGCCTCGGACTTACTTCAACCCGAAATACTCCTTGATGAACTTGGCCCACAACTCGTGCCCTTTTTCGTTCGGCAGGCCGCCGTCATCCAGATAATCCAGGATCGCTTCGCTGTTCGGATCCGGCCAGGCCTTCCAATGATCGAGCAGTTCATATTTTTGCGCCTTTGCGAACTTCCGCAATTCCTCCACCTGCACCGGATAGTATTTGGCGTTGTAGATCGGATTCGGCGGCTGCAGGAGGAACAGCGCGTCCGGATTTTCTTCCGCCAAAGCTTCGGCAAAGGTCCGGATGTTTTTCAAGGAATCGTCGATCGTCACAAGGCCGTTGTCTTCCAACGTCAAGGCTTCAAACAAAACGATGTCCGGTTTCTTTCCGGCGATTTCCTCCGCTTTCCCCTCTTCCACAAAGGCGGTGGACGTCCCGTCAAATTCCACGATCTCCACATGGACGAAGTCGGAACCGAAACGGTCTTCCAAGGCTTTTTTCACTTGCACGCTCCAACCGTCCGCGGAACTGCCCAATGCCGGGGACCCGGCGAAGACGATGTCCAACGGTTCGCCCTGTTCGTAGGCTTGGAGGAAACGGTCTTTCAAATGTTCCGGCATGGTTTCCGTGTACAGTTCCAACTGTTCGGGGAGCAAGTTGAAAGGATTGGATTCCCCCGTTTCGGCGGATCCGTCCCCATTCCCGTTCCCCGCCTCTTGCGTTCCGGTTTCATCGGTTTCCGCCGCTTTTTCTTCCATCGAATGAATAGTTGCCCGCAGGTGGGCGCTGCCGACAAAAATGATCGCCACACATAAAAGAAAGGAAAGCAACGCGAAGAGACGCTGAACCATATCGAACCTCCATCCCAAATTTTTGGCATCGCAAGACCGCCGGCTGATCGATTTATAAAAATACTTGCGGCAAAATTTAATGAAAATTTTACATGATACGACTTGCCAAAATTCGATAAATTCACTATGATTTCTATTAATGATAGCGGACGATGGCGAAGGAAGCGTTTTTGGCCAACGCAGCCTTATATCCGTATCGTACTAAATTTTTCCTGGTTTTTCTATCCCGAAAATGCGATCAAACGTCCATTTTATCCAAATAGCATGGATGGCAGCAAGGATAAATCTCTGAATATAGGAATATGTTGCATGTACGGAAGAATTTCTGAAAAAATCCCGGCTCTGCCATTTCCTTTTATAAAATATTTTCAAAAATAAACACAAACTTGAAAAGAAATGGTATATTAATGTCGTGAATTGTTAAATGATGTCAAAATGCCCAGGGCCGGCAAAACGAAAAGGATATCCCGGCAAACGGCCATGGATCCCGATTCGTTTTTTTGACCGGTTCCGGAAAAAATTATGGGATTCAGGAGGACTTCATGGAAGAAACAATCAGTCTGAAAGAGTTATTTGAAACACTAAAGAAAAGATTGGCGCTCATCCTCGCCATCACCTTTCTTACAACAGCCATCGCAGGAATCATCAGCTATTTTTTCATCACTCCCGTTTACCAAGTTTCCACCCAACTGCTCGTGAACCGCTCCGAGACGGATCAAAATTACAACATAGGCGAAGTGCAGGCCAACCTGCAGCTGGTCAACACCTACAATGTGATCATCACCAGCCCGAGGATCCTGGACAAGGTTATCGACGAACTGGATTTGGATCTGTCGGTTAACGAATTGAAGGAAAAGATCAATGTGCAAAGCGAAAAGGATTCCCAGGTCGTCAATGTTTCCGTGGAAGATGAGGATCCGAAGCGGGCGGTAACGATCGCGAACAAAATCGCCGAGGTGTTTCAACGGGAAGTCATTTCCCTCATGAAGGTGGATAACGTAAGCATCTTGGCGAAGGCGGAATTGCCGAAAGAATTGACGCCCGTCAAACCGAAACCGCTCCTCAACATGGCGATCGCCTTCGCCGTCGGTTTGATGCTTGGCGTCGGGCTCGCCTTCCTGCTGGAATATCTGGACAATACGATCAAGACGGAAGAGGATATCCAAAAATACTTGGAGCTCCCGGTTCTCGGGGTCATTTCCACCTTTGATTCATCTTCCGCGAACGGGCAAACCATAAAGAGCCGGTCGCACAGCAGAAAGAGGGGTTAAACATGGCGAAGAAAAAGGGAAAGAGAATGCAGCATCAGCGCAGGGGGCTCATCGCCAAGCAGGATCCGAAATCGCCGATCACCGAACAGTACCGGACGATCCGGACGAATATCCAGTTTTCCGCGGTGGACGAAGAAATCCGGTCCATCGTCATCACGTCAACCGCGCCCGGGGAAGGGAAATCGACGACGATCGCCAATTTGGCCATCGTTTTCGCCCAGCAGGGAAAAAGGGTGTTATTGATTGACGCGGATTTGCGAAAACCGACCGTACATATCACCTTCCAGTTTACCAACACTATCGGCTTGACCAATGTTTTGACGAAACAGGCGAGTGTCTTAGACGCCGTCCGGAAAACGGATGTGGAAAATTTATACGTCATGACGAGCGGCCCGATCCCGCCGAACCCGGCGGAAATCCTGGCCTCCCAATCGATGCACGACCTGCTGAAGGAAGCGGAGAAGCATTTCGATTATGTCCTGTTCGATGCGCCGCCGATCCTGGCGGTCACCGACGCGCAGATTTTGGCCAATCTTTGCGACGGGACCCTTTTTGTCGTCTCGAGCGGGAAAACGGAGCGGGATTACGCGGCCAAGGCGAAGGAGTTGCTGCTGGCCGCCAACGGGAAGCTCTTGGGGGCCATTTTAAACAATAAAAAAGAAGCAAAACAAAGCTATTACTATTATTACGGAAGCTAAAAAACTCCTTTCTTTAAAATCCAGAATATGATATGATGGATATGCATTATGCGTATTGCCAAAATTAAACAAATGGCAGGCCTTTCGGCCTATTCGGAATAGAAAAGCGGCGGTGCCAGCCGCGGGAATGAACGGGTGAGGGGGAACAGCCATGATCGATATCCACTGCCACATCCTGCCCGGAGTCGACGACGGGGCAAAAAACTTGGAAGAGGCCGTCGAAATGGCCCGGGAAGCGGTCAAAGAGGGGATTGAAAAAATCATCGTCACCCCTCACCATAAATTGCGAGCTTTCGATAATCCGAGATCGAAAGTTTCGGAGAAAACGGCGGAATTGAATTCGGTTTTTGCGGACGAAGGCATTCCGCTTTCCTTGTCTGTCGGGCAGGAAATCCGGATTTTCGGGGAGCTGCCGGAAGCGCTGGAGACGGGGGAAATCGCTCCGCTGAACGATTCCCGGTACCTGTTGATCGAATTCCCTTCCAACCATGTCCCTTCCTATACCGATCGGCTTTTTTACGAACTGCAATTGAAAGGATATGTTCCGGTCATCGCCCATCCGGAACGGAACCAGCAATTGACCGAGCAGCCGGATAAACTGTACGAACTGGTGGAAAAGGGGGCCCTGTCCCAAGTCACCGCCGCCAGTGTTTGCGGGCTGTTCGGGAAAAAGATCCAGGATTTTTCCTTCCGGCTGATCGAAGCGAATCTGGTCCATTTCGTCGCTTCCGACGCCCATAATACCGGGAGCCGCGGCTTCCGGATGGCGGAAGCGCTGGATGCGATCGAAAAAAGGTTCGGCTTGGACACCCTTGGAATCTTTCTGGAAAATGGCCGGCTGGCCGCGGAAAATCAAACCGTATATAAAGAAATTCCGGAAAAGATAAAGAGAAAGAGATTATTTGGAATTTTTTAAACAGAGGGTAATCGGACGGGTAGATGGAAGGGTGCGAACATCACTTTATGGGTGATGTCTCCTTACCTTTATCAACGGAGGCACTCGGCCATGCTGTGGGCGGCAGAGGGCTCTGCCAGCCTTAGACGCTCGTCGTCGAGAGCATGGCGTGAGGGCGGGTTCGATGCCCGATGTTTGAGTGTGTATTATGCCAAATGGAATACATCACATATTGAGAGCCATAGATAAACCGATTTAATGCGCCAGCCCATAAACCAATCCGGTTTATCTATGGCTTCTTTCTTTTTCCCGCAAAAATACATACTTGGAGAAGCAGCCTGTCTGGTCATTTTTCATTTTGCGGGAGAAAACTGCCCTTTTTTATCCCTGGCCTAAGCAAAGTTGGGCAACTTTCCTTTATTATATCGGATGAACTGTAAATTTTTACATACTATCCCGAAAATATGGTGTCAAAAAAATAAAAAAAGCGATGTGCTTTCAAACCATTTACCGTTTGGTAAATGTTGGAACTGTTGGCGATTATGCGAGTTGATTCATGGCTTCTATGGTTACCTTATAACCTAAAGATTCCAGTTTCCTTATTGCTTGTTTGGATACTTGGGTGTGCCTGCGTTCTTCATAGTAATTGGGGCCGAGTTCGTGATATTCTTTTTTCTCTTTCAAAAGGTGATAGACGATGGCCAAGATCCGATGGGCCAAGGCAACAGCGGTACGATTGGCTCCTCTTCTTGCCGCGATGCGGTGATACATGCTGGATAAATACGTGTTTTTACTTCGGCTGGTGGCGCGTGCCGCTTCAACAAGGTAACTTCGCAACTTTTGGTTGCCTTTGGTCGTCTTCCCGGACTTTCGTTTCCCGGCACTTTCGTAGTACCCGGAGCCAACTCCGCCCAAGAACAAAGATGGGCATCAGAGGGAAGCGATTCATATCCGTGCCGGTTTCCGCCAATATTTGTTCGGCGGTACGCCTTCCCACTCCGGGGATCGTATCCAGCCGCTCCAGGTCTTCTTCAAAAGGGTGCATGCGCCTCTTGATTTCTTCGTCGAGTTTTTGAATCAACGCATCCAGTTCGTCAATGTGCCGTAATTGAGTTTTTAGCATGAGTTTTTGATGTTCGCCGATTAAACCATGGAGGGCGCGCTTGAGTTCATCTTTTTTCTGTTTCATTTTTCGAAGGGCCAACGCGGAGAGGGCTTCGGGATCGGTTTCGCCGGCAATAATCGCTTCGATCATGGAACGGGAGGATTTGCCCAGAACATCGCTGGCTACCGATGAAAGCTTGATGTTGGCCCTTTCCAGCACCTTTTGGATGCGATTGCTTCCCGAAGGAGCAACAATCTGTGGTATACCTGGCCGTTGGGGTCCGTCTAAGAGTCGGGCACGCAGCTCCAAGGTAAAACGACCTCCCTTCGCCAGCCTCACTTTGATTATACAAACGACAAGCCATTTTCATCATCTGGTGGTGCCGCAAAAGCGGCATGGGGGGTCTAGGAAGAAAGCCGCTATTAACTTTACGGAAAATCCGAAAAAAACATCCACACCATCCTAACTCGACATCAACGGTTGCTTCATTTTAACCCCCGGAAATTTACCGCTTTTTGGGCAAAAAACTAATAGGAGCAAGCATCGAATACAAATCACCCACATGATTCGAGAGCTCAAACATGAAAAGGTTTTTGCCTGCGTATCGAAGGCGATCGGTTTGATGTGGGAAAAAAGGAATTAATACGACTACAATTGAGTTCGCCTTGAAAGATGAGGAATTAAAACCGTAAATTATTAAATTATTTAGGTTTACTTGAAGAAGATAAATCTTAAGTTTTCACATATAAAAAGTTATCTCATCGCTAGAGGTGAAAATGATTGCGAACCAGTTCGGGTATAGAAAGAAATAATTTCTTTCAAGAATATGCTATTTCAACAGCAATAGAATATAATACGAGTGAAAGAACAACACAGATATATCCCTATGTAAAAAGATTTTTAGATATTATTTTTGCAATCGTAGGGTTAATCATATCTTTACCAATTATGCTTATTATAGGAATTTTGATTAAAATTGAATCACCAGGTCCTGTTTTTTATAAGCAAGTAAGAGTAGGGTTACATGGAAATTATTTTAATGTTATAAAACTTAGATCCATGAAGGTAGATGCCGAAAATAATGGAGCACAGTGGGCTGAAAAAGATGATCCGAGAGTTACAAAAATAGGTAAATTTATAAGAAGAACTCGCATTGACGAATTACCACAATTGTGGAATGTTTTAGTGGGTGATATGAGTCTAATAGGTCCAAGACCAGAAAGACCTATGTTTACCGCCCAGTTTAATGAAGAAATCCCCGGTTTTGTGGAAAGACTAAAAGTAAAACCAGGGATTACTGGCTGGGCACAAGTAAATGGAGGATATGATTTAACTCCAAAAGAGAAATTAATTTTAGATAAATATTATATTAATAATATGAACTTTTTATTAGATCTAAAAATAATTATAAAGACTATTAAGATAGTTATTACAGGGTATGGAGCAAGATAAAAGCAATACTTATTATATTTTATATTTTTTAAAAATAACTGATAAAAATGTTTTATGAATTTGGACAAGGAGTAATTGTATATTGGATAAAAAGTATAGCGTTTTAATGTCAGTGTATTACAAAGAAAAACCGGAATATTTAAAGTTGAGTATAGAAAGTATGCTTAATCAAACTTTAAAACCAGATGAAATAGTTATTGTTAAAGACGGAAAATTAACTAAAGAATTAGAGGATGTTATCCAATATTATTCATCCGTATATCCAAATATATTTACAATAATATCTCTTAAAAATAATGTAGGATTAGGATTAGCATTAAATGAAGGATTAAAAAAATGTAGAAATGAATTGGTCGCAAGAATGGATACCGATGATATTTCATTAAAAGAAAGATGTGAACTTCAAGTCTCGGAATTTATAAAAAATAAAAATTTATGTATAGTAGGTTCAATGATAGATGAATTTTACGATGATCCGACAAAACCGGTTTCTTCAAGAGTAGTGCCAACGAAGCATGAAGACATTTTAAAATTCTCAAAAAGAAGAAACCCTTTTAATCATCCAACAGTAATGTATAAAAAGTCGGAAGTGTTAAAATGTGGAGGTTATAAAGATATTAAAAGAAATCAAGATTATGATTTATTTGTAAGAATGTTACATAATGGCTGCCTATCTATGAACATTAACAAATCATTAGTCTTATTTCGTGCAAATAAAGAAAACCTAAAACGGAGGAAAAGTTGGGTAAAATGTAAAAGTAACATTGTAATGGCATATAGCTTTTGGAGAAACAATTATTCAAGTTTTCTTGATTTTCTCATAGTTGCATTGGCCCAAATAGTTGTTTTTATATCCCCGATATGGTTATTTAATTACTTATCAAAATTATTTCTAAGGAAAAAATATGTGAATAAAGGAGAATAAAAACATAGTGAGTGTTGAGAATAAAATCAATAATTTACTAATAAATTTTCCCTTGTTAAAGAAGTTTGTTAAACGTACTTATCAACTAGCGATGTATTCATTATCACCAAAGATAAAATGTGAAGGAAATTTACAACGAGTTACGCCGTTAGATAATATGGAATATTTTTTTGGTTATTATGACAAATCACCATGGGATGCAACAGATAGATACATGTTATGTTTAAGGGCTAAAAACACTTATAAATCGGTTGCTCCAAGTGAGCCGGCAGAAATAATACTTATTGACGTTAAAAATAACAATAAATATGAAGTGATTGGAAAAACAAATGCATGGAATGTTCAACAAGGATGTATGCTTCAATGGTTAGGACCTGATTTTAAAGAAAGAATTATTTATAATGATTTTCGCGACAATCAATATTGTTCTGTTATTTATAATATTTATACGGGTGAAGAAAAAGTAATATCTATGCCGGTTTACAGTGTCTCAAATGATGGGAAATTTGCCCTTACCTTGGATTTTTCTAGATTACATAGATTGAGAAAAGGATATGGATATTCAAATTTGCCGGACTATACCGAAAAAGAGAAATGCCCCGACAAAACATGTATATGGAAAATTGATTTAAATACAGGTAAAATTATTGATCTATTAAAGTATACTGATTTTGCAAAATTTGAACCAAGACCTGAGATGAAAAATGCTGAACACAAAGTCAATCATATTATGATAAATCCTTCGGGGAATAGATTTATGGTTCTTCATAGATGGTTAATAGGAAATAAAAAATATACAAGATTAGTAACAGTAAATACTGATGGTACGAACATGTACAATTTAAACGATGACGATATGACTTCTCATTGTTATTGGAAAAATGATCATGAAATACTGGCTTTTGCTCATAAAAAAAATGAAGGTAATGGATATTATCTTTTTAAGGATATGACAACAAAATATAAAAAGTTATGGACAGAATTAAAGACAGATGGACATCCTAGTTACTCACCAGATAGAAAAATGGTAGTTACCGATACTTATCCAGATAGGACTAGACTTTCCTCAGTATATTGTATAAGGGGTAATGAGATTAAAAAAATCGCTAGAGTATACGCACCCTTTAAGTATGATAATGATGTACGATGTGATTTACATCCTAGATGGAATCGGAATGGTGATAAAATATGTATTGATGCAGTTTTTGAAGGTAAAAGGCAATTATATATAATCGAGGTTGATCTTTTTAAGTGATATTCTACATATGTCAACTGAGGTGAAAAAATGGAACCTATCAGGGTTTTACATGTGGTAGGAAGAATGCATCGTGCAGGTTTAGAAACATTTATAATGAATATATATAGAAACATTGATCGCAATAAAATTCAATTTGATTTTTTAACACATTATGAAAAACGAGGAGATTATGATGATGAAATAGAAAGCTTAGGGGGTAAAATTTATCGTTTCTCTGTTTTGGAGGATAAGAATATTATTAGATATTTTAAACAATTAAATAGTTTTTTTAAAATACATAAAGAGTATAAAATTATCCATGGTCATTGGGCTACTTTCGGAGTCTTTTATATGTTTTTTGCAAAGCTGAATGGTATTCCATATAGAATTGCTCATTCACATAATGACAATACCCCTCCTGGCTTAAAAGGGAATATAGTTAATATTTTGATCAAACCTATGAAATATTTATCGAATTATTACTTTGCTTGCTCACAGCCTGCAATATATTGGTTGTATGGGAAAAACAGCAAAATAACGAAAAGTGGAAAAGTAAAAATTATTAAAAATGCCATTGATTTAAAAAAATACAAATTTAACCCTGATGTCCGCAAGGAGTATCGTAAAAAATTAAATCTGGAAGATAAGTTCGTTATAGGACATATAGGAAGAATGTCTTATCAAAAAAATCAAGAATTTGTGATTGATATTTTCAAAAAAATCCATGAGATTGACCAAAATAGTATACTTTTGTTAATAGGAGATGGGGAAGACAAAATTAAATTACAAAAAAAAGTTTCAGAATTAGGCTTAGATCAATCAGTTAAATTTCTTGGTGTCCGTCCAGATATTCCTGAATTATTATTTGCAATGGATGTATTTTTATTTCCATCACACTTTGAAGCCCTGGGTATTGCAGCTATAGAAGCACAGGCGGCAGGTTTGCCCACTATTGTTTCTACTACGATTCCTGAAGAAACTCATGTAACAAAATTAATTAAAGCAATTCAATTGGATAAACCTATTGAATATTGGGTAGAGCAAATAGTAGAAAGTAAAAATTTAAATCAATCTAGAATTAATGATGATATCTGTGAAAGTTTAAAGTTAATGGGTTATGATGTTCAAGAACAAGCTAAATTTTTAGAAGACTTCTATCTTAGTATATATTATGGAGTAAATTAATAAAAAACTTTTTAAAAACTAACATAAAAAAGATTAAGGAGAAAGATAATGAAGAAAGTTGTTTTATTTATTGGTAATTTAAAGTTTGGTGGAATGGGAAGGGTTGTTTTAATTGCTTATCAGCTCCTCAAGGAGCAGTACGATGTTAAAATAGTAACATTACACACTAATGATGCAGATTATGATTTAAACATAGAAGTTTATGACTTAAAAAAAACAACTTACAAAGGAATTTTTTCAATTCCAATAAATTTCTTTACCCGTTTAAGGGCAGTTTATAAAATGAAAAAAGATTTAAAACCGGATATCGTTATGTCATTCGGAATGTATCCCAACTATCTAAATGTACTAACAAAACGCAAAGAAAAAGTAATAATCAGTATACGTTCATTTGATTGGTTAACAATTCCACTATTAACGAAAGGTTTGGATAAATGGATAGTAAATAAAGCAGACTCAGTAAATTGTGTATCAAACGTCATTGCAGATGAGGCAGAACGCGTATGGGGTATTCCTCGTCATAAAAATCGTGTTATCTATAATCCATATGACATTCAGTTCATTAAGAAAAAATCATGTGAATCGGTGGAAAATGATTTAATCAAAAATGATTACTTTACAGTTGTATCGGTTGGAAGACTTGTTGATCAAAAAGGATTTAATCATTTAATAAAAGCATTTTCAATAGTAATAAAAGAAATACCAAATGCAAAGTTGTTAATTATAGGAAATGGTGAAAGAAAAGCTGAATTAATCAAGCTTATTAGTGATCTTCGAGTAGAAAAAAATGTATTTTTACTAGGTGGGAAAAGCAATCCTTATAAATACATGAGTAGAGCAGACCTTTATGTTTTATCATCATTAAGTGAAGGCTTTCCAAATGCAATGGTTGAAGCTATGTGTGTACAAACTCCCATATTAGCGACTGATTGTAAATCTGGACCAAGGGAAATATTATCACTTGGTAATTATAATAAAATAGCCAACGATATTGAAGTCTGTGAATACGGAGTATTGGTTCCTCCAATGTCAGGTTCACTTAATTATGATGCAAAATACATAGAAGAATGTGATAAAAAACTAGCTGAAGGTATTGTTTTTATGATTAAAAATAAATCTTTAAGAGAGACATTAAGAAAAAAATCAATTGAAAGAGTAGAAAAATTTTCATATGAGGTTTTTAAAGAGAATTTAATTAAAGAACTGGAAAGTGTATAATTTTTTGAGACTATATATATTTCTCAATCATGATTAGATGGCTAAATCATTAATTATCTTAATAATTTTTAATAAAAAACGGTGATTTATTTAATGTTTACATTAGTTCTGGCGATCCTACTATATAGTTCCATTATATGTATGGTTTTTGCTTATTTTATGGATGAAATAAATTTATATTTTCTAAGTCTCTTGCTAATATTTTTATTCTCAGTTATTTATAGTGTTAAAAATTTGAAAAAAAATATTGTTTTATTTTTATTTTTAATAACATTTTTTGTGTTTTTATTGGGAAGATATATCGTTGAATTTTTGCATGGTGGTGAATGGTGGAGAAGAGTTTCTACAGAAATGATAATTCCAGATGGAATAATAATTAAAACATTTATTATTCTGTATTTTTCTTTATTAAGTCTAATCTTTGGTCACTGGATGGCTGGAAAAATTAAAATAAAATTTGCTTTCAACAAAACAATACCACGAGAAACAAATATAATGAGGGAAAATATAAGATTAATAAGTGCTACTATATTTTGGTTAACCTATATAGGGGGAATAACTAACACTCTTTATAAGCTAATATATATTAAAAATAATTCATATTTATCATATTACACTGAATATGAAGGAAATGCTTTATTATCAATTTTAGAAAATATTAATACTGTTTCCTTTTTTATGTATTTGGCTACTTTGCCCCCTAAGAAAAAAACTTTAGTTTATTTATTCTTTTATTTATTTGCTAACTTATTGACAATATTGACTGGAATACGTGGAAATGCAGTAATTGCCATCCTTATCGTAATTTTTTATTGTTATTATAGAGATAAGTATAAAGAAGATGCGAATGAAAGATGGTTTTCAAAGAAATTATTGTGGATTAGTATACTTCTATTACCATTCGGATTAGTTTTTTTAAAGGCTCTAACATTTATAAGAGCAGGAATATCTTACAATAATTTATCATTTTGGGATTTGTTTTTAGGATTTTTTCAAGGTACTGGCGGAAGCGGAAATTTGATATCTTATGCACTTTTATATAATGATGAACTTCCAAGTACAAATGTAAGTTATGTTTTTGGACCAATTATTAACTTAATTAAAGATTATCAACTGTTTGGATTGGTGTTTTCAACAGAAACATATAGTGGAAATTCAATAGAATATGCATTGTATGGTAATAGTTTTTCACATACTATTAGCTATTTGGTGTTAAAAAATGCTTATCTTAGAGGAAGGGGACTAGGTTCATCTTACATAGCAGAGCTTTATGTTGATTTTGGGGTTGTTGGGATAATTGTATTTAATATTATATTAGGATATATATTGTATAAATATTCTAATCTTAAACAATATAAAATATGGCAACTTTCTTTATTATTATTAATTTTAAATTCAATTTTTTTCATGTCGCGTGCTAGTGCATTAAATTGGTTAATTTTGATATTCCGAGAAACCACAATAATAACAATACTATCTATTTATTTACTTTCAATAATGCTTAGTAAGAGATATAAAAAACTGGGTAAAAAAATAAACTATTAACAATTTTCGAGGTTATAAATCCCGTTGTTCTTTATATTCGTGCGCCTATATTTGCGCCAAGGATGATCAGGTCCTGGCTTGTACGATTTCTTTTCTGAGCTCTCCTTTTTCTTTTCAGGAGTTTTTGCCGCTTTGTTCCGGGTTGCTTCCATCAAGGGGTAGG
>Ga0066870_100221_pt1 | contig 33174 bp, 32 predicted proteins | sample CeladaPassage60A_FD_62237 | JGI IMG/M metagenome (GOLD analysis project Ga0066870, IMG submission 62237) | Cellulose-adapted microbial communities from the Joint BioEnergy Institute, USA - Passage3 60A | ecosystem: Engineered > Bioreactor > Continuous culture > Unclassified | place: USA... | reverse complement strand
CGGGTTATTCTGGATGTTGCGCACCCAGTCAGAGCGGTCCCCGCCACCAGAAAGGAGGTAGACGCGTCCGTCCCTCACTGCAAACCAGATCTCGATGCGGTGGGGGTGGCCCGTCCGTCGCCCTACGGTTGTCAGATAAGCGTAGGGCTTGTCCGCATACCGCTCCAGCCAACGACATATTTTCTGTCCATCCTGGTGCATATCCGATCCTCCTCATTGTATCTTGGGTCCCACACACGCGGACCAAGGCTACTCATGGTACCAGCATCACCTTGATAGCCCGGCGCTCGTCCATAGCCCGGTAGCCCTCGGCCACCTGCTCGAGCGGCAGCCGCAGGTCGAACACCTTGCTAGGGTTGATCTTGCGTTGCCATATGAGGTCGATCAGCTCCGGCAGGAAGCGGCGCACTGGTGCAGGTCCGCCGTGCAGGTGCACGTGCGAGAAGAAGTACTCGTTGCCCGGGATCTGCACGTCGTGCAACACGCCGACGAACCCAACATGACCTCCAGGCCTTGTGGAGCGGATGGCCTGCATCATCGACTCCTGAGTGCCGACCGCCTCGATGGTGGAGTGCGTCCCCAGACCATTCGTCATCTCCTTGACCCGAGCCACGGCCTCGTCCCCTCTCTCCTCGATGATGTCGGTGGCACCGAACTCTCTGGCCAGCGCCTGCCTGGCAGGGTTGCGGCTGCCCGCCAGTATGATGCGCTCGGCGCCCATCAGGCGTGAGGCGAGCACCGCCAACAGGCCCACCGCCCCGTCGCCCACCACCGCCACCGTCTTGCCCGGCCCCACCTCGGCGGCCACAGCTCCGAACCATCCCGTGCCCAGCACGTCGGAGGCCGCCAGGAGGTCGGGGATCATGTCTTCGGGTGGAATGTCCGGCGTCGGCACCAGTGTGCCATCGGCCAGCGGGACGCGCACGTACTCCGCCTGTGCGCCCGTGGGGGCCCCTGGCTGACGGTTGACGCAGGACGTCTGGTAGCCCGAGCGGCAGATCTCGCAGGTGTTGTCCGAAGCAAAGAAGGTCCCCACCACGAACTGGCCCGGCCTGATGTGCTTGACCTCGCTGCCCACCTCCTCGACGAAGCCCGCGTACTCGTGGCCCATCGGGGTTGGTCGGGTCACCGGGTCCACCCCCCTGTAGGGCCAGAGGTCGGAGCCACAGATGCACGTTGCCGGCAACCTGAGGATGGCGTCCGTGGGCTCTACTATCTCGGGGTCGGGACGCTCCTCGCAGCGCACGTCTCGAGGCCCGTACAGTACCGTACCCTTCATACTAACCTCCTTAGTCGACAAAATGATAGGATCCCCAGCCCCGCAGCGAAGTCTGCTATCATCGCTCCACTGAAGTCGGGGCTACTCAGCAACGACGGGTCTAACATAGGATGAGTGGTGTGATGCTCGAAGAGCACAAACGCCCACAGCAGCAAACCTATCGTCAGCAGCAGGATGACCAACTGGCTGCCCCAACCCAGCCTGCCCTCGACCAGACCCGCCATCAACGCTGCCACTCCCAGCCCCAGGAGCAGTGCTCCCCACACATCCACTGGCCTGAACTCCGACAACATAACCAGACCAAGCCCAGCAATAGCTAGCATAGCCATCCCCACCGCTAGGTAGGGCAGTCGCCAGCTCGCTCTGCTGCTAAGTAACCCCGCAGCAATCCCCAGATTCGTCCCGCTGATCACCCAAGCCTGCGTCGCCGATCCCATCCACAGATCGGCGACCGTGCCGAACACCGTCGTCAATGGCACCATGATAGCTATGTAGAGCAAGCTCGTGCCAGCAGACGCCACTGCAAGGGCGCGCCAGGCATCCCGAGACTCATCCACCCGGGTGTTTACTTCCAAAACCATTTCAGATCCATGCACCTCCATATAAGATCACCACATCCAAACTGCAGGATAGCGCTCGATATCCCCTGGGCACATCACATACTTTATCTGGGTAACATTATGAGAAGCAGGTAAAGAAAGGTGTTAGAATGATATTCCAGAATTTTTGTTATATAGTGCAAAGATCATGAGCTACACAGAGATAGGAACGAGCGCCCAATTGTTGGCTGTGGACGAGCGAGAGCGCTTCAGGATGCAGGCCAACCGCGAGGAGCTGGTGGACCTCATCCTGCGCGCGGTTCCTGAGGACGGGGCCAGGGAGCCGATCGAGGGACTCGTGCTGCGAAGGACATCTTCCCCCACCGAAGGGGGCCGCGGCGTGTCCCAGCCGACCCTGTGCGTCGTCGCGCAGGGCAGCAAGGAGTTCCTGCTGGGTCAAGAGCGCTACAGGTACGATCCCTACCACTACCTCATCGTCACCGCCGAGCTGCCCTACGCAAGCCAGGTAGTCGAGGCATCGCCCGAGCATCCTTTCCTGTGCATCGTGCTTTACCTCGAGCCAAACCTGGTCCATTCGGTGATCATAGATGCCGAGCGAGGAGCATCCAGCCCCAGGTCGGATATCAGGGCGGTTCACGTGAGTCCGCTGGATGCCGGCTTGCTGGACGCGATGGTTAGGCTTGTGAGGCTTGTGGAGTCGCCAGAACAGGCCAGCTTCCTTGCGCCCCTGATCAAGCGAGAGATCGTATATAGGCTGCTCCAGGGTGAACAGCGTGGTCGATTGTATCAGGTAGCCGCACAGACCGGCCATACCCAGCACATCATACACGCCATCCGCTGGCTTCGGGAGAACTTCGACAAGCCCCTGCGGATAGAGCAGCTAGCACGGGACACAGGCATGAGCGTCTCCAACTTCCATTATCACTTCAAGGCTATCACTGGCATGACCCCGCTGCAGTACCATAAGCAGCTCAGGCTGCAGGAAGCCCGTCGCCTGATGCTCAACGAGGGTCTGGACGCTACCAGTGCAGGCCACCTCGTGGGCTACCAGGACATCTCCCACTTCATCCGTGACTACCGACGCCTTTTCGGATCCCCCCCTGTGCGCGACATCGAGCGCCTCAGGGAAGACGCGCTTGAGGGGGTACCTTAGCCTCTAGCTATCTGTCCGTAGGAGCTAGCTAGAGCCCACCAGCGGCTTCAGCTCATAGGCAGGTCCGGCAGGCAGCGGAAACCGACGATCCCTCGCCCCTCCCAGCGTCTCCATAGGCACGCCATCGAGCCTCACGTCAAAGCGATCGCGATAGCACACCTGGCAGAGACCGTCGCGCAGGGACTTGATCTCGGCGCTGGCCAGGCGCCCTCCCTGCCACGGACAGACACCTCGAATACTCCCCGGGCTCGCAGCCCCTGCACTCCACCCTCAGGGTAGGCATAGGTCAGAGTATCTTCTCAGAGCAAGTTGGACACATATGCTAGAGCTCCCATGCCTCTGGGACGCTGTAGAGCACCGCCCCCGTGACGCCGCTGGCCTCATCGGAGGCTAGAAACAGGACCGCGTTGGCCACCTCGCGCGTGGACAGCATCCTGCCATTGGGCTGCTGCTGCTTGATCAGGACGTTCAGTCGGTCCATACCCCCGAGCTCCTCGGCCAGCCTACGATTCAGGGGGGTGTCCACCCAGCCTGGACACACGCAGTTGCACCTTATTCCCCTATCCGCATAGGACACCGCGATGGCCTTCGTGAGACCTATTATGCCGGCCTTCGACGTGGTGTATGCCTCATAGCCAGGCTCCGTTAGGGTCGCCATGACGGAGGACATGTTGATGATCGAGCCCCCACCCTGCCCCAGCATGTAAGGGATGGCCATCCGGCAAAAGAGGTAGGTGCCCCGCAGGTTCACATCCAGCACCCTGTCCCATAGGTCGTCATCGAGTTCGTGAAAGGCCCCAGAGTACATCACGCCCGCGTTGTTGAATACCACATCGATTCGACCGTACTGCTGCAGGGCGCCCCCAATCGCCTCCACCGCAGTCGATCTATGCGAAACATCGCCCTTGATGCCAACAACCTCAGCCCCTCCAGCCTCGAGCTGGCCAACTACGCTCGCCAGCCCCTCAGCAACCAGACATCCCTCTCTGTATCGTTCCGCAGCAGGTCCTCGTAGCTCTCTATAGGTCCTTCCATGAAGTAGGGCACGAAGACTGATCCAAACCGCGCGACGCTCATGATGATACCTAGCTCCTTGGCTATCTCCTGAAGACCATTGGCGGCCATCTCAGCAAGCCGGAAGCAGTGCTCGTGGATCCCTCCGACCTCTAGCTCGTGAATGGTCGCCAGCGCCGCTGCCACGCTGCTCGGCGTGCCGTTGAAGGTGCCGGCAAAGAACACTCCTCCACCGGGCGCTAGCCTCTCCATGTACTCGCCCTTACCCACCAGGGCCGCTATGGGAAAGCCGTTGGCCATGGCTGGGGAGCACAAAGTTACGGGCTATATCCTAAGGGGCTGGACTTATGGCCTGGGAGTGCGACAAGCGAGGGCTCCAGCGTGCTAACGATGCAGCAGTGTATGGAGTGCCGCTCTGTACCATGGCAGGCCGGACTCTTCCCCGGTATCAGACTGATCGACATCCTCAACGCTCATGGAGAGCACATGGCGTGGGAAGTCCCAATCGTAGACTGGTACTCCATCAGGATTCATAGGCATGTAGGCTCTGGGGTCGATACGGACTCCCAATAGTACCCCACCTGAAGAAGCTATGGGCTCGGCTGGCGGAGAAGGGTGCCCGCGCATCCTACGCCCAACCTCACGCGACATCTCGATGGTAAGTCTTGCATCCATCCAGCGCTGCTTGAGGAGAACGAGGGGCGATGGCTCGGCAGCACCCAGCCGGTATCGAGCGTATATCGACCACAGCAGCACTGGACGTTTCAAGATGACAGGCATATTGCGTCGCCGGGCTGTTGGCATAGCAGACCTCCTCTCACTCTTCAGCCTTTGCCAAAGAGTAACTATATTAACGCTCTTTCGAAAGATTACGTCAATAGCTCATGACCATTACCGTCCAAACACCCCTCTTGGGCAATAGTTGACAGGTATTTGCGTTACTGCAAGAATGTTAGCTATTCAGACATATATATGCAAAGAAACGTGAGGAGCAAGAGATGAGCACCATAAGCAGGCGAACGTTCATCAAAGGCGCGGCTGCAGGACTAGCGGCCCTCCCCCTGCTAGCACGATCCCCCAGCGCGGCGGCAAGCACAAGGGAGCTAGGAGGAGAGGAATGCCCCGATCCAGGGGACATTATGCCTAAACGCCAGTTCCGAGGGGTATGGATCGCTACCGTGAGCAACCTGGATTGGCCCTCTCAGCCTGGTCTGCCATCAGAGGCGCAGAAGGCACAGCTGCGAGCCCTGCTCGATGCGGCCCAAGGAATGGGAATGAACGCCGTCGTGCTCCAGGTCAGGCCAGCAACGGACGCATTTTATCCATCCAGATACGCGCCGTGGTCACAGTATCTAACTGGCATGCAGGGACAGGATCCTGGATACGACCCTCTAGCCTTCGCGATTGAGGAGGCCCATAACCGTAACCTTGAGCTCCACGCCTGGTTCAACCCCTATAGGGTGAGTCTGCAGAGCGATATCACCAAGCTTGCCCCTAACAACCCAGCCCGCCAGCATCCCGACTGGGTGCACACCTACGGCGGACAGCTCTGGTTCGATCCCGGCCTCCCACAGGTGCGCCAGTTGATAGAGGCATCTATCCTCGAGGTAGTCGAGAGGTACGACGTAGACGCCGTGCACTTCGACGACTACTTCTACCCCTATCCTTCCGGCAACGAAGAGTTTCCCGACGAAGCTACCTACCGGCAGTACGGTCAAGGCTTCTCCAGCAAGGCCGACTGGCGCAGGCACAACGTGAACCTGCTGGTCCAGGAGCTCTCGGGGCTGATCAAGCGCTCCAAGCCGTGGGTGAAGTTCGGCATCAGCCCTTTTGGCATATGGCGCAACAAGTCAACTGATCCCTTAGGATCGGACACCTCCGGCTTCCAAAGCTACGATGGTACCTACGCGGATACCCGCCTCTGGGTCAAGAGCAACTGGCTGGACTACATCGCGCCACAGATCTACTGGAGCTTCCACTTCAGACCCGCGGCATACGAGGCGCTTGTCCCCTGGTGGTCACAGGTAGTGGACGGTACGAACGTGCACCTATATATAGGACAGGCGGCATACAAGATAGGCACAAGCACGCAATCCCCGGAGTGGAGCGATCCAGACGAGATGCCCAACCATCTATGGTTCAACCTGCAGTACCCGGAGGTCAAGGGCGACATCTACTTCAGGATATCGAACCTGCTTGCCAACCCCCTCGGCTTCAGGGATCGCCTGGAGCAGGAGCTGTATCGCCACCCAGCGCTCGTGCCGGTTATGCCTTGGCTGGGAGGAAGCGCCCCTCACCCCGTAGCACTCACACGCGCGCAGCGCTATCCACAAGGGGTCGAACTGGAATGGCAAGCGATCCCGCACGACAACAACGCCACCTACTACGCGATCTATCGATTTGATAGCAAGGTGCGCTCCCATGATACCTGCACCTTCAATGACCCCAGGCAACTCATCGCTACTGTGCGCCGTGTTGTGGGATCAAAACCACAGACCTACCTAGACGCCTCCGCCGGTCAAGGGCAGGGTTACGCCTACTACGTGACCGCGCTGGACCGCCTGCACCACGAGAGCTGGCCGAGCAACCGACGCTCTCCCTGAATTTCAATAAGAGCATTAAGAGGATAGCAAGGACTATCACACAAAGTTTATCTTCCTTTAAGTCGAGCTTAACCTCTTCGAGCTACAATGTCAGTGAAGAAAAGCGACGGAGAGTGTCAAACGGATGTCATGCCAGACCCAGGGCCGCACAATAGCCATCGCCCACAGGGGAGCGCATAACGCCTGGATCCCCGAGAACTCCCTGCGAGCCGTGCAAGAGGCCCTGGCAATTGGAGCCGACTGGGTGGAGTTCGACGTCTGGAACGACGCTCAGGGCAAGCTGGTGGTGACGCACGACCTCTATCCCAACGGCAAGGAACCCCCCAGACCTTACCTACCGGTTGAGCCCTTCCTCGAGTTGGTAGCATCTTCGGACATGGGGCTGAACTTCGACTGGAAGGGCTTTGGAGCCGAAAGGCACGTCGCAAGGCTGCTCCGGAGCTTCGATCTCACCTGCCGCACGGTCGTCAGTTCCGGCTCGCCGGAGGTGCTGTTGAGGCTGAAGCACCATGATCCCGAGATCATCACAGGGTTATCCGTCTCGGCCTCACCCTCGAGGCTCCGAAGGCTGCTCTCGGAGGTTCCTGGGCTGCGACGGGTGCCGATATGGTACCTGTTGGCGGGCACCTCTCCCCTAAGGTCCTGGCTCGTGGACCAGCTTGACCTGCTGCTTGATGCCTCGCAGGCGGACGCCCTCATGCTCCACTACCCTCTCGCCTCCGCTACCGTGATGCAGGCCATCCGTGACAGGGGCAGGAGGGTGTATCTGTGGACTGCCCGCGATGTGGAGACCTACTACGGCCTCCTGCCCCTCCAGCCCGACGGCATAGCCATGGACGACATGTGGACGCTACTAGGCGCCCAGGCATCCCAGGAGATATCTCCCAACCCACTGGGCCTCGCCATCGAGCCACATCCCTGATCTCAACTAGCAATCAAAATCTTTTGTCCAAATATTACCTTTTGGCTATTGAATTATATAGTCTATAGTGTAATAATGGGCGTAAACCCACCTGTACATAAAGGAACCCTTCTATGCAGACGGATGTTCTTTCCTATTCACGTCGTGTGCTGGTAACCGCCGTGGGCACCGGCAATTACAGCGAAGTCAGGTACGAGCTTAGCGGCAAGGTGTCCAGCCCCAACAAATTCTCATCGATCGCCTTGGGCGAGATCCTCAGCTCTGAAGAAGAGCCCTTGCACGTGGTGGCGCTGTGGACTTCGGGTGCGCGCAATCATCCAGGCAGCACCCATTACAACGACTACAAAAAGGAGGTGCAGGCACATGGTTGGACCTACGAGCCCGTCGATATACCCGAAGGCATGAACGAGGCCGAGCTGTGGGAGATATTCGAAAAGATAGGACAGGCCCTGCAAGCAGAAGATAGAGTGATAGCGGACATCACGCACGGCTTCAGGTCCATCCCGGTGGTGATGATCACCGCATTGCAGTACTATCGTTTGAATAAGCCGCTGTCTTCCTTAAATGTATACTACTCTGCCTTCCTCCCCAGCAGACCGGCCGAGGAGACTACGCCTATTGTATCGCTCGATATGATCCTGGCACTGGCCGACTGGACCTACGGCGCCAAGCTGTTCGAAGAGCGCCTAGTAGCAGCCCCCCTTGCGGAGCAGATAGAGCTGACACAAAAGCGGTCGCACGTCGACCCGTCATGGGAAGGCCAGCGGCTCACGCGCATAAAAAAAGTCTCCACGGCCCTCAAGGAGCTGGACAAACTCCTGCACAACAACCTCCCCATAGAGGCGGGGATAAAGGCCAGCGAGCTGCTCCAGAGGGCTGAGGAGGCCCGCGGAGAGTTCCCTAGCTTCCCACCAATCCAGGACTTCTGGGAGAAGATCGAGAGGCAGGCTAGGAACATATGCGTGGACGTGGATCCCAAGGAGAAGCCTACTTACCCCCTCACTCCCAAGGAGCTCGAGCGCCAGCGCAAGCTGATCGAGAGCTACAAGCGCATGGGCAACATCCTAAGCGGTGTCACCTTGATGAGGGAATGGATAGTGTCAGCTTACCTGTACGCCCTGGGGAAGCGAGACTCCTGGCTGGACTACGACAGGACGCGTCGGGACGCCGAAGCCGACCTCAACACCTTCTCCCGATGCCGAAGAAACCATGTACCCCTCTACTTCGCACGGGATGACCAGCTGATGAACGAGCTTATCGACGCCTGGGACTCCACCGTGAAGATTCGTAACGAGCTGGCACACTGTGGCATGAGGCCCGAGGCCGTATCCGGGCTCGAACTCAACACGGACAGGCTGGAGACGATCCTGGCGCTCATTAGGCAGGCTGACGCTCAAACTGTGGGGGAGGGCAACTGAGCCCTTGGAAGCAGCAATGGAGAACAGGACCAAGCTCATAACCGCCCTGGGAACAAGACGGTACGATCCTTGTCGTTACTACATCGAGGGAGACCCTGGGCGAACGTCCAGTGTAACCAGGTTCGCCGCTATGGGATTAGCCGAGCTGGCTGTGGAGTGCGGACAGCCCCTGGAAATAGTGGCTCTGGAAACTGCAAAGGTCAAGGATTCGAATAACCACAAACTTCTGCATGAAGAGTTCGAAGAAAAGAAGAGTGTGGGCGGGTGTGCGTGGGAGCTCCGAGTGGAGGAAATCCCCAACGGCAAGGATAAGGAAGAACTATGGCAGATATTCGAGACGTTAGGCAAGCATATCGAGCAGGGAGACCACATAATCATAGACATCACCAACGGCTTCAGGTCCCTGCCGACCGTCATGATCTCCGCTGCCCAGTACTACCTGTACCTGAACAAGGCCGCTGACCTGAAGATCTACTACGGAGCCTTCGGATCAGTCGGGAACACGCAGGGGACAGCTGGCCAGGGGCAGGGAGGCGGGACACCTGAGGTTCCCATAATCGACATCACCCTCATAACATCCATCTCTGACTGGACCTACGGCCTGAGGCTCTTCGACGAACACCTGATCACATCGCCCCTGGCCGAGAGGATAAGATCATCTTTTCTAGGTAAGAACGCTAGCGACCCTAACCTTATCCCGGAACAATTCTCATCAGCGCTAGTTGATAGTTTGAAGAAGATAGATTTCTACCTGCAAAATGCCATGCCGCTGGAGATGGGGATGGAAGCGCGCAAACTGCGTAGTCTTCTGGAGACAATTAGCACGCGGACAAACAGATTTAGGCCCGTATTAAGGGACTTCCTGACAAAGCTCAAGGAACTACTGAACGAAGTATCCACAGATCAAGCTTCTAAGAAAGCAGCCATAAAGCTATCCCGGGATGAGCTAGAGCGGCAAAAGATGATCATAGAAAGGCAGTTGAACAGCAAGCAGGTTGGCAATGCTCTGCTCCTTGCAAGGGAATGGTTGGTCTCCGCAGCTATACTCTACGAATATAAACAGGCACCTGCAAGGAACAAAGCACAGGGTTGGCTGAGGCAACGGACTCGTGAAGCTTACGCTGATAGGCTTTTTGGTAACGATCAAAAGGCTGGCCAGAGCTCTCAAAGTAATCAGTTCCCCGAGGAGTTCATACAAGCATGGAAGCTAGTCAGCCGTTATCGTAACCCTATAGCACATGCAGCTATGAACATAGATTGGTATCAGAATAGCCACAATCGGATCTACGAAGATGTAAGAGACAGCTTGGACAATATCATCAAACTACTATAGAGGGGTGCGGAATGAAAGAGTTAGAGCTTAGGATGAAGGTCGTGACGCCGCTGTTCATGGGGGGAGCAGACAACACACAGGCTGAGCTACGTCCGTCCTCTATCAAGGGACTGCTGCGCTTCTGGTGGAGGGCAATACAGCCGCCGGAAGTTATCAAAAGTGTGGCAGTAAATGAACAAGACAATCAAGCTAAGGGAGATAAAGTTATTCCCGAAATAGTTAAGAAGGAGTCGAAGATCTTTGGTGGAGCTGGCAAAGATCAAGGCCAGTCGAGGGTACACATAAGAATAGTCAAGCTTCAGGATCCCAGCATCGAGGCCTACCGAGGTAAAAGAGAACAGGTAGGCATAACTTATCTTGGGTATGGCGTCGCCAACTCCCAGTCAAACCGCAAAGCGATAATGCCGGGGTATGAGTTTGAGGTCCAGATAAGCCTTAGAGACCTGACTCCATCAGAAGAGGAGGAGGTCATGGATGCCCTATGGTGCATGACTCACCTGGGGGGGATGGGATCCAGGTCGCGGCGCGGCTTTGGATCGGTGGTGGCTACCAGGGATATCTACAAGTCAAAAGATGAACTCGTGCAGGCCATAAAAGTTAAGCTGGATAGGATCCGACAACGCTCACAGGATCAGGGTGGGCTACCAGACTACACAGCCATAACCAAGAACACAAGAGTCTACATCCTTGGGCCTGAAAACAGCTGGGAAAAAGCCCTCGACAAGGTAGGTGTTCTCCTGTCTCAATACAGATTAGGGACGCGCGGCCAACTTGCACAGATAAGGAGACCACAAGATTTCATTACAGAGACGCAAGAGGTAAAGGCTTTGGCTAGTAGAGGGGAGTGCCCACAGAAGCCACCACCAAGGGCGGTGTTCGGGCTGCCGCATAATTACTTTTTCATATCTACTAGGCAAAATGTACAGACCGAAGCCGAGCTGCAAGGGACGAAAATAACCCGCAGGGCGAGCCCCCTCTTCATCCACATCCATCAGCTGGCAAGCAACCAGTATGTGCCCGTCGTCTCTTTTATACCCGCGAAGTTCCTGCCTAAGGATAGTCAACTAGTACTAGAAAGTAAAAGTAATGGTAAGAGGTGTAAGTTACGTCTAGAAGACCCCCCTTATGAACATATAGAGGACTTCTTGAGGAAGATGCCCAACTCCGAGGTGGTGCTATGAACTACGTGCTGCAGTTCTCTTTCTCCCCAGTGCAGGAGTTCGTGGCCGAGGCCCGCAAGACGGCCGACCTGCGCACGGGCTCCTTCCTGATAAGCTACCTGTCCGTCCGCGCTGCCCACGCAGCGATCAAGCAGGCTCGCAAAGACGGAGACCCCGACGCAGAAGGACGTCTGTTCCCCGACATAACCGACGACCCGATATACCGCAGGCGCTCCGGCCAGAGCCAGGACGAACCCACTACGGGATCCTTCCCCAACCAGTTCTCCCTGAGCGTGCCCGATGAGCAGACAGGCCGAAGATGGGCGGAGGCTGCCCAAGGTGAGCTGCAAAAAGCGTGGGAAGAGATCGCATCCCGTGCCTGGCAGCAGCTCGAGAGCTGGTATCACCAGCAGATGGACAACAAGGTGAAGAAGCTCTGGGACCAACAGATAAAGAATACCTGGGCTATCTTCTGGGTGGTATCCGAGGGAGGCATATCTGGGCAGCTGAACAGCCGCAAGCTCCTGCGCAACTTCAGAAGCGCGCTGGAGAGCGGCGAAAACTGCACAGTCTGCGGCCACCGAAGCCACCTGGGCATGCCCCCCAGCTCCCAAAAGCAGAGAGTCAATCAGCAGCAGTTCTGGGAAGAGCTACGCAGCGGTCCATTGGGAATCAGAGGGCTCCTGGGCCCTAAAGAGAGGCTGTGCGCAGTGTGCATGACCAAGCGCCTGCTTCCTGAGAGGGGGATCGCAAAAGACTGCATTGGGTGGAGCCTGGAGGGGCAGTTTCCCTCCACTCCTGCCATCGCTGCGCATCCGTGGAGGGAAAGGGTGATCGCCGACTCCAGCGCTCTGCGTGCTGCCGATGAGTTCGTCGGGAACCTGGCCGATGTGCTAGGGAGAAATTCCTTTCGGGCTATGGACTACGCTAGCCACATGGACTTCTTCTACGAGGGCTACTACGACGAGCTCATAACGGACCAGAAGAGGCGCGACAACGCCCTGCGGGAGCTGCGCGCATTCTTCTCTAGGACGCAGGATAAAGTAGGTCTGCCGGGCAAGACCGTGGCGGTGCTCGCGATGGACGGGGATCGTCTCGGGCAGAGGCTGGCCAAGATCAGCGAACACCCGGAGAGGGAGGCCAAGCTGAGCGAACTGTCGGGTGCCATACTGCGATTCAGCCAGGAAGTGAGAGCCATCTTTGACTATTACCGCCGGAGGCCCTCGCCGGCCGCGCTGGTGTACGCCGGTGGTGAGGATGTGCTTGCCCTGTTGCCCATCAACCTGGCGCTGGAGATCGTACAGAAGATCCGCCAGGCGTACGTAGAGGCAACCGCCCAGATATCCCAAGACATAGGGGAGGAGTTCACGATCTCGGGCGGCCTGCTGTTCGCTCCCATGAACCTGCCGTTGCGCACGATGATCCGCACGACGCACATGCTGGAGGACGTGGCCAAGGAGGAGGCCGGCAGGAACGCCCTGACCATCAGCGTCTGGCGGGGCAGCGGCGAGATCCTCCGCCTGGCGCGCAAGTGGTCGGATGGGGGTACCTCCGCCACCGTGGATAAGCTCATAGGGCTGACCGGCATGGTGGATGATTACCCCAGCAGGTTCCTGTACCAGGCCATCGACCTGCTCAACACCATGCAGTCCGAGCACTCGCCGCTGGATCAGGAGGCGATCAGCAAGCTGCTGGCCGTAGAGCTGTGGGGCAGCAGGGAGAAGAAGTACCAGATAGATAAAATCGAACAAGCTGAGCAGAGGCTCGCACCTCTCCTGGAAGCAGCGACACACAACGGCAAGCTCGACCCCGCTGTGTTTCGCCTGCTGCGCTTCTTCCAGGAGGAGCAGCTGGGAGCGGAATCAAGGGAGGGGGTGTTAACCCATGAGTGATAGCTGGCTTAAACTAGTGCCCAACGACGTGCTCTTCTTCAGAGGAACCGAGCCCTTCAACGCCGGCGAGACGGGGTACGTGCGTAGCCAGTTCCCGCCGTCGCCCACCGTGATACAAGGAGCCATACGCACAGGACTGCTTGAGGCCAACGGCGTCTCCATCAAAGACTACGTGAGTCAATATGCACAGCTGCAGGCCGAGCACCCCAGGCTGTTGGAGCTGGTGGGGTCACCAGGGCATGTCTTCCCAGCCTCCAGAAAGCATGCCTTAGCAGGCTATAAGCCGGCCACGCTTGACCTCGTGGGCCCATTCGTCGCCGTGGGGGATGAGGTCCTGATCCCCGCCCCAAGCGATCTGGCACGCCCGAAGGGCACCCAGTCGGCTGGGGTGGTCTACCTGGTCCCGAGCGACGACACGATACTCTCCGACCTGGGCAGGATCCGCCTCATTAGGCCGGTCACCCAGGGCAAGGGACAGGCGGTCGAGACCGTCAAGGACGCCTGGCTCAGGCTGAACGAGCGCACCCTGCAGGCATACCTCACTGGAAAGGCACTGGAGACAGGCGACCTGGTGGAGCTCACCGTGAGCTACAACAGGCGCACCCTGGAGGGCAGGATAGACGAGAACGCTCGCAGGCGGGTGCACATGGAAGCCAAGGTGGGACTCGCCCTGCAGGAGAAGTCGCGCACCGCCGTCGAGGGGATGCTCTACTACATCAGTCCCCTGCGCTTCGGGGACGACGTCAGCCTCCTGGTGGGCATCAGGAACGATCTGGGCGAACTAAAGCTGCCGGATTTCCTGGCGCTGGGCGGCGAGGGCAGGTTCGTGAGCGTACAAGAGGCTCAGGCCGTGCGCCTCTCACCTCCCAAGGAGGTCGAGGGCATGATCGATCAAACCCACAGGTTCAAGCTCACCCTCCTGCAGCCCGCGATATTTGCTCCCGAGAGCGCCGATGCGCAGGAATCGCCGGACGCCTGGCTGCCTGGTGGGTTCAGCAAGGTGAGCCACGGCAGCTACGACTGCTGGGAGGGAGATCTGGGAGGCATCCACTGCAGGCTCATCGGGGCCAGCATCTCGAGGTACCAGGAGATAGGAGGGTGGGACATCGCCCTCAAGAGAGCCTCCGGAACCTACAGGGCGGTGCCCGCGGGGAGCGTGTACTTTTTCGAGACCGATGCCAGCGGGGAGGATGTCCTGCAGGCGCTGCACAACCAGAAGATAGGCAGATTCTCACAACTAGGATTCGGACACTGCATCATAGGAGGATGGTAACAGATGAAGAAGGCCATAGTCACTTTCTACACCGTCACCGCGATGCACGCGGGCTCGGGATCTACCATAGGCGCCATAGATCTACCGATCCAGCGGGAGGTGCACACCAACTTCCCGGTCATCCCGGGATCCAGCCTGAAGGGCGCCCTGCGCCAGACCGCCACGGATAAGTGGCCCGATAAAAACAAGCTCACGACCGTCTTCGGCCCCGAGACCAGCCAGGCCGACAAGCACGGGGGGTCCGTCCTCGTCGGGGAGGCCAAGCTGCTGGCACTGCCGGTCAGGTCCATTCAGTCGGTCTTCTTCTGGGTGACCTGCCCGATGATCCTGCAGCGCCTCGTAAGAGACCTGAAGCAGCTGGGCAGCAAAGACCTCCCGGCCTCCCTCAAGGTCCCCACAGCGCCTGACGACAACACCGCCCTGATACCCGAAGATCTTGGTGAGCTAGAGGACTCAGAGGGCAGGCTCGTGCTGGAGGATCTGGACTTCAATGCCCAAAAATCCGAAGAGCTCAAGGCTCTGATCGATTGGGTAGCCAAGAACCTGGTGCCCGAGAACATCGGGCAGCACTTTATGGACAAGCTCAAGAAGCACCTGGTAGTGGTGAGCGACGAGAACATGGCCTACCTCTCGGTCAACGGCACACAGGTGGCCTCGCGCATCGTGCTGGACGACGCCACCAAGACCAGCAAGAACCTGTGGCAGGAGGAGACCCTGCCTTCCGAGACGATCTTGTGGAGCTTCGTCATAGCGCGCGAACCTCGCGCTGATGGCCTTAAGAGCGCCGAAGAAGTCATGGACGCCATGCGCAATATCCTGGGGAATGATGAGCCCGTACAGATCGGCGGCAACGAGACCGTGGGCAACGGATGGTGCTTCACCAGACTCTATACCGGAGGGAATGCAAATGAGCCAGACGCTGTCTCAACAGAGAGCTAAGTACGCCATGGAGAAGGTGCTGGAGGTCGCACAGCTTGAGGATAGCAAGAAGGAGGACTACTCCAACTTCTGCCTCCGGCTACCCGGCATGATCCTGAACAACGGGCTTGGGCAGTCGCTGGCATTCCTGCTGGCAGATGCCCAGAAGAACGAGCAGAAGATGAGCTACAAGCTCTACGAGCAGCTATCGGAGTGGATCATCATGAGGAGGCGTATCTACCCGGATGGGTACGGTAAAAACGGGCTCATGAAGGCCATCCTTGAGGGAGATAGGGGTGCCTACGTCCGCGCGCAGACCGAGGTGCTGGAGCTGCTGGGGTGGATGAAGCGCTTCTCAGACGCATACATCGGTAGGCCGGGGCAATAATCATGAGCAAGAGCAGAGATCGCCGCCAGCAGAACAGACCACAAGGTACCCCCAAGGGTAGCACCGGGAGCGCGTCCAAGCCTCAGGAACAGCATCAACGAAATACCTATGGAAACCGTCTGCCCCTGTACAAATCCGTCCAGGATGTGTTCATCAAAGTGGCACCATTCAAGAATCGCGTCGGCAACCCCTCGCTGCTGTACGACAAGTTCATCGACGTCTGGCACTGGAGCAGCAACGACCCCCTGAACGGCATTGTCAAAGAGGTCAAAACAGGGCGAAATGGTAGCAATCAAGAGTCCGTCATCAAGCTCTTCCTGCAGAATTTCCTGCCCCTTCACCAATGGGCAGGGGAGTTAAAGGACGACCTGGAAGACTACTTGCAGCGGCGCAGGGAGCTGGTGGAGAAGCTGGGGGGCAGGACCATTCGGCTGCGGACCGAGTGGCGCTTCATGTCCGGTACCGGCGCTCATCACCCACTGGAGAGCGGCTTCGTGTGGCACCACACGCTGGGAGTGCCCTACCTGCCGGCCTCCGGCGTCAAGGGCGTGATAAGGGCATCTATAACCCCCCTTCGTCCCGGGGAAGACGCGAGCCCAGAGGAGATCAGATCCTACTTCGAGAAGGTGATGAAGGTAGAAGAGCTCTTTGGCTACGAGAGCATAGAGAAGGAGGACGCCCTGCTCAATAAGCTCAGCGATGACGAGCGGCAGAGATACAACCGCAGCCCCAGGGAGGGCTCCCTCATCGTGTTCGACGCCATCCCCACAGCGTTGCCCAGGCTCGAGCTGGATATCCTCAACGTCCACTACCCAGATTACTACGGGCAGCACGAGCCGCCCGCCGACTGGCAGTCGCCCAACCCCGTGTACTTCCTGACGGTGGGTCCTGACTGCGAGTTCGAGTTCGCGCTGGCCCCGATCGCCCGCAACGGCGATGGGCGCACCGACAAGGAGAAGGGGAAGCGCCTGCTTGAGGAGGGCGAGGAGATCCTGATGGAAGCGCTGAACAGCCTGGGTGCGGGGGCCAAGACGTCTATCGGCTACGGCAGGTTCAGGCGGTCCACCCGGGAAGGCGCTCAGGAGACCGCATCCGCTGCGACCACGGCCGTCGCCTCTGCACCAGAGGGAACCCCCTCGCCCACCACGACCACAACCGCCGCGCCCTCGGAGCAGGACCTCAGGTTCGAAGAACTCCAGCGCCGGATAGATGCATTGAGGTCAGGCGATATGGGGCAAGCAGATGCCACGGTGAACTCGATAGCCAACGCCGATCTCTCGCCCGCACAGCGCAGGGAGCTGGCGCGCCAGCTCGATGCCAAGCTGTTCCCTCCGGGCAGCGACAAGAAGCGCAAAGAGCGCCAGGATAAGGGCTGGTACAAGAAGCTGCAGAACCTAATCGAGAAGGGGGAGGCAGAGTAAGCCTCCCCCTTTCCGCATACACCGCCTACATATCGTCATCGTCGCGCTGGTTGGGATCGGCCATCTCCATGCCCATCATGCCGCTGTCCATGTCGCCCATCGCGGCGAGAGCGTACTCCCGCTGCCGCCTGCGTTCCTCGGGCGAGAGCAGCGCCGCGCACGGAGTGCCGAACCTCGGCTTCGCGAACGGCAGGTGGGTGTCCCCCCGCGCCAGGATGTGCGAGCCGTTGGTCATCTTGGTGACGGGGTCGATCGCGGTGGCGGCGTGGGGATTGTCCGGCTCAGTGTCCGCGCCCCACTGGGTGAAGGACCGCGCGTTGCAGTAGTGACCGACGAAGGCTCGGCGGAACCTGTCGGTCGTGAAGTTCTTCTTGCTGCGGTGCAGGATGTGACCCCCAAAGAACACCACGTCCCCGGGCTGGGCGGCCACGAGCACCTGGGGATACTTGTTGGCGATCGGCGTGAGGTCGTTCTCCTCGTCGTTGGGGTTGCTCACCCCTCCCACCCTCTGGATGTCGGCTATCTGCGTGTCCCCGTAACCATAGCCTTTCTTCGGCGGATACACCGGCTCGTGCTGGCTGCCCACAGCAAACCATAGCGCACCATTGAGCTCGTCGCACTCATCTATGGCGATCCACGCGCCGCAGAGGCTGTCCGGATGGGTGGGGATGTAGTACGAGTCCTGGTGCCAGCCCTGGCCGGGCTTGCCGGGAGGCTTGAGGAACAGCATAGTCTGCAGCGCCAACACATCCGGACCTATGAGCACCTCCAGCACATCCAGCACCCGGGGATGTAGCAGGAAGCGCTCGTGCAACTCCAGCTTGCGGTGCAGCATGTGGATGCGCAGGAAGTACTGGGCCTTCTCCTCGGGCGACAGGTGCTCGGGAGGAGCCGCTAGCGGCTGCACGCTCACGCCCGAAGCGTCCGAGCGATACCTCTCATCCAATCTGGAGGACCGCTGCTCGGGCAACCTGCCCTGCATCAGGTCCTCCGTGTGCTGCCTGAGCAAGTCTATGTCCGCCTGCGGCACGAGCCCGCGCACCACCAGGAAGCCCTGCCGCCTGAAGGTGATGTACTCCTCGACGGATACCCTGTACCGGTCGGTTCTCTCGGTGTAGCTGGATGTCTCCAGAACGGTAGCCATATATCTCCTCCGCACGCTCGTTGTTGACACGATTATGCTCTGAGGAGACAGGGCATGGCCATACCGCGCACTAACCTAAACATACATCGTATTGACCAGATCACAACATCTCCGGGAGGATGGGAGCAAACTGTACCTGGCCTAGCTGGGACTCTTTGCGCAGCTGTGAGGGCGACTTACCATACAGCTCCTTGAACCGCTGAGAGAAGTGGAAGGGGCTGGAGAAGCCGTAAATCCTGGATATCTGCGTGATGGTGTAGTTGGATCGCAACAACAGCATGGCCGCGCGGTCCAGCCGGCAGATGCGCACGGTCCCCAGCGGGGACAGCCCCGTGTAGGAGCGGAACAGCCTGCACAGGTACTCCGGCGAGACGCCCGCGTGCGCTGCCATGTCCTCCAGGGAGATCTCGGCTGAGGGATCCTCGTCTAGCCTCGCGGTTATGTACCTGCGGGCCAGCTCCACCGGCTCGGGGAGGTTGGGCTTGCTCACCCACAGGATATCCGTCTCCCCACCGATGTACGACTCCAGCATCAGGGTTATGGCCAGCTCAGCCTGCCCCTCGTTGCCCTGCTCCATGCAGGCGAGCACGTGCCCAAACAGGGGCACGAGCACCCCCGCTGACTGAGCCTCGTAGACCCAGGGCCAGACGTCCACCGGCGGCCAGTAGTGCGGAAACTCCCTGATGTCGAAGTGGAAGTAAGCGTGCCTCGTCCGGACCTCACGATCGAAACGAAACAGGTCCATCATGCCGCGCCTGCAGAGCAACACGGCCCCCTCAGGTAAGTGGAACCTTCCGAGCTCGAGGCACTCGTACTCAGCGCTCCCGTTCATGATCCACACGAACTCAAAGTCCTTCAGCCTCCTGGGACCGAATGTAGCCCCAGGAGGGTAGCTAGCTACACCGTAGGCCGTGGGCAGGGATACTTGCAGCGGCAACTTGCGGCTCCTAGATAGCCACCTCGGCTATGAGCTCCACCTCCACGGGCGCGCCGTTGGGCAGCTCCGATACCCCGACCGCCGCCCGAGCGTGCCTGCCGCTCTCGCCGAACACGGCCTGCATCAGCTCGGAGGCGCCGTTGATCACCTGCGGTTGGGCGACGAACCCCGGCGCGGAGGCCACGTAGCCCGTGAGCTTGACGATCCTCCGGACCAGATCCAGCGACCCCAGCTCGGCCCTCAGCGCTGCCAGCGCGTTGATGGCGGCCACGCGCGCCGCCTCCTGCCCATCCTCGAGCGACACGCCTTCTCCAAGCTTGCCTCGGGCGACCAGCTCCCCACCACGCGTCGGCAGCTGCCCCGACACGAACACCAGGTTGCCGGTGCGTACGGTGGGCACGTAGGCCGCAAGCGGTCTGGCGGGCTCAGGAATCTCTATCCCCAGCTCCTTGATCCTGGCTTCAAACGACACTCTCAACCTCCAGCTATCTCGTGTAGGGCCTCGGAGGAGTCCTCCGAGGCCGCTCTCATATTAATCCAAAACACACCTTGGTGCCAGGGGCTTATACTTGAATGACGGAGGTACACGCTTGGCCCAGAGATGGAGGGAGTACGCACAGGCTGCCTGCACGCTGGCGGTCCTTGGGGGGTTCCTGCCGGGAGCGCTGCTCTTCCTGCTGTCTCCACGAGGGGCGGGGCCAGCGTGGGTGGCGACCGCCCAGGCGCACGGGCATACGCAGCTGTTCGGCTGGGTGGGCCTGATGGTGTTGGGAGTTGGGTTCCACTTCCTGCCCCGGCTACGCAGCGCTCGCCAGCTCGATCCGCCCATGACGGGCTGGGCGCTGTGGTTGCTCCTGGCCGGGATAGCGAGCAGGCTACTGGCGCAGCCCATGGCGGCGGGCAGCCAGTCGCCCTGGCTCCGCAACAGCGCGGCCTGGGTGCTGGTCACGGGCGCGTGGCTCGAGCTCGCCGGCTGCACGCTGGTGCTTGCGATCCTGTGGCGGACCCTCAGGGACGGCCCACCCTTGCGACAGATGAAGGGCATGACGCGGGTCATGCCGTTCTTCCTCGCCGGCTTCCTCTCGTTGTGGGGGGCGGCACTGGTCAACGCCCTGGCGGCGCTGCAGAGCAGCGTCGTGCGCTACGGGATCTACCCGGCAAGCTCCATGGGGGCGATCATCACCCTCATGCTCCAGGGGTTCATCGTCCCGATATCCGTGGGGATGTCGGCGCGCAACTTCCCCATCTTATTCCGGACTCGGATGCCCTCCATGCCCCTGCTCTGGGCGGGGCTAGCTATCCAGGTGGCGGCGGTGGCCTCGTCGCTGCTGGGCGTGGAGGGCCAGGTCCTCTACCTGCTCGCCGCCGGGCTATTCACAGCTGGCCTGCGGCTGCTGGAGCCTCGCCGGCCGCGCCCCAGGGGATCCCTGCCCATCCCGCGAGACCCCGCGCAGCTGCTGGCGCTCTCGGCCTACCTGTGGCTGCTCGTGGGCGCCCTGATGGCCGTGGGTGGCCGACAGGATGCCTACCGGCACGCCCTGGGCGCCGGGTTCGCCACGCTGCTCATCTTCGGGGTGGGCACCCACCTTTTGCCGGGGTTCGGGAAGCAGCAGGTCCGCAGCAAGGCCATGACGTGGGCCCTATTGGTCGCTGGCAACCTCACCGTGCTCGCCAGGGTGACGCCCTCGGCCTTTCCCTGGCTGCCAGGGCACGGCCATCTGGAGGTGGCTGCGGGGGTACTGGGCGCCTGCTGCGTGGTGGCGTTCGCCTGGAATACCGGGCTCCTAGGAGAGGTCGAGGGCGAGGGCTATCGAGGCAGTATAGGATCGCCCGGCGCGTGAGGGCTTGAGCAGCAGCTGATCTCCCCCCTGGAGGTAGATGGCGTCCTGGGCGTTCCTCGTGTCCCGCTGACCCTTGGAGGCGTACGGCGGCTGCGCGTGCACCTGATCGGTGAGCTCGTCCGGGAAGAAGAGCTGGGAGGTGAAGTCGTAGACCCCACTGCCCGTCCCTCCGTAGCGCACCTTGAAATGGATGTGCACGGCCCTGCCACTGTACCAGCCAGGGTATATGGTCACGAAGCGGGCCACACCGCGCTCATCGGTCAGCTGGTAGCCCCGCAGGAACTTCTTCCCGGTGGTGTCGAAGTTGGGATCAGAGACGTCCGAGTACACGCCCAGCGCATCGCAGTGCCACACATCCACGCGAGCGTCCGGCAAGGGCTCGCATGCGGCACCCAGCTGCATCAGCTGGAAGCTCAGGTCGAGCCGCAGCCCCTCCTTCCTCGTGCCATCGGTGGGGTCGGTGCGGATGTCCGACCTGCGCAGGTCCTCGTCCACGAAGTAAGGCCCCTCAGTGAGCTCGGGCCGCACGACGCAGGCCGCGGAGGGAGAGCTCCGCTCGGCGCCGCTCGGGAGGGAGCAGGCGGTGAGGAAGGCCAGGCCCAGGGCCCCAAAGCTCACCAGCACCTCCCGTCTGGTGAGCAACCTGCCGACGGGCTTGTCGTCGAGATCCAAAGACTCACACTCCCTACTTGTTGCGCAGCGAGAGCTGATCCCGCCGTGGTGAGGACACGATCAGCGCGTAGTTGTACCAGCTTTGCACCCTACTGGGGCCGAGCAACCAGAGCATGATAAACGCCAGCTCAATCCAGAACGCCCATTGAGCCTTGCCGCTGGTCGATACCCAGGCCGTGAAGCCGTTCAGGTAGTCCCCTTTGTCCACCAGATAGAGCAACATCAGAGCGGCGCAGGTGAGCACCCCCATCACCCAGCCAGCCCCCCACATATCCTGCATGATGCCAAACACCGACAGGAGCGCGAGCAACGCCCCAAGTAGAAACATCCCCAGCGGCAGGTAGAGCGCGCACTGCAGGAGCAGCGGCACCTCCGATAGGTGCAGGCCGGCCACTGCGCTCATCATCAGCCCGGCCAACAGCTTTATCCCCCTTGGCACATGTAGCTCGGTGATCACAGTCGTCTCCATACATCAACCTCACAAAGCATCCCAGGGGAAAAACCCCTGGGATGTATGATATCCATTTTGTGGCCCCTACTGGGAGTTGGAGCTCGCTCCGTTGGTGGTCTCCACCTCTTTGCGATCCCAGCCCCTGTGGTGCCAGCCGAATTCGCCTTCCCCTATCAGCACGGCTTGTGCCTCGACGACGCCCTGGGAGTTCTCCTGGCCCATCACTCGCACGAACTCGCCGACCTTGAGGTCGCTCTTCGTGGCCTCCTGCCCATCCTTGCGGAATACGGTGTCCGCGGAGATCTGCACGGTCTTGCTGCCGCTGTCGGTCTTCACGGTCACGGTGTTGCCGCTGATCTTGGACACCTCGCCAGCGACGGCCGGGAAGCACGGTCCGTGCATGTGGTGGCCGAAGAACGGGAAGGGCATCCCCGTCTCCTGTATGCGGGACTTGATCTCCTGGGCCTGCTGCTGGGTGATCTTGCCATCTTTGACGGCCTGGTCGATCACATCCTCGCTAGCCTGGGTCATGGCGGACTGCACCTCCTGGGGCTTCTTGCCCAGGATCTGGGCCACCTTGTTGACGAACTGCTGATAGTAGCTTTTGGTGCTGGAGCTGCTCTGGGCGTTCACCGCCTGCGCGCTGAAGAAGACCAGCGTCAGGAGCAGCAACCCCACAGAGGCTACGAAGCCCAGCTTACGGATGTACCTCAAGTGCTATACACCTCCTTTCCTGCAAGCAGCTAATGGTCTGACCTGTGCCACGGGTACAGGGTCCTATAAGGTCGCGGAGCCTTGGTGCGCATCCCCCCTTTCTCTTCTGGAATCAACGCTGTAGCCAGCGTTCAAATATGAATGTAACGGGGGAACTTCAAGGGAAGATCTCAAGGAGGTAAGAGAACGGTAAGAAATTGAGGGGGCGGGATAGCCGCCCCCGTGAAGGCGATCTTAGGCTATGGATTCAGTGGGCACAAGCTGCCCTTCGGCCACCACTCGGCTGTACCACAGCCCGCTGTCCTTGATGGTGCGCTCCAGGGTCTCGTAGTCCACATAGTACAGCCCGAAACGCTTGCTGTAGCCGAAGGCCCACTCGAAGTTGTCCATGAGGGACCAGGCGAAGTACCCACGCAGGGGTACGCCATCGCGGATGGCGCGCTGGGCTGCGTCCAGATGCGAGGCGTAGTACTCCACGCGCTTGGGGTCATGCACACGCCCCTCGACCGGCGGCTCGTCCGGATAGGCCGCACCGTTCTCGGTGATCACTATGGCCGCGGGAGAGTAGTCCCTGTGCAGCCGCGTGAGCAGGTCGTACAGCCCCTGGGGGTACACCAGCCAGCCCATGTCGGTGTACTCGCCATCGACTCGCACTTGGTCGACGTGCAGCGGCGGGTTGCCCTCCGAGTACCTTACGAACGAGGGAGTGTAGTAGTTCACCCCCAGGAAGTCGAGGGGCGCACCTATCACCTCGAGGTCCGACTCGTCAAAGGAGGGCACCCACGACCCAAAGACATCGACCATATCGCGGGGGTAGCCCCTTGTAAATAACGGATCGAGGAACCACCTGTTCATGAAGCCGTCCATGCGCCTGGCGGCGGCCTCGTCCTCGGCGCTGTCGCCGGCCGGGTAGGCGTGTGTCAGGTTGAGGGTGATGCCTACCTGGGAGTCGCGGGAGTTCTCCCTGATGATCGGCACTGCCAAGCCGTGGGCCAGCAACAGGTTGTGCACCACCGGCAGGTAGACCTCGGGCTCCTTCCGACCCGGGGCGTGCTCGCCGGTGAAGTAGCCTAGGAAGGCCACCACCCATGGCTCGTTCAGGGTGATCCAGTGCTTGACCCTGTCGCCCAGGCGCCGGGTGACCACGTCGGCGTACTCGGCGAACGCCTTGGAGGTATCGGGGTTGGGCCAGCCACCCCGGTCCTCCAGCGCTTGGGGCAGGTCCCAGTGGTACAGCGTCACCCAGGGGGTGATACCTGCAGCCAGCAGGCCATCCACCAGGCGATCGTAGAAGTCCAGCCCCGGGGAGTTGACCCTGCCCCAACCTTCTGGCAGGATGCGAGGCCAGGCGATCGAGAACCTGTAGGCGTTGACGTTCAGGCGGCGCATCAGCTCGATGTCGCCCTGCCAGCGGTGGTAGTGATCGCAGGCCACGTCGCCGGTGTCACCGTTATGGGTCTTGCCTGGGGTGTGACTGAAGCGGTCCCAGATGGACTCCCCCCTGCCATCCTCGCGCACCGCCCCTTCTATCTGGTAAGCGGCAGTGGCGGTGCCCCAGGTGAAGTCCTCGGGAAATCTGCCGGGAGCGAGATCCGTCCTTGGCTGCGACATAGCGACACCTCCTTATGATCCCAGAGTCATGGATATGAGGTTACGCAGGTTCTCAAAGCTGCGCTTGATGTCGCGGTAGGTGTTGGCGGGATCGTCCTCCTGCTCGACTATCAGCCACTGGGTGCCCGAGGCGTTGGCCGCGGCTATGAGTTGGGGCCAAGGGGTGATACCGTCGCCCACGGTCGTGTCGGACCTGTCGGGCTTGTTGGACATCTCCTTGGCATGTAGCGTGGGCACACGCCCGGAATGCCTCCTTATGAGCTCGATCGGGTCGAGCCCAGCGTACATCACCCAGTAGACGTCTATCTGCAGGTCGACGAACGCCGGGTCCGTCTGGGCCGCGAGCAGGTCGTACATCGTCTCCTCACCCAGAGGTTCGAACTCGAACGCGTGGTTGTGGTAGCCAAACCTCAACCCCTCCGTAGCGCAGCGCTCCCCCCAACGGTTGAACGTCTCAGCGAGCCTCTTGACGGCCTCCGGACTGTTGCGCAGCTCCTCTGAGGTGTAGGGGACAACCGCGTACTCACAGCCGAGGGTGTGCAGCTCCTCGATGACCTTATCGAACTCCTGCTCGAAGCGTTGGTAGGGCACGTGCGCGCTGATCGCTTTTATCCCCAGCTCGTCGAGCAGCGACCTCAGTTCCTGGGGAGTGTGCTTGCCGTAGCCCGCGACCTCCACGGCCTTGTAGCCCGCCTCGGCTACGGCGCGCAGAGCTCCTGGAAAGTCTTCCTTGGTCTGCTCCCTCAGCGTGTAAAGCTCCAATGCCACGTTATCCGGCCCCATAAGTACCTCCTACGTTGTGGTGTTACAAGGTGAAAGCATTGTCCAATCATCAGAAGCTGGTGTCAAGATCCAGCGCCCTGCCCTGCCTAATGGAGTCGCCGATCTTGTTCATGATCTCCAGCACGTGCGTGGCGTGCTCCGCGGTGAGGATCGGCTCCTCCTTACCTGCCAGACAGCGCACGAAGTGTGCCGGGCCGTACCCGATCAGGCTGAAGGTGGGCCCCTCGTCGGGGAGAGGAGGATACAGCCCGTTGATCCAGCCCTCCACACCCAACTCCGAGCCATCCTCCAGGTACACGTCGATCGAGCCGTAACCCTCGTACCATCTAGTTATGTCAAGACTTAGCGTGCCCCCGGTGCAGTGCAGCTCGATCGCCGGCGCCTTGCTGTTGGGCACCGCGAAGCTAGCTAGCACTTGCGCGAACCGGCTGTGGCCGAAGTCCAGGTGGATGAGCACGTGGTCGTTGGCCTCGACCTGGATCTTCTTCCCGGCATGGGGGCCCGCAAGCACCGTCCTCTCGGGGATAGCGATGCCCCCCATCGCCTGCACCCGCCTAGCGGGACCCAAGAGCCCCGTGACCGCGTGCAGCGCGTACACCCCTATGTCCACCACCGGTCCCACCGCCGCCGAGTAGAAGACCGTGGGATCGCCGGTGTACTCTCGCCAGCTGGCAGGCCCCATCGTAGCCATCTGCGCGACCGCCAGCGTCGGGCTGCCTATCCGGCCGGAAGCCAACAGGCGCTTGACCCACCTAAAGCGCGGGGTGGCCATGACCGCCGGCGCCGCAAGCAGCAGCAGCCCCTGCTCCTTGGCGAGCCCGATGAGTGCCTGCGCTTCCTCCACCTTGCTAGCGATCGGCTTCTCGGAGAGCACGTGCTTGCCGGCCCTCAGAGCCGCCTCCGTGACCTGGGCATGCAGAGGCGCAGGCGTGAGGTTGACCACGGCCTCAAGCTCTGGATGCGCCAGGAACTCCTCGTACGAGGTGTAGGCCTCGGCCCCCGGAAACCGAGAGGCCGCCCTCTCGGCCCTGTCGGCAACGGTGTCGAAGCACGCCACTACCTGGGCGTCCCCCAGCTGCTCCAACACCGGAAAGTAGGAACGAAAAGCCACGTCTCCACAACCAATGATCCCTAGCTTCGCCATATCACTCCCCCAGTAAGAATTTGTCCACCAGGTACTACGATACCAGAAAACCTGTGGGGAGACATGGCTCCTAGGCGACGATAGCCCAAATGGGCTATGGATTAAACTTGACGCAACGATTATACTGTAAAAGTCGCCTACAAGTAATATAAGGATCGTTATCATGAGAAGGCTGGCGATCTGCGTCTGCATGCTCGCCCTGCTGGGCATCTATCACCCCGCGGCAGCCGAGGAACCCACCTCCCGTACCAACCTCACGGAGTTCTCCTTGCAAGAGGGCAGGAATACCGTGATGTATGCCACAGCTGATCAGCCAGAAGAGATGCAGTGGGGGCCCACGGCGCTCACGGTCGCCCCCGACGGTACTTTCTGGATCTCCAACTCCTACGTCAACAAACTCACACACGTCTCAGCAGAGGGCAGCGTGTTGGGCACCATCGACCTCAAGCCCTACGGCGCCGTGGGCATCACCGATCTCAAGGCCATGTCCTACGGGCTGGTGGCGTTGGACGGAGGCTCGCCCCACGTAGCCGTGCTCGTGCTAGGCTACGACGGTGCCCTCGTGCAACGGTACCCTATCCCCGCCTCCTTGGAGCGGTCCATCACCGGGTTGATAGCCGGCCAGGACGGTGAGCTCTACCTGGAGGCGCGAGGCATAGTCAAGTACAGGCTGCTGTCCCCCGACGGTTCGCCCTCTGGCGCCTGGGTGAGGGGAGCGATCCTGAACGGTAAGACCATAATCATCACCCCTGCGACGAGGAACAGGCCACGGGCCGGCAGCATCCAGGTGGGCGACGTGGTGCGCAACGTCTGGGCCAACAACTACCTGGGCGGGATACGGCTGCTGGGGATCAACTCGGCTTCCAATCAGCCAGGCGGCAGCTTCTACGTCATCGTGGTGGACCTTGCCCCTAACTCCAGCGGCTTCTTCAGGTTCGACTACACCGTACGCCACTATCGAGCTGATGGCAGGCTGTTGGGGGTGGCACGCTTTCCGATCAACCAGCAATACGTCAACGTGGCCCATCCGCTGGCGATCGCTCCCGACGGCAGCGTGTACGGCCTGGTAACCAGGGAGGACAGCGCCAGGGTGATCAAGCTGGCGTTCAGCTCCAGCCTCCAACCTCTCTTCCCCAAGGGCACGGTGACGACCTACAGCCCCACCAAGACCCTTGGCGCCTACACATCTCGAAGCGCCATAGCCAGCAGGGCCTGGGACTACGTCAACAACTCCAGGTACTACACGAGCACGAACATATCCGGTACCTGCGGCGGCAGGGACGCTCCACGCTACCTGCTCTCCCCTGGCACCTACACGGGCGTGGCCTATGACTGGGGCGGGTGGGATACCGTCAGCGCCTACAACTACTACCTGGACAGAGGGTACCAGGCTGGGGATATCGCCGAGACGAACTTGGATGCGGAGAGCTGCTCGCGCGGCGTGGACTGCTCGGGGTTCGTCACCAGAGCATGGGGCAGGACCGATCAGAAGTACTACACGGCTACCCTCCCTAACATCTCCTACACGCTGCCCGGGCCCTGGTCGCTGGAGACGGGGGACATCATGAACCAGCCCAACTCCCACGTGCGCCTGGTCAACTCGGTGGACGGCAACGGTGCGTTCGTGTGGGAATCCACAGCCTACGCCGGCATGGACAGGGTGGTCTACAGGTACGTCCCCTGGACGAGCTTCCTGCAGTACCAGCCCCGCAGGTACAGCTACCTTTCCAATCCCTAGTGGTTTAGCGGAGCGCGTCCTGCGGCCACAGGCTGACGAGCCTAGTTGGCAGCACTGGCCTCATACGGTATCTGCTCGGCGGCAGCACGTCTGAAGCTATCCACTGCCTGGTCGCGAGCCGCGGCATCGTCCGCCGGCACAGCGCCCATCGGCAGGACGTGGTACCAGCTGCGATCGGCATCATAGGAGGTCGCCAGTACGTAAGTCCTGCCGGGCTCGAGCAGCTCCTGGCCGTCAAAGACCACCTTCACCAGCTTGCCACTCAGGTCTCGTGTGTACCCACCGTACTGGTCGACGATGACGCTGCTGGGCAACGATATCTGCCTCGAGGGCTCGGAGTCCAGCTTGGATGGGTCGAGCCTGCGGGTGGACTTGATCACCTCGAGCACCTCCACGCGGAAGCGCGTACTCGGCCATCTGAGGTCCGCTACCTCCTCCGTCCGCTCGATCACCCGCCCCACAAACACGGCATCGGCATAGCCTACCAGCTTCCTGCGATCGCTGAAATCGGTGACCCAGCTGCCCTCGACCTGCCTCGTAGCGGGGATGCTGATCCACACGATGTAGGCGCCTACCAGCAGCGCAACCACGAGTGCCCACCCCCGACGTGAGAGAAGTCTGTCATCAGCCATAGCTCTCCTCCTTAGCAAATTGCTACTGCCATCTATCATAATAGTCTTTCTTATCGTGGCTTTGAGGGGAAATAAAACACCCCACAACTTTATACAACAGAGCTATACAGTTATACTCTTCATCATGATCGCCAATACCTAGAGCATGACCGAACTCATGAGACACACAGGATTTTCTGTTCCAATCATTGTAGTTGGCAAAGTAATACACATTGAGCTTTATCTCGCCAAGTGCATACTTACCACATAGCCCATCATTTTGATTGTATTCATTGATTGTTAGATTCCAATTGCTAGAATTCGAGGGTTTTGGATATATATTTACTTTCCCTAATGAGGACCAAGTGCTGTCCGCATGGCTTACAGCACCCCCGTACCGGGTGTAGTTGAGATATATCATCTTGCCACCTGCCACAGCATCATCCCACCAAGGTTGTTGATGTACTGTGGCAGCTTGCACAACTAAGCTGGGAAGTAGAGTAAGTAGGCAAACTAGAAGGGTGACAGACACGAGGGATGGTTTATAACCAGGCAATAACTGGGTGCTTAGGATTTTTTGATCATATCGTCACCCCTGCAAAAGTTATATCTTTATATTATATTGTGATACGATTGTATAACTAGATGATTATTTAGTCAATAGATAGTTAGATAAAAAATTTAGGTACAATAATTTCCTAATAGTTATGCTCTGCGATCCGATATGGCTTTACAATCTAGCGGATTCCGTAATAATTACAAATATCTAGAGGGCATCTACCTATATGGGCTCCTGCGCAGGACGAACGTCGCGTAGCCTAGCCCTCCCAGGAGCACGACGCCCAGGCCGGCCAGGCATACCCCTGGCCAGCCGGCGGCGTTCCAGGCGGCCACACCCAGGTAGGAGCCCAGCGCGCCCCCGGCAAAGTACGTCACCATGTAGGCCGTGTTCAGCCTGTTGCGGGCCTCTGCGGAGAGCCCCAGCACCCGCGTCTGGTTGGAGATGTGCACCGACTGCGTGCCGGCATCCAGCAGGCAGGCCCCCAGAGCCAGCAGCGGGAGCAGCGTACCCCCCAGCAGGCAGAGGTAGGCGAATGCCAGCAGGAGCAGCCCGGCGGCGATCGTCCGCAGGGGACCTCGCGCGTCGGCTACCCTGCCCACGACCAGCGAGGTGAGCGCCCCCGCCAGCCCCGTCAGCCCAAACAGCCCCGTGACGGCGCTGCCGTAGCCGTGGGAGGGGCCCTCCAGGTAGAAGGCGAGCGTCGCCCACAGGATGCTGTAGCAGGCAAAGGTCGTAGCCCCGAGAAAGCATGACTGGCGCAGGACGGGCTCCTCCCTCAGCAGGTGCCACAGGGAGCGCAGCAGGCGGCCGTAGGAGTGCCCCACCCCGGAGACGCTGCGCGGCAGGCCCCTCAACAGGGGCAGCAGGAGCGCCGTGGCGACCGCCGCGAGCACGTACACCAGGCGCCAGCCCAGCAGCTGTCCCAAGAAGCCGCTCACCACGCGCGCCACGACTATCCCCACGAACAGGCCGCTCATCACCGTGCCGATGACCCGGCCCCTGCCCTCGGCACCCGCCAGCCCGGCGGCGTAGGGCACGATGATCTGCGGCGTGACCGTCACGAAGCCCAGCAGCAGCGAGAGCGGCAGCAGCAGCGACGCCGAGGGCGCCAGGGCGAACAGCAGCAGCACCGGCACGGAGGCCGCGGCCGTGAGGAATATCAGCCGGCTGCGGTCCATCCTGTCCCCCAGGGGCACGAGCAGCAGCAGGCCAAGAGCGTACCCCAGCTGTGAGAGCGATACCACCGATCCCATGCGGGCGTCCGATACGCCGAGATCGCCGGCCATCTGCGGCAGCAATGGCTGGCTGTAGTACAGGTTGCCCACCGTGACGCCGCAGGCCACCGCCAGCAGCAGCAAGAGCCCCCTGCTTATCCCCTCTCTCTTGGTCAGATCACCTATCACGACCTCCATGATAGCAGGAGGCGCGCCCCAGAGGCACGGCGCCGGCCACACCACAGGCGTGGGGCTTCTATTAAAAGATAAAGGCAGAAACACAGCCAGGTGATGGCCTGCAGGTGGGCCGCGGGCGCATCCCCGCTAGCGTCGCAGCCTGGAGACCACCAGGCCGATCACCAGCAGCGCCAGGTAGGCGGCCACACCGGAGAGGATGGGGCCACGACGGGCGCCCATCGCGACCATCCCCTCCCGCTCGCCGGGGCGCGGCCCCGCAGCGGGGTGCCCGGCCTCCCCCGGCGCCTTCTCGCCCTCCTGCTTGCCTCCGGGAGCATGCTCCTCGATGACCTGGTTGATCTCCGTCCCCAGCAGCAGGATGTACGCCGAGTAGTACATATAGAGCATGAGGATGATCACCCCCGCCAACGCGCCGTACGTCTTGTTGTAGGAGCCGAAGTTGTTGACGTAGAGCGAGAAGAGCAGCGAGAACACCAGCCAGAGCGCGACCGCGACCAGCGAGCCCGGCGTGATGAAGCGGAACTGCTGCTCGACGTCGGGCGCGAAGTAGTAGATCAGCGCGAACGCCAGCAGGACGAAGCCCACCAGCACGGGCCACTGCAGGATTATCCAGGTCCACCTGAACACCGGTCCCAGGCCGGCGGAGGCCCTGGCTATGGCGGTGGCTATGTCGGCGCCGAACACCACCAGCACGAGCGCGGCGATGATCAGCACCGCCGCCCCGAGCGAGAGCAGGATCGAGATCAGGTACCTCTTCCAGAACGGCCTGCCCTCTTTGACCTCGTACATCACGTTCATCGCCTCCATCACCGAGCGGAACGCTCCCGAGACTCCCCACAGGGCCAGCAGGATGGACACCAGCGCGCTGAGCCCGAACGCCCCCGTGGCCTTGCTCTGCGCTATCTGCCTGATGGGCCCGCCGATCAGGTCCACGGCCTCCCGGGGCATCGCCGTCGAGGCGCGGCTGAGCAGCTCGTTCACCAGATCCTCCGCCCTGAAGATGCCCAGCAGCGACAGCAGGAAGACCATGAACGGGAAGACCGCGAACAGCCCGCTGTACGTCAGGTGGCCGGCGAACACCGACAGATGGTCCTCCTGCGCCTCCTTCAGCACCTGCTTGACGAAGTCCACGAGGCCCAGGCGCTCCGTCATCGGCACCTCGACCTCGTTGCCCGTCCTCTCCGCCCTCCTGATCAGCCCCATCCCCGGCAGCTTCATCGTTCTCCCTCCTGGTGCTTGCCCACTTCCTGCGGGCTATCACCTCCTGGTGCACAGCTCGTGCCAAGGATCACTCCCCGCCTCACCCAGGCCCAGGGCTCCCTGTCGACAGGTGTTGACATCGAGCGCATGGGGTGTAACATTACGTTGACAGATGCTCTCGGAGGGGTGCAAGATGATAGGGCTAAGGAGGCGCCTCCTGGGAAGGCTGTTGCTCGTCCTGCTGTTTGCGGTGATCGCGACGGTCACCCTCAACATGAGGGTGGCGGCCAACCCTACGGTGGACTACGGGACCAAGGAGATCACCGGCAGGCTAAGGGAGCAGCTGGCGAGCCGGGCCCTGAGCTACGCGAGGGAATACCGCGTGGGGGGCAGGATGCAGGTGGTGCTCGTGCGGGAGCTAACGGAGGAATACATCGCCAGGCTGGGGCTCTGCCATGACCGTGACCTGAGGAGCCAGGATGGACGCTGGGCGTTGGTGGTGGTCAAGGGCAACTTCGGAGCCAGCAACATGCTGGGGATCATGCTCAGCGGGGAGCTACAGCGCCAGCTCAGGTACAGGTACGTGGGCTTCGTGCTCGACGCGCGCAGTGGCCAGCACGCAGGCGTGGAGTTCGCCTGGCCAAACGACCAGCCGCTCCGTGACCTCCTGAGGGAGGGCGAGGCCCTGAAGTCCCCGTTCCCGCCCCGGGGCAGCTGCGAGAGCTAGCCCGGCAGGGATGAGCGCAACCCCCACGGACCAGCCATCGCCCGACGGTGCTGCGCGCCCAGCCACGGCGCCAGGGCATGCTCGACACATCCTGCAGGCGTGCTCACAAGGCTCGACGCTGGCCCCGCCCACCGGGTGTCGCTGCTGTGGGCACCAGATCGGGAGCGAAGGGGCTACCCGCAAGTCCATATATCATATATAATTGACGTGGCCTATTTCTGCTGAGAGGTGATCACGTTGACAGTGCGCGCAGCTATCGTTGGTACCGGCGGCATAGCCCACTCCCACATGCG
>Ga0066870_100219_pt1 | contig 33659 bp, 35 predicted proteins | sample CeladaPassage60A_FD_62237 | JGI IMG/M metagenome (GOLD analysis project Ga0066870, IMG submission 62237) | Cellulose-adapted microbial communities from the Joint BioEnergy Institute, USA - Passage3 60A | ecosystem: Engineered > Bioreactor > Continuous culture > Unclassified | place: USA... | reverse complement strand
CGACTTGCATGTATTAGGCACGCCGCCAGCGTTCGTCCTGAGCCAGGATCAAACTCTCCAAAAGAAAGTTGATTGGCTTGCGCTTCGTTTCGTTCAGTTTTCAAGGAACAAGTTTGTTTTTCGCTCTCTCGAAGCGACTTCTACATGTTAGCATGTTTATTATGAGTCGTCAACACTTTTTTATTCATCTTGCTTCGCAACGTTTTTTCGTCGCGGCAGCGATTTAAAATATATCATCGTTCGACATAGAAGTCAATAGCTTTTTTTACTTTTTTGGATAGACAGCCCATCTTTGCTGGGCTGCCGAAATTTCTTCAACCATTCTGTGTTCATGATCTAAACTTTCATGCCTAACCGAAATTGATACGCTCCTTCCGCCTACGATAGCGAAGGCGGTGCGCTCGGGTTCCCCCGCCTCATTACAAAAAGTTAACGGGAGTGATTCCGTACAATGACACTTCCCCCTCAAAGTTGAGGAACCTCTTTCTGAAACAGGTTAAACAAAGGGGAGCCCAGACGGAAAGGCTCATCAGTTTTTCTCTTCCTGCAAAGTATAATAACGTTCAAACATTTTTTCCCCTTTTGTCGGTACCTCTACCGCACTTAACACTTTTCTTTCTACTAAATATTCAAGCATGATGGTAAGGTCGACCGAATAGGGGGCAAACTGTGGGTGGTGGGTCATTTCCTCGATACTCCACGCTCCCTCTTTTTGCTTTAGCACCTCACATAAATGGGAGGATCCTGGTGCCACAAAAGAATGAATTAAAAATTCGCTCGCCAGCAACAGAAGCTCGAGTCGTTTTGGAAGCGGTTCTTCGCTACCGACTAACTCCTCATATAATTTATAAATTTGCCCATCCATTTGCTTTACTTGATTCCATACCGTCACTTCCGGATAAAGGCCATGCTCGATGACTGTTAACCGTGCTAAATGGTGCAAGGCGTGCATCATATGGTTGTATGAATCAAGCCAATGTCGAGCACTAAACAGTGCCTTGCCATCAGTATAACGACGAATCAGTTTGGCAAATTCCAATCCCATTTTCAGCTGCCGTTCCCTAGGAGGAAATTGCTCAAGACGTTGACGCAACTGCCAAACGTAGTCATTGCGGTCAAACACGATTTTTCCATTGAATACCCAATCGACGGCCTTTCGATGTGACCCGAGAACAAACCATTCGTTTAATTTTTGTTCATTCACTGCATAAAGTGCTGCCTTCTCACCATTAATCGAGTAATGCTTTAAAAACAATGGCTCACTTTGCAGATCGACAATGACGAGCAACAACGCATCAAACGTATCTGTCACCGTCTCATGTCCCTCATTTTTCTCAATCAGTAAAATTCCGAGCGTATTGCAACGGCTTGCCCATTCTTGATAAATGGGACGCAGCAATTCTTCCATAAATCGTTCCCGTTACAGAAAACCGGTAAAGCTGTGACATCTTCCGAGCTCTCCCCCTCAAAAAAATCGACGGAGAGAGCATATTTTCTTTCACTTTTGGGGCCAGTTGTTTTTCTGTAACGGCTTCCTCCCTTCCAACGTCGTCAATGATTCAACCTTGTTTTATACAGATAACAAAAATGTTGCTAGCGGCCGTTTATGCTGCGATTACATGCATCCCACAATCTATGTCTTATTGCTATCGTTCGTTCCTCGGCAAAGATGAGAATTCGTTGTTGTCGTTCGTTATTCGACAAAAGACGAGAAATTCCTCTATTCTGAGTAAAAAACGCCCATCAATTTTGTTGATTTCTCCTTCACGATTGTCCCCTGTTTTATGGTATAGTGATGTATGTAGGAGGGACGACCATGGGTATCAAATATTCGAGTAAAATCAACAAAATTCGCACATTTGCTTTAAGCTTGATTTTCGTCGGCGTCATCGTCATGTATCTTGGGCTGTTTTTCCGCACGTCCCCGATCATCATGACGCTGTTTATGGTGCTTGGACTTTTATTTCTCGTCGCAAGTGGCATCGTGTACTTTTGGATCGGTACACTCTCAACGAGAGCTGTCCAAGTCGTTTGTCCATCATGCGGTAAGGTGACGAAAATGCTTGGACGCGTTGATTTATGTATGTTTTGCCGCGAGCCCCTGACGTTGGATCGCGAACTTGAAGGAAAAGAATTCGATGAGAAATACAATAAAAAAAGAAAAAACTGATAGCCGCTGTCGCGCTATCAGCTTTTTTAATGTGTCCGCCCCTTCTCGTTTTGACAGTCAGGGCATACTCCATACACTTCCATGCGATGATGATCGACTTTAAATCCAGTAACATGAGCAGCTAGCTGCTCAACTTCATCGAGCGCTGGATAATGAAAATCCACGATTTTGCCACACTGTTCACAAATGACGTGATAATGATTGGATGTGACAAAATCGAACCGGCTTGACGAATCACCGTATGTCAACTCTTTGACAAGCCCGACCTCTTTAAAGACGCGCAAGTTATTGTAGACGGTAGCTACGCTCATATTAGGAAATTTCCCTTCGAGCGCTTTATATATTTCATCAGCCGTCGGATGGGACATCGAGCTGATCAAATACTCCAATATCGCATGACGCTGTGGCGTGATGCGTATGCCCGCCTTTTTCAGCATGTCCAGCGCTTCCTTCAGTTGCTCGTTGACAGACACCGTCATGCACCTCACTCTCTGCAAAAGATAAAAAAAATTATCATTTTATAATATTTATAATTAGTCTACAAGGAATGTATGCCTTTTGTCAATATAGATACCATTAACATATGGGCTTAAACGTTCTTTTAACAAAAAAAGGGGGCAGAAATATTTTCCGCCCACCACATTTCATTCATTTGAGGAGGTTACTATGTATCATATGTAAAACAGTTTATGTCGCTTGGACGCTTACCTAGATGAGGCCAATTGGGCAACTTCCGCAAGCGCCTCATCGACGTGTCCTTTTACTTTCACCCCGCGCCATTCCTTTACCAACGTTCCATCGGGGGCAATAATGAATGTCGAGCGCTCAATGCCCATATATTCCTTACCAAAATTCCGCTTTTTCTTCCAAACCCCATATAGTTCTGCTACGTGATGTTGTTCATCGGAAAGAAGCAAAAACGGCAGTTGATATTTCTCAATAAACGTTTCATGCCGCTTAACTGGGTCCGTGCTTACCCCTAAGATAACGGCATTCAACCCGGTAAACTGCTCATAGCGGTCACGAAAGTCACATGCTTCAGTCGTGCATCCAGGCGTCATGTCTTTCGGATAAAAATAAAGCACGACATATTGGCCTCGGAAGTCTGAAAGCGAAACCATTTTCCCGTTGCTTGCCGGCAAGGTGAAATCCGGGGCTGGTTGGCCAATGGCAATTATCATGACGTTCCCTCCGTCTGCTTTATTTTCTTTTAGCGTAACGGAGTGGGAAGAAAATTGCAACTGTTAGCGGCGGTCCCAATCAAATACGGTGCGCGCTACGATGACAGCTGGCATAATGTAGCCGAGCAACGCCTCAGTGATCGCGATCCACCGTCCGATGCCGATCGGGGTCACATCTCCGTATCCCACTGATAAGAGCGTTATGCCGCTTAAGTACAAGCTATCCCCAAGCAAAGACAAGCGGTTATCCACGTCGCTATTTGAGGACGGAGTGAACACTGCATGGCCATTCACCTGCAAAATCATATAAATCATGGCAAAACCGAGCAGCATCGTTACATACCATTGAACGAGCACCCACAGACTGTCGAGTGAGAGGCGGTGCGTCGCTTGAACGCGCGCTGTCCAAATTGAGGTGATGCTACCGAGCAGTACGGCGGTAACCACTCCGAGGAAGGCGTAATCCATCACATTCCCTCCATCCTTGTCCGTTGTTCATATATACGTGGCCGAATGGACAATTATGACGGAGTGAACCGCCGCGATCTCGATAGTGATCGTACTTGAAACAGCAGCGTCAAGCTGCGCTGCCTGCCTAGACTACCCGTTTAGCAGAGCCCTTCTCCATTTTTGTAGAAAGTTAACGCCTTGACTTACTGCGCAAAGGAGCGAGCCAACACACCTTTCAGTGTCGCTGCGCTATGTTGAAACCATTTTTGCTCGTTATCGTCTAGCTCAAGCTCAATCACTTCGCGAATACCATGACGGTTGATGACCGCCGGTACACCGATATAGACGTCACGTTCGCCATATAAACCGTCTAAGTAAGCCGAGACGGTCAAAATAGCGTTTTCGTTATGCAAAATGGCGCGCGTCACGCGGGCGAGCCCCATGGCAATGCCGTAGTACGTCGCCCCTTTTTTCTCGATAATTTGATAAGCGGCATCACGAACGTTGACAAAAATGCGCTCCAGCTCTTCCCTTGCCTGCTCTCCTTTTGATTCGATCAACTTGCGGATCGGCACGCCGCCGATATCAGCCTGACTCCAGACCGGAAGCTCAGTATCGCCGTGTTCGCCAATAATGTAGGCATGTACATTCGTCGGGGCAATATCGAAGTACTCACCTAACAAAAAGCGGAACCGTGCCGTATCTAAAATTGTCCCCGAACCGATCACCCGCTCATAAGGCAAGCCACTGAACTTCCATGTCGCGTAGGTCAAAATGTCGACCGGATTGGTAGCGACAAGAAACAACCCTTGAAACCCGGACGCCATAACCGATTCGACAATCGAACGGAAAATGGCGATATTTTTATCGACTAGATCGAGCCTCGTCTCACCTGGTTTTTGGTTGGCACCGGCGCAAATGACGACTAAATCAGCATCACGACAATCACGATAATCCCCATACCAAATGTTGGTGGGATTCGGTGCAAACACTTTCCCATGGTTTAAATCCATCGCATCGCCCTTGGCTTTATTTTCATTTGCATCAATGAGCACAATCTCATCAGCAATCCCTTGATTCATTAAAGCAAATGCATAGCTGGAACCGACAAACCCTGTGCCGACAACCGCTACTCTGTTTCCTCCTCCGTTTTTCATCACTATTCTCCCTTCTTATTATTGTGAATACATTCACAAATTATTTTACGCGATGAAATCGAAACTATGCGTAAACGATTATGGCAATTGTTTGGACGTTGTTTGTCATTTTCATGACAACCTCCATTAAGCAAAAAAATGGACGAGGCAGTTAACTCCCCGTCCCTCGGTACCTCCTAACCCCGGCGTTCCAAAGCATTATAGCGATGGCGAAAAACAGCGCGCCAACAACCGGGGTCATAAACGCATAATCATACCACTCTTGCTTGTTAAGAAAATACGAAGCCGGATAGACGCCAACAAAGGCAAACGGAAGCACCCATGTTAAAATATAGCGAATGACCCGATGATAAATATCGATCGGATAGCGGCCATAGCTGCTAATGTTGTACATCATCGGCATAATCGAGGTGCGAGCATCAGCGAAAAAGCTAATGGTTGCCAGCGAAATGAAAATGCCGGCGTAAATGAACGCACCGCCGATCACAAGTAAAATAAAGATAAAGAAGTCATACCAATGAAACGTCAGCGATAACCGGACACTAGCGTACGCCATAATGATCAATCCCGGTATAGCCCCTAACAACGATTCGAGCTCCATCCGTTCGAGAATGATCTGAAATAGGCTGTGCACCGGGCGAGTCAACACACGGTCCATTTCTCCTTGGACAATATAGCGCTCATTGAAATCCCATAGATTAAAAAAAGCGCCAAATACCGCATACGGCACAAGAAAAAAGCCGTAAATAAACAAAATTTCATCGCGCGTCCAACCGTGAAGGAGCGGTGTATGGCCAAAAACGACGAGCAAAAACACGAGATTGACTGCCTGAGCCATGAAGTCGGACAACCACTCAATGAGCAAATCGGTACGGTATTGCAATTTTGTTTTCATATATTGCGCCATGTATTGAAAAAAGACCGATATATAAAACAATCGTTTACCCCCCTTGCACGACGAGCCGCTTTTTCGCCATCCGCCATAACAACCCGATTGGTAAAAGCAACAGCGCGCACCATGCCACCTGCACGATCAAGCCGTCACGAACGTCGGCGCCTTGGAAGCTTTCCGTAATGATCATGCTTGGGATGTAGCTAATCGCCTGAAACGGAAAATAATCCATCAGTCGTTGCGCCCAATCCGGATAAAAGGAAACGGGCAAAATGAGCCCGGAAAACAGATCGATGATAAACCGTTTCGCCCTGAGCAACCCTTCGTTACGGAATGTAAAAAACGTCACCACCCCCGCTAGCAAGTTCAGCTCTGAATAAATAACAAAGCTAAGCAGGAGCGACAAACTAAATGACAGCCATGTATGGGCGTTTTCTGGAAACTGAAGCGGCAAAAAGAGCGACACGACTAAAAGCCCGGGCAACGACAAAAAGAACAAACGGAACAACCCTTCGCCGAGCCCTTGAACCGCCTTCATCCCTAAATAGCTGTATGGGCGAATGAGCTCGGTCGCTACTTTTCCATCGCGAATTTCCATAGCGATTTCACGGTCGATGTTGTTAAAATAAAATGCCCTTGACAGCCAAGAAATGGCAACATACGTCGTCATTTGTCCAAGCGACATCCCTTGCATCGACGGTTTGTCCCCGTAAATAGCCGCCCAAAGGAAATAATACGCCGCAATATTAATGGCATAAATAAGAATGCCAGTATAATAGTTTGTCCGATAGGCAAGCATCATTAAAAAGCGGATGCGGATCATTTCCACATATTTATCCATGGACCGCACCTTCCTCATAGATATTGCGGACAATCTCTTCCGTTGACACTTCATGAATGCGGATATCTTGCAGCGCATAGCGGGCGGCGACGCGGCTGACGACTTCCGGAACTCCTCCTGATGGAACGTGCGCCACCCAGACATTTGACTGTTCGCCTTTTTTCCAGACAACATCCAATCCGGCGGTCAGCTCTTGCAAGATGGAGGCGTCCTTTCCTTCAGCAAATGTAAAGGCGACCCGTTTTCCTTGCCCCCATTTTTCTTTTAACTGCTCAAGCGAACCATCGTAAATGATTTTCCCTTCATCGAGCATAATCACCCGCTCGCACAGCGCTTCGATATCCGACATATCGTGCGTCGTCAATAAAATCGTCGTTCCATACCGTTCGTTCAACTGTTTCAAAAACTGGCGGATGTTGAGCTTGACAAGCACATCTAGACCGATTGTCGGCTCATCTAAAAACAATAGGGGCGGATTGTGAATGAGCGCAGCGGCGAGCTCGCAGCGCATCCGCTGCCCGAGCGACAGCTTGCGCACCGGTTTGTCAAGGAGCGGGCCGATCTCAAGCATCTCAATTACTTCGCTCATATGGCGAGCGTATTGCTCATCCGGGACACGGTACACCTTTTTTAACAGTCGGAACGACTCTTGAACAGCGATGTCCCACCATAATTGTGAGCGCTGGCCGAAGACAACACCGATTGTCCGCACAAATTTCTCCCGCTCCTTATGCGGGTTCATCCCATTGACAATGATGCGACCGGATGTCGGTGTCAAAATGCCAGTCAACATTTTGATCGTCGTCGATTTGCCAGCACCGTTTTCGCCGATATAGCCGACCATTTCCCCTTGCTTGACGGTAAAGGAGATGCCGTCAACCGCACGAACCGTCATGTAACGGCGCGTCCATAAATCACGAAACGCTCCGACGAGGCCGGAGCGGCTTTTGTGCACTTTAAATTCTTTTCGCAACTCCTCTACTTCAATAGCGTTCATCCTTCTCCTCCTGCCTCTCTTTGAAGTGAACAAACGAAGACAGGCTGCCGCCTTCCTTCTATGTTGCAATTATACATAAATCCATGTTATTTTCACCTGTTTTGTCTTCTAGAAGCTGGCGAGGAATTTGTGGAAATATCTTTAATGTGCTGAAAACGCATATCCTATATCGGTTGTCGGCTTACTTTTCCCCCTCGTCTCCCGCAATGACCAAATGATGTCTTCTCTCTAGCGAGCACGACAGCCACAGTGAACAGCACATTATGGTAAAATAAAGGGGCAGTCATCGGAAACAGGAGGATATCAAGCGATGCAGTGGACAAAATCGGAACAATTATATGAAGAAGCACTTCGACACATTGTCGGCGGGGTGAACAGCCCATCCCGCTCATATAAAGCAGTCGGCGGTGGCGCTCCGGTCGTCATGGAACGGGCGCAAGGGGCCTATTTCTGGGATGTAGATGGCAACAAATACATTGACTATTTGGCCGCCTACGGACCGATCATTACCGGACATGCCCACCCGCACATCACCGCGGCCATCCAGCGCGCCGCGGAAACAGGGGTGTTGTACGGCACACCGACACCGCACGAAATTACATTTGCGAAAATGTTAAAAGAAGCGATTCCTTCACTTGAGAAAGTGCGGTTTGTCAACTCAGGAACAGAAGCAGTGATGACGACCATCCGCGTCGCTCGAGCTTACACCGGCCGCAGCAAAATCGTTAAATTCGCCGGCTGCTATCACGGTCACTCCGACCTCGTGCTTGTCGCCGCCGGCTCAGGTCCTTCGACATTAGGGACGCCGGATTCAGCTGGCGTGCCGCAAAGCATTGCCCAAGAAGTCATTACGGTGCCATATAATGATGTGGAATCATTCCGTGAGGCGATGAACGTTTGGGGCGAACACGTCGCGGCCGTATTGGTTGAACCGATCGTCGGCAACTTCGGAATTGTCCTTCCGAAACCCGGCTTTTTAGAAGCCGTGAACGATATCGCCCATGAAGCCGGGGCGCTCGTTATTTATGATGAGGTCATCACTGCTTTCCGTTTTATGTACGGGGGAGCGCAAAACTTGCTTGGCATTGAACCTGACATGACGGCCATGGGGAAAATTATCGGTGGCGGCTTGCCGATTGGGGCGTACGGCGGACGCCAAGATATTATGGAACAAGTTGCTCCGCTTGGCCCAGCCTACCAAGCTGGGACGATGGCTGGTAATCCAGCATCGATGCTCGCAGGTATCGCCTGCCTCGAAGTGTTGAAACAAGAAGGCGTATACGAGCATCTTGACCGGCTTGGCGCCATGCTCGAAGAAGGGATCATGACTCATGCCCGCCAATGCGGCCTGCCGGTAACTATCAATCGCCTCAAAGGCGCGCTGACTGTCTTCTTTACAGAAGAAAAAGTTGAAAACTATGAGCAGGCCCAGCGGAGCGATGGCGAGTTGTTTGCGAAATTTTTCAAGCTAATGCTCAAGCAAGGCGTCAATCTCGCACCGTCCAAGTATGAGGCATGGTTTATTACTCTCGCCCATACAGAAGACGACATCGCCTACACGATTGACGCGGTCGGTCGCGCGTTCCGACAACTATAATCGGCATGGCATGCGACCCTTGTCTCTAGCAGGCTAATGAAAAATGAATGTTTCCCGACAACTGCCATTTTTGAAAGGCTCAAAAACAACGTTTTTCAATTAGTAAAGAAACAGCTTTACGCCGCGCATTGTCTGGTTCAATCACGAGTGCTCTAGGCCGGCATGCCACTGCCATTCAAGCGCCCGCTGCTAGGCGGGCGCTGTTTATTTATACGACTGCTGATGTTGACAATTTTGTGAACAATACCGCCACAAGATAAGGAACCATTGATTTCCTGCAACCCACATGATATGATAAACAACAAATTCTGAAAATTAAGACTGTCATTTTTCATCCAGCAAGCCATTCGAGGAGGTGACCGGCGCCGATGGGAGAACCCCCTCCCGACCGCGCCTAGTATATATGGAGCAACACACACATCGTTCGCCAAACGCAGCAGAACAACGAGGTGCTTTTTTGTTGGCGGCAGTAGAAAAGCAGGACATCCCGACTAACGAGCATGTCCAATCCGTCCTTGGGGCGCTTGCGCAATGGGGGCATCCGGCAAAAGGGAACGTCATCATCCAACTCGATATCCCACGCAAGCTATGGATGGAGAAACTTGCCAACGCCGGACAAAACCCAGAAATTGCAACAAATGATCATTTCATCGTCGGCCATGTACACATTTCTCGGTCGGCTGACGCAGATCCGATTCGGGTGCATCTCCGCCAACTTTGCAAACAGTTCGGCTTTGTTCTTCTTTTCGAATCCATCCGACCATCCTCGGATGGCAATACCTTGTTTTTACAAATCGCCATGTTGCCGAGGGATGTGTTTTCCTTATCCGACCGTTTGTTCCGCTTGATGGCGGCAATGGAGCGCGATTCAATCGTCCGCGTCGCCTCGCTTAGCCATACCCATGTGGTCTATCAAGCTGACACATTAGCCCAATTGCTGCGCGAACCGGATGTATCTCATCCATTCCTCGCCTCAACTGCTACGTTCGCTTATGTCGGGCAAGCAGGCGCGCCTCTTTGCTATAAGCGTCTCGGTTCAGCCGGCATGCTTGTTCATAGCGCTAAAACGTCTATTTCGGCAGTCGAGACGCTCATTTACATTGACGGTTACAGCCTGCTCGAAGCAGTCGGACTTGCTTTCATGCCAAATAAGGCTAAACAAAACGGATTGTCGCCGCTGGAACAACCACATGTTCTTTTTGCCGCCTGTTCGGAACAGGAAGCCATATGGATTGCCAACACCGCCGAGTCGCTTTGGAAAATGGACACTCCTTCCCGTGTGTTCATCACCTCCAAGCCATATGGCGACACCGCCAAGTCGCTGACTCCAGGGCAGCCGCTAGCGCTCATCCGCTCTGCTGCCGGGCAAACACAATGGCTTGATGGAACCCGTTTTTATCAGGAAATGAATACCCGCCTCTCTAACCGACGCACCGCCAATAGCAAGACTGCCTTCTGAATCTTTTCAACGCTCTGCCGATTTCGGCGGGGCGTTATATTTTCCCCTTGAACTCATAGATAAAAGTGTGTATAGTACAGAATGGTTTACCAAATCGAAAAGGAGAGATTTCCATAGATGAAGCTCGGTGCCCGCATTTTTAAAACGGGAATCGCCGTGGCGTTGGCTCTGTTTTTAGCGGCGCTTTTTCATTTTCCATCACCAGTGTTTGCCGGCATTTCTGCGGTGTTCGCCATGCAGCCGACCATTTATCGTTCCTACTTATCATTAATTGAACAAGTACAAGCGAACGTGATCGGCGCCTTGTTCGCAATCACCGCGGTTCTCATCCTTGGCCGTGACCCACTTATCGTCGGCTTGACGCTCATGATCGTCATCGCTCTTTGCCTAAAAATGCGTCTTGAATCGTCGACGATTTCGGTGGCGCTTGTGACCGTTATCGCGATTATGGAATATACGGAACGCCAGTTTATCGAATTTGCAGCTATCCGCTTTTTAACCATTATGCTCGGCATTTTCGCCGCCTTTCTCGTCAACTTGATTTTCTTGCCGCCAAAGTACGAAAAAAAGTTGTACGAAAAAATTAGTGGTGAGACGGAAACGATTTTAAAATGGATCCGACTGCATAAGCAACAAGTTGCCGACCATCATCATTTAAAAGATGAAATCGAAACGTTGCTCGATGAAATGACGAAACTCAAGCATCTTTATTTCATGTATAAGGAAGAGCGCACGTATTTCCGTCGCCAGCGCTTCCAAAAATCGCGCAAGCTCGTTTTATACCGCCAGATGATTGCTGCGGCTGACCGAGCGCTGTCAGTATTAAAATGGCTTCATCGCCTTGAAAACGAGCTCGGACGTCTGCCTGCTGAGCTCCACCAAGCCATCAGCTTGCATCTCAGCCACTTGCTTGACTATCATGAGCAGCTATTGCTGAAATTTATCCATAAGGCAAAACCGCTTCCCCATAACAAGAGAGCCGAAGAAATATACCGCCAGCGTGAACGGCTCGCGGCGACCTTTTACTCCGAAGGACAGCTGCCCGCTGAGTACCGGTTGTTCTCCTTAATTGGAGCGATCATCGATTACGGGGATCGGCTTGAGCATTTAGATAAGTTAATTGATAGCTTCCACCATTACCATTATGATGAGGAGCTGACGAAACAGCTCGAAAAGTCAACAGGCGGCCGCTCATAGCGGGCCGCCTGTTTTAGCTTTTCATCCGTGGGTCAAGCGCATCGCGCAGCCCGTCACCCATTAAGTTAAAACCGAGCACGGTTAACATAATCGCCAGTCCTGGAAAAATCATCGTCCACGGTGCTTGCGTTAAAAAATCTTTCGCATCGGACAACATTTTCCCCCACTCTGGGTTTGGCGGCTGTGCCCCTAATCCTAAAAAGCCAAGTGCCGCCGCTTCGATAATGGCAGTAGCGATCGCCAATGTCCCTTGAACAATAATCGGCGCTAGGCTGTTGGGCAAAATATGGTGAAACAAAATGCGCCAATCGCTCATACCGATTGCTTTTGCCGCCATAATGTATTCCTCCTGCTTAATGCTTAACACGCGAGAACGGATTAAACGGCCGAAGTTCGGCACATTAATGACAGCAATGGCAATAAGGGCATTTTGCAAAGACGGGCCGAGCACCGCAACGATGCCGATCGCTAATAAAATGCTCGGAAATGCTAGCATAATATCAAATAGTCGTGAAATCACTCCATCGATCCATCTGCCGTAGTAGCCAGCGATAATGCCAAGCAATGAGCCGACAACGATCGACCCGAGCACAGAGAAAAACCCTACCCATAATGAAATGCGCGCTCCATAAATCACACGGGAGAAAATATCGCGGCCAAAATCATCCGTTCCAAACCAGTGCTCACTCGAAGGCGGTTGCAGCCGCTCAGCCAACTGCTGTTCTTTGTAGTCATACGGCGCCAACCAGGGCGCCAAGATGGCGATCATAATAAAAAATAAGACGATCCCTGTCCCAACAAGCGCGATTTTATTCTTTCGAAACCGTTGCCAAGCTTCTCCCCATAATGAAACAGTTCTTTCTTCCTCAATCGCTGTCGGTGGCGTTGCCGGTGTGCGCGCTAATTCAGCCATACACACGCCTCCCTCTTCGTTAATTGTACTTAATACGCGGATCAATCGCTGCATAAAGCAAGTCAACGATTAAATTAATGAAAATGAAAATGGCAGCAATAATTAAAATTCCTGATTGAATAACTGGATAATCTCGGTAACCGATTGCATCATAAATATAACGTCCAATGCCAGGCCAGCTGAAAATCGTTTCCGTCAAAATTGCTCCGCCAAGCAATAGCCCTGTTTGCAAGCCGATGACAGTCAATACGGGAATAATGGCGTTTTTTAACGAATGCTTATACACAACCCAAAACATGCTTACCCCTTTCGCTCTTGCGGTGCGGATATAATCCGATTTCATCACTTCGAGCATGCTAGAGCGTGTCATGCGGGCAATAATCGCCATCGGAATCGTCGCTAACGCCATACTCGGCAACACGAGATGTTGGACGACTTGCCAAAACTGCTCCGTATTTCCACTGAGCAGTGTATCGATCAAGTAGAGATGGGTAATCGGCTCAATGGGGTTACGCACGTCCTCCCGACCTGACGTCGGCAGCCAGTCGAGCTGAATCGAAAACAACCACTGCTCCATCAACCCAAGCCAAAAAATGGGCATCGAAACGCCGATTAACGCTAATACCATCGCAATATAATCGAACCATGAATGCTGAAACCAAGCGCTAATAATGCCGGCGTTGACACCAATCACAACAGCAATCAACATTGCTGCTAACGACAGCTCGAGCGTTGCCGCCAAATACGGCCAAATTTCTTCGGCGATGGGAGCGCCGGTGCGAATAGACTCCCCTAAGTCGCCACGCAGCAACCCGCCAATATATTTGACATATTGGACATACCAAGGCTCGTCCAATCCAAGTTTATGGGTCAAAGCCGCCACTGCTTCCTTCGTCGCCTTTTGTCCTAAAATGACTTGTGCGGGGTTGCCAGGAATCGCTCGGATCATAAAAAACACAACTAACGACATGCCAAATAAGACGGGAATAATCATCAGCACCCTTCTCACTATATACGACAGCACCCAAGTATCCCTCCCTTAACGTGCGGTAAACAAAGAGGGGAAGATGCGCTCCTTCCCCTCTCCCAACTGATTATTGAAATTCCACTTTTGTAAATTTGTCTGAGCCAGTCGGATGCGGATGAAACCCTTGAATATTTGTCTTGCCGGCTAACAGCGGAGTCGAGTGAACGAGCGGAATCCACGGTGCCTCTTCTTTAATAATTTCTTGTGCCTGTTTATACAGCTCATTGCGTTTATTTTCATCGCTGACTGTTTGCGCCTCAACTAAAATGTTATGAAGCTCATCGTTCGCAAAATACGTGTAGTTGTTGCTGCCAATGCTGTCTTTGTCAAGGAGCGCGTATAGGAAGTTATCCGCATCACCGTTGTCGCCGGTCCAACCGAGCATGAAGGTATCCGCTTCCCCTTTAGCGAGCTTCTCTAAGTAAGTCGCCCATTCATATGACACAATTTTCGCTTTGACACCGATTTTGGCAAAGTTTGCTTGAATGGCTTCAGCGATTTTTTGCCCATCCGGCATATACGGACGCGGCACCGGCATCGCCCAAAGTTCGATTTCAAAGCCGTTCGGGTATCCGGCCTCCGCGAGCAATTGTTTGGCTTTTTCTAGATCAAACGGGTAGTCTTGAATGGCATCGTTATACCCTGGAATGCTCGGTGGCATCGGATTTTTTGCCACTTCCGCCTGTCCGGCGTAAAACGCATCGATGATTGCTTTCTTATCGACTGCATGGTTCAACGCTTGGCGCACCAGTTTGTTTTTCAGAGGGCCTCTCGTCGCTGTCAGTCCAACATAGGCGACGTTCATCGACGGACGCTTAAAAATTTGAAACTCTTTGTTTCCTTCCACTTGTTTTAAGTCCGTCGGGTTCAAGTCTTCCATGATATCGATTTCCCCTTTTAAAAGGGCATTGAGGCGCGCTGAGTTGTCCGGAATGGAAACGAAAATAAGCTGATTCAACTTCGGATAACCTTTTTCCCAATATTCTTTATTTTTCTCAAGCATGATCCGTTCGTTTCGTTTCCACTCTTTAAAGATAAACGGTCCGGTGCCAACCGGATGTTCGCCAAATTTGTCACCGTATTTTTTCACAGCTTCTGGGCTGGCAATGGCAAACGGCGGCATGGCGATATTTTTCAAGAACGGCGCTTGCGGACGCTTCAGCACAAACTGTACGGTATAGTCATCAATCGCTTTCACCTCTTTAATGACATGGCCTTCATCATTTTTATAGCCGCCAAACATCGAGCCATAGTATGGGAACTTGTCTTCATTGCCGTTTGCCCAACGCTCAAAGTTGAATACAACTGCTTCAGCGTTAAAATCCGTGCCATCATGAAACTTTACACCTTGACGCAACTCGAAAGTGTACGTCAGTCCATCCTCAGAAACCGTCCACTTCGTCGCCAATGCTGGCTTAACGGATGTGTCGTTGTCGTTGTAGTCAAGCAGTGTGTCAAAAATGTTTTTCGTGACTTTGAGCGACTCACCATCCGTCACTGTCGCCGGGTCAAGCGATACCGAATCGCCACCGCGGCCATAGACAAGAGTGTCTTGGGCCGATGGTTTTTCGCTGCTGCCCCCTGTGCTTTCCTTCGGCTTGCTACAGCCGGCAAAGACAAGCACAACGGCAAGCAGCATGGCCAGCCAGGTAAACCATTTGTTTCTTCTCATCGTTTCTCCCCCTTACTTGTTTTGTCTATCATCACACCGCCTGCTGTTTATTCATATAAATGGCAGGCGACGTAATGTCCAGTCGCTACTTCTTTTAATGCTGGACGTTGAGCACGACAAATGTCCATACAAGCCGAGCAGCGCGTATGGAATGCGCACCCTTGCGGTGGATTGGCCGGGCTCGGCAAATCACCGGAGAGTAGCTGACGCTCCGCTTTATGGTCCGGATCGGGAATCGGCACAGCAGACAAAAGCGCCTTCGTATACGGATGTTTCGGCGCTTCATATAGCGACTCACTGTCCGCTAGTTCGACCATCCTTCCTAGATACATGACGCCGACTCGGTCGCTAATATGCCGTACCACTCCCAAATCATGAGCAATGAAAATATATGTAAGGCCAAACTGTTTCTGCAAATCTTCAAGCAAATTAAGCACTTGTGCTTGAATCGACACATCGAGCGCTGAGACCGGCTCATCGGCGATAATCAGCTTCGGATTGGTCATCAGTGCCCGCGCGATGCCGATGCGTTGGCGCTGACCGCCGCTAAATTGGTGCGGGTAACGTTTCGCATGATACGAACCGAGCCCGACAACTTCAAGCATCTCACGCACCCGACGCTTCCGCTCTTCTTTCGACCCGATGCCATGAACAATCAACGGCTCCTCTAAAATTTTTTCCACCGTATGGCGCGGATTGAGGGAGGCAAACGGATCTTGGAAAATCATTTGCATATCGCGCCGCAACCGACGCAACTCTGTTTTGGATAAAGCCGTTACCTCTTTTCCTTCAAAAGTGATCGAACCATCCGTCGGCTCAATCAGTCTCATCAGCATTCGTCCTGTCGTCGACTTGCCACAACCGGACTCACCGACGATCCCAAGTGTCTCGCCGCGATATACGGTAAATGTCACATCATCAACCGCTTTCACCATTCCGATTTGTTTGCCAAAAATGCCACCGGTAATCGGAAAATATTTTTTAAGCCCTTTCACTTCGAGCAACAGGTCGCTCATCGACTCCCCCTCCCTTCTCTAGCGCCAAAAAGCAACGGGTGCGATGTCCTTGTTCGCCCGTTTCATATAGCTGCGGATCCTCTTGACGACAGCGGTCAAACACATATTCACACCGCTCAGCGAACCGGCAACCACAGCGAACGCTCCCCGGCTTCGGCACTTGTCCAGGAATGGAGTACAGACGCTCCTTTTTACCACGGATATCGGGAATCGAGCGAATTAAACCGGCGGTGTACGGGTGCTGTGGCCGTCGAAAAATCGCCTGAACACTTCCCTCTTCAACAATTTGACCGGCATACATCACGATCACACGATCACATATTTCAGCCACAACTCCCAAATCATGAGTAATCATCATAATCGCTGTGCCGAACGTCCGGTTTAATTCTTTCATCAACGCTAAAATTTGTGCTTGAATCGTCACATCAAGCGCTGTCGTCGGTTCATCAGCGATCAAAAGCGCCGGTTGGCACGCCATCGCCATGGCAATCATCACCCGCTGACGCATACCGCCTGACAACTGATGCGGATATTCATCCAGCATTTGTTCGGCGCGCGGCAATCCGACAAGTTTGAGCATTTCTGCCGCCCGTGCTCTCGCTTCTTTTTTCCTTATTTTTGTATGAAGACGAATCGCCTCAACTAGCTGATCGCCAATGGTGAATAATGGGTTTAATGACGTCATCGGCTCTTGAAAAATCATGGCGATCTCATTCCCACGGATTTGCTTCATCCGTCGCTCTGAGGCTTCGACTAAATTCTCACCTTTAAACCAAATCTCACCGCCGACCACCTTGCCGATTCCTTTTGGCAATAATCCCATGATTGACAGCGATGTGACGCTTTTTCCGCATCCAGACTCCCCGACGATACCGAGCACTTCACCCTCACGAGCAGAAAAGTCAACACCATCGACAGCGGGAATCTCCCCGTCATCTGTAAAAAAAGAGGTTCGAAGCCCCCGAACTTCCAATAAAGGTGCTTCCATCCTCCCCCTCCCCCCCTCATAACCCCATTTCATGAAACTTTTTCTCTCTCAACAAAATTATGACATGCATCATACTATAATACAATATAATATTATAAAAAATTAAAATTATCTAAAAAGAAATAAAACAATAAAAAACGGCTTTGCCTAAGGCAAAACCGCTTTTTTTATGTTTTTCAATAATATTAATATTTTTGTTTACTATCATAAGTGTTGAACCATAAACAACTCGTAATAGCTCCCTCGTTTCGCCATGAGTTCCTCATGCGTGCCGCTTTCGACAATTTGCCCGTTTTCGATGAACAAAATGCGATCAGCATGGGTGATCGTCGACAAACGATGGGCGACGACAAACGTCGTGCGGTTTTTCGCCAAACGATCAAGCGCTTCTTGAATGTATTGCTCATTTTCCAAATCGAGCGCCGACGTCGCCTCGTCAAAAATGAAAATCGGTGGATTTTTCAAAAACACGCGAGCGATGGCAATCCGCTGTTTTTGCCCGCCGGAAAGCTTGACGCCGCGCTCACCGACTCTCGTGTCATAGCCGTCGGGCAAACTCATAATAAACTCGTGAGCGTTCGCTGCTTTCGCCGCAGCGATGACTTCCTCATCCGTCGCGTCCGGCTTGCCGAGCAAAATATTCTCTTTCACTGAATCACTGAACAAAAAGTTGTCTTGAAACACAAGGCCAATTTGATCGCGCAAGCTGCGGACGCGAAACGAGCGAATGTCCATGCCATCAAGCAAAATGCGGCCATCGGTCACATCGTAAAAACGCGGAATTAAGCTAACAAGCGTTGATTTGCCACCACCGCTTGGACCGACTAAGGCGACCGTTTCCCCCGCTTTGACGGAAAACGACACATCGCGAAGCACCAGCGGCCCACCGTCGTGATAGGCGAACGTGACGCGGTCAAAGACGATATCGCCTTTCACACAGCGACACTCAATCGCCTGTGGCGCATCATCAATATCATACCGCTCATCCAAAAATTCAAACACGCGATCCATCGAGGCAAACGACTGCGTCAACGTCGTCGAGGCATTAACCAGGCGACGAAGCGGTGTATACAGCCGCTCGATATAACCGACAAAGGCCACCATGGTACCGACGGTCATCTGTCCAGTGATCACTTCATACCCCGCATAGATGATGACCACGATCGGCGCGATGTCGGTAATCGTATTGACCGCTGCAAACGATTTAGCGTTCCAACTCGTATGTATAAGCGCCTTCGTTAAAAAATGACCGTTTTGCTTTGAAAAACGCCGCTGTTCTTCGTCTTCAATCGCAAAGCTTTTCACGACCGGCATCCCTTGCACTCGCTCGTGCAAATATGCCTGCAATTCAGCGAGCGCCTGTGAACGCTGACGGGTGCGCTGACGCAGGCGGCCAAAAAAATATTTGACCGCAAACGCGTAAAGCGGCAGCGTACTGACAGAAATAAGCGTCATTTTGACATCCATGTTCACCATAATCACGAGGGCGATCAAGATCGTTGCCATATCGATCCATAAATTCATCAACCCAGTAATAATAAATTCTTTTGTCTGCTCAACATCATTGATAACGCGCGAGATCACCTCACCCGTCCGGTGGTTCGCATAATACGAAACACTCAACTTTTGCATATGATGAAATAGTTGCTGACGAATATCGTATAACACTTTGCTTGCTGTCCATTGCGCGAAATATTGCCGGTAATATTCGACAAACGGCCGAATGACGAGAAAGACGATCAGCATAAAGGCGAGCGCCTGCCAAAGGCGGTTTGTTTTCTCTTCAAGTGAAAGTGCGTGATTGGCGATCACGTCATCAACGACGAATTTCAACAACAATGGAATGAGTAACGGAATAGAAAATTTTATGATGCCAATAACCATTGTGGCAGCGATATGCCAACGGTAAGGACGGACAAACTGCCAGTAACGACGGATACTTCCCATGGAGATCCCCCCTGAAAAAGCAGAAAAAACCTGTCAGCGGTGCCGAACAGGCTTTTTTCATGCCGCTATTTTTGGTACGCCTGAAACACTCCGTACCATTTGTCAATAAACTCGGGCGCGAACGGTCCTTTCCGCTCTTGGATCCAACCAATGAGCTTCTGGACGTTATTTTTTAAAATACGGTCAATCACATCCGGGTAGTTCATCTCGCGGCGATGCCGCTCGTATTCGTCTTCATCAAGAAGCATGTACGTCATATCAGGAAACACTTTAATATCCAAATCGTAATCGATATATTTCAGCGCCTCGTCATCCCAGACAAACGGGGAGCTTAAATTGCAATAATAATATACTCCGTCCTCGCGAATCATAGCGATAATGTTAAACCAATGCTTGGCGTGAAAAAAACAAATTGCCGGCTCGCGCGTCACCCACGTCCGGCCGTCCGCTTCCATGACAAGCGTTTTGTCGTTGCCGCCGATTACGTACGCTGATGTTCCTTTTAACACGACCGTTTCCTGCCAAATGCGATGGATCGTCCCATTATGTTTGTAGCTATGGATTTGAATGATTTTCCCTTCCCGTGGGTATGCTGGCATCACTCTTCCCTACTTTCCGATGGGAGCTTCTTCTTTTCATTATACCTTGTTTACTTCGCAAATGAAAAGAAAGCCGCCTTGCCGAAGCAAAAGCGGCCTAGCGGTGCAGCGCTGAAGGATGCGGCCTGCTTCAAGCGCTAGATGACATCTGTCTCTCAAACACGCGGCGAATGGCTTCGACTTGCTGTTTCATTTGCCGTACTTCTTCACGAAGAGCAATGGTCGGCGCTTCGCGTTCGAGTTCCTCCAACTGGCGGGTAATCTCCTGGCAGCGCTCCATTTCATGCCACAAAAACAACGTTTCTTCCCGTTCATCCACCCAAATCTGTTCCATGCTCCTCCTATTCTCCCTTCCCCTTTGTCCTGCCGTCTGCTTTATCATTTCGCGACCCGCCTTTCAAATCCTCTAGCTAATTATGTAGAGCCTTAGCAGCTTTTGTCGACAAAAAAGCAGAGGCGTACTGCCTCCGCTTTTTGACTTTCCTATCCGGCCTCTTGCCTGCGCTCTCTTGGCAACATACGCCGCCATTAGCGCTCGATGGCATCGGCCATTTATAATGATCGGTTACTGATTAGTGTTTTGTGCTTTGCGGGCTTCTGCTTGCGCATTTTGTTGTTTGACATGTTGTACATTCGTCTCAGCCGCAAACTCAGTGCCGAATTGGCCAGCTTGAGCAGCTTGCGACGATTGTGCATTTTGTTGTCTTACTTCTTGAATGTTCGTGCCAGCAGATGTTTTGTTCGGTTGTTTGGCCATTGCTCTCACCTCCACGTACCTTACTATGCCCCGGAGGTGGCCGTTCTATCCGCCGACATTATAAAAGTAAAGATCTTCCACCATCAACAATGATCGTCTGTCCGCGAATCATTTCAGCCGCATCGGATAACAAAAACAAGACGGCGTTAACGATATCTTCCGGTTTCACCGGGCGCCCGGCTGGGGTGTTCGCCGCCGCATCAGCGAGTAGCTCATCGCGGTTCGGGAAATGTTTCAACGCATCCGTATCAACCGCTCCGCCAGAAACGGCGTTGACGGCGATATTTTTTGGTGCCAGCTCGACGGCCAAGTAGCGCGTAAGAGCCTCAAGTGCCGCCTTCGACACGCCGACAGCCGTATAGTTTTCCAAATAGCGGATCGAGCCGAGTGAGCTGATGCTGACGATTTTTCCACCGCCGACTTTTTCCATCCGTTTTGCTGCTTCTTGGGCGCAAAATAAAAGTGCCTTACTGTTGATATTCATTGTCCAATTCCAATGCGTTTCTTCCAGCTCCATCGCCGGTCGCAACACGCCGGATGCGGCATTATTCACCAGCACATCGACCCGCCCGAACGCTTCGTCTATATGGGCAAACATGTCACGAATTTTCTCGACGTCGCCAACGTTCGCTTTGACGACAAGCGCTCTTCTGCCGAGCGCTTCGATTTCACGTGCTGTTTCTTCAGCTGCTGTTTTGCTGCGAGCATAATTAACGACAATATCATATCCTTCTTGCGCCAGTCGCAAAGCAATCGCTTTACCAATGCCGCGGCTGCTTCCCGTAACGACCGCCACTTTTCCACTCATGTTTTTCCACTCCTTTACGTATAATATAGCCGAATTCCGCAAACAAAGGAGGCGCAGCCTATGTATGTCGGCCGCGATATGACTGAACTGTCAATGATTCCAAAAACGGAATGGACCGATGATGAACTCGCTTATTTCCACCATTCATTCCAGCAAATTGCTCCGTATTTAAACATCGAAGGGCAAACGATTCATCGGGAAATTATTGAAGAAATTGAAGCGCGCGGCGGCCTTGGGCGCCGCGAAGCGACGTACACGCATGGCACGATGCCAGTTCCCGATTAACGCAGGCGGCGCACTTCGCCTGCGTGCTCTTGATATTCCCGCCAAACGCGCTGATGTGACACAGGAAATGCGTATGTCTCTAGCTCCCTCTCTGACACCAATCGATACGGTTCCTCCAGCCGCTCGCCATCAAGCAATCGTCCATAAAACACCGTCAGCTTCCAAACTAAGTGGGAAAAAACATGATCAAACGAAGCGATAGGTTCACCAAGCTTGACGTCGAGACCTTGCTCGTTCAAAAACGCCCTTTCCAAATTCTCTGTCTCACCTTCGCCCTTCATTTCACAGCTTGGAAATTCCCACAAGTTTGCCAGCAGACCGGTATGATCACGTTTGCGAATCAGAATGCGCCCATCTTGGTCAGTCAGCACCGCGACCGCAAGGGGCACTTGTTTCACCGCTGTTTTTTTCGTTTTCACCGGCAGTTCCTCTGGCACCCCTTCCGCGAACGCCCGGCAATGAGCTTGCACCGGGCAAAGAAGGCACGATGGGCGGCGCGGCGTACAAACAAGAGCACCCAGCTCAATCAACGCTTCATTAAATGCCCCAGGCTGTTCATACGCCATAATTTCACGGACAATCTGTTCAAACCGCTTTCGTGTTGACGCCTTAGCAATGTCATCCGTCACCAAAAACAAACGAGACAACACACGCATGACGTTACCATCGACCGCTGGCTCTGGCACGCCGTAGGCGAGGCTCAATACAGCCCCGACCGTATACGGACCGACTCCTTTCAACTTCGAAAACTCATCCGGATTATCCGGCACTTTTCCTCCGTAGCGCTCTTTCACTTCTTTTACCGCTGCATGCAAGTTGCGCACACGCGAGTAATAGCCGAGCCCTTCCCACGCTTTCAGCACTTCGTCTTCATCGGCGTCAGCGAGCGCCTCTAGCGTCGGAAATTGCCTGATAAACTTTTCAAAATACGGAATCACTGTCTCGACGCGCGTCTGCTGCAACATGACTTCCGATACCCAAACCTTATACGGATCGCGGTCTTGGCGCCACGGTAAATCGCGGCGCTCACGGGCAAACCAATCAAGCAAATCGCGCTGAAACTCGCGGGCAGGAAACCGTTTTGTCCACGTTGTCATATTCATTATGTCCCCCATGGTGTCTATTGTCCATCCCATTATACCAAAAAACCCCCAACATGACTTGCAGCATGCAGGAAGACAAACGGCTGGGTGATCCACTACAGAACATGGAGAGACGAAGATCTTGCTCAAGATATGACGTAAAAACGATGCACATCACGGCATCGGCAGTTGGAAAAACACAGAGGCTGAAAACGTGACAACATGAGAATGGGGAAACAGCATAGACCATTTTGCAGGATGAAAGGTTTATAACTAGTGAAGGACTCCCTCCGCTGTTTGGATCAATCACTATCCTAGCAGGGAGAGAGTCCTTTTGATAGGAATGTAGCTTCCTTCCTACTACGCTTTGTCTGGCATTCCTCACAAACACAACAGACAAACGTCCGTGATTCTCATCAAGAATCTACGTTAGATTTCACCGAAAAATAGTTGACTCATACGTGATGGGATTGTTCTTTTGTCGTGGAAACATAGGCTGTCTGTTCATATTGAGCACGCATTTGACGAATATCAATGCGAACAAGCAAAGACAAAACGAGAGCGATGACAAACAATCCGCCAAAAAAGGCTAAACTTCCTTCATAAGAGCCAGTTGTGTCTTTAATATATGCCGCAAACATGGGTCCGACCAACCCGGCGGCTGCCCAAGCAGTTAAAATATAACCATGGATGGCGCCAAGCTGTTTTGTTCCGAACAAATCACCGATATATGCTGGAATACAGGCGAACCCGCCGCCATAACACGTATACACAATCGTCAGCATCACAACAAACAGCCATTTAATGGATACATTCGGCAACAAGAAGAAAATCAAAATTTGCAAAACGAAAAATGTCGTGTATGTATTCGGCCGCCCAATATAATCGGAAGCTGACGCCCAACCGATGCGCCCTAGCCCGTTAAATACCCCAATGGCGCCAACCAGTGCCGCCGCTGCCGTTTGGCTGATGCCGATGCTTTCTACCGCTAACGGCTTGGCCACCGCTAAAACAGCAATGCCGCATGTGACGTTAATAAACAGCATAAACCACAAATACCAAAACCGTCTTGTTTTAACAGCTTCATTGGCCGTCAATTGCGCCAAGTCAAGCGAAGGCTTGGCTTTTCCGGCCTTCACTTTTTCTTGAAATCCTTCCGGCAGCCATCCTTCCGGCGGTTTTTCTAAGTAAAGGGAAGATACCGTCATAATGACAAAATACGTGATACCTAAAATAAAAAACGTATTTTGTACACCAACGGAATCAATCAAACTATTCATCACAGGACTCGCGATTGCCGCGGCAAACCCAAATCCCATAATCGCCAGTCCTGTCGCTAGCCCTCGACGGTCCGGAAACCATTTGACGAGCGTCGACACGGGCGCAATGTAACCGACACCAAGCCCTATTCCTCCCAACACACCGTAAAACAAATACAGCAAGTACTTCGATCCAAGTGCTACCGCTAATCCGGACCCAGTCACCCCGAGACCAAAGAAGATGGCAGCCAATAGTCCAGATTTCCGTGGTCCATGCTTTTCAACAAAATGGCCGAGAAATGCGGCGGATAATCCTAAAAATAAGATCGCAATACTGAATGTGAGAGCGACTTCTTGATCCGACCAACCAAACAATTGTTTCAATGGATTCGTAAAGTTGCTCCATGCGTAAACCGATCCAATGGAGATATGGATGCCGACAGCGGATAAAGCAATCAGCCAGCGGTTTTTCAAGGCATTTTCTCCCCTTTCATTCGATAATAATACGCTTCTCATGCGTATACACATTAAAATCCTGTCCACGTAAAAAACCGACAACGGTAATTCCAAGTTCTTCCGCCAAATCTAAGGCTAGCGTCGTCGGCGCTGATTTCGACAACAGGATGCTTATGCCCATTTTCGCCGCCTTCAAGAGCACTTCTGACGAGACGCGACCGCTGAATACAATAAGCTTGTCTTTCATCGCCACTTGATGGCGCAAGCAGTAACCGTACAATTTATCAAGCGCATTATGGCGGCCGATGTCAGAGCGGATGACGACAATTCTATCCGGCGTGGCAAGCGCAGCGTTATGAAGGCCACCGGTTGCCGCAAAATCAATTGACTGTTCGTGTAACGTTTTCATTAAACACACACAATCATCCGCTTTGACAGTAATGCCGCCGACAATCGTTTTGGCGGTTTTCGCATCATTGTAAAAATAAAATTGCCGGCTTTTTCCACAGCACGAGCCGATGAATCGCTTCGCGTAAAACTGTTTTGCCGGGAGCTCGTCTGAGGTGAGCTCCACATACACGAAGCCCCGCTCCCCGTCAATCGTCATCGCCTTAATGTCATCGATTACACGAATCACTCCTTCTGACGCCAGAAAACCAATGACAAGTTCATTGATATGACCCGGTGTGCAGACGATTGTCGCAAACTCTTGCCCGTTGACTACCACCGTCAGCGGAAACTCGAGCGCGATCTCATCTTCTTCCTCGGCCAGCTGCCCATTTCGATATTTAACGATATACCGTCTTTTGGCCACAAACCCGTCCAACAAGTCCCCCCTCCTCCCTTGTTCAAAATAAAACCGCCGCCTTTCGATACAGAAGGTCAATCATCCTTCTGCTTACGAAAGGCGGCGGTAGTTTACACCCAGTACGATCTGCAGCGAAACCAACGCACATCCGTTTTCGAAACCTTTCTGCCAACCGGACACCCCCCGTTAGCCGACAAGGCTTCTCCCTATTTTCACATTACTTACATTCATAAGCATACCATGAACAATCGCGAAACACAACCAAAATTGTTCACAAATTTGTCACAATTCAATCGGTTTTTCAAACACAAACACGGAAACGGCCATATCTTCTTCTACTTTAATATCACTGAACAAGTAAAGCAGTTTCGATCCAGCAAGTTCTTCCATACCATCAGGCACATGTTGGGCATACACATCTTGAATCATTTTCGTTCTTGCTGCATGCACCATGTCCCGCCCTTCCGGCGTGCGGGCGATAAATTTTTCCGTCGGCGTTAAATTGCCATGCAAAATGGAGATCGCCAAGTTGTCGACAAAATACGTTTTAATCCGTTCCGGTCCTTTGCCAAACAACTGTTTACGCACTTTGCGCACAATATCATTAAACGCGGCTTCTTTTCTCGACATCTCCATCCCCTCTCCTTTCGCCAACGTTTGAAAAACTTCCTGTTCATCCATTGTGTTCTATGTTTCTCCATACTATAATAAACTATAACAGATGTGTATATAGTGGAAAAATAATAAGGTTTCTCTTGTTATTTTTCTACGAATCTAGTGAATATTGGATTGGTTGTTTAGTATCGCCATGCTAAAGAACTACTCCACCACGATGAAACACGCTTCTCATCGCTGGTGGAGTTTTTATTTTGCAAAGGAGGAGTGATGATGGAAACACGAACGGTAACAGTCACCATCAATGGACGCCCGTATCACGTCAAACAAGGGATGACCATTTTAGAAACTGTCAATGAACACGGTCTCCCTCACCCGCAAGTTTGTTACACGCCGGAGCTTGGCGCTATTCAAACGTGCGACACGTGCATCGCTGAAGTTAACGGCTCGCTTCTTCGCGCCTGCTCAACGCTAGTGGAAGACGGAATGGTCGTCGAACTTAGCTCACCGCGGGCGAAAGTGGCACAAAAAGAAGCGATGGATCGCCTTTTGGAAAACCATCTCTTGTATTGTACGGTATGTGACAACAACAATGGCAACTGCAAGCTGCATAACACAGCGGAAATGATGCAAATTGAACATCAAACATATCCGTACCGTCCGAAAGTCGACCCGTCCGAGGTAGATATGTCACACCCCTTTTACCGCTATGATCCGAACCAATGCATCGCCTGTGGGCAGTGCGTTGAGGCATGCCAAAACTTACAAGTCAATGAAACACTCTCCATTGACTGGGAAGCGGAACGGCCGCGCGTCGTTTGGGATGGCGGCGTGCCGATCAACGAATCGTCGTGCGTCAGCTGTGGACACTGCGTCACCGTCTGCCCGTGCAACGCTTTAATGGAAAAATCGATGCTCGGCGAAGCCGGATTTATGACCGGTTTAGACCAAGATGTGCTCAAACCAATGATCGATTTTGTCAAAGAAGTTGAGCCGAATTACACGAGTATCTTCGCCATTTCCGAAATTGAAGCCGCTATGCGCCAACAGCGAATCAAAAAAACGAAAACGGTTTGTACGTTCTGCGGTGTTGGCTGTTCGTTTGAAGTATGGACAAAAGGACGCAAGATTTTAAAAATCCAACCTGTTTCCGAAGCGCCTGTCAACGCCATTTCAACGTGTGTCAAAGGGAAATTCGGCTGGGATTTTATCAACAGCGAAGAGCGTTTAACAAAACCGCTCATCCGTAAAGGGGACACTTTCGTCGAATCGACATGGGAGGAAGCGCTTGACTTGGTCGCAGAAAAGCTCGGCGCCATCAAGCAACAATACGGAGGCAACGCCATCGGCTTTATTTCATCATCGAAAATTTCCAATGAAGAAAACTATTTAATGCAAAAGCTGGCTCGGCAAGTGTTTGAAACGAACAACGTCGACAATTGTTCACGTTATTGCCAATCGCCAGCTACTGACGGCTTGTTCCGCACGGTCGGCATGGGCGGCGATTCCGGCACGATTTATGATATCGCTTCCGCCGGCTTGGTTATCATCATCGGCGCCAACCCCGCTGAGGGACATCCCGTCATTGCGACTCGCGTAAAACGGGCGCATAAACTGTTCGGTCAAAAACTGATCGTCGCGGACTTGCGCCGCAACGAAATGGCCGAGCGTGCCGATTTGTTCATCCGTCCGAAACAAGGCACCGACCAAGTGTGGCTCATGGCAGTAACGAAATATATCATTGACCAAGGCTGGCATGATGAATCGTTCATTCGCGAACGCGTCCATTTCTTTGATGAATTTAAACAGTTGCTAGAAAAATACACACTCGATTATGCTGAACAAATAACCGGCATCGCCAAAACCGATCTCATCCGCATTGCTGAAATGATTCACAAAGCAGACGGCACATGCGTCCTCTGGGGCATGGGCGTGACGCAAAATACAGGCGGCAGCGACACATCGGCGGCGATTTCCAACTTGCTGCTCGCAACCGGAAACTACGGGCGTCCGGGCGCCGGTGCGTTCCCATTGCGCGGCCATAACAACGTCCAAGGCGCCTGTGACATGGGATCGCTCCCTTCCTGGCTGCCTGGCTACCAACATGTGACCGATGACGCAGCGCGCACGAAATTTGAAAAAGCGTACGGCGTCCGCATCGATGCCAAACCTGGTCTTGACAACATTCAAATGATTGAAGCTGCTGAACGCGGTGATCTAAAAGCGATGTATATCATCGGTGAAGATATGGCGCTTGTCGACTGTAACGCCAACCACGTGCAAGACACGTTAGCGAAACTCGACTTTGTCGTCGTCCAAGACATTTTCTTATCAAAAACGGCGCAATTTGCTGATGTGATCTTGCCGGCAGCGCCGAGCTTAGAAAAGGAAGGAACATTCACAAACACCGAACGCCGCATCCAACGGTTTTACCAAGCGCTCGAGCCGCTTGGCGACTCCAAACCGGATTGGTGGATCATTCAAGAAATCGCAAAACGGCTTGGCGCCGACTGGAATTACGCCGGTCCGAGCGAAATTATGGACGAAATCGCCAGCTTGGCTCCACTCTATTCGCAGGCGCATTATGACCGGCTCGAAGGCTGGAACAGCTTATGCTGGGGCAGCTATGACGGCGCCGACACACCACTTTTGTACAAAGAGCGGTTCAACTTCCCGGACGGCAAAGCTCGCTTTGCGCTAGCTGACTGGGTCGAACCGGTGCAATACCCGGAAGAGTACGATTTGCTCGTCAACAACGGCCGGCTGCTTGAGCATTTCCACGAAGGAAACTTGACGTACAAATCAAAAGGCATCCAGCGCAAGTTTCCGGACATTTTCGTTGAGGTGTCGCCAGAACTCGCCAAAGAGCGCGGCATTAGTGACGGGGCGCTCGTCCGGCTCATCTCACCATACGGCCGTGTCAAAGTGCGCGTGCTCGTCACCGACCGGGTCAGAGGCAATGAGCTGTTCTTGCCGATGCATTCAACCGCCAATGAGAGCGCTATTAACATTTTAACCGGTCCACAGACCGACCATCGCACAAATACACCGGCGTATAAGCAAGCCCGAGTGCGTATGGAAGTGCTTGAACGATCAGGAGAGACGCCGCTGCCGCGTACAAACCCACGCTTTCAAAAGCGGCATCCGCAAAACGGCGTCGAGGTCGAACGAAAATGGCGACGCCGCGATTACGTACCGCTCACGGAAGCGGAAAAGGAGGTGAAAATCGGTGGCTAAACCGATTACCACCATTCAAAAACATGAGATGACCGAAGAGGAAAAACGGGCCGAAGCGCTGACGAAACTAAAAGCGGCTGTCGGTGACAGTGAAGAAGCAGTTCACGAACTCCTCGAGTTCATCGAACAGCTGCACGAAAGCGGTTTGCTTGAGGCAGCTAACGCTTTATTAAAAGCGCGGGAAGACGTAGCAAAAATCGTCGTCGGCCAGCTCAATCAAAAACCCGTAACAACGATGGTCAATCACGCGTTCGCCTGGGCCAGCCTCGCCTCTTCTCTTGATCCGGAACGGACAGCCAAACTGCTTGAACATATCGCCTCCGGTGCTATCGAGGCGTACGAACAGACCTCTGTCGAACCGACAAAAGTCGGGCTGTTCGACTTGTTTAAGGCGCTCAACGACCCGGATATCAACCGCGCCGTTCGATTTTTCCTTTCCGCACTTAAGGCGATCGGCCAACGTCTTGGAAATGATAGCTAACCAGTTGGTTAGCGGACAAAATAGCAGCAAGCAAATAGACTTTCAAAAAAATGGACAGCAATCCAAGCGACTAGCAAAACGAATGAGGCGTCCCGCCGATTGCGCGGGCGCTTTTTATTCGAGTAAAACCGTCCCCGATCAAGCCTTTTTCCTTCCCTGCTAGATGTCCCCAACAACAAATAGACACCGATTTAGTCATTCTGTCCCTCGCTGACTGACAGCATCATGTGGTACACTACCGATACTATTATTTACCTCACCGACCAACCGCTCTGAAACGGAGCGGTTATTGACCGGGCTCCATGCGGGATATACTAACAAACGACGCTAATAAAGGAGGTGCCTTGACGTTGGATACAGGCACACACGTTTTAATGGGAGTGGCGCTCGGCAGCCTTGCTTCGCTCGATCCCGCCATCGCCCACGATCCGCTCTTATCGCGCGCTGTGTTGATCGGCACGCTTGCCGGCTCACAGGCGCCAGATATCGATACGATTTTAAAATTGCACAATAATGCCAAATATATTCGCAACCATCGCGGTATTACCCACTCGATTCCGAGCGTCATTCTTTGGCCGTTATTAATCGTTGGCGTGATGACCGCCGTCTATCCGGAGACAGATTGGTTCCGCGTTTGGCTCTGGACGTTTATTGCCGTTGCCTTTCACGTGTTTGTCGATATTTTTAATGCTTACGGGACACAAGCGTTGCGCCCGTTTACGAAAAAATGGATCGCTCTTGGCGTCGTTCATACGTTTGATCCGATCATTTTTGTGCTCCATTTGCTCGGGATTGGTGGACTGCTTCTCGGCGCCCACCCAGGTTATACATTTTTCACCATCTATGTAATCATCGCCGCATATTACGTGCTTCGCTTCCGCCAACAGGCCAACATAAAACAGCTCGTTCGCTCCACGATCGATGGCGTGACCGAGATCATTACCGTACCGACGTGGCGCCCCCGTGAATGGCACTTAGCCATTTCGACGAGCGACGAATTTTATGTCGCCCGCATCAAACGCGGTCGTCTTCTCATTCTCGACCGTTTCCAAAAGCGGCCGCTTCCAGACCACCCAGTCATGAATGCGGCCAAACGCGATGAAAATGTTGCTGCTTTTTTATCCTTTTCCCCGGTATACCGTTGGGAAATGAACGAATACGATGACCATTACGAAGTACGCTTTACCGACTTGCGCTACCGGAGTAAAGGATATTATTCGTTCGTCGCTGTCGTTCAGCTTGACCGGAACCTCAACATTGTCAGCTCATACACCGGATGGATTTTCAGCGAAGGAAGACTACGAAAAAAACTCGAACTCGCACCAAACTGACAGTGGTCACCAGCGCCCATGTTTGTCCCAACAATTTGCACACATAAGCACACTCGATTATCCCATAATAAAAATACGTGTTGGCCATCCCAACACGAGCACTCCATTAAGGGGGAATGTGCGGTGCGGAATAAGGAGCACAACTTCCCAAACCAAAACAACAACAAGTTTGAGGGAGAGCCACGCGCCAAATCCGAGTATGCATCAAAGCGGGCTGACGGTACGACCAACACCCACCCGCAAGAACGGATGCGCGCCTCAGGTGAACGAAGCGACTTCTTTTAATAGTGAGCAAAAACGTGGGAGCATGGTGCTATCCGCCATGTTCCCCAGCATATTCCGCAGCGAGGTGAACAGTCATGGGTCACCATCGGCGCAAGGCGTTTTATGACAACTTGTATTCGAATCCGTTCCCGCAGCCATGGGCTAACCGCAAGCATGCCCACGCGCAAGTAAACGGTGAAACGCGGCAACCGCTTAACTTGATCATTTTAGAGCGAGAAACGCGCAAGCGGTCGTAACAAAACCTAGGGGCAATCCCCTAGGTTTTCTTTCAAACATCAAATGGCTCTCTGTGCCGCTCACCGGATAAAGATAGAGGAAGGGGCGTGTTTTCGATTGTCAAGCCTCCCTTGCATGCTTTTACTTACGGCAAGTTAGGCTTTCGCAGCAATGAGATCGGCAGCGCTTCCTCCTCTCCGTTTCCTTTCAGCCGCCATCCCCAAGCAAACACCCCTTTTAAATATCGCACTTTAAAATACTCCCCTGGCGCCCCTTCAATCTCGTATATCTCCCCAGGCTGAAAATCAGCTGGATTCATCATATACGCTCTTGCCATAGCAATTTTCCGCTCATAAACGGCATATTCGTTCACCATGCCCATCTGTTCCGCCTTGCGAGCTTTTTCCGTTAAGACAGCGATTTCTTGCTGTAATTCTTCTTTTGTCATTTCACTATATCGTTTTTGTTCCTCTTTGAGCATTTTTGGCCATCTCCTTTTTCTTTTTTAACCGGCAGCACCATTTCTTTTCCCGTTTTTAGTTGCGATGGTCATCCATCGTCATCTTGCCTGCGCAGCCACTCGTCGATCAAAGCAAGCGAAAACCCTTTCCGGTAAAGAGCTTGACGCATTTTTTGTTCATAAAGCGGGCGCGGGTGATGCGCATAGCGGCGACGAATCTTTTCTGCCTGAACATGTAGCGCTTCTCTCTCTTCCTCCTCGGTATGGCCGCTCCCATCCGCTAGGACGATAGCGATCACTTCATGCGAAAACCCTTTGCGCATCAACTGTTGCTTTACTCGCTCCAAAAAAGCGCGCGCCGACTCTGCCCGCCGTTGTTTTTTTGCCTTTTCGTAAAGCGAGCGGGCTGCAATCACTTGTTCATTAAACGAGTATTCGACTAAGCTTTGTTCAATCACACTCGCAGGTACGCCGAGCCGCTCAAGTTCAGCCTGAATGAGACGCGGTCCTTTGGTAGATGTGTTCTTTTGCGTACGCACATAAGCAGCAGCGAACGCCTCATCATCGACATACCGCTCGGCGCGAAGTTTTTCAAGCACTTCTTCGATGACCGGATCGACAACACCTTTTTTTCTCAAGTGTTCAACAATCTCTTGCTCCGATCGCATCCGATGCGCCAAAAAATAGAGCGCTTGTTGGTACGCTTTTTTTATCCCATCGGCATAGACGATATCACGAAGAAGGGCATCGTCGATGATCATCCCTTTTTTCAAACGGAATTTAAGCAATACGTCTTGGTCGACTGTCAGCTTTAACGCTGACTCGTTGTCGCGGTGAATGACGATCCAAAACCGCTCAGCGTTTTCTTTCGTCACCGTAATGTCAACAATCGTTCCCATGCCTCGTTCCCCCTCTCCTTTATCTTACCATAGAGAGGAATTCTCGACATAAACGGCGAAATGGGAAGGGAACGTGTCACCCGCATGCGATGATTTCCCGCTTCCTTATGCATAAAATAAAAGGAGGGAAGAACTGTGCGCATTGCCATAAATGGTGGAACTGGACTAATCGGCCAGGCGCTCGCCCACTCTTTTTCTAAACAAGGGCATGACGTTTATATTTTCACTCGCTCACCCAAGCCTTCTGAAGGAAACATTCATTATCTTTCCTTCAACGACAGCCAAAAACCAACCGCCATCGATGTGGCGCTAAATTTGGCCGGCGAGCCGCTCAATCGAAAGCGTTGGACGACGAAGCAAAAAACTGTGATTGTTGACAGCCGTCTTCGAGCTACCGAAGCAATGGTCAACTATATCCACTCGCTATCTAAGCGTCCGTCACTGTTTATCAACGCGAGTGCCATCGGTGTTTACGGCACTTCCGACTCCGCTACCTTTACCGAGCAGACGACCGATTATGGCGCTGATTTTCTCGCTAAAACTGTTCGAGCGTGGGAAGCGGCGGCTCATCCAATCG
>Ga0066870_100189_pt1 | contig 36454 bp, 35 predicted proteins | sample CeladaPassage60A_FD_62237 | JGI IMG/M metagenome (GOLD analysis project Ga0066870, IMG submission 62237) | Cellulose-adapted microbial communities from the Joint BioEnergy Institute, USA - Passage3 60A | ecosystem: Engineered > Bioreactor > Continuous culture > Unclassified | place: USA... | reverse complement strand
GCGAGCGGCACCTCGGGGGTGAGCTCCTTGGCGATCGTCGGCATGTACGCGACCTCGCCCGCGCGCTCCGCCCGCTCGACGGTCTCGATCACGGTGCGCTGGAAGGCGGCGAACCCCTCCTCGCCCATGATCTTCGTGAACGTGCCGCCGACGTTGTACCCGCCCGCGACGCTCACCACGGCCGCGATCCGGCGGTCGCGCGCCGCGGCGGAGACCATGTAGCCGCCGCCCATGCACACGCCCACGCCGCCGATGCGCTCGGGGTCGATGTCGTCGCGGGTGCGCAGGTAGCCGACCGCGGCGCTGATGTCCTCGATGATCCAGTTCGGGTCGTGGTGGGCCCGCGGGGTGCCCTCGCTCTCGCCGAAGGTGCGCGGGTCGAAGGTGAGCACGGTGTAGCCCGCGTCCGCGAGCCGCTCGGCGTAGTGCGGGACGGTCTGCTCCTTCACGCTGCTGATCGGGCCGGTCATCACGATGCCCGGGGTGACCCCGCCGGACCGCGGGCGGTAGAGGTGCCCGGCGAGCCGTACGCCCTCGGAGGTGAAGGAGACCGGCTCGCGGCGGGCGGGGTCGGCGTGCAGCAGCAGGGCCGGGTCCTCCGGCTCGAAGTACCGCGGGTCGGATCCGGCGGCGAGGATGTCCGCGGTGGGGCGGATGGTGACGGTGCCGGTCATTCGCTCGCCTCCGCTTCCGAGCCGGTCATGATCGCGATGTTGCCGTCGGTCCAGGCGGCCTTGAGCGTGATCGACTCGATCCGCCAGGCGCCGCCGGAGCGGGCGAGCCGGATGTGGTAGCTGCCGCCGACCGTCCACAGGTGACCGCCCGTGGGGACGGCGCGGCGGTGCACGGCGACCACGTTCGCGGTGGCCGTGGCGGTGTCGCCGGAGATCTCCGGCAGGATGTTGGTGATGACGTGCTGGGTGGCGTCGAGCTTGCCGAGCAGGTTCCGCCAGCGTCCGATGAGGACGTCGCGGGCGACCTTCTCCGGCTCGCCGCCCCACAGGGACGTGTAGTCGACCTCGACGACGTCGCCGAGCAGGCCGTCGAGCCCGTCCCAGTCCCGGTCGTCGACGAGACGGCCCAGGCGGCTGATCGCCGTCTCCACCTGGTAGCGGTCCTCGCTGGTCATGATCCTCCTTGTCGCTCGATCCAGGAGGCTAGGTCGGCGACCGGCCCGCGTAATGTACGTTCTTGCGCACCTGCGGACGGCGGTCAGCGCTGGGCGTAGCGCCCCGGCGCGACGCCCACGTGCCGCTTGAAGTGCCGGGTGAGGTGGCTGAGGTCGAAGAAGCCGGTCTCCTGCGCCACCCGGCTCACCGGCAGGCCGCGCAGCAGCAGCCGCTTGGCGTGCGAGATCCGCAGCTGGAGCTGGTAGGCGTGCGGCGGCACCCCGACGTGCCGCCGGAACTGCCGGGCGAAGTGGAACGGGCTCAGTCCGGCGATCTTCGCCAGCTCGTCGAGCGTGACGTCGGCGGCGTAGTTGTCGTGCAGGTAGGACCGGGCCGCCTCCACCGCCGCCGCCGGGCCGCGGCCGTCGCGCGGCGTCGCCGTGCGGACCCGGCCGTGCCGTTGCAGCAGCAGGGCGAGGAACGACGCGAGGCGCACGTCGCGGGCGAGCGCGGTGTCCTCGTGGAGCAGCCGGTGCACCCGGGCGAACCGGGCCGTGAGGTCGGCGTCGGCGATGACGGGATCGGCGAAGAACGGCAGGCCTGCGTGCCGGCCACCCAGATCCGTCGCGACCTGGCGCATGCGCGCGGAGCTCGCGTACAGCACCGAGTACGACGAATCGGTCTCCCGGTCGGTCGGGTCCCTGGCCAGATGCACCTCGTCCGGCATGATCACCGTCAGGCTGCCGGGCGGGACCAGGTGCCAGGACCCCCGGTAGTGGTACTGGCCCGGGGTGCCGACGTTGAGGCAGAGGTGGTACTCGTCGTGCGCGTGCCGCGGAAGGGTGACGCCGGGACCCGGTGGATAGCTGTACTGCTCCAGCAGGACGTCGTGGAAAAGCCGCGCCCTCACCCGGGCACGGCCCGGCGAATCGGAAGATGCCCCCATACCGGTTCAAGCCCCCATACCGGTAGATGCCCCCAGTGTTCCGGCATTTTTCCCATGGAATGGGCGTGGCCATGCGGTGACCCGGGATAATCGGGGCCGAAACAGCGGGTTATCACCGCGCCGAATTCCGGCGCACCGGTTTGCGGGTACGGCGGCGCGGCGCGGGCGGCCGAGGCGGCTCGGCGTGGGGCTCCGGGCGCATTGTTCGCCGAGCGCCGCGTGCGCGGCTCGGATCGCGGACCCCTCCGGTGCCGCGGACACGGAGATCGCCCGGTCGGCGAGGCCAGGACGCCCGAGGCCGCCCGGCGGGGCGGGCGCTTCGCGGACGGCGGTGACGGCGCGCCGGCGCGGCCGGCGGACCGCCCCGCCAGGCGGATCCGGTGCGCATGGGCGGGACCGGTGGGAACGATGCGCACCCGGTTTTGTGAGTGGCCTTTGCTACTGTGCCGCGCGTGACACGCGACCTGCTGGAAGAGCGCCTCGTTCACCTGCGGCGACGGGTATGGCCGGCCGCCGGGGAGCGCGCCCGGACGCGCCGGATGCCCGCCGGGCCGCCCGGTGCCGGGCCCGCCCGTGACGACGCGCTCGATCCGGGCCGCGGGCCGGGCGGGCCGCCCGCTCCATCGGCGGGCACGCGACCGGGCCGGCGGGACCCGGAGGCTCCCGGCGCCTGCCCGCCCCCCGGCGGGACGGTGCCCCCCGTCGCCGGCGGGTACGGCCGCGCCGCCACGGCCGCCGGGCCGGCCGTACCCGGACCCGCCCGCCGCGTCGTACGGGTCGCATGGCCCGCCGCGCGGCCGCCCCGCGTCGCGGCCCGCCGCAGAAGGAGGGCCGCGTGAACCGGCTCGACGTGCTGCGCGGCCCGCACCCGGCCGTCGACCACACCGCGCGCACGATCGCCGCGCTCGCCGCCAACCCCGGCTGCGACCGCCGCGCGGTGTTCGACGCCGCCGGGGTGGACAAGCGCGCGATCGCCCGGCACCTCGGCCACCCGGCGCCGTTCGGCCAGTCGGTGTTCGCCATCACCCGGGCGCGGGCGTTCGAGCGGCTGGTGAAGGCCGACGGGTGCGCCGAGCTGCTGCGGCTGCTCCGCGAGCTGTTCGGCCGCGACGTCGGCGAGGTCGGCTACGTCGACGTCGCCGAGACCGAAGGGTCCGGCCGGGAGGCACGGCACGCCCGGACCCGGGAACTGCTGCGGGACGCCGCCCGCGCCGCCGCCGACGGCAGGCCCGCGGGCGTGCTCGTCGACCATCCGCTGCTCCGGCTCGACGCCGGCGGCACCGAGGTCTACCTGGAACCGGACGTGATCGCGCTGCAGGCGGGCGGCCGGTTCCACGTGATCGCGATCAAGTCGTTCGCGATCATCGACGGCCAGGCCGAGCCCGCGCAGGTCGCCGCGGCCGCCCGGCAGGCCGCGGTGTACGTGCACGCGCTGCGCGCCCTGCTCGCCGCCGAGGGCGCCGACCCCGCCCTCGTCGCGCACGACGTCGTGCTGGTCTGCCCGAAGGACTTCGCCAACACCCCGACCGCAACGTTCGTCGACGTCCGGCAGCAGCTCGCCGTGCTCGCCCGCCAGCTCGCCCGGCTCACCCGCATCGACCGCATCCTCGACCGGCTGCCCCCGGACCTCACCTTCGACCTGCGGCCCGGCCCCGACGGCGCCCCGACCCGCCCCGCCGCCGACCTCGCCCGCGCGGTACGGCAGGTGCCCGCCCGGTTCGCCCCCGAATGCCTCTCCACCTGCGACATGGCGTACTTCTGCCGGGCCGAGGCCAGGGAACGGGAGGCCACCGACATGCTCGGCCGCGCGGTGCGCGACGCGCTCGGCGGGCTCGCCACGATCCCCGAGGTGCTCGGCCTCGCCGAGGGCGCCCGCGAGCCCGCCGAGGACGAGGCGGAGATCGCCGACCGGCTCCGGCTCGTGCACCGGTTCTACGCCGAGGCGCTCGGCGCCGCGGCCCGGGAGGTGGCGGTGGCATGAGCGTGCTCGCCGCCTACGCCCGGGCGCGCGCGGTACGCGAGGGCCGGGCGCAGCCGATCGCCACCGTGCGGCACCTGCACCTGTCGCCGCGGCCCATGGTGTTCATCCCGCTGCGCCTCGCCGGCGAGGCCGCGGCCCCGCTCGGCGCGATGCTCGGCACCGACCCGGCCGAGCCACGCCTGCTCGTCGTGCCGCAGCCCCGCGACCGCGACCAGCGGTTTGCGTTCGTCGCCGAGCTCGCCGCGATCATGCTGCCGTACATCGAGGGGTACGCCCGGGACGTCGAGACGGTCGAGGCGAAGACCCCGTACGAGCGCAGCCGCGACGCCCCGCAGCTCCTCGTGCCCAACCCGCGGGGGATCGCGTTCACCCGGCTGCTCGGCCGGTCCTGCCGGTTCCGCCGCGCCGACGGCCCCTACCCGGTGCACCCGTCGGTGCCGGTGCTCGGCCAGTGGCTCACCTTCCTCGCCGACCGCGCCGACTTCCCGGGCTCGTCGCTGCTGGTGGCGATGACCGAGGCGCTCGCCGCGCACTGGGCCACCGGGCAGAGCCGGGTGGAGGACGGCAACCTCGCCGCGCTCGTCGGGTGGATCGCCCCGCCGGACGGCATGACCGGCCCGGAGGCGGCGGCCGCCGCCGAGGACATGGTGTGGTCCCCGCCCGCCGGCCCGGACACCGCGCCCGAGTTCGACGCCGAGGTGCTCGCGCCCGCGATCCGCACCTACGAGGCGACCGGCTCGGCCGCCGCGGTGCGCGACGCCGTGCACTCCCAGCTCGAACCGACCTGGCAGGTGATGTGGCGGGCGGTCGAGCTGCTGCGCGGCCTGCCCGAGGCGCGGAGCGTGCCCGCCCGATGGGAGCGGGACCGCGCCGAGTTCACCCGGGAGGCGATCCGCATCGCCGAGGGCGGCCTGCCGCGGGGGCGGCACGACAGCGCGGTCGGCGCCGCGGTGCGGCTGTCCGCGATGGAGCGGGCCCAGCAGGCGTTCGAGGCGCAGCGGGCCCTCGACGACCCGATGGTGATGGTCGAGCACCGGCTGGAGGGCCGGGCGTTCGCCGGCGAGGTGGTCGCCGTCGAGCTCGACCGCAAAATCGTGCCGCCGGGCCGTACCCGGGCGGTGAACCGGCCGCTGGTCACCGTGGCCACCGCCGACCCGGTCCGGCTCGCCCCCGGCGACGTGCTCGTCTCCCCGGCCCGCCCGCGCCAGCACTGCGAGGTGGTCGAGGTACGGCACGGCGCGGTCGTGCTGCAGGTCAACGACGGCATGGGCCGCGGCGCCCGCCCCGCGCCCGGGAGCGTGCCCGAGGTCGGGGAGGCCGTCTGCTACGCCGACCTCGCCCCCGGCGACGGCCCCGCCTTCCCGTTCCCGAGCCGGGAGGAGACCCCGTGGACGCACGGCGGCCCGCCCGCCGAGTACGTCCCCACCGATGAGGACGCGATGGAGGACTGGTCGTGACGCTCACCGCCGTGCCCGCCGCCGCGGGGCCCTCTGCCGCAGGGCCCTCCGTCGCAGGGCCCTCTGCCGCGGGGCCCGGCCGCGCCGGCCCGGACCCGGCGCGGGCCGCGGCCGAGGCGACCGCCGCCGTGCTCGCCGACTTCACCGGCGGGCGGCACCGCGGCGTGATCGTGGACTCGCCGCCCGGCGCGGGCAAGTCCACGCTCGTGGTCACCGCCGCCCGCGCGATCGCCGCCGCCGGCGAGCCGCTGATGATCGTGGCGCAGACGAACGAGCAGGTCGACGACCTCATCGTGCGGTTCGCCGCGGCCGACCCGCACATCGCCGTCGGGCGGCTCAGCGCCCGCGGGCACACCCCCTCCCCGCGGGTGGCGTCCCTCGACGGGGTGACGATCGCGCACGCGGTCGACGACCTCGCCGGGTGCGCGATCGTCGTCGGCACCGCGGACAAGTGGGCCTACACCCGGGCGGCGCGCTTCCCGTGGGCGATCGTCGACGAGGCGTACCAGATGCGCTCGGACAAGCTGCTGCCGATCGCCACCCTCTTCGACCGGGCGCTGTTCGTCGGCGACCCCGGCCAGCTCGACCCGTTCTCCACGGTCGGCGTGGACCGCTGGGCGGGCCTGTCCTGGGATCCGATGCAGAGCGCGGTCGCGGTGCTCGCCCGGCACAACCCCGACCTGCCGGTGCACCGGCTGCCGGTCTCCTGGCGGCTGCCCGCGAACGCCGCGCCACTCGTCGCGCAGGCGTTCTACCCGGACACCCCGTTCCGCTCCGGCACCGCGGAGGGGGACCGCCGCCTTGAGCTCGCCGCCGGGGACGCCGGCGCGGTCGACCGCACCCTCGACGTGGCGGCCGCCACCGGCTGGGCGCTGCACGAGCTGCCCGCCCGGCACACCGTGCGCACCGACGCCGAGGCGGTACGGGCCTGCGCCCGGCTCGCCGCCCGGCTGCTCGCCCGCCGCCCCGTCGCGTATGACGAGCACGGCAGCCACGAGATCGGCCCGGAGCGGATCGCGATCGGGTGCGCGCACAAGGACCAGGTGGCGGCGATCCGCGCCGCCTGCGCGGCCGAGGGCGTGTCCGGCGGCGTCACCGTGGACACCGCCAACCGGCTGCAGGGGCGGGAGTACGACGTCGTGATCGTGCTCCACCCGCTCTCCGGCCGCCGCGACGCCACCGCGTTCCACCTCGAGGCCGGGCGGCTGTGCGTGCTCACCTCGCGGCATCGGCACGCCTGCGTCGTGGTGGCCCGCGCGGGCATCCCCGAGCTGCTCGACGCCCACCCGTCCACCGGCGGGGTGCACCTCGGGGTGCCGGTCAAGTTCCCCGACGGCTGGGAGGCGAACCACGCGGTGCTCGACCACCTCGCCCGGCACCGCGTGCCCGCCGTACCGGATGGGCCGGGCCGCTGACCGGGCCGCGGGCTACGCGCCGCCGCCGTACGGCACGGTGAGGATCTCCAGGAAGTGGCCGTCGGGGTCCTCCCAGTACACACCGCGGCCGCCGTCGCGCGTGTTGATCTCGCCGGGCCGCTGCTTGGCCGGGTCGGCCCAGTAGGGCAGGTTCCGCTCGCGGATGCGGCCGAAGATCTCGTCGAACTCGGCCTCGGTGACGAGGAACGCGTAGTGCTGCGGGCTGATCGGGCCCGCGGAGTCCATGAAGTCGAGCGAGACCCCGTTGGCCAGCTCGACCACGAGGAACGGGCCGTACGGCTGCGGCGCGGGCAGGCCGAGCAGCTCGGCGACGAAGGCGGCCGAGCGCCGCTTGTCGGTCGCGTGCACGATCGTGTGGTTCAGCCGGACGGGCATGCCACCTCCCGAGGACGTCCGCCGCGTCGTCATCCGGGTCCTTGCCCGCGGCCGGGCGCGCTCACCCCTCGGCGAGGGCCGCGTTGAGCCGTACCGCGAGCGAGGTGTTGCGCCGGATGCCGCGGTTCGCCACGGCGATCTCCAGCGCCCGGGCCTGGCCGACGAGCACGACCGTGTGCCGCGCCCGGGTGATCGCGGTGTAGAGCAGGTTGCGGCGCAGCACGAGCGAGCCCGCCGCCGTGGTCAGCGGGATGATCACGTACGGGTACTCGCTGCCCTGGGCGCGGTGCACGGTGATCGCGTAGGCGTGCAGGATCTCGTCGAGCTCGTCGTAGCCGTAGCCGACGGTCTGCCCGTCGTCCATGCGGATCTCGACCAGCCGCTCCTCGGGCACGATCCGGGTGATCACGCCGGTGGCGCCGTTGAACACCCCGTCCCGGCCCTTGTCGTAGTTGTTGCGGATCGGCATGACCCGGTCGCCCGGCCGGAACACCCGGCCGTCGGTCCAGTGCTCGGGCACGCCCGGCCGGTGCGGGTTGCGCCGCTCCTGCAGCAGCCGGTTGAGCTCCTCGGCCCCGGCCGCCCGCTGCCGCCCCGGGCACAGCACCTGGATGTCGTCGGGGTCGACGCCGCGCCGCTGCGGGATGCGCCGGGTGGCGAGGTCCGCCACCAGCTCCGGGATCGCCTCCGGGTCCTCCTCCCGGAACAGGTAGAACTCCTTGCCGGCCACCGGCAGCAGCCCGTCGCGCACCCGGTGCGCGTTCGCGACGATCGGGCTGCCGAGCGCCTGCCGGAACACGTGGCCGAGCCGTACCCGCGGGATCGCGGGCACCTCGAGCAGGTCCCGCAGCACGTCGCCCGGGCCCACGCTCGGCAGCTGGTCGGGGTCGCCGACGAACAGCAGGTGGCAGCCGGAGGGGACGCGGCGCAGCAGGGCGCGGGCGACCGGCAGGTCGAGCATCGAGGTCTCGTCGACCACGATCAGGTCGGCGAGGAACGGGTCGGTGTGGTCGAACAGCGCGCCGTCCTCGGCGGGGTCGGCGCGCGGCCGCACCATGCGGTGCACGGTCATCGCGGGCAGCCCGGTGAGCTCGCCGAGCCGCCGCGCGGCCCGCCCGGTGGGCGCGGCGAGCGCCACCCGGCCGCCGCCCGCCCGCACCAGCTCGGTGAGCACCCGCACCGTGAAGCTCTTGCCGCAGCCGGGCCCGCCGGTGAGCACGCAGACCGTCTCCCGCAGCGCGGTCTCGATCGCGCGCCGCTGGTCCGGGTGCAGGTCCGCGTACGGCGGGGCGTCCCCGGCCAGCCGCTCCTCGGCGATCCGCCGCACCCGCTCGGGCATGCGGGAGGCGGCCCGGTGCAGCCGGAGCAGCTCGCCCGCCACCGACGCCTCGGCGACGTGCAGCCACCGCGCGGACACCACCGGCTCGGGCTCGGCGCCGCCGCGCCGCCCGGGTAGCAGCTCGACCACGACCTTGCCGTCGGCGCGCAGCGCGTCGAGGGCCGCGCGCAGCGGCCCCGGGTCGGCGTCGAGCAGCTCCATCGCCTGGGCGATCAGCGCCTTCTCCGGCAGGTGGCAGTGGCCCGCCGCCGCGTTCGCCCGGTCGAGCACGTGCAGCAGCCCGGCCCGCATGCGCTCCGGGCTCTGCGCGGGCAGCCCCACCGCCATCGCGATCCGGTCCGCGGTGTGGAAGCCGATGCCGCGCACCTCCTCGGCGAGCCGGTACGGCTCGGCCCGCACCACCCGGGCCGCGTCCGCGCCGAGCGCCTGGTGGATGCGGACCGCGAGCGCGGGCGACAGCCGTACCCCCTGCAGGAAGGTCATGATCTCGCGGATCGCCTTCTGCTCCGCCCAGGCCTCGCGGATCATCCGCGCCCGCGCCGGGCCGATGTTGTGCACCTCGAGCAGCCGGTCCGGCTCGGTGTCGATCACCTTGAGCGTGTCCGCGCCGAAGTGCGCGGTGATCGCGTCGGCGAGCTTACCGCCGATGCCCCGGACCAGCCCGGAGCCGAGGTAGCGCCGGATCGCGTACACGCTCGCGGGCAGCACCGAGACGCACTCGGCCACCTGGAAGCGCTCGCCGTGCTCGTCGTGCCGGGAGAGGACGCCGGTGAGCCGCACGGTCTCGCCGGGCTGCACGCCGACGAGCGCGGCGCCGGCCGCGACCACCGTGCGCTCGCCGCCGAGGTCGACGCACGCGACCGTGTAGCCGTCGGGGGCGACGTACCGCAGGTGGTCGACGACGCCCTCGATGACCTGCCCCGGCTCGTTCACGCGATCCACCCCGAGGGCACCCTACTTAGACTTACCGACATGCGGCGAGTGAGCAGCCGGCTGAGCAGCACGCTGGTCGTGGTGGCGGGGGAGCGTGCCCCGCGCGTCCTCGCCGGGCTCGAGGGCCTGCACAACGTGCGCACCGTGGTCCGGGGCGACCGCAGCCCGGCCGAGGTCACCGAGGCGCTGACCCGGTCCGCCGCCGCTACGTACGTGGTGCACGACGCCGACCCGCTCGCGGCCGTCGGCGACGCATGGACCGGGTTCTTCGACGGCGTGGAGCCGGTGGGCGGCCTGGAGGCGGCGATCGAGACCACCCTCGCCGACCTGGAGGCCGGGCGGCTCGTGCTGCCCGACTACTACATCGTCCTCGATCCCGACGAGCTGCCGCCGACCCGGCGGCACTGGTGGCTCGGCGTGCTCGCCGGGGCCGCGCCCGCCCGGGTGGTGCCCGCGCCCGCCTCGGCGCAGGCGGTCGCCGAGACGCTCGGCAACCTCGCCTCGGGGCGCTGGTGGCCGTCCGACGTCAAGGGGTGGCTGCGCGAGCTGCCGCGCACCGTGCCGGACCGGGCCGGGACCACGGCCGGGGGAGGCGTGCCCGCCTGATCCCGCCGCCGGTCGGCCCGCCGGGATTTGCCGGAAATTGCGAAAAATCCACCGCCGCGTTAATGCGATATTGCGCGCGGCGGCGCACCCGGCCGCATCGGCCTCCGAGGCTTTGCCGGGGCGGGAGGATGGCGCAGGGCCCGGTGGTCAGAGGAAATCCCGATGACGTCGGAATGGCGTCCGTGATGTTTTTTCTGACCGTTTCCGCCGGGGCCCGGCCGCCGTCCGGGCTCCACCGAGCGTAATCGTGGAGTCGATCATGATGAAGAGAGTTCTCGCCGCCGCCGTCGTGGCCGCGCCCGTCTTCGTCGTCGGTGGCACCGTGGGTGCGTCTCCCGCCGTGGCCGCGCCGTCCTCGCCCGGTGCGACCGTTGACCGGGGTGCCGCCGAGAGCGTGCACGAGCCGACGGTCCGGTGTGAGTGGCGCAGGAGGTATGGCGACTGGTGCAGGTACTGCTACCGGTACGGCAAGTGGCGGCTGGATTATTGCGACGACGACTGGGATGACTGGGACGACGACCGCTGGGACTGACCCCGGCTGATGCCGACACCGGGCCCCGTGAGGACGACCTCGCGGGGCCTTTTCCGTCCGGCGGCCCGGCGCGCCCGCCGACGCGATGCCACCCGCCGTACGGCACCGCGCGCCGCGTCCCGCCGCGCCTTCCGGCGGTGATCGGGAGTCCGGAGTCCCCGCTACATCTTGATCACATCGGGTGACAGATCTGGACGGCCTGGTATTTTGCTGTGACGCACGTACACCAGTGGGTGAGTCCGGTCGCGGCGGCGGCCTGACATCCCCCTTCTCTAGCGGTGAATAAGGTACACAAATAATTTGGAACGGTGGACGGGCCCGGGTGCCCCGCCCGGTTGCGCGGCCCCGGGGAGAGCGCCCACGCCCGTGCGGCGGGGCCGGGAAAAGCACATATGATGATCGGGATGATGGCCGTGCGGCGGCACCGCGCTATCCGTGGCGAGGGGGACGTGACCGTGTGCCGCCGGGAGACGGGCGTGGAGCCGGTGTCGGCCGCCCGCCCCCGTGGCCGTGTGACCCGAGAACAGCAGAGAATGATGACGGGGGGCGTCGCGAGCGTTTACTAGGCGTACCTGGTTCACGTGTGCCCGGCACGGCATGCCCGTGCACCTGACGCCTCGTGGCTCGGAGGAAGGACGTTGATGCGAGACGATGTTCTGGTCAACGCCGCGGACATCGCCCGGATCGCGGATGTTGGCCGGGCGGCCGTCAGCAACTGGCGCAAGCGGTTCGACGACTTTCCCAAGCCCGTCGGCGGCACCGCCACCAGCCCGGCCTTCTCCCTCGCCGAGGTCGAGCAGTGGCTGCGCCGGCACGACCGGTACGTCGAGGTCTCGCCGCTGGAGCGGGTCTGGCAGCGGCTCCGCAGCGCCGGTGACGACCTGCGGCTCGGGGACATCGTCGGCGGCGCGGGCGCCTTCCTCATCTATCTGAAGCGCGACGCCTCCGGCTGGCGGGAGCTGTCCAAGCTGCCGGACGAGGAGCTCGCCGCCCGGCTGCCCGAGGCCATCGCGAAGGCCGTGCCGGAGCTGCCCGGCGACCCGTCCGGCGCGGTGCCGGCCGACGCCTCGCTGATCCGCGCGCTCGCCGATCTCGCCGAGGACACCGGGCCGGAGGAGGTCTTCGACGGCATCTGCGAGCGGTACGTCGAGGCGCACTCCCGCCGCCTGCTCGTCACCCCGCACGACGTCGCCGCCCTGATGACCGAGATCGCCGCGACCGCGGGCGGCACCGTGCTCGACCCGGCCTGCGGCATCGGCACCCTGCTGCTCGCCGCCGACGCCTCGGAGGCGATGGGCCAGGACGTGAGCGAGAGCGCGGCCCGGCTCACCGCGGTCCGCCTGCTGCTGCGCGGCAAGAAGGCGGTGATCCGCGCCGGCGACTCGCTCCGCGCCGACGCCTTCTCCGGCGAGCGGGCCGACGCGATCGTGTGCAACCCGCCGTTCAACGACCGCGGCTGGGGCTACGAGGAGCTCGCCAACGACCCCCGCTGGGAGTACGGCCTGCCGCCCCGCGGCGAGTCCGAGCTCGCCTGGGTGCAGCACTGCCTGGCGCACGTCAAGCCGGGCGGCCTTGTGGTGATCATGATGCCGGGCGTGGCCTCGAGCCGCCGTCCGGGCCGGCGCATCCGCGGCAACCTGCTGCGCGCCGGGGCGCTGCGCGCGATCATCACGCTCTCGGTCGGCGCGGCCCCCGCCTCCAGCGGCGCCCCCGACCTGTGGGTGCTGCGCCGCCCGCTGCCCGGCGACCACCCCTCCGACCTGCTCATGGTGAACGCCGGGGAGGACCTCGACCTCGCCCGGGCCGCCTGGCGGGCGTACCTCGAGGGCGGCGACCTGCCCGAGGGCGCCACCACGATGCGGATCATCGACCTGCTCGACGAGGAGGTCGCGCTCACCCCGGCGCACCGGGTCCCGGTGCAGAGCCAGACCGAGCCGTCGGCGTTCGTCGGTGCCCGGGAGCGCGCCGCCGCCGCGATCTCCCGGCTGGGCGTGCCCGACCTCGTCCCGTCGCCCCGGCGCCGCGACATGCCGATGACGAACATCGGCGAGCTGTCCCGGGCCGGCGTGGTCACCATCCTGCAGGGACCGATCCGGCTCAAGGTGGACGGCGGCCCGCACCCGGTGCTCACCGCCAAGGACCTGCTGCTCGACCGGGCGCCCAGCGGCCGGACCCGGTCGGCCGACGGGCTCGTCACCATCCAGCCGGGCGACGTCGTCGCCCCGGTGATCGCCCGCGGGGACACGGTCGCCCGGGTGATGCGCGAGGGCGGCGCGGTGCTCGGCCCGCAGCTGCTGCTGTTCCGCACCGACCCCGAGCGGCTCGACCCGCACTTCCTCGCCGGCTGCCTGCGCGTGACCGGCGAGTCGAGCCTCCGCCTCGGCTCCTCCGCCCGCATGGACCCGCGCCGGGCGCAGCTGCCCCGCCTCCCGATCGAGGAGCAGCGCCTGTACGGCGAGGCGTTCCGCCGCCTCATCGACTTCGAGGACCAGATCCGGCGGATCCGCACCGCGGGCGACGAGCTGGTCCGGCTCGGCTTCGACGGCCTGCTCGACGGCACGCTGCAGCCGGGCTGATCGCCGCGGGCCGTGCCCGGCCGTACCCGGGCGCCCGCGTTCCGCCCTCGGCGAAACCCGGGGCGGGCGCGCCGCCGGGGATCGGCGCGCGCGCCGATCGGCCGATCCCGCCCGGATCCTCCGCGCGCCCGGGCTTTGGAACGCTGCCGCCGCGTCACGCGCTGGGCCGCGAACGCGCCTTCCGCCCTGCCCTGCCATCGCTCAGGCCGGACGCCCCGCCATCGGCGCCGGGGCTTTTTTGTCGGTTGCTCCGGTTACGCTTCTCCCTACGCTGTACGGAGAAGTGTGGGGAGCTCATGGCCGAGTTCATCAGGATCGTCGGGGCGCGGGAGAACAACCTCAAGAACGTCTCGCTCACCATCCCCAAACGCAAGATCACCGTGTTCACCGGGGTGTCGGGCTCCGGGAAGTCGTCGATCGTGTTCGACACGATCGCCGCCGAGGCGCAGCGGCAGCTCAACGAGACGTTCACCGCGTTCGCCCGCACCTTTCTGCCCAGCTACGGGCATCCCGACGTGGACACGATCGAGAACATCTCGGCCGCGATCGTGGTGGACCAGAAGCGCATCGCGGGCAACTCGCGCTCCACGGTGGGCACGATCACCGACATCGCCCCGCTGCTGCGGCTGCTGTTCTCCCGGGCCGGCGAGCCGCACGTGGGCCACGCGAACGCGTTCTCGTTCAACGACCCGCAGGGCATGTGCCCGCGCTGTGACGGCATCGGCCGGATCACCACGCTCGACCTCGACGCCTTCCTCGACCGGTCGAAGTCGCTGAACGAGGGGGCGCTGCTGCACCCGGACTTCAAGGTGGGCTCCTGGTACTGGAAGCTGTACGCGGGGTCCGGGTACTTCGACAACGACAAGCCGCTCGCCGAGTACACCGACGCCGAGTGGGAGCTGCTGCTGCACGGCACCGGCAAGGTGCCGGTGGAGTGGCAGGGCGGCACGATCAACAGCACCTACGAGGGCATCGTCGTCCGGTTCAACCGGGTCTACATCAACAAGGACGCGGCGGCGATGTCCGACCGCAACCGGGAGATCTTCGAGCGGTTCACCCGGTCCGAGACCTGCCCCGAGTGCGCCGGCGCGCGGCTCAACGCCAAGGCGCTGAGCTGCCGGATCAACGGCCACAACATCGCCGAGATGTCCGCGCTCGAGGTGACCGAGCTGATCGAGGTGCTGCGGCGGGTCGACGCGCCGCAGGCCGGGCCGGTGCTGGAGAGCCTCATCGACCGGCTCGGCGACCTCGTCACGATCGGGCTCGGCTACCTCACCCTCGACCGGCCCACCGCGACGCTGTCCGGCGGCGAGTCGCAGCGGGTGAAGATGGTGCGCCACCTCGCCAGCAGCCTCGTCGACATGACCTACATCTTCGACGAGCCGAGCGTGGGCCTGCACCCGCGGGACGTGGACCGGCTCAAGAAGCTGCTGGTCAAGCTGCGCGACAAGGGCAACACCGTGCTCGTGGTCGAGCACGACCCGGACCTCATCGAGATCGCCGACCACGTGATCGACGTCGGCCCGAGGGCGGGCGCGCACGGCGGCGAGATCGTCTACTCCGGCGACGTGGCCGGGCTGCGCGAGGCCGACACCCTCACCGGCCGGTTCCTGCGGCAGGCCACCCCGATGAAGACCGCCTACCGCACCCCGACCGGCAGGCTGACGATCCGGAACGCCACCCTGCACAACCTGAAGAACGTCACCGTCGACATCCCCACCGGCGTGCTCACCGTGGTCACCGGCGTGGCCGGGTCGGGCAAGAGCACGCTCATCAACGAGGTGTTCCTCGCCGAGCACCCCGAGGCGATCGCGATCGACCAGTCGGCGGTCGCCGCGAACCGGCGCTCCAACCTCACCACCTACACCGGCATCCTCGACCCGATCCGCAAACTGTTCGCCAAGGCGAACGGGGTGAGCCCGTCGCTGTTCAGCGCGAACTCGGCCGGGGCCTGCCCCGACTGCCAGGGCCTCGGCGTCATCTACACCGACCTGGCGTTCATGGAGGGCGTCAAGTCCACCTGCGAGACCTGCGACGGGCGGCGGTTCAAGGAGGAGGTGCTCGGCTACACGCTGCGCGGCAGGTCGATCAGCGACGTGCTGGAGATGTCCGCCGCCGAGGCGCTGGAGTTCTTCACCGAGCGAAAGATCCGCGAGGTGCTGCGCGCGGTGAACGACGTCGGCCTCGACTACCTGCGCCTCGGCCAGCCGCTGTCCACCCTCTCCGGCGGCGAGTGCCAGCGCGTCAAGCTCGCCACCGAGCTGCACAAGCGCGGCAGCGTGTACGTCATGGACGAGCCGACCACCGGCCTGCACATGTCCGACGTGACGCACCTGCTCGGCGTGATCGACCGCCTGGTGGACCAGGGCAACACGGTGGTGGTGATCGAGCACAACCTCGACGTGATCAAGAACGCCGACTGGATCATCGACCTCGGCCCGGAGGGCGGCAGCGCCGGCGGCGAGGTCGTGTTCACCGGCACCCCGGCCGAGCTGCTCGAGGTCCCGCACTCGCACACCGCCGCGGCCCTCCGGGAACGGGTCGCCGAGCCGCACGCCGGCCTGCCCGCCTGACCCCGTACCGCGCCCGGGCCGTCCTCCCCGGGCGCGCGATATGGTGCTAATGTCAATAGCACCATGCTGTTAACGCTCGACCTCAACGACCCCCGGCCGCTGCACGAGCAGATCGCCGAGGCGGTGCGCCGCGCGATCGCGCTCGGGGACGTGCGGCCGGGGGACCGGCTGCCCCCGGCCCGGGACCTCGCCGCCGCGCTCGGCGTGAACGCCAACACGGCGCTGCGCGCCCTGCGCGAGCTGCGGGACGAGGGCGTGCTCGAGTTCCGGCGCGGCCGCGGGGTGTCGGTGCTGCGCGTCCCCGAGCCGCGGGAGGTGCTGCGGGACCGGGTGGTCGCGCTGCTGGAGGAGGCCGAGCGGTACGGCTACGGCGTCGACGAGGTGGTCGACATCGTGCGTGAGCTGGCCGAGGCGAAGGAGGGCCGATGAACGTCCGCCGCTGGTACATCCCGATCGCGATCGTCTGGACCGTCCTGGTCCCGGTCCTCGCCACGGCCGCTCCGGTGCCGCTGCTCGACCGGCTGCCCGACCCGCTCGCCACCCACTGGGGCCCGGCCGGCCGGCCGGACGACGCGAGCCCGTACTGGCTGGACGCGCTGATCCTGGTGCTGATGTGGGCGGCGATCGCCGCGGTTCCGCTGTACCGGCTGATCCGGGGCGACGCGCTGCGGCGCCGGCACGACCGCGGGTGGATGTGCGCCGTGCTCGCCGGGGGCGGGGTCTTCACGCTCGCCCTCCAGGCGATGACGATCCTGGCGAACCTCGACCGGGCGCACTGGCGGGACGCCGCGCCGATCGGCATCGGGACGCTGCTCGCGGTGTTCGGCGCCGCCGCGCTCGCCGGGGCGGCCGCCTGGGCGCTCGCCCGCCTCGGCCCGGACGAGGAGGAGCCCGCCACGGAACGCCCGCCGCGGCCGCTGCGCCCGCTCCGCTCGGGCGAGCGCGCGGTCTGGGTGTCGTCGGCGACCGCGGGCTGGGCCGTCGCCACGGGGGCCGGGCTGCTCGTGCTCGCCGTCCTGCTCGGCGTGGTCATCCCGGCCGCGCCCGAGTACCGGATCACCCTCGCGGCGAGCACCGGCGTCTCCGCGCTCGTCCTGCTCGCCCTCTCCGGCGTCCGGGTGCAGGTGACCGCGCGCGGGCTCGCGGTCGCGTTCGGTCCGCTGCGCTGGCCGAGGCGCCGCATCCCGCTCGACCGCATCGACCGCGCCTTCGTGCAGCAGCGGTGGCCGTTCAACGTCGGCGGCTGGGGCTACCGGGTACGGCCCGGCGGCAGCACCGTGATGATCCGCGGCGGTGAGTGCCTGGTCGTCCGGTACGGCTCCGGCCGCGAGCTCGCGGTCAGCGTCGACGACGCCGAGCGCGGCGCCGCGCTGCTCAACAGCCTCGTGGCCGAACGCGACAACGATCGGAGCTGACCTGCATGTCCCCCACCACACCAGACCGGCGGCCCAGCCCGGCGGCCGCCCAGTCCCCCGGCCCGCGCCCGGCCTCCCGCGCGGACCTGCCCGTCTACCTCGCCGTCGCGTTCGGCCTGTCGTGGCTGGCCGCATCGCCGATCTGGCTGGGCGGGGTCCCGCTGGACGCGCCGGTCGCCCAGCTCATCGGCGTGGCGATGATGGCCACCCCCACCCTCGCCGTGCTCGCGGTGTGGCGCATCGGCCACCGCGACCTGCCGCGCGAGGAGTGGGCCGCCCGCACCGGCCTCGGCATGGGCGACTCGCGGCGCCGCACCATCGGGCTCATGGTCGCGGCCTGGCTGGGCGTGCCGGTGCTCGCCGTGCTCGCCGTCGCGCTGAGCGTCGCGATCGGCGTGCTCGAGGTCGACCTCCACGGCTTCAGCCTCTTCCGCCTGGCGATCGCCCGGTCCGGCTCCGGCGCGCCGCCGGCCGACCCGGCGACGCTCGTCCTCGCCCAGCTGGGGTCGGCCCTGCTCGCGACGCCGCTGATCAACGCGATCCCCGCGCTGGGCGAGGAGTGGGGCTGGCGCGGCTGGCTGCTGCCGTACCTCACCCGGTACGGCATGTGGCCGGCGATCCTGCTCTCCGGCGTGATCTGGGGCCTGTGGCACGCGCCGCTCACCCTGCTCGGCTACAACTACGCGCGGCTCGGCGCGTGGGCGGCCCCCGCCTTCGTCGGGTTCTGCGTGATCGCGGGCGCGGTCCTCGCCTGGCTGCGGCTGTACTCCGGCAGCGTGTGGCCCGCCGTGATCGCGCACGCGGCGGTCAACGCCTGGGCCGGGCTCCCCATGCTCGTCGGCGACGCGGCCGCGCCGCCCAACCTGTTCCTCGCCGGGCTGCTCGGCCTGGTCGGCTGGGCGCTGCTCGCCCTGCTCGCCGTGATCCTGTTCCGGGTCCGGCCGCCCGCCGCCCCGGACCCGGCGGACCGGCCGGGTACGGCGGGCTGAGCCGCACCGGCCCGGACCGGCGGGGCGATTCCGCGGGTCCGGGCCGCGCGCTAGCCGAGCAGGGCGGTGACGCTGCCGCCGCCGACCGTGCGGCCGCCCTCCCGGACGGCGAAGCCGAGCCCGGTCTCCAGCGCCACCGGCTTGCCCAGCTCGACGGTGACCGTGACGGTCTCGCCGGGCAGGGCGAGGGACTCGCCGCCGAGGTCGATCCGGCCGGGCACGTCCGCGGTCCGCAGGTAGAACTGCGGCCGGTAGCCGGAGGTGATCGGGGTGCTGCGCCCGCCCTCGGCCGCGGTGAGCAGGTAGATCTCGGCGGTGAACCGGGTGTGCGCGGTGACGCTGCCGGGGGCCGCGAGCACCATGCCGCGCCGCACCTGGTCGCGCCGCACGCCGCGGAGCAGCAGCGCGGCGTTGTCGCCCGCCTCGCCGTACTCCATCGTCTTGCCGAAGGTCTCCACCCCGGTGACGACGGCGGTGAAGTCCGCGCCGAGGCCGACCGCGGTCACGCTCTCGCCGACCCGGATGCGGCCGCGCTCGATCGCGCCGGTCACCACCGTGCCCCGGCCGGTGACGGTGAGCACGTTCTCCACCGGCAGCAGGAACGGCGCGTCGGTGTACCGCACCGGGACCGGGATGTGGTCGTCGATCGCCTGCAGCAGGTCCCGGATCGCGGCCACCCAGCGCGGGTCGCCCTCCAGGGCGCGCAGCCCGGAGACCCGCACCACCGGCGCGTCCCGGTACCCGTGCTCGGCGAGCAGCTCGCGCACCTCCAGCTCGACGAGGTCGGCGAGCTCGGGGTCGGCGTCGTCGGCCTTGTTGAGCGCGACCACCACGTGCTCCACCCCGACCCGGCGGGCGAGCAGCACGTGCTCGCGGGTCTGCGGCATCACGCCGTCCTGCGCCGACACCACGAGGATCGCGCCGTCGAGCTGCGCCGCCCCCGTGATCATGTTCTTCACGTAGTCGGCGTGGCCGGGCATGTCCACGTGGGCATAGTGCCGGCTCGGGGTCTCGTACTCGACGTGCGAGATGTTGATGGTGATGCCGCGGCGTGCCTCCTCCGGAGCGCGGTCGATCCGCTCGAACGGCACGTACGCCGCGCCGCCGTGCTCGCTGAGCACCTTGGTGATCGCGGCGGTGAGAGTCGTCTTCCCGTGGTCGACGTGACCGATCGTCCCTATGTTGAGATGTGGCTTGGTACGTACGTAGGCCCGCTTGGCCATGCTCGTTCCCCGTGGGTCGCGGAAATGATCGAGGAGGTGGTGACCCGGAGCGGTGCGACTACCCTTCCCCGTCGGGTCACCCGGACGGCCGGGAAAGGGTCAGCGCTCGACGCCGTCGAGCGCGGCCGACGCCGAGGCGAAGGCCGCGGACGACGCCGCGTACGGGGATGCGGGCCGGACCGTGCGAACCGCCGCGAAACGCGAAGCGGACGGGAACGGCTCCATGACCGGCGCCGTCGTCCGGGCGCCGGCCGGGAGGGCACGCGCGACCGCGCCCGCGACGGCGGGCGGCTGAAGGTCGGCGTACCTGATCATGGCCACCATGGTCGGCGTGCGGTGTGTCCCGCGCAACAGGTTTTTGGGAGGGCGATAGGTGGTGGAGTGCGTTTTATGCGCCCTATGCTCCTGTTCGGCTGCTGGACGATGAGGAAGATGGATGACTGATACCGAGTTCCCGCTCATACAGTTCATGCGCGAGGGCTTCGACCCGGTGAGCGAACTGGCGCGGATCCGCGCCGAACACGCCGTCTATCCGCTGCAGATTCCGGGCGGGAGCACGGTCTGGTTCGTCACCCGTTACGAGGACGTGCGGGCCGTACTCGGCGACCACGAGCGGTTCAGCAACGACTTCGCCAACGTCATCGGCATGGGTTCGCAGCAGGAGGACCCGGGCGGCCTGGGCTTCCGCGACCCGCCGGAGCACACCCGGCTGCGCAAGCTGCTCACCCCGGAGTTCACCGTGAAGCGGCTGCGCCGGCTGGAGCCGCGCATCGAGGCGATCGTCAACAGCCACCTCGACGCGATGGAGAAGCAGGGCCCGCCGGTCGACTTCGTCAAGGAGTTCGCCCTGCCGATCCCGTCCAAGGTGGTGTGCGAGCTGCTCGGCGTGTCGTACGAGGAGCAGGAGCGGTTCGAGGCGTACGCCAAGGACCGGTTCGACTTCTCCGGCGGCCCGGAGGCGTCGATCGCCGCGATCAACGAGTCGATGGAGTACCTCACCGACCTGGTGGCGCGGGAGCGCCGCAACCCCGGTGACGGGCTGCTCGGCTCGCTGCTGCGCAACCACGGCGACGAGCTGACCGACCGCGAGCTGGCGAGCCTCGCCGACGGCATCCTCACCGGCGGGCACGACACGAGCACGAGCATGCTCGCGCTCGGCACGCTGTGGCTGCTGCGCAACCGGGAGCACTTCGACCGCATCCGGGAGGACGACGCGGCGGTGCCGCCGCTCGTGGAGGAGCTGCTGCGCTACCTCACCGTGGTGCAGGTCGCGTTCCCGCGGTTCGCCCGTGAGGACCTCGTGCTCGCCGGTCAGGAGATCAAGAAGGGCGAGATGGTGCTCTGCTCGCTGGTCGGCGCCAACCGCGACCCGGCGCTGCGCCGCGAGGGCGACCCCGACATGGACACCGTCGACCCCACCCGCGACCTGCCCTCGCACGTCGCGTTCGGCCACGGCATCCACCACTGCGTGGGCGCGCCGCTCGCCCGCATGGAGCTGCGCATCGCGTTCCCCGCGATCGCCCGCCGGTTCCCCACGCTGCGGGTCGACGTGCCGTGGGAGGAGGTCAAGTTCCGCAAGCTCGCGATCGTCTACGGCCTCGAGTCGCTGCCCGTGGCCTGGTGACGCGCCCGGCGGCGCGGCCGCCGGGCCGGGGAGTGCTCCAGGTGGGCTATGACGCCCGTACCGCGAGCCGGCCTGGAGCTGGAAGCTGGGACGTCTGAACCGGAACCGAACCGGAACCGAGGGGGGACGCCGCGGCGTCACCCCTGCCGACCCGAGCCGGTGCCCTTGAGCCGGCTCGGGTCGTTCGCCTTGTAGGCGGCGATGAGGGCGGCGGAGATGCGGCCGCGCTCGCTCACCGGCAGGCCGTGCCGCCGCGCCCAGGCGCGGATCTCCGCCGAGCGCGCCCGGTCGGCCGCGGAGGAGCGGCTCCGGGAGGCCTTGCCGCGGGTGGGCGGGCTGGTGCGGCGCGCCGCGGACCGGTACGGCTGCAGAATCTCGCGGAGTTTCCGCGCGTTGCTTTCCCGCAGGTCGATCTCGTAGTAGACGCCGTCAATCCCGAACCGGACCGTCTCGTCGGCGAGTTCGCCGTCGATGTCGTCGGTGAGGGTAACGACGGTCTTCCGTGCCATCGTGTTTCCTTCCTCAAATTGGTGACCCGCAACAATCACCTGTGCAGAGCCTAAGGCATCCGCGGCGTGTTTACCTCCGGTGTCGGAGAAATTCAGAGGGAAAGTCATTGGCGCGGTACGGCGGCGGCCGAATGGCGAGGCCGGCGGCATTCCGCGTGGCTCGCGCCGGCGCCCGGGATTCGCCGGGTAATCCCGGCGGGCGGGATTCGGCCGGCCGCGCCGCTTTCCCGGATCGCGGAGGACGCCGGCGCCCTGCGCGGCGCGCGCCCGGGCGGCGCCCGCCGTACCCGCCCGCGGGTCAACCTCAAGATCATCCGTTGCGTCAGGTAGGTATGCGCAACGAAAGCATGCACGCCGCGATGCTGCGCCTGCTGCGTCTCGGGCTCACCCGGGAGATGCGCGTCGTCCTCGTGCTCGTCGCCGCGACGATCTCGCTGTGCTCGTTCGCCGCGGGGTTTTTCGTGGGGCGGCTCGGCACCGCCGACGGGATCGACGACGAGTGCGCCATGATCCGCCAGGAGAGCACCCGGTTCATGGCCGAGGCGCGCGGGCTCGATCCGGACAGCGCGCAGCACCGGATCAAGGCCCGTACCTCGCTCTACCACGTCATCAACAACCCGGGGTGCTTCTCCGCCGAGGACCTCGCCACCGCCCAGGCCGCGCTCGACGAGCTCAACGTGCCCCGGCCCGGGTCCACCGCGAAGTGAGCGCCGCCGCGGATCAGTCCCGGTACGGCGGCAGCCCCAGCCCGTCCCGGATGCCGTGCTGCACCGTCGCCGGGTCCGGCCGCCCGTCGACCTCGAGCACGCGCTCCTTGCCGCGGAACAGCTCCAGCACCGGCCCGAAGGCGGCGTGGTGGTCGCGCAGCCGCGCCTCCACCGCCTCGGGCGTGTCGTCCTCGCGGACCACGAGCTCGCCGCCGCACGCGTCGCACCGGCCCGGGGCGCGCGGCGGCCGCGTGACGAGGTTGTGGTCGCGGCCGCACCGGGCGCACCGGCGGCGGGCGCGCACCCGCCGCCGCACCTCCTCGTCAGGCAGCTCGAGCAGCACGACCGCGTCCACGTCGTACCGCTCCAAAAAGAACTCGGCCTGCGCCCGGTTACGCGGAAAACCGTCGATGACGAATCCGTGGTTCCAGTCGTGCAGGTCGAGCCGCTCGCGCACCACCCGGTTCACCGTCTCGTCGTCGACGAGCCGTCCCTCGGCCATTACCCGGCGCACCCGCGCGCCGAGCCGGGTGTGATTAGCGACATGCCAGCGGAAAATCGCGCCGACGCTGATGTGCGCGAGGCCCAGATCGTGGCAGAGCATCCGGGCCTGCGTGCCCTTCCCGCTGCCCGGCGGGCCCATCACCACGTATTTGCGCATAGCCGAATTGTTTTCACGACAGCGGCGCCGACATCATTTGGTCGACCAGCGCGGTGGTGTGCTTGGCGTGCCGGAACAGCGGGTGGGCGAGCACGTCGCGCAGGAACGGCAGGTTCGTGCACAGCCCCGGCCCGGCGATGCGGAACTCGCCGAGCGCCCGGTCCATCCGGGCGAGCACCTCGTCCCGCGTCGGCGCCCACACCGCCACCTTCGCCAGCAGCGGGTCGTAGTCGGCGGTGATGCGCAGGTTCGGCTCCACGTGCGTGTCCACCCGGGTGAACGGCCCGCCCGGCGGGGTGAACTCGGTGACCAGGCCGGGGGTGGGCACGAAGTTGCGGAACGGGTCCTCGGCGTTCACCCGGCACTCCAGGGCCACGCCGGACGGGACCACGTCCCGCGGGCGGGTGAGCGGCCGCCCGGCCGCGATGAGCAGCTGCTCGCGCACGAGGTCGACGCCGGTCACCATCTCGGTGATCGGGTGCTCCACCTGGAGCCGGCAGTTCGCCTCGATGAAGTACGCGCCGCCGTCCTCGTCGAGCACGAACTCGAACGTGCCCGCCCCGACGTACCCGGCGGCGCGGGCGGCCCGGACCGCGAGCGCGCCGAGGCGCTCGATCGCCTTCTCCGGCAGGCCGGGCGGCGGCGTCTCCTCGATCACCTTCTGCCGGCGGCGCTGGATCGAGCAGTCCCGCGCGCCGAGGTGGACGACGTTGCCGTGCCGGTCGGCGAGCACCTGTACCTCGATGTGCCGCGCCGTGTCCAGGTACTTCTCCACGTAGACCCGGCCGTCGCCGAACAGCGCCACCGCCTCCCGGCGGGTGGCGGTGAACGCGGGCAGGAACTCGCGGGGGTCGCGCACCACCCGCATCGCCCGGCCGCCGCCGCCCGCGGCCGCCTTGATCACCACCGGGTACCCGGCCTCGTCGGCGATGCGCTTCGCCTCGGCCGGGTCGGCAACCTCCCCGGTGCTGCCCGGCAGCACCGGCAGCCGCGCCTCGAGCGCGAAGGCCCGGGCCGAGCACTTGTCCCCCAGGCGGGCGATCACCTCGGGCGGCGGGCCGATCAGCGTGAGCCCGTGCGCCTGGCAGATCTCGGCGAACTCCGGGTTCTCCGACAGAAAGCCGTAGCCCGGGTGGATCGCCTCGGCGCCGGTCTGCAGCGCGGCGGCGACGATCGCGGCCGGGTTGAGGTAGCTGCGCCTGGGCTGCGGCGGGCCGATCTGGATCGACTCGTCGGCGAGCCGTACCGCGGGGGTGTCCCGGTCCGCGGTCGAGTGGGCGACCACCGCGCGGACGCCCATCTCCCGGCAGGTCCGCAGCACGCGCAGCGCGATCTCGCCGCGGTTGGCGATGAGGATCGTGTTGAACATGGCACTCCCGTCACTGGGTGTCGCCCCGCCGGAGAACGATCAGCGGCTGGCCGTACTCGACCGGTGTGCCGTCCCCGACGAGGATCTCGCCGACCCTGCCGGACTGCTCGGCCACGATCGGGTTCATCAGCTTCATCGCCTCGATGATCCCGATCTGCTGCCCGGCCTCCACCAGGTCGCCGACCTCGACGTACGGTGGGGCGCCGGGCTCGGGCGCGCGGTAGAAGGTGCCGACCATGGGGGCCGAGATGACCACGGCCTCCCCGCCGCCGGCGGGGTTGGCCGGCTCGGCGGGCGCGTCGCCGTTCGGCGAGGCCTGCCGCGCGGCGGGCGGCGGGCCACCGGACGCGCCGTGCGCCGCGCCGTTCGGGTGCGGCGCCTGCCAGGCCGGCGCCGCCTCGGGCCGGGCGTCGGCGGCGGGCGCGGGCCGCTCGGGCACCGCCCACTCCACCTCGACCGACGTGCCGCCGCTGGTGATCGCGATGCGGCGCAGCGGGCCCGGGCCGGACGCGAGCTCGGCCGCGTACCCGGCGATCCAGGCGAGCAGCTCCTCGGGCCGCGCCCCGGTCCCCGGCGCGCCGCCGTGCAGGCCGTCCGGGCTCATGCCGCCGTGTCCCATGCCCTGGCTCATACCGTGGCCTCCCTCCGCGCCGCGCCGTACCCGCGGAACCGCCGCGTGCGCTCGGCCACCAGGCGCTCCGGGGGCAGCCGCAGCAGCTCGTGCAGTGCCGCGGTGACCGCGCCGCGGACGAGCTGGGCGGCCTGCAGCGGGTCCTCGTGCGCGCCGCCGTCCGGCTCGGGGATGACCGCGTCGACCACGCCGTGGCCGAGCAGGTCGCGCGCGGTGAGCCCGAGCGCGGCCGCGGCCTGCGGGGCGGCGCTCGCGTCGCGCCACAGGATCGCGGCGCAGCCCTCCGGGCTGATCACCGAGTAGACGGCGTTGGACAGCGCGAGCACCCGGTCGGCCACGGCGAGCGCGAGCGCCCCGCCGCTGCCGCCCTCGCCGGTGATCACGGTGACCACGGGCACGGTGAGCCGGGACATCAGCCGCAGGTTCTCCGCGATCGCGTGGGCCTGGCCGCCCGCCTCGGCGTCCACGCCCGGGTACGCCCCGGGCGTGTCGACCAGGGTGAGGATCGGCAGCCGGAGCTTGTCGGCGAGCCGCATCAGCCGGGCGGCCTTGCGGTAGCCGGCCGGGGAGGACATGCCGAAGTTGCGGGCGACGAGCTCGCGGGTGTCGTGGCCCTTCTGGTGGCCGATCACCACGATCGGCACGCCGTCGAGCCGGCCGATGCCGCCCACGATCGCCGGGCAGTCGCCGGAGACGCGGTCGCCGCCGAGTTCGAGGAAGTCGTCGAGCAGCCAGGCGGCGTAGTCGAGCGTGGTCGGCCGCCCCGGGTTGCGGGCCAGCCGCACCGTCTCCCAGGCGTCCCGCTCGGGCAGCTCCTCGGGCCGGCGGGCGAGCCGCGGCGCGGCGTCCCGCCAGGTCTCGGGGACCGTCCGGGCGCCCCGCCCCCAGGCGGCCGCGTCGAGCAGCTGCGCGATCGTCGCGCGCAGCGCGGTGCGCGGCCGTACCGCGTCGATCAGGCCTTGGGCGAGCAGCTTCTCGGCGGTCTGGAAGCCCTCGGGCAGCGGCTGGCGGATCGTCTGCGCGATCACCCGGGGACCGGCGAAGCCCATATGCGCCCCGGGCTCGGCGAGGATCACGTCGGCGAGCGTGGCGTACGAGGCCGCGACCCCGCCGTAGGTGGGGTCGGTGACGAGGGAGATCACCGGGAGGCCGGCGGCGTCGAGCGCGCCGAGCGCCCCCGCGGTCTTCGCCATCTGCATGAGCGACAGCACGCCCTCCTGCATGCGGGCGCCGCCCGAGGCGCTGACGATCAGCAGCGGGGTGGCGGTGGCGAGGGCGTGGTCGGCCGCGGCGGTGATGCGCTCGCCGACCGCGCAGCCGAGGCTGCCGCCGAGGAACGCGAAGTCCATCACCGCGGCCACGACCGGGCGGCCGAGGATCGTGCCCGCGACGCACTGCACCGCCTCGTCCAGCCCGGTGTCCCGCCGGGCCCGGGCGAGCCGCTCCCGGTACGGCCGGACGTCGGCGAAGCCGAGCGGGTCCTCCGGGGTGGGCGGGGCCGCGATCGGGGTGGGCGAGGGGTCGAGGAGCGTGCCGAGGCGCTCGCGGGCGGTGAGCCGGTCGTGGTGCCCGCAGTACGGGCAGATCCGCTGGTCGCGCGCGAAGTGCTCGGCGTACACCAGCTCACGGCAGCGACCGCAGCTCAGCCACTTCCCGGTCGCCCTGGTGTCCAGTCGCATGTGTCCTCCACGTGGGCACTCCTTCGCACCACGCTGCCGCGGGACGCTCCACGGCCGCTGGAGCGGCGCTGGTGACCGGCACGCCAAAACCGGAATTCCACGGAAAAAGCAGCGGGGGACACGGTCAGTGGAAGATCGCGGTTCGGTCAACGGCCGATCAGGGCGCGCCGGGCGTGGTCAAGAATCGAGCGAGCCGCGATGGAAAATCAGGAAGTTTGCCGTTCCAGTGCCATTTTTCACAGGTTTCCGCGGTGGGCATCGATTCATCGGGTGCACTGGCCGCCGAGGCCCGTCTACCTGCTGGAAGAGGTAGTCGATCAACCGGGATGGGGCGAATGGAATATCGGGTTCTCGGGTCTCTGGAGGTCCTCGACGGGGCCCGCGAGATCACGCCCAGCGCCGCGAAGGTTCGCGCGGTGCTGGCGATGCTGGTGCTCCGCCACAATCAGATCGTCTCGACCCGCGAATTCATCGACGAGCTGTGGGGTGAGCGGCCGCCGCCGAGCGCGCTCTCGACTTTGCACACGTATGTGTACAAGCTGCGCAAGACGCTGGGCCGGGGCGGGACCGAGACGCTCGCCACCAAGCCGTACGGCTACCTCCTCCAGGTCGACCCGGCCGCGGTGGACCTGCACAACTTCGAGCGCCTGGTGGCCGAGGGCCGCCGGCTGCTCGACGAGGGGGACGCGGAGCGGGCGTCGCGCGTGCTGGTGGAGGCGCTCGGGCTGTGGCGGGGACCGGCGCTGGCGAACGTGGTGCCGGGCGAGCTGCTGTCCGCGCAGATCACCCGGCTGGAGGAGAGCCGGCTGCGCGCCCTCGAGCTGCGGCTCGAGGCCGACCTGCGGCTGGGCCGGCACCGGGAGCTGATCAGCGAGCTGAAGGAGCTCACCCTCATCCACCCGCTCAACGAGGAGTTCCACGCCAAGCTCATGGCGGCGCTGCACGCCTGCGGCCGCCGGGTGGAGGCGCTCGAGGTGTTCCAGAGCCTGCGCCGCCGCCTCGTCGACCAGCTCGGCCTCGAGCCGTCCCCCGAGCTGCGCCGCCTGCAGCAGCGGCTGCTCGCGGCCGACGACGCCGGCCCGCCGCCGCCCGAGCCGCGGGAGGGGCCGCGAGAGGGAACGGTGACCGTGAGCGAGCGCCGCCCGGCGCAGCTGCCCCCGGACATCGCCGACTTCGTGGGCCGTACCGCCGAGCGGGAGTGGCTGGCGGCCGCGCTCGACCGGTCCGCGGCCCCGGGCACGGCGGTGCGGGTGGTCTGCCTCACCGGCATGCCCGGGGTGGGCAAGACCGCGCTCGCGGTGCACGCGGCCCACCGCGCCCGCCGGGCGTACCCGGCGGGCCAGCTGTTCGCCCGGCTCACCGCGCCGGACGGCACCCCGGTCGACCCGGGCGAGGTGCTCGGCGGGTTCCTGCGCGCCGCCGGCGTGCCCGACGAGCGCATCCCCGCCGGGGCCGGCGAGCGCAGCACGCTGTTCCGCACCTGGATGGCGGGCCGCCCCGCGCTGGTGGTGCTCGACGACGCCTGCGGCGCCGAGCAGGTGCAGCCGCTGCTGCCCGGCTCCGCCGAGTGCGCGGTGATCGTCACCAGCCGGTACGGCCTGCACGGGGTGGCCGGGGCGCGGGTGCTCGCCCTCGACGTGCCGGACGAGGCCGAGTGCCTGGAGCTGCTCGCGCTCATCATCGGCGAGGCCCGGGTGGCGCAGGAGCGCCGGGAGGCCGAGCGCATCGTGCGGCTGTGCGGCGGGCTGCCGCTCGCGCTGCGCTGCGCGGGCTCCCGGCTCGCCGCGAGCCCGGGCCTGGCGCTGCGCGTCTACGCCGACCGGCTCGCCGACCCGGCCACCCGGCTCGACGAGCTGTGCGTGTCGAACCTCGACGTGCGCGCCGCGCTCGACGCCTCCTACCGCCGCCTCGGCCTGCCCGAGCGCAGCCTGCTGCGGCTGCTCGGCCTGGTGCGCACCCCGGACGTGGCGCCGTCGCAGGCGGCGGTGCTGCTCGGCTGCGAGCCCGCCCACGCGGCCCGGCTGCTCGCCCGCCTCGCCGACGCCTCCCTGGTGCGGGTACGGCCCGGCGGCGACGGCGAGGTCCGGTACACGCTGCACGAGCTGGTGCGGCTGTTCGCCCGGGAGTGCCTCGAGATCGAGCTCGACGGCGGGCCGTCGGCGGCGGCCCCGGTCGCCGCGGAGGCGGCCGAGGCCGGCGAGCCGGCCGAGGACGTGGCGGCGGATGCCGTCCCCCTGCCGCTGGAGGGGCTCCAGCGCTGAACCAGCAACTCTCCAGACAATCCGGACATCCTCGGACATATTCGGATGAAAGGAGAGGGGCTGTGCACCAGACGCTGATCGTCGCACGGATGGAGCCCTCCGAGACCGAAGCCGTGGCGAAGATCTTCGCCGACTCCGACGCCACCGATCTGCCGCACCTGATCGGGGTGTCCCGGCGCACCCTGTTCCGGTTCCACGACCTGTACTTCCACCTCGTCGAGGCGGAGCAGGACATCACGCCGAACCTCTACCGGGCCCGTTCGCACCCGCTCTACCAGGACATCAACCGCCGGCTCGCCGAGCACATCCGGCCGTACGACCCGAACTGGCGTGAGCCGAAGGACGCGATGGCCGAGCCGTTCTACCACTGGGAGGCGGGGCGATGACCAGGCTCATCGAGAAGGTGTCGATCGACGCGGTGGCGCCGAACACCCGCCGGGGCGGCGACCTGCGCGTGCTGCTCAGCCCGCGTACCGTCGGCGCGACCTCGGGCTTCATGGGCGCCGGGTGGCTGCGGCCCGGCGAGCACATCACCGAGCACTACCACCCCTACTCGGAGGAGTTCCTCTACCTGGTGCGGGGCACCCTCGTCGCGCGCATCGACGGCGAGCGGGAGATCACCCTCACCGCCGGGGACGCGCTCATGGTGCCGAAGTCGATCCGGCACCGGCTGGACAACGTCGGCGACGAGGAGGCGTTCTTCGTCTTCCACGCCGGCCCGCTCGCCCCGCGGCCCGAGCTCGGCCACGTGGACACCGAGGCGGTCACCGGGACCGACGGCGTGCCGCTGGTCGGGGGTGGTGGTCCGCGGTGAGGCGGGTGGTGATCACCGGCCTCGGGGTCACCGCGCCGGGCGGGATCGGCACCGCCGCGTTCTGGGATCTGATCAGCTCGGGCCGTACCGCGACCCGCCGGATCAGCCTCTTCGACCCCACCGGGTTCCGGTCCCGCATCGCCGCTGAGATCGACTTCGACCCGGCCGCATGCGGCCTGTCGCCACAGGAGATCCGGCGCATGGACCGGGCCGCGCAGCTCGGCGTGGTGAGCGCCCGGGAGGCGCTCGCCGACAGCGGGCTCACGCTCGAGGACGTGCCGCCGGAGCGGCGCGGGGTGAGCATCGGCAGCGCGGTCGGCTGCACCAGCGGGCTCGAGCAGGAGTACGTCGTGGTGAGCGACGGCGGCCGCGAGTGGCTGGTCGACCCGGCCTATGCCGTACCGCACCTGTACGGGTACATGGTGCCGAGCACGCTCGCGGTCGAGGTCGCCTGGGCCGCCCAGGCCGAGGGGCCGGTCGCGCTCGTCTCCACCGGGTGCACCGCCGGCCTCGACGCGGTCGGGCACGGCTACCGGCTGGTGCAGGAGGGGGTCGCGGACGTGGTGATCGCCGGGGCCACCGACGCGCCGATATCGCCGATCACCGTGGCCTGCTTCGACGCGATCAAGGCCACCTCGCCGAACAACGACGACCCCGAGCACGCGTCGCGGCCGTTCGACCGGGACCGGGACGGGTTCGTGCTCGGCGAGGGGTCGGCCGTGATGGTGCTCGAGGAGCGCGAGGCCGCGCTGCGCCGCGGTGCGGAGATTTATGCCGAAATAGTGGGATTCGCCAACCGGAGCAACGCGTACCACATGACCGGCCTCAAGCCGGACGGGCGCGAGATGGCCGAGGCGATCCGCGCCGCGCTGCGCGAGGCCCGGCTCAACCCGGAGGACGTGGACTACATCAACGCGCACGGCTCCGGCACCCGGCAGAACGACCGGCACGAGACCGCCGCGTTCAAGGACGCGCTCGGCGAGCACGCCTACAAGACTCCGGTGAGCTCGATCAAGTCCATGGTCGGGCACTCGCTCGGCGCGATCGGCTCGATCGAGGTCGCCGCCTCGGTGCTGGCGATCAAGCACGACGTGATCCCGCCGACCGCGAACCTGCACACACCCGACCCGGAATGCGACCTCGACTACGTGCCGCTGACCGCCCGCGAACAGCCCGTCGACGTGGTGCTCAGCGTCGGCAGCGGATTCGGCGGGTTCCAGACGGCGATGCTGCTCGCGCAGGGGTGAGGCCGATGAGCAAGCGCAACACCACCACCCGATCCGGACGCGCCCCGGACGAGCGCGTCGTGGTGACCGGCATCGGCGTCACCGCGCCGAACGGCGTCGGCACCGAGGCCTACTGGGCCGCCACGCTCGACGGCAAGAGCGGCCTGGCCCGCATCACCCACTTCGATCCCGAGCGCTACCCGACCCGGGTGGCCGGGGTGGTGCAAGAGTTCGACGCGGCCGAGTACGTGCCGAGCCGGCTGATCGTGCAGACCGACCACTGGACCCACCTGGGCCTCGCCGCCACCGCGATGGCGCTCGACGACGCCGGCGTCGACCCGGCCGAGCTGCCCGAATACGAGATGGCGGTGGTGACCGCGAGCTCCTCGGGCGGCAACGAGTTCGGCCAGCGGGAGATCGAGAAGCTCTGGTCGAAGGGGCCGCAGTACGTCGGCGTCTACCAGTCGATCGCCTGGTTCTACGCGGCCACCACCGGTCAGGTCTCGATCCGGTACGGCATGCGCGGCCCGTGCGGCGTGATCTGCGCCGAGCAGGCCGGCGGCCTCGACGTCGCCGCCCAGGCGCGGCGGCTGCTGCGCCGCGAGGCCCGCCTCGTGGTCACCGGCGGCACCGACGCCTCCCGCTCGCCGTACGCGCTGGTCGCCCAGATCACCAGCGGCATGCTGTCCACCAGGGACGACCCGGTCCGCGCCTACCTGCCGTTCGACGTCGACGCCTGCGGCCACGTGCCCGGCGAGGGCGGGGCGATGCTCATCGCCGAGGGCGAGTCCGCGGCCCGGGACCGCGGGGCCGTGCCGTACGGGGTGATCGCCGGGTACGGCGCGAGCTTCGACCCGCGGCCGGAGCCCGGCCGCCCGCCCCGCGCCAACCTGGCCCGGGCGATCCGGCTCGCGCTCGACGACGCGCGGGTCCGGCCCGACCAGGTGGACGTGGTGTTCGCCGACGCGGTCGGGGTGCCCGAGCGGGACCTCGCCGAGGCCGCGGCGATCGGCGAGGTGTTCGGGCCGCGCGCGGTCCCGGTCACCGCGCCGAAGACGATGACCGGCCGGCTGTACGGCGGCGGCGCCGCACTCGACCTGGCGACCGCCCTGCTCGCGATCCGGGACGGGGTGATCCCGCCGACGGTGGGGGTGACCTCCCCGGCGCCCGGCTGCGACCTCGATCTCGTCCTCGGCGCCGCCCGCGAGACACCGGTGCGCACCGCGCTCGTGCTCGCCCGCGGTTACGGCGGCTTCAACTCCGCACTGGTGGTGACCGCGCCCTGAGCCGCCCCGAGCCATCCATCCCGCAAAGGAGGGACGACATGACCATGTTCACCTTGGACGACGTGCGGCGCATCCTACGGCGCTGCGCGGGCGCCCCGGAGGGCGACGCCCTCGACGGCGACATCGCCGACGTCCCGTTCGCCGAGCTCGGCTACGACTCGCTGGCACTGCTCGAGATGGCCGCCCACGTGCAGCAGGAGTACGGCATCCGCATCCCGGACGACGCGATCGAGGAGATGCCCACGCCGCGAGCGGCGGTCGAGTACCTCAACCGGCGGTTCGCCGGCGAGCCGAGCAGGTGATCGACATGGCCGGACACACCGACAACCACATCATCATCGAGCGGCCGATCGAGCTGGTCTGGGACGTCACCAACGACGTCGAGTCCTGGCCGCGGCTGTTCAGCGAGTACGCCTCCGCCGAGATCCTGCAGCGCCGGGGGCCGACGATCCGGTTCCGGCTCACCATGCACCCGGACACCGACGGCAACGTCTACAGCTGGGTCTCCGAGCGCACCCCGGACCCGGTCACCCGCACGGTGCGCGCGCACCGGGTCGAGCCGGGCTGGTTCAAGTACATGCACCTCTTCTGGGAGTACGAGGAGGTGCCCGGGGTCAGCGGCGGCGCCACCCGGATGCGCTGGGTCCAGGACTTCGAGATGCGCCCGGACGCGCCGTTGGACGACGCGCGCATGACCGAGCGGCTCAACGCCAACACCGCCATCCAGATGCAGCGCATCAAGCACCTGCTTGAGCGGGCCGACTTCAGAACGGAGATTGGGATATGACCACTGCCGCCACCAGCCCGATGGCCCGGACCCAGAGCGTGTTCCGCGTCGTGGTACGGCTGCGCGTGCACCCGGGCAAGGGCCAGGAGTTCGAGACCATCTGGCGGGAGATCGCCGACTCGATCTCGCGTAACCCCGCCAACCTCGGCCAGTGGCTCAGCAGGAGCGCCGACGAGGAGTGCGTCTACTACATCACCAGCGACTGGGTGAGCGAGAAACGTTTCCGCGAGTTCGAGCACAGCCCGGAGCACGCGGAGAACCGCAGGCGCATGGCCCACTGCAAGGCCGAGTCGTCGATGACGGCGATGACCGTCGCCTGCCACGTCCCGCCGCGGCCGCAGAGCGAGCGGGTGCGGGTCATGCTCCACCTCTTCGAGCCGCCGGGTGACCCGGGCGCGGTGGAGAGCGGCTACCACCAGATCAGCCGCAAGCTCGTCGGCCGGCCGGGCCTGCGCGGCAACGAGCTGCTCCGCTCGATGGACGACCCGCGCCGGTACACGGTGCTCAGCGACTGGGCGAGCCGCGAGGAGTACATCGCGTGGCGGGACGCGCCCGAGCACCTCGCGATCACCGCGCCGCTGCGCCCCTACTGGGCGGCCGACCGCGACAGCACCTTCGGGGTGTACGAGGTCGTGGCGGCGTACTAGCCGGCGCGCCGGAGCGCCGGCCGACGATCGGGCGCGGCGCGGGCCCGGGCCGGCCGTGGGTTGGCGCCCGGGGTGCGCGCCGCGCCGTACCGACAAGGGGGGACTGACATGCCGTACGCAGCGATCACGTTCCGGGTGAAGCCGGGGCACGAGGAGGAGATCCGCCGGATCTTCGCCGAATCGCCCCGTCTCGACTCGCCCGTCGTCACCGACGAGCAGGGGCGCGAGGTGGCCCGGCTGCTCGGCACGGCCGCGTTCGTCAAGGACGACGTGCTCGTCCGGGTGATCCACTACGAGGGGGACTTCAGCGCGGTCGGGCGGCACCTCGCCCGGCAGCGCAACATCCACACGATCGAGGGGCGGCTCCAGCCGTACCTGGCCGAGCGCCGCGCCACCGAGACGGAGGAGGGGTTCACCGCCTTCTTCCAGAACGCGCTGATGCGGTGCGTGTTCCACGCCGAGTCCGAGGCGCAGCCCATGGGGGCGTGACCGGCCGCACCGTCGCCGAAGCCCGGGGGGCCGTGCGCCGCCCGGGCTACCGGTCGCTTCGGAGGAGACCGCGGAGGCAGCCGCGGAGGAAGGAGGGCCGTGACGTGTCCGGCGACGACGACACCACCCGCTGGCGGGTACGGCCGCGCGAGCACGACCGGTGGACCGGCCGTGGCGCGCCGGACCGGACGGGGCGGAACCCCGGGGACGGTCCCGGCGGCGCCGGCGATCACGCCGGCGGCTACGGCGAGGACCACGCGGCCGGGTACGCGGAGCGCATCGAGGCCCTGGAGGCGGTCGCGCGGGAGAGCCGGCGGCTGGCGGAGCAGGCGGACCGGCTGGTGGACGCGCTCGCCGCGCGGGCCGGCCTCGACCCGGCGGCCTTCCGGTGCCTGCACCTGCTGGTCCGGCAGGGGCCGATGCCGGTGCACCGGCTCGCCGCCCGCGCCGGGCTGGATCCGGGCATGACGCGGGATGTGGCCGGCGCGCTGGAACGCGCCGGGCTGGTCCGGTGGGGCCGCGACGACGTGGGGCGCGAGGTGGTCCGGGCCGACGAGACCGCCTGCCGGGAGCGGATCGCCCCGGCGGTCCGGGAGCTGCGCGAGGCCTGGCAGGGGCTCACCGGGCACGGCTGCGACGACCTCGCCGTGGTGGCGGTGCTGCTCGCCCAGGGCCGCAGGCTCACCGAGCTGGTGCCCACGCTAGGCTGACGCGCCCCGCTCCTGCTCCCGCTGGGCGGCGCGGCGCGCGATCCCGTGGGCCCAGCGGGCGCACTCCCGGGCGATGCCCGCGGCCTCGCGGGCCCGTTGCGCCTTCTCCCGCAGGTCCTGTCGGGTGGGGTTGAGCTCGGCGAGGGCCTCGTAGGTGGCCGCGGTCTCCTCCTCGACCCGGGCGACCCGCTCGTGGGCCTCGGCGAGGGCCGTGGCGAGCCGCCGGCTGCGCAGCACCTCCCTGCCGAGGCGCTCCCTGATCAGATCCGAGGTGAGCCTTCCGTCGCCGTCCATGCCGCCACGCCTGCCCCCGGCCGCCCGCGGCATGCGCGCGGTACGGCAAAGCACGGCCCAAGGCGGCCGCTCCGGGTCGCGCGGCCGCCGCATTCGCCGCACCGCCGACCGGTGCCCGGCCGTCGCGCGGCGTAAACCCGGCCGCGCGGAACGGGCGGCTCGCCGTACCTCGTCCGGGCGAGATCGTGGGATGGCGCGGGGCACCGGGGGCGATCCGCGACTACGGAGGGCTTGCGGTGGACGCCCCGCGGCGTACGGGCCGCGCCAGAGGCGGCGGCGACCGGCTAGCGGTTGAGCGAGCGGCTCATGCCGATGCACCGGCGCAGCCGGGGGCCGGTCCGCCTGCGCGGCGCCTGGTCGAGCTCGGCGACCATCGTCATCGCGGCCTTGGCGTCGGCGAGGATGCGCTGAGCCTGCTCGTCGTCGGCGGGCAGCTGCCCGCGCCGGTCCAGCTCGTGCCGGAGGAAGACCAGGGGGTCCGGATCGCCGGCGCGCTCGGCGGCCACGCTCGCCCGCGCCGCGGTGAGCAGCCCCAGGTAGTGGCTGCGCAGCAACGCCTCGCGTGTGCGCACCTGCTCCAGGTCGTCGAGCAGGTTGCGCGCGATCCGCACCAGGTCACCCGCATGATCCGTCTCCGCGGTGATGTGGGCGCGGATGTCGTCGAACTCGGACCGCGTCATTAATGGCCACCTCCACCCCGTACTGGGACGCCGGAGCCCCTTCGGCTCTGCGGCCCCTCTGGCTGCTTCTTAACGTGAGGCGATTGCGGACGGTTTGACAGCGGGTTGCCCTCCGTGCCCAAACGTCTCCTGTGTGGGATGCCTGAGAGGGGCGAATGGTTGACGTGCGGAACGTGTGGACATCGCAGTCTCGTGAGGCTGGTAGAGTCTTCAGCCGTCGCGGACGCGCGGCGCGGCCGGGGATCGGTGGTCCGGAGGCCGGAGCGGCGGCCGCGTCCCCCTTCGACGATCATCCTCGCGAGGGAATATTGACGCCCTTGCGATGTGTTGCTAGGTTAGAGGGGTTGCCCTGGAGACAGGGAGTCCGAGCTGTGGGTGGCCCGGTGCCGGGGCCGGTCGGAAAAAGGCCGGTTTGACAGGCGGTGGGAAATCCGCAGAATTGGACAGGCGAAATGGAGCGCCCCGGACGTCGGGATCGGGAAATCCGGTTGCGGGTCGGTTCGGTGAACGCGTCCGTTTCTTGAGAACTCAACAGTGTGCCAAAAGCCAGTGCAGTGAGCTTTACCCCGTCATTCCGGGCATGGCTCACC
>Ga0066870_100130_pt1 | contig 46459 bp, 38 predicted proteins | sample CeladaPassage60A_FD_62237 | JGI IMG/M metagenome (GOLD analysis project Ga0066870, IMG submission 62237) | Cellulose-adapted microbial communities from the Joint BioEnergy Institute, USA - Passage3 60A | ecosystem: Engineered > Bioreactor > Continuous culture > Unclassified | place: USA... | reverse complement strand
ATGGGGTCGCTTGCGGCCTCGGGCGTGGTGGTGATCTCGCCCCAGCCGATCTCCTTGCCCCGGGAGTTGGGGTACACCCCGGCGCCGAGCGCCGCCGCCAGCAGCTGGCTCCCCAGGCAGACGCCAACGATCGGCACGCCGCTCTCCAGGCAGCTGCGGATGAACTCCACCTCCCGCCTCAGGAAGGGGTAACGATCCCCCTCGTACACGCCCATCGGGCCGCCCATCACGAACAGGGTGGAGGGCTCCCCCACCGCGGAGGGCATACTCCCCGCGAACAGGTCGACGTACTCCACCTCCGCCCCACGGCGCACGATGTGACGCTCGAACGCTCCCAGGTCCTCCCAGGGAACATGACGCAGCGCGATCACTCTCTTCAAGGCAGGCTCCTTCCTCACCAGGCCTCGTTCTTGGCGTAAGGACGCGCCCACAGGGTGGCCTGCAGCAGCACGGCCTTCAGCCAGGCCTGGTGCATCTTCTCCACCATCTCGGGCGGCTCCCCGCCCTGCTCCAGGAAGGGCCGCACCGTGGCATATATAGGGTACACCAGCGCGTTGATGTACCGCCAATGGATGTAGGGAGGCGTGCCCTCCGCGGCCGCGCCATCGGTCTGGTTCTTCCTGGTGAAGTGCCGCTGGGCTATCTCCTCCTGGTAGTCCAGCCAGCGCTGGTCGTACTCCGCCCTGCAGGTATCCTCGATCCAGCGACCGAAGCGGGCGCGCACCCTCTGCAGGTACTCCTGGCTGGGGCCATCGGGCCGAGAGAAGTAGGCCAGCAGGTGGGGCTGCGACGCCACGAAGCCGTACCACACGTCGAGGATCTCCTCCTTGCGGGGGCCAAGGATCTCGCCTGCCCTGCGCAGCGCCTGCACGTCCTCATCCGACCACAGCAGGCAGGCCTGGATGCGCTCCAGATCCTCCATCGACACGGGCGAGGGCTGCACCGAGGGCTGTCCGTAGGTGTATCCGGGAATCTCTACCTGGCTCATCACGACTCCTCCTGTTGCAAGTTCCCCTGAGGGTTAATATGTAGGATACCTACATATTTAGGTCCTGTCAATCCCCTCAGGCCGCAGCGGGAACAGAGCCCTCATCCACTCCCCGGCAGTCTCGCGCGCCGGCTTCCGGTCGCAGGCCCAGCCGTCTCCCTCGGTAGGGGGGTAGGCTTATAGGCGCCTTCACCCCGTGGGTCACGGCCGAATATTGGGGGAAGCCTGGATCGGGACACCCTCAGGGACTGTGGCGTCCACCGCGGATACGGGCCTCCAGCGCAGCTCGATCTATGCCACCTGGCCCTCGTGTAGTATGATATAGCTATCAACTTTTGTTGACGGCCTGGTCCCTGTAAGTGATGCCACAGCGATGCGCGAGTGCACCAGATTCCATATCACCTTGCCTCCAGGGGTCAGCCAGCAAACTACGTGAGGTCAGCATGCAGGTAAGCGAGTGGAGAGAGGCCGTAAGAGCGTATCTGAAGACCATTGAAGACAACTTGCGCACGGGGCACGCCGGCGAGCACACCCACAGGGCCGCGCTCCAGAAGCTTGTCGAGAGCCTGCAGCCCAACACCCGTGCGATCAACGAGCCGGGACGCAGCGACTTCGGCGCGATCGACTTCCTGGTGCAGCGCCCCCGCCCCGGCGGCATGATGACCATCGGCTACATCGAGGCCAAGGATGTGGGCACGGACCTCGACCGCGTAGAGCGATCCGAACAGCTCGTGCGCTACCGCAAGGCCCTGCCCAACCTCATCCTCACCGACTACCTGGAGTTTCGCTGGTACCTCAACGGCGATCTGCGCGCCAGGGCACGCCTGGGCTCGGCGGACCACTCCGGCAGGATCGCCAGGGACACGAAGGGCCTGGAGGAGGTCCACCAGCTGCTGGAGGGATTCATCTCCCAGTCGCCACCGAGTATCTCCAACCCCCGCGAGCTTGCGATCCGCATGGCGGAGCTCGCCCACACCCTGCGCGACCAGGTGATCCGCACGCTCGAGCAAGAGCAGCTGGCCGCTGCACAGGGAGGTTCCGAGAGCAAGCTGATCCTGCAGCTGGCGGCCTTCAGGGAGACCCTCCTGCCGGATCTGCAGCCCGAGGACTTCGCCGACATGTACGCCCAGACGATCGCCTATGGCCTCTTCACCGCCAGGATCATGGGCGATACGGCCACGACTTTCAACCGCTACATGGCGGCCCATATGCTGCCCAGGACCAACCCCTTCCTGCGCCAGTTCTTCGACGCGATCACTGGCCCCGGGCTCTCAAGCGCGGTCGACTGGATCGTTGACGCGATCGCCGACCTGCTCTCCGTGGCCGACATGGCGGCGATCATGCGCGACTTCGGTCGTGCCACCCGCCAGGAGGATCCCGTGGTCCACTTCTACGAGACGTTCCTGGCGGAGTATGACCCGAAGGTGCGGGAGATGCGTGGGGTGTACTATACCCCGGAGCCCGTGGTCTCATACATCGTGCGCTCGGTGGACCGCCTCCTGCAGGAGCACTTCGGGCAGGAACACGGCCTTGCCGATCCTAACACCATCGTGCTCGACCCCGCCACGGGGACGGGCACCTTCCTTTACGATGCGATCCTCAGGGTGCACGAGAGCCTGCTGAGTCGTGGGCTGGGAGGCCTGTGGCAGGGGTACGTCGCCGAGCGCCTCATCCCACGCATCTTCGGCTTCGAGCTGCTGATGGCCCCCTACGCCGTAGCGCACCTGAAGCTCTCCTGGCTGCTGCGCGAGACCGGCTACAACCTCGATGGCTCCGAGCGCATCGGGGTCTATCTAACCAACACCCTCGCGGAGGCGGTGCAGGCCTCACCCCTGCCCTTTGCCGAGTACATCAGCCAGGAGGCCAACGCTGCCGCGGAGATCAAGCGCGACAAGCCGATCATGGTCGTGCTCGGCAACCCGCCCTACTCCGGCCACTCCGCCAACCGGGGCGAGTGGATAGGTAATCTCCTGCGCGACTACTACCAGGTGGACGGCAAGCCCCTGGGCGAGCGCAACCCGAAGTGGCTGCAGGACGACTACGTCAAGTTCATCCGCTTCGGGCAGTGGAGGATCAACCGCACCGGCCAGGGCATCCTCGCCTACATCAGCAACCACAGCTACCTGGATAACCCCACCTTCAGGGGGATGCGCCAGTCGCTGATGCACACCTTCGACCACATCTACCTGCTGGACCTCCATGGCAACACCAAGAAGAAAGAGAAGGCGCCAGACGGCGGGCCAGACGAGAACGTGTTCGACATCCAGCAGGGCGTGTGCATCGGCATCTTTGTGAAGACTCCCGGCTACCAGGGCCCGACCCGCGTGTTCCACGCCGACCTGTGGGGCAGGCGCGGGGAGAAGTACCGGTACCTCGGGGAGCAGGACGTCACGACCACCCAGTGGCAGGAGCTGCACCCCACACCACCCCTGTACCTCTTCAAGCCCCGCCAGACGGACCTTGCGGAGGAGTACGAGCGCGGCCCCAGGATCACCGATATCATGCCCGTAAACTCCGTCGGCATCGTGACCGCGCGCGATAAGCTTGCCATCCAGTGGAGCTCAGAGGACATGCTCAGGACAGTACGAGATTTTGTCTCCCTCCCTCCCGAGGAGGCCAGGCAGCGCTACAATCTCGGCCCAGATGTCAGGGACTGGAAGGTGAGCCTGGCGCAGCAGGACATCCGCGATCACGGCGTCCTCAGGGACCGCATAGTGCCGGTGCTGTATCGGCCGTTCGATGTTCGCTACACCTACTATACCGGCAGGAGCAGGGGCTTCATATGCATGCCCCGCCCCGAGGTCATGGGGCACATGCTGCGCGGCGAGAACGTGGGGATAAGTTCTACGCGCTCAATCGAGATAGGCAGGGGATTTGAGCATCTATTTGCTACAAGACACATAGTGCAGCACCATACTGTGTCCATCAAGGAAGTAAACTACCTCTTCCCCCTCTACCTGTATCCGGAGGGTGGGGGGGCGTACAGCAGGGCGGACGCGATACGCGAGGCGGTGAGGCGCGTCGAGGCGATGGGGATCGCCTCTGCGGCCGAGGTGGTGCGCACCCAGCAGGAGATACCCGAGCTGGTGAGATCCCTCTTCCCCAGGGAGGAGTACGCCCGCTGGCCCAACTTCGCGCCTGCGTTCATCGCCGAGGTCGCGAAGCTCACCGGCCTGCGCTTCGAGCCCGAAGGGTGGTGGCCCAACCGTCCAGAGTCCCGCACTCCCGGCACCTTCACGCCGGAGGACCTGCTGGGGTGGATCTACGCCGTGCTCCACTCGCCCAGCTACCGCACTCGCTACGCCGACTTCCTGCGCTCGGACTTCCCGCGAGTGCCCCTCCCGCCCGACGGCGATACCTTCCTCCAGCTCGCGGACCTGGGCCTGCAGCTGATCGACCTGCACACCCTGCGGGATCCCTCCCTGGGGCACACGCAGGTGGGCTTCCCCCAGCCCGGCGACAACATCGTGGAGGCACCTCGCTACGACGAGCAGAGACAGGTCGTCTGGATCAACCGGACGCAGCACTTCACGCAGGTCCCCCGGGAAGCGTGGGAGTTCCACATCGGTGGCTACCAGGTGGCCGAGAAGTGGCTGAAGGACCGCAAGGGTCGTCGGCTCTCCTATGAGGAGATCGAGACCTACAGGCGAATCATCGAGGCGCTGCGGCGCACCCGGGATCTCATGAGCAGGATAGACCAGGTGTGGGTCATCTCACCCGCCCCCCAGGCGGGAGGATAAGCCCGCGATCCATCTCCTGCCCCCGGGAAGGACGCTTGCCAGGGCGTCCGCCACACGCAACACCCAGGCTCACCTCCCTGCTATCCAGATGGGCTACAAGTGTTCAAGGGGCCTGCCACGTCGCTGTGGGACGATGCGGTCCCAGGACGACGATAGGGGAGAGGCGGTGTGGTGTCGCTGTGGCCTGCCCATCGCCTTGGCGCCCGATCATCGATCACCTGGGCCGAAAGATGTCAGGCTGGGACCGGCGTGGCGTAGGAGGCTGGAAAGCCCTGTCGCCAGCTGGGGTAGCGCAGGGTCCACCCCAGCTCCCGCTTGGCCTTGGCGTTCGAGGCCCCTCTGATCTGCGTCATCATCAGCACGACCGACTCGCCCCCTAGCAGGCGTCCCAACCACGTCGGGATGTGCAGCGGGGGCTTGGCGCCCGCCGCGGAGGCGAGCACGGGCAGCCACTCGCGGACGGGAGCTGGCTCGTCGTCGACGATATTGTAGATGCCGGGCTGGCCGCGCTCCAGGGCGAGCACCGTGCCAGCTGCTGCGTCCTCCAGGTGGATGAAGGACCATATCCCTCCTCCGTTGCCGACCAGCGGCAGCTGTCGCTTGCGGACTGCGGCCAGCTGGATATCGCTGGGGTCGCCGTAGAAGAACCCGTAGCGGAGCGCTATGCCCTCCGCCTGGGTGACCACCCGCTCGAGATGGCGGATGGCATCGAGCGTCTCCCGCATGGATGCCGCAGGATGAGGGTCAAGAGGGTCTTCCTCGGTCTTGACGGGGCCGCCCTCGCGCGCGTATGGCCAGCCCGCGAAGCTCTGGGCAAGGAAGCGCTGGGTGCCAGCTTCCCTGGCGGCCGCCAGGAGGTTGTCTGTGCCCTGTGTGCGCAGGAGGTTCGTCACGTGGAAGGTGCGATCGAAGCGCCGGAAGTCCGTGCCGCCAGCCAGGGCCGTGGCCTCATGCAGGATCGCCTCCGGTCGCACATCGAGCACTGCGCGGCGTACTGCCTGCGGGTCGAGCAGGTCAAGCGTCAGCCCCTGGGCACCAAGCGCGCGGATGCGCTCCATGCCCGCGGCTGACCGCGCGGTCGCCACCACATCGTGCCCCGCTGCCCTCAGGTGGGGTATCAGGCGCTGCCCCAGTACGCCGCTGCCGCCGGTCAGAAATACTCGCATCATGCATCTCCCAAATGTGGAATTGCTGGTGTTGCCGAGGGCCCAACCCCGCCCTCTACTGTAGGTAATCGCTCCGGGATTCCCTGGAGTTACACCCCTGCAGCCAGCCGGTCGCACCCTGGGCCGTGAGGCGGGGTGCCCAATCGAGAGTTGACTCTTCTATAGGTTACCTGAAAGGTGGGAGGAGGCTGGAGGGGTTGGGCACCAGGGGAGGGCACTCCACCCTCCCCTGGCTTCGATGGGCTGTGCTACGGCCTGGGTGAGGCGTTGAACGTCTCGACGGCGATCACGGGCTTCACCCGCTGCTTGAACTCCGTGGTGGCGAAGGCCTTGCGCAGCATGTCGTGCCCGAGCGCGTTGCCGATCGCCGCCATGATCATCCCCTGGTCCAGCGACAGGTAGTAGGGCGAGACCACGCCGGTGTCCACGTTCACCGAGTCGCGGAAGCCCCAGCGCGTGTAGATGTCGAAGTCGCGCTCGAGGTTGGCGAGGTTCTGCATCGCCTCCTCGGGCGCCCAGCGCAGCGCGAGGAACACCGCGTGCGGCGTCACCACGCCGTTGGTGTAGGCCGAGGGCCGTGGATCGGGCTGCGGCTCCCTGCCGGGGCAGCCGGGGAATCCGTGGTCGATCAGGGTGTAGTCGTTGTTGGAGGGGTAGCCCCCGGGGTCCATCCCGATGCCGTCCACGCCATAGGCCATGTAGCCCCCCTCGGGCTTGTTGGCTGGGGAGAAGCCCCAGTAGCCGTACTGGGCCTCGTGCAGGCCGTGATAGATCTGGGCGCGCACGGTCAGCGGGTGGTTGATCCTCCAGCTGTGGGTACCCCACCTCTCCTCGGGGACGAACAGCGCGGGCATGAGCGCCTCGAACATGCTGCCTCCCCAGCTGGGGACTATCCGCATGCCGGCGTACTCGTAGGCTCCCTCGAACACCCTCACGCCGTAGTAGGTGCGGTAGAAGCCCACGGGACGGGTCTCCTGCCAGCTCCAGTCGCAGCTGTCGGGGAAGGTCCTCCAGGCGCCGAAGTACTCCTTCTGCGGGATCTCCCCCTTGGCGATGCCGATGTAGCTGGCGATCCGGCTCTCGCTGACGATGGTGTCGTAGCAGCAGGGGGATTCGCCCGTGCTGGGGGCGTAGTAGAAGGCGATGCGGTTGACCTCCGGCCGGTAGTAGAAGCCGAAGTCCATGCTGAGGTAGATCGCCCGCGCTCTGGAGGCGACCTCCGGCACGGTGTTGCTCACGACGTGCAGGCCGGTGGCCAGCCAGCCGTTATCCACCGAGGAGAGGATGGGCGTCAGGGGCTCGCCCGTGTCGGGCCAGACGGTGAGCTTCTCGCCCGTCCTGTGGTCGTACCAGTTGTAGTACTGCCCTCCCGGCCAGTAGCGCTCCATGCGCTCGAGCGTGCTGAGCGTCCTCGACAGCCGGTCCACGGTCTCCTGGTGGCTGATGATCCCCAGCTTCTCGGCGACCACGGTGCTCCACATGTAGGCGCCGATGTTGGTGGTCGAGGTCTGCACGCTGCGGCTGCCGTCTATGCCGAGCCGGTCGGCGGGCAGGCCACTGTCCGGGTCCGTCATCGCCACAAACGATGCCCAGGTGTCGCGGGCGTAGCGGAGCAGCGTCTGCCGCACGTCCGGACGGGCCGCAGAGGCCGGTGAGGCGGGCGCAAGCAGCACGGCGACTATCGTCACAGCCACGCACATCCTCATGAGCGCCGATGTGAGCTGTCCTAAAACATGCCTGTTCATCTCTCCCTCCTTCTGTGGCAGCTGCCGCAAGATGCTCCCCTCACAGCACTACGCTTGCCAGGGCGTCCGCGAGGGGGAGAGGGGCGTACCGGCGGGGAGGACAACCTGTGGGGGCAGCACAAAGTGTAGGGGTGGCGCAAACTGTGGGTGGGGGTAAAGTATAGGGACGGGGCTGAAGGGAGAGCAAGTACCGCGGTGGGGGCAGGCATCGAGGGTGGGGGTAGAGAGCAGCTTTGGGGTTCTTCGCGGGAGGATCTCCCCTGCAGTAATCTGGTCAGTGTGGGGGTAGAGAGCGGCTTTGGGGTTCTTCGTGGGATGGCCCTCGGGGGGCACGGGGCACACTTCCTGGGGGTGCCTCCGTGCCCTGGCGGTCACCTACTCGTGCAGGGGGAGGACGACCATGGCGCCGCCGGTGAGGGTGATGGTGCTGCCGGAGGCGAGGTTGCGCACCTGGGCGCGCACGCTGCGTGTGCCGCTTGCGGCGGCGATGACCGAGGAGTGGGTGAACGCCTGGCGCAGGCCCGCCAGGGGTGAGCCGTAGGCGGCGACCCGGCTCTGGGAGGTGCCGGCGAGGATGCGGACCTCCAGGGCGGAGGTGGCCTGCGCGCTGGTGTAGCCCTCGAGCTGCAGGGCGATCCACAGCCGCGAGGGGGCATCGGTGGTGATCGTCGCCGAGAGCACGTCCTGCCAGGGGGTGCCCGTCGCGTAGGGGATGCTCCCGAGCAGGAGGCTGGACGTGGTGGCTGGGCTGCCCGGGATCACCGCCTGGGAGGGGGCTCCCCCGAGGGTGGCCACCACGAGCAGGTCGCCTGCCGGGGGCCGCAGCAGGAGGCAGTGGTCCTGCAGGTGCTCGTCGCGCACGTGATCGGCCACCACGGCGGAGACGGCTCCACCATCGGAGTCGATGGGTTGCACGGTGGCGCGCCTGGTGTAGGGGTCGTAGGATGTGATGAGTCCTCGCTGGATGATGCTCATGGTCTCTCCTTTCTGAAGTGGGGAGTGAGGGAGGGGCGTGTGCCCCTCCCGGCAGCTAGTAGGAGCGCAGGAAGCTGCAGTGCATCTTCCTGGGTTGTGATCGTAGCCAGTCCTTGTAGCGCTGGGCGTAGGCCTCGATCGAGGGCACCTCCTTGCGGATCATGACGCCGCCGCGCTGTCGCCTGCTCTCCAGGGAGCAGAGGGCGGAGTAGGCCGATAGCCACAGCAGGGGCTCTTCCTCCCAGTGGAGGATGCCCAGGGGTGTGGTGTCGTCCCCGGGAGGGAAGACGCACGCCGGATAGGTGACGGCGATCGGTCGCACCCCGCGGGTGCCCATGGGCTCGAGCATGAGGATGTGGTCATCGGGGAGGAAGTAAGCGCTGGGCGGCAGCACCTGCCCGTCCATGTCGACCCTCCAGGGCGGCCCGATGCAGTCCTCCGGCAGGTAGTAGGCGCCGTCGGCGGGGTCGGGGTTAACGACCCTGCAGCGGGTGCGGGGCACGTGGGTGGTCAGCAACTGCACGGAGCTATCGATGTACTCGTTGAGCTCCAGGTCCTTCCAGACGTAGGGCTGGGTCTCGTCGCCCAGCTCCCATCGCAGTCGGTTGCGCATGTCGGCACGCGTGACCATGGGCGTAACCTCCTAGGGCAGGATGCCGACCATCTTGGCGGCGGCTATCTCGCGGAAGAGCACGAGGCCCACGTACCACTTGATGCGCCACCTGCGGGCGTTCTTCGTCTCCAGCATGCCCACGTCCTCGACCTGGATGCCGCCGTTCTCGATGCCCATCAGGCCGGTCTGGAAGCCGAACTTGACGGCGTACATCGTGGAGCAGTTGTTGGCGGTGCCCTTGGTCTCGGAGTCGGAGATGCTGTCGTCCACCTCGACGGGGATGCCGTCGTAGTAGAGGACGTGGCGGCCGAACTGGTCGACATCCGTCTCCAGCACGGAGCCGGAGGCGCGGCGCAGGGAGTTGAGCTTCCTGCGGGTGCGCTTGGAGCATAGGATGACGTCGGGTCTGCCGGGCTTGACGCGATCGAGGAAGGAGTCCATCGCGTCGAGCGTGAGGTTGCCGCCGTTGGCTCCCAGGTCCTCTATCTGGGAGGGGGATGTGATGAGCTTCTTGAGGCCGTCGAACTGCTTGGGGTTGGCGGAGGAGTCGCCGTTGTAGAAGGAGTCGGAGAAGGCGTAGGCGACGGCCTTGGCGCGCTCGGCGATGATGGCGGCCTCCAGGTCCTGCACGCTGCTGTAGGTCTGCTGGAGGAAGGCATCGATGTCGGCATCGCCGCCGATGATGCGCAGGGCCGCGGTGCGGCTGTTGAAGGTGGGCGTGGCCTCGGTCCAGGTGTCGCCCACGTCGTAGAAGGAGGCCGCGGGGTTGGTGGCCTCCTGGTTGTACCGCAGCTCGTTGCCCTGCACCTCCATGAAGGGCAGGTAGCGCAGGACGGGGGATTCCTGGACGATCGTCTCGACGACGCCGGCCAGCAGCATATCGTTGGTGAGCTTTGCAGCCTCTGTCTTGGTGAGTGCCATGGGTAACCCTCCTATCTGTACTGTAGTTGCATCAGCGAGATGTCCTCAGGGGACAGGGATTCCTCCACGACGCGGCGGTACTCCGCCTCGGGGTCATCTTCTCCCAGGACCTCCATCGCGCGGCGGCGGGAGTGGATGCCGGCCTCCACGAGCGCCACCTCGTCGCGCACGGTCTGGGAGCGGTCCTCCGGCAGGAGGCTGGGCCACTGGACGAGCGTCCTGTAGGGTGCCATGGGGCCGGCGCCCAGGAGCTCCAGGGAGCGCAGGATGAGCTCGTTGCGGGCCTGGATGACGCCGGTCCATATCTGGCGCTTGCGGCTGACCTTCTGGACCAGCGGCTCCATCTCGACCTCCAGCGCCGCGCCGGAGATCACCCTGCCGGAATCCCCAAAGGCCGTGCGCGGGGTCTCGGCGATGTCGTGCAGTGCCCGGTAGAGCAGGTCCACGTACTCGATATGGAGTTTGACGCCCCCTCCCTGTAGTAGGTCGAGCAGGTAGGCCTTGCTCTCGGCTGGGAGCTCCCAGAGCTGCCCCGGTCCCACGCGGATACCGTCCGCCTCGGCGTTCTCAAGTACGGCGATCGGGTTGCCCGAGACCTCCAGCACCCAGGCGAGCACGGACATGCGCTTGTTGAGCTCCCGCGCCGGCCCTATGAGGTCCACCAGGTCGGATTCTCCCCAGAAGGAGAACGGCCTGCGAATGTTGGGGAATATGACGTAGGGGATACGCCCCAGGGGGTTGGGCAGGGTGGCGACGTGGGCGCCATCGACCTGCAGCGTGACCTCGGAGTCGGTCCAGCGCTCGACGAACTCGCCGGAGAGCCTGCGGCCGGCCCACAGGCCGTGATCGACGGGCTCCTCGACGGTGTAGCTGTGGGTGACGGCGAGCACCCGCCGGAAGTCCAGCGGGTCGGTCTCGACGTCCAGCGCCTGGGGGTCGACGGAGGTGACCCGGACGCCCTCCTCTGTGGGGAGGACGCGGAAGGCGCCGTCGCCGATGACGGCGGCATCCACGGCGGTATCGTAGTCGAGCGCGTAGAGGTTGTTGGCCTCGTAGGTGGCCTTGAGCAGGCGCTCCACCTCGGCGGCGCGCTCCGGGGGCATCTTGTCCGAGGGGGGTACCTGCAGGTTGTACGGCTTGCCGAAGAGGTAGGAGGCGGCCTTGTGGACGAAGACGCGGGCGTAGTTGAAGGTCAGGCGCTTCTCCCCCGGCCGCGGAGGCGATTCCCACTGCTCGCCGGCGTAGAAGTCGAGGTACTCCCTGTAGCGGCGCAACCTCTCCCAGCGGGAGTCGGCCATCTGTACGTTGGTTGCAGCCATCGCCTACCCCCTGCGCCTGCCGAGGGCCCAGGCGATCTTGGCGATGGCGGGGGCGCTGCGCACGTCCGCTGGCGGGGAGGCAGACCTCGCAGGGTTGGAGTGCGGCAGCGACTGCACCGAGGACTGGCGCGCCCGCTCGACCGTTCTCTGGTAGGCCGCCCGGGCCACCTCCAGGGATGCATCGATCTCCTCGATCGTCTGCCCCTCCACCAGCTCGGGGACGATATCGGGGTGGGAGGCGACCACGGCCTGGCGGTAGCGCTCGACGGCCTCCCGCAGCCGGAGCTGCACCTCCTCCACGCTGGGATTCACAGGATCACCGGTGTTGCTCATTACTCCCTCCTTGTTTAAGAACTTAAGTGCTATATACTACATCGCAACAACTTAATCAAGTCTTTTGAGAGATTTTTATAAAGCTATCAGTATAAAGCAAACTTATGTTCACCAGGAGGGAGCAACACAACTCCAGGGCGGGGCTTCCCGTAGGAACACGCCCGGCGTGATCACGTGAAGGGCAGGCTGGAAGGGCGGGGGGCGCGCTGCCCCCAGGGCAGGTCCTCAGGGGCGGGCCGGCAGCCCCCCAGCGCTAGACGTCGTAGGCCCGCTCGGCGATGATCCTCTCCAGGTCCTCGTCGGAGATCTCGCCCTGTTGGTGGTAGTAGTTGAGGTGTTCGCGCAGCCTGATGCGCAGCTCCTCGTCGTTGACCGCCTCGATGTGCTCTCCGCACTCGCACTCCAGAGCTCTCATCTCTACCCCCTGCAACGGATGACCCTGCAAGCGATCACCATTGCAGCATCAACAAGCGTGCCACGCCGACTACTCCAGACGGCGCTCGAAGACCCTGGAGGTCTTGACCAGCGTGTAGCCCTGGCGCTCGTAGAAGCGGTGGGCGCGCTCCCTGACCACGTTGCTGCGCACGATGATGCGTCCGTAGCCCTGGCGCCTGGCCCACTCCTCGGCGGCGCGTAGCAGCTGAGCGCCCACGCCCCTGCTCCTGTGGCCCTCGTCCACCACGAGGCCGGCCAGCACCGCGCATGCTCCCGACTCCAGCGTGAGCGCCTCGCAGACGTGCGCCCAGCCCACCACCTCGCCATCGATCTCGGCGACCAGCAGGCAATGGTCGGGCCGCCCGGAGATCCTCCCAAGCCTCGTGGCCACGTCCTCCACCGCGGAGGGGTATCCCAGCTGGGCGCACAGGTCGCTCAGCTTCTCCACATCCCGCTGCGAGGCGGGCCGCACCTCCAGTTTCCCCACTTCCCGACACCTCCACAACTGATCTTTGCTCGCATGATGCCCGCTCGAAGGAGCCACCACCATGATGACACACCCAGCGGCCAAAGGGAACGAAGCGGGGGCAGTGACCACTGCCGCGCCCGGAGCAGCCGGAAGGCCTGCAGGAGCCCGCGGGCTCCCACCGGCCCAGGACGGGGAGGGCATCAGCCCCAGGGGATCAGCTCCCCGGGGCGCAGGATGGCGCATCACGTGGGATCAGGCGCGCGGCACCTCACGAGCGGGCCGCCAGGCTGGTGCGACCGAAGGCGACCACGGCGGCGACGAGGAGCGCCACCCCGACCGCCAGCAGCGCCAGGAACCTGCCCCACTCCATGCCGGTCACCGCCGGTGTGCCGTACTGGTGAAAGATCGACAGGCCGATCAGCCAGTCCGGCATGTTGACCACCGGCCTGAGGAACTCTCCCAGGAAGGAGACCAGCAGGAAGGCGCTCGCCAGGCCCGTTGCGGCGCCCGAGGGCAGCCTGCAGGCCAGCAGGTACACCAGTCCCGCGGCGATGAGCTCCAGCGGGAAGATCGCCGCCGACGCCGCCGCCAGCCTGGCGACGTCCACCCGAAGGTCCACCGCACAGGCCGCAAGCAGGATCGCCAGCCACAGCACCACCGGCAGGAAGATCGCCGCCAGGATCACCGCCGCCGCGTGCTCCAGCAGCAGCCGGGACCTGGGCTGCGGCGTGGAGAGGACGATCTCCATGCGGCCGTTGTCGAGGTCGCGGCTCCAGGAGGCCGCCAGCGTGAGCGCGTAGAAGCTGACGAGCACCGGTATGAAGCCGAACAGCGCAGCGCTGATCACCCCCTGGTTGGTGGAGATATCCTGCCCGCTGAACAGCTCGCCCAGCACGCCGCCCTCGCCGACGACCCTGCGGAACACATCCAGCAGCCTCGGCAGCATCCAGGTCAGCAGGCCCGCGTAGCCCCCACAGATGCCGACCGTCCATGCCAGGATGGCCAGCGACCGCGCCCGCAGCGTGCGCCACCCCAGCGACCGCAGCCAGAGCGAGCCCCAGGCCTCCTCCAGGAGCTCCAGAGGCTTCTCCTCCCTCTGCCCCCCTGCGGAGAGGTCCAGCACGACGCCCCCGAGGTCCCGCCGCGCAAAGACCCAGGCATTGATCACCAGCAGCGCCAGCAGCGCCACCCCCAGCACCGCCAGGGCCGCCCAGTCGGCGGGCACCGAGGGGATCAGCGGCTTGTTGGCGTTGTAATAATGGTAGAGCGACAGGTTACGCAGCCAGCCGGCGCCCTCCACGGTGCGGCCCACAGCGTCGAGCATGAACATCACGAGGAGCACCCCGCCCGTCCAGCCCGCCGCCGCGCCGGCCGTCCGCAGGAAGTGCGACAGGAGGCAGGCGACGAGCAGCACGCACAGCTCGAATAGCCCGACGTTGAGCATCGCCCCCAGCGCCCGCCCGTAGTCCACGGCCTCGTGAGCGCTGGCCTGCCCCAACATCGCGAACCCTGCAAGGATCAGGCAGATCAGGAGGATGCTCACCGCCACGCCGATCAGCTTCTCCAGCAGCAGCCTCACCCTTCCCAGGGGGTAGGAGAGCAGCACGTCCATGGAGCCCCGCTCCTCCTCCCCGCGCAGCAGCCTTGCCCCCGTAAGCAGCACCCATATCGCCAGCACCGTGGGAATCAGCACGCTCGTGCCGCGGAACGTGATGTACCCCGGGACGGTATCGATTGCCACGGGGTCGGCATAGAACCTGAAGGACTGGTAGATCTCAGCCACGCCGCCCCTCAGCACCTGCTCCGCGGTAGCGTACAGCGCATATAGCAGCAGGCCCAGCCCGATGCTCCAGCCGAGCACCGCGATCCTGTGATCCCTTATCGTCTTCAGCCAGACCGACCGGAACATCTCTCTCCCTCCAGACAGTTATGCACGCGCGCCCACGCCCTCGGGCTCATAGAAGCGCATGAAGATCTCCTCGAGGCTGGGTTCCTGGACCGTGAGGTTCTGGGCATTGTACTCAGCGGCCTTCCGGATGACAGCGCTCAAGTCGCCGCCCCGCACGTGCAGGTGCAGCTCCCGGCCATCTCGCTCCACCTTCAGGTCCTCCACCTCCGGCAGGGAGGCGAACTCCTCCGAAGGCACCTGCCTGCCGAACGTCACGACCACCGTCTGCTGGCGGAGCCTCTTGAGCTGCTCCACCTCGTTGATCTCCACCAGGCGCCCATCGCGCACGATGCCCACCCTCTGGCAGGTGTGCTCCACCTCCGGCAGGATGTGCGAGGAGAGGAACACCGTGGCGCCCTCCGCCTGCGCCTCCCGCAGGATGCGGTAGAACTCCTGCTGGTTGAGCGGGTCGAGCCCTCCCGTGGGCTCATCCAGGATGAGCAGGCGGGGCCTGTGCATGAACGCCTGGATGATCCCCAGCTTCTGCCGGTTGCCCCTCGAGTACTCCCGGAAGCGCTTGCCGGGGTCGAAGTCCAGCCGGTCGCAGAGCGCCGCGACGTACCGGCGATCCACCCCGCCTCGCAGGTGCCCCAGGTACGAGAGGATCTGCGCCCCCGTCATCCCGGGGTCGAACGCGAACTCCGATGGCAGGTAGCCCACCAGCCGCTTGACGGCCGTCGACTGCGCCCAGCAGTCCAGCCCCACGATCGTCGCCCTGCCGGCGGTCGGCCGCAGGAACCCCATCAGCGTGCGGATGGTCGTGGTCTTGCCCGCACCGTTGGGCCCAAGGAAGCCGAAGATCTCGCCCTCCTCGACCTGGAACGTCAGGTCGACGATACCCCTGTTGCGGCCATAGCTCTTGGTCAACCCCTGGACATCAATCAGCGCTCCCATCATCCACCTCCTCTAGATGCTGTTGCAGGTATGCCCTCACCATAGTGACCATCTGGCCCAGGCGCTCCTCCAGGAAGCGGGACAGCCTCTCCTGGTGCTCCGGAGTCGGCTGGCGCCCCGTCTCCAGCGTGCGCCGCGTGGCCTCCGCCAGCAGGTCGCACTGCCTCTCAGGCGGGATGGTCACGCCCTCGGGCCAGAAGTGCTCCACCGTCATGAAGCCGATGCAGATCGCCCCCAGCGTGTGCAACACGTCCTCCAGCGAGAGGTCCGTGCGGACCATGCCCTCCTCCCGCAGGAACACCAGCAGGTCCCGCAGGAAGTCCATCCGCCGGCGCATGAGGGAGCCCTCTCGCAGGTACTCGTGACGCGCAATGCTCCCCAGCGTGCGGGAGTCCGTCAGGAGCAGGGCCCGAGGCAGGGGCCGTCGAACGGTCGCCAGCACGCTGTACTTCACCAGGCCATGGAGGGTCAGCCCCTCGGGATCCTCCCGCACCTGGGCCTGGAGCTCCTCGACCATCTGCAAACACTCGCGCAGCAGCACACAGATAAAGAGGTCCTCGCGGCTGCTCCAGTGGTGGTAGATCGTGCCCTTGGCGACGCCGGCCTCCCGGGCGATATCCTCCATGGCCGTCTTATCGAATCCCCAGCGCTCGGCCAGGGAGGTCGCCGCGTCGAGGATGCGCTCGGCACGCTCCCTGCGCCTGCGGGCATCCAACCTGCGCCTGCCGCGGGTACTCGCCTGCTCGTCCATCTCAGCGCCTCCACCGGCGGCGGGAGCAGCCACCCTGCGGGGGAAACATCCACCTGGCCATTCCCACATCCAATTTTGTGACCAAATAAGTATTTTGCGTCATAAAATTCACAGGGTGATTGTACTCCGCCCCCGATCCGAAATCAAGCTCCTCCCGCCGCGGGGATGCACCCCCGACCCCCTTATGTTCCCTCAGATCTCGGCACCTTCGCGAAGGGAGTTCGCAGCCTGCCTACCCCCAGCCTTTATATCCCCATAGCCCTCATGTGGGGCACCAGCTCCAGTGCCCCAATTCCCAAAATTCCCGATTTCCCGGTTCTTAAGTAATCGGGAAATCGGGAATTTCTCCCCGAGTCCCTGGAGGAGTGCCCCCTCCCCCTACCCCCCTACGGGGGATTCCCCTAGGGCGTGGGTGCCTCTCATGGAGAGGGGAGCTCTCCACACCACTCCCTTGGGGCACCCCAGGCTGGGTGGGCTGGGGATTCATGAGAGGGGATCCTCTCACGCACTCCCCTGGGTGGAGGGGCACCACGCAGTGGTGAGGGAGTTTTTGTCTCATGGAGAGTGGTCTCTCCAGACCTCTCCTCTGTGGATCTTCCACCACTCAGTGGTGTAAGGGATATTCATGAGAGGGGATCCTCTCACCCACTCCCCTGTGGATCACCCAGGGCTGGGTGTAAGGGGGATTCATGGAGAGGAGGGGGACGGGAGTCGCCTCCCCTCCTCTCCATAACCTCACCACCCCCCACAAAGCTGTGCCATAGTGCCATCCAGGGAGGTCGTGGAGAACATATGGAAGCTATGAGGTGTCCTGCTATGTCCCAGGGACCCCCTCTCCCCTAGCCCCTCTCCCACCACTGGAGAGGGGGACGCTCGGTGGTGCCCAGGGGACTGGGTCATAGAGTAGGGATCAGTGGAGTTCAGGAAGGTGGTTTGGGGATGGGGTTGGGGTGGAGGTGGGAGTGGGATGATGGCCGGCTGAGGTAGTGGGAGGACAGGGGCATCTACCTGCTGGAGAGGGGGAAGGTTGGGGGCGCTAGGGGCCTGGATAAGGGCGGGATTGGAGTGGTGGGAGAGGGTAGTGTTATGGTAAATTCCCGATTTCCCGGTCCCTAAAGAATCGGGAAATCGGGAAGAAGGGCGCTGCCCTGGAAAGGTAATATCCACGCTTGCAGGGGCAGTGAGGTTGTGGGATCGCAGCTGTGGAGTGGATCCTTGAGGGGTTAGCAAGGAGGCTTTGGGGGAGGGATGCGGCGTGAGAACGGGAGGGTAGGAAGGTGACTAGCGGGATGGTATGTGGCGACGTGTGGCGTGGAGACCAGGGTGAGGGAGCACCCACCCCCTTGAGCACGCGGAATGCTACCAGGGAGGTTAGCATTATGGTAAATTCCCGAATTCCCGGTTCTTAAGTAATCGGGAAATCGGGAAAAAGGGGTTATGGTCTTGCACGGAGGGGCGGGACACGTGAGGTCGTGGAGGTGAGACGCATCGAGCTGTGAGAGCTGTCCCCTGCTGGAAGGGCGCTACCGGTGAAGGTGGCAGCGTCATGCGTGGTCCAGAGGATCCGGCAGGGGCCATAAGAGTGGTGGGGAGCGGGCCAGATGCCTGGAAGTGGGCACTCGCGGGGTCAGCTGGATCCCGGGAGGGATGATGGACTGGAAGGCGGGGTGGAGGCGAGTGGATGGCAGGCAGAGCTTGCAGGCCATGAAAGCTGCTACCAGGCTTCTGGCTGGCGGTGGTCGTGAGATCAGGTGATGGGGTAGTTGGGACTGAGGGTTCGGTACAGGGAGAGTACATTGGGTCAACATGGAGGCGGCAGGTGTTATGGTAAATTCCCGATTTCCCGGTCCCTTAACAATCGGGAATTCGGGAATTTGTCCGAAAGGGACCGCTCGACGGAGAGGGTACGTGAGGTCTGGGCTCTGCCAGGGGAGTTCGTGAGGAGTTGGTGCCCCGAGAGGGGTGCTTGAGTCCTGAGGACCTCTGGAGAGGGGCAGTGGCGGAACGTGAGCGTGCCCTGGACCATCCCTGCTGCCTTTGAGAGGAGGATGTGCAGGGGCGAAGACTAATTCCAGCTGCCAGCAATCCTGCCTCTACGGTCCCTCTGCAGCAGGAGGACGGCAAGCCCAGGCCACAGGTGGCTCCGGCAGGGACTGCTCATCTTTGGCAGGGGACGGGAGTCATCCAGCATTATGGTAAATTCCCGATTTCCCGGTTCTTAAGTAATCGGGAAATCGGGAAGAAGTGTGCCTGGCCCTTGGCGTGGGGCGCAGGAGGCTGCGGTGTGGACTCTGAGGATGGGCTATCAGGGAGCCTGACCGCTGAGAGGCTGGGTGGCGAGTGGTGAGGGATGCAAGGAGGGGATAGGACTGGTAGCACACCACCGATTGAGCGTGCTCTGCAGCCCTGGTCCCCACCCTGAGCTGCCACAGCGGGAGTGGGAGTTGCTTCCTGGGAAGGGTAGCAGCTGCGTGTCTGGTGCATGGTGGCATGCGGTCCTGAGGCTTGAAGCCCCTACGGCTGCACAGTCAGGGAGTTATGACTAATTCCCGATTTCCCGATCTCTTAACAATCGGGAATTCGGGAATTTCTTCATGCCCTGCACCCACCCAGGCGGGACCCCACAGCCACCCCTGCACCTATGGTACTTGCTTATGAGAAGTCTTGCGCCACTGGGTAGCCCGTCCAAAGCCCCGCCGCGGGGGCAACAACTTATTCCCGATTTCCCGGTTCTTAAGTAATCGGGAATTCGGGAAAAGGATGCTACATGAAGTGGGGCATGGACTGGCGGGGGAGGGATCGGAGGGTTGTGAGCTGGGGGGCAGAGCTGGGAGGGATATGCGGGAGCAACCTCCACAAGGAGCGTGGGGGAGCTGGGAGGTGCTGGAGCCTCGGGGCAGCTCCTTGGGGCAGGGGACCCTGGAAGGCGGGGGGAAGGGATGGGGGCTGGAAGGGTCTGCCTCCTGCCTGCTCACCTGCTCCCTGGATGCCTGTGCATGTGAGGGGTTTGGTCACGGGGAGTGCCAGGCAACCTCTGAGATCCCCAGGGCAGGATGGATGTTATGACTAATTCCCGATTTCCCGATCCCTTAACAATCGGGAATTCGGGAATTAGTGGCTGTGGCCTCTGCCAGACTACTACTGGCAGGGGCTCAGTGGAGACCTGCAGGGAGTTGGGACTGCGTGGTACTCTCAGGTGCAGTCCAGGGGATGCCCTCCAGATATGGATGGCAGGGGTGCACCCTGTTGCCAACTGACCACAAACAGACAGGGCTGGAGGTGTCCCGGGCATGTGACAGGGGTGCTGGGAGGTGCTGAGCAGTCTGAGGTATCTGGGATGCATGGTCCTCCTGCCAGTCAGGCCACGAGGCCAGGTGTTCCAGCAGCTATCTGGTATACATGGAGGCAGTAATTATATATTATATATGCTCTACTTTTGCTATAAGGCATTGCTGCCTCCATGCCTCCACCATAGCCGGACAGGAAGCCCCACAGCCTGCTGGCTTATCCAGCCAGTGCTGCCTCCAGGTCACCAGCACACCAGGGTATACCCTCTCCAGGAGTTGCAAACACACAGGCCCTCAGGTTCCTCCTGGGAGCATGGTGCAGCTGGCAGGCATGTCCTCACACCGGGCAGGAGCGTGCAGGCCCTCAGCGACCGGGGTAAGACAGTGCCCCTGGTATCCCCCCATAAGGCATGCCCTAAACCACATCGCTCCAGGCAGGCCCAAAGCACAGGACGTCAACATGGGACCTTGCGACCCTGGCATCTTCCCGCACGTGTCTGGGAGCCGGGGTGCAGGAAGACCCACACGAGCTCGGGGCATCCATCTCCCGGGCAGTCCCCTTCGACCTGGAGCAGGCGGGGAGAGCGGTACCCACCCCTCCCTGCTCCCACCGATTGCGGGACACCTGCACCCCCAGCGCCTCATGTGAGCCCACAGGGGGCATTGGAAGGGCCCCACCAGGCCACACGTGCCTGAGGTCATGCCCGCCCCTGCTGGATGTGCAAGGGGCCCTGGTAACTCTCCTGATCCTCAGCAATCCTCATGACCGCCAGAAAGGGGGTGCGCAAGCTCCTCAACGACAGCTCGCAACCACGAGGGTGAGGCCTATTGCCGGGCTCATGGGAGAGCTCCTGCGCCACTGTTGCCGCCCACGCCTGCAGGGGAGCGTGAGGGATCCTTCCCCCCTCATCACGTCACCACTCCCCCTCCATACCACCAGCTTGTCGGGCGATTGGTTGAGCTCATGACATCACCACTCCCCTTACAGAGCATCAGGGCAAGGGTATTGCCAGCTCATAGCATGACCAGACCCTCCAGGCCACGCGTTCGTGGGACCGTCACCCAGCTCATGGCAACACCATGACCACACCCTCCGGGCCATAGAGCCACCCCTACACCACTTCCCAACCGGGACTACACCTGGGCATGCACGGCCGGCCTCCACACCTCCGGATCCTCAGGGTACACACCCCACATCGCACAGCACTCCTCGAGGAGGTACAGGATTAGAACAAAATAGAACACCCTGCATGCCCAGCCCTGCGCAGCCCCCTTCTTTCGACCACACCATGCCAGGTATGCCCCACAGGAGAATCCGGATCAGCCCACAGCACCTCCTCCTTCACCCACGCCCCAATTCCCGATTTCCCGATTGTTAAGGGATCGGGAAATCGGGAATTTACCATAATACTTACTTCCCTCTGTGTTGGCCCAGCGCCCCACCTCACCCCTCCTCCGACTCTCCATATGCAGGGCGCTCTCATACCTGGCAGGGGGATTGTCGACGCCCCACATACCCCTCCACCTCTTTCACAGGTCCTCAAGCTGCCAGGGTCCAGCCCCTCAAGGTCAGTTCCCCAGTCTTCAGTAGCCTCGATCAGGCGTCTCCTTCTCATCACCCTCATAGCCCCATGCACCCCATCGCCAGGCAAAGCCCCACAGCCCCTTTTTCCCGATTTCCCGATTGTTAAGAGACCGGGAATTCGGGAATTTACCATAATGCTGTGGATGAGTGATACCCTGGCACCATGGTGGTAGCATCGCCTGAGGGAAGTCCTCACGATCCTGAGCTCAGGCATCCGTCCGTGCGTTACTTCCTGCGGAGCAATCCCAGGGTGTGGGTGGAGGCAAGGGGCACATCTGGTCCTGCCAGGCTTCCGTCCATCGTGGGAGAGGCGGCCTCCTCTGACCCCCGACACCTCACTCCCGGGCCACAAGCAGACCTTGAAATACCTGTCTCTGATTACTCCTCAGTGCAGGTTCACCTCCAGCTCCCAGCTCCAGGCCATCATGCATCCCTCGCACGACGGCCCCCTCCGAAGTAATTCCCGATTTCCCGATTGTTAAGGGACCGGGAATTCGGGAATTACCTCTCAGCCCCTTCTCCAGTGGGTGGCAACTTTCTGCCTTCCTGCCTGGCACTATCTACTAACCTATCCCCATAATCCCTCCGTACCCATCTCTGTACCCCTGTCCCTGAACACCACCAGCTCTCTCCAGCGGGCAGGAGGCCCAGCATACTAATTCCAGAATTCCCGATTGTTAAGGGATCGGGAATTCGGGAATTTACCATAACACTTATTCCCCCTCTGTGTTAGCTCAGTGCCCCTCTTGTGATGAGCATTCTCCCCACCCCTCATCTCACACTCCACTCCCTTCCCTGAACCCTCCCTACCCCCTCCAGGACCACTCTGCACCGCGATCCCCTCGCCCCTCTCGCCCCCAGGGAGCAGCAACTTGCATCTCTCACCACCCCAACCCCATCCCCAAACCACCTTCCTAAACTCCACTAACCCCTACTCTATGACCCAATCCCCTGGACGCCACCGAGCGTCCCCCTCTCCAGTGGTGGGAGAGGGGCTAGGGGAGAGGGGGGCCTTAGGACATGTCAGGACACCTCGTAGCACTCATATGTTCTCCACAACCCCTCTGGATGGCACCATGGTGCAGCTTTGTGGGGGGTGGTGAGGCCATGGAGAGGAGGGGAGGCGACTCCCGTCCCCCTCCTCTCCATGAATCCCCCTTACCACTGCGTGGTGCCCCTCCACCCAGAGGAGTGCGTGAGAGGATCCCCTCTCATGAATCCCCAGCCCACCCAGCCCTGGGTGAGCCTCAGGGGAGTAGGGTGGAGAGTCCCCTCTCCATGAGAGGAAGACCCCTCACCACTGCGTGGTGGAAGATCCACAGGAGAGTGCATGAGAGGCTCCCCCCTCCATGAGAGGTACCCCCTGTTCGGGGGGCAGGGGGGAGGGAGTGCCCCCTCGGGGGCATTACAGGGTATCATAGACCTGTAAGGGGGGAAACACCTTGAAAGATCGCAGCAGATTTGTAATCGGCCTCACCGGTAACATAGCCTGTGGCAAGTCCACCGTCAGCGGGATGCTTGCCGAGCTCGGCGCGCGGGTGCTCGACGCCGACCTCATCGCTCACGAGGCGCTCGTGCCCAGCACCTCCACTTACCAGCGGGTGGTCCAGGAGTTCGGCAGCGACATCCTCAGGACCGACCTCAGCGTGGATCGCGCCGCGCTGGGGAGGATAGTGTTCGCGGATCCCGACGCCCTTCGCAGGCTGGAGCGGATTGTGCACCCCTACGTCGTGGAGCGGATATCCCATGAGGTCTCGGGGAGCCCGGGAGTGGTGGTCATCGACGCCATCAAGCTCTTCGAGAGCGGGCTCGACTCGCTGTGCGACGAGGTGTGGGTCGTCACCTGTGCACCCGAGCAGCAGCTGGAGAGGCTGCGTGCCAGGAGTGGGCTCACCAGGGAGGAGGCGCTACGGAGGATCAACGCCCAGCCTCCTCAGGGGGAGAAGGTCCGCAGGGCTGATGTCGTCATCGACAACTCGGGGAGTGTCGAGGATACGAGGCGGCAGGTGCTCGCCCAATGGGAGAGGATAGCTGAGAGGTTGGCTACGTAGGGCACGGCGCGTGATTGCCGTGCCCCTGGTGTTATCGCTCTGAGGATCGGGGCTTGCCGGAGGGGCGCCCACCCCTGGAGGGCTTGGACCCCTGGGATCCGGAGGCCACCGCCAGCTTGCCCGACTGCCTGGAGGATGGCGTTTCGCCCGTCAGGACAGCGCGCCTCGAGAGGCTTATCTTGCCGTTGCGGTCTATGTCCGTCACCATCACGGTGATCTCGTCGCCCAGCTTGACCACATCCTCCACACGGTTCACCCGCGTATCGGACAGCTCGCTGATGTGCACCAGGCCATCCTTGCCGGGCGCCAGCTCCACGAACGCCCCGTAGGGCATGATCCCCACCACCTTGCCGGTGTAGACCTGCCCCACCTCTATGTCGCGGGTGAGCATCTCGATGCGCCGCCTGGCCTCCTCGGCCCCCTCGGCGTTCGTCGAGTAGATCAGGATCGTGCCGTCGTCCTCGATATCGATCTGGGCTCCCGTTGCATCGGTGATCGCCCTGATCGTCTTACCGCCGGGCCCTATCACCGCGCCGATCTTCTCGGGGTTGATCTTCATCGTGAGGATTCGTGGCGCGTACCCGGAGAGGGTGCTGCGGACCTCGGGTATCGCCTCCAGCATCTTGCCCAGGATGTACATCCTGCCCTCGCGTGCCTGCTCGAACGCCTCCCTCATGATGTCGAAGGTTATGCCGGTGGTCTTGATGTCCATCTGCAGGCCTGTGACGCCCTTCTCGGTGCCCGCCACCTTGAAGTCCATGTCTCCCAGCGCGTCCTCGATGCCCTGGATGTCCGTCAGGATCACGTACTTGCCGTCCGGACCCGTGACCAGGCCCATCGCCACGCCGGAGACCGGCGCCTTGATCGGCACGCCAGCGTCCATCAGCGCCAGCGTCGAGCCGCACACGCTGCCCATCGAGCTGGAGCCGTTGGAGCTGACCACCTCGGAGACCACGCGGACCGTGTAGGGGAACTCCTCCTCCGAGGGCATGACCGGCAGCAGGGACCTCTCCACCAGGGCGCCATGGCCTATGTCGCGCCTGCTGGGGCCTCGCAGCGGCCTGATCTCGCCCGTGCTATATGGCGGGAAGTTGTAGTGGTGCATGAAGCGCTTGGATTCCTCCATACCCAGGTCGTCGAGGATCTGCTCCTCGCGCCTGGTGCCCAGCGTCACCACGCTTACGATCTGGGTCTGGCCGCGGGTGAAGAGCGCCGACCCGTGTGTCCGCGGCAGGAGCCCCACCTCCGCCGAGACTGGGCGGATCTCCTTTGGGCCCCTCCCGTCCGGGCGAACGCCCTCGTTCAGTATGCGGTTGCGCACCTCTTCCTTCAGGAGCGTCTCGAACTCGCGGGCCACGGCTCCCGTCAGGTCTGCGGGATCCGCCACGTCGTCGCTGATCATCGCCGCGATCAGGTTGGCCTTGACCTCGGCTATGGCCTCCTCGCGCAGCACCTTGTCCGGGTTGTTCACGGCCTCCTTGAGCTTGTCGCCCAGCCACTCGCGCACCCGAGCGGTGAACTCCTCGTCCACCTCGGGGACGTCGAAGTGGTGTTTAGGCTTGCCCGCCACAGCCACCAGCTGCTCCTGCAGCGTTATGGTGTCCTGCAGCATCCTGTGGCCGAACTCCACCGCGCCCAGCATGACCGACTCCGGCAGCTCGTGCGCCGAGCCCTCCACCATGATCACGGCGTCCTTCGTGCCCGCCACCGTCAGGTCCAGCAGGCTCTCCTCCCGCTGGTCGGCGGTGGGGTTGAGTATGTACTCACCGTCTATGTACCCCACTCTCGCCGCGCCCACGGGCCCCAGGAAGGGGATGTCCGAGATGCTCAGGGCCGCACTGCCGCCGATTATCGAGAGGAGGTCGGGCTCGTTCTGCTGGTCGGTGCTGAGCACCGTGGTGATGATCTGTACCTCGTACTTGTAGCCCTTCGGGAAAAGAGGGCGCAGAGGGCGGTCGGTCAGCCTTGCGGCCAGCGTCGCGTTCTCCGAGGGCCTGCCCTCACGGCGGATGAAGCCCCCGGGGATCTTGCCCGCCGCGTACATCCGCTCCTCGTACTGCACCGTCAGCGGGAAGAAGTCCATGTTGGAGGGTGCATCCGCCCTCACGGCCGTGGTAAGGACCACGGTATCTCCGTACTGGACCAGCACAGCTCCGTGTGCCTGGCCAGCTATCCTGCCTGTTTCTATAGATAGTTTCCGTCCTGCCCAGATAGTCTCAAACTTGCTAATCATCTTCGTGTTCCACACCTCTATGAAAAGCCCAGGGCGACTGGCCCTGGGCTCCGTTATTGCGATATAAGTGGCACAGGGTTATCTCCTGATGCCAATTGTCTCTCGTAGACCTAGAGCTCGCACCACCTCGCGATACTTCTCCAGGTCGTGCCTGTAGAGGTATCTCAGAAGGCGCCTCCTCTGCCCCACCAGCTTGAGCAGGCCCCGACGCGAGTGGTTGTCGTGCTTGTGCTCCCGAAGGTGGTCCGTCAGGTGCTGTATCCTCTGGGTCAGCAGAGCCACCTGCACCTCCGTGGAGCCGGTGTCGTTGTCGTGCCTCTTGAACTGCTCTATTACCGACGCCTTGTCGGTTGCCTCCAAAGTCATTCTGCCTCCTAAACTTTATGTATAATCTTCCTCTAATCAACTCAGTATATCAGAAATCGTTCGAGAATTTTCAAGAGAATCCTCGACCTCGGGAGCGCCTCCCTCGAACATCCTCCTGGTCGCCAGCAGCGTCACCACCCCTACCAGGGCACCGAACCACAGCGTGCAGAACCTGATGAGCAGCGTGGCGGCCACAGCCTCCGGCACCGTAACAGCCCCGGGCATGACGAGCAGCAGCAGCCCCGTCACCGAGGCATCTGCCACCCCCAGCCCACCAGGCATCAGCGAGGCCGAGCCCAGCAGGGTCGAAGCCCCCAGCACGAACGCCGCCGTCACCAGCAGTCGCCAGGAAGCCTCCTCTCCCAGCCCCGCCAGCACCAGGAAGAACGCCAGACACTCCCCCGACCAGGAGATTATGCCGATGGCGACCGCAAGCAGCAGGGGCCTGGGCGCAAGTAGCCTCCGGGAGCTCTCGTACAGCGCCACCACATGATGGGTCCGCTCCCTCACGAAAGGCACCATCCCCGCCAGCGCCATGGTCAGCGACCTGCCGCTCTCCGTGACGAACACGAACACCAGCAGCGCCGCCCCAAGAGCTATGAGGCCCAGCATCGCACCCCCCACATGGAAGAGATAGAGCCCTCCCAGGCTGAGGACTATCAGGGCTATCCCGTCCGTGAGCCTCTCGGCCATCACCACCGGCGCAGAGACGCTGATAGGCGTGCCGGCCACCCTCCTCAGCAGCACGCTCTTGAGGAGTTCCCCCACTTTGCCGGGCGTCATGGCCATCGTCAGTCCCGACAGGAAGATCGCCACGCTGTGCGAGAGCCTGATGCCCCTGACGCCTATCAGCCCCAGGTAGTAGTGCCACTTGAGGAAGCGCAGCACATAGTTGAAGAGCGTCAGCCCCAGGATCAGCGGCACAAGCTCCCACCTGAAGGTCTCCAGTGTGCTCGCCAGCTTCCGCAGGTCCGTCAGCATCACCAGGACGAGCACGACCAGCAGGCCAAGCCCAAACCCCAGAAGCAATCGCCCCCTCAGGGCCCTCACACTCGCAGAGACGTTACCGTCGCTCACAGATCGAGTATACCCTAAGGGTCACCTCAAGTAGAGCCTTGTGCGCATGAAAAGCAGGATGGACAGCAGCAGGGACCCCAGCGACAGAGCTCCAAGAGTCCGCGCCAGGGTGCCCGTGTAGTCGCTGGAGCTCGAGGTGGAGGTCTCCACCGGCTCCTGCCCTCCGGAAGCCGAGGGGGTAGTCCGCGACACCCCTCCCGCAGCCTGTGCGCCCCCGGAGCTGCTGACCGACCTGTCGCCGGGCGCAAACGCGGAGGCCGGAGTCTCCAGACTCATCGTCACCGTGGGGGCAGCGCCAGCGCCCACCCCCGCCGGCATCACCATGCCCGCGCTCACCGTCACGGTCGGAGCCATCCCCTGAACGGACTCCTGCGAGACCCTGGAGTCCTCAGGTGTCAGCACTATCTCCGGCTGGTCCGGCCCATACCCACCGATGAGGAGCGATAGCGCCATGCCCAGCGCAAGGATCACCGAGGCGGCAAGAGATGCGTACACCGACGCAAAGGAGCCTACAGGACGTTGTTTCGCATGGCTCTCATCCAGCAGGAAAGACCTCCTGGGAGCATACTGCGGCAGGGCACGCAACAGGGCGACCATCCTCTCCATCTCCTCCAGCGCGCGCCTGCAGGACTGGCAGGCTTCCACATGACGCCTGACCAATATCCTCTCGGTATCTGGCAGGGCACCGTCTATCAGGCCCGCCAGCTTCTCTGGCTCAGGATGATTTGTAGGCTCCATCTTCTCCAAAAACCTCTCACCACCTTCCTTGTAGCTTCTGGATATTAGACGTTAACAATTCTTTTACAGTTCCCCCGAATCTTTCAACAACTCGCGCAGCATGCATCGTCCCCGAAACAGCCTCGACTTCACGGTCCCAAGCGGCAGCCGCAGCGCCGTGGCAACCTCGTCGTAGGATAGCCCCTGCACATCCACCAGCAGCAACACAAGCTTGTACTCCTCGGGCAGCTTCTGGATGCACTTCTCTATCGCCTTGAACGTGGCAGCAGATACCGCGGTCTCCTCCGGCCCGATGTGAGGATCCCCCATCTGCGGGAACTCCCCAAGCTCCTCAAGGATCTGGTCCAGCGACCCTGGCGTGCGCTTGACGTGCCTCCGCCTCAGATCGTGAGCCTCGTTGATCAGTATCCTGAAGAGCCAGGACCTGAAGGACCCCCCACGAAAGCTCCCGAGGGCCTTCCATGCCGCCACAAACGCCTCCTGGGTCACATCCTCGGCAAGGAATGGATCTCCGATATACCTGATGGCCAGGTTGTACATCTGGACCTGATACCGCTCCACAAGCTTGTTGAAGGCGTCCAGGTCCCCCTCCTGCGCTCTTCTAACTAGTTCATCGTCGTTTGGTATTTCCACTGCTCACCGCTTGACTGAAGATATATTTCTTACTTATACTGCCATATTGAAGAGCCGAAGTGGTGGAACGGCAGACACGCTCGCCTCAAAAGCGAGTGGGGGAAACCCCGTGTGGGTTCGAATCCCACCTTCGGCACCGGTTCTGCCCCAAGGGGCAGCCATCACATCCGGTTGTCATGCTTATACTATAAACCCTCAGACAGCCTATATTCACTTTCCAGGAGAAGAAGAGCATGAAAGTTGGTGTTCTGACAGGAGGAGGGGACGCACCAGGGCTCAATGCCGCTATCCGCGCAGTGGTCCTGAGCGCACTCTCCCGTGGCGACGAAGTCGTCGGGTTCCTAGATGGTTGGAAAGGCGTACAGGATAACCTAACGATCCCCCTGGACAGGGAATGGGTACAGGACATCCATGAGGTCGGGGGCACCAACCTGGGCACATCCCGCACCAACCCCATGAAGTCGGAAGATACCATGAAGGCCGTCGAGAACCACTTCCGCGAGAACGGCCTGGACGTCCTGATAGCCATAGGCGGCGATGATACGCTGAGCGTCGCTGCCGAGCTGGACCGCAGAGGCTTCCCCGTGGTCGGCGTGCCCAAGACCATGGACAACGACGTCCCCGAGACCGACTACTGCATCGGGTTCGACACGGCCGTAAACCGCCTCATGGAGTCTATAGACAGGCTCAGAACCACCTCCAGGTCCCACCACAGGGTGATGGTCGTGGAGGCCATGGGGCGCGACGCCGGCTGGGTCGCTGGCTTCGGTGGCCTCGCCGGAGGAGCCGACGTGATCCTCGTGCCCGAGATAGAGGTCGACCTCGATGACGTCGCCCAGCGCCTGGAGAAGGTCCGCAGCAGAGGGCGCAGCTACGCAATAGTTGTAGCAGCCGAGGGCATCAGCTTCGGTGAGGCTCAGGTGCCCGAGAACGCCAAGACCGACGCCTTCGGGCATGTGATCCTGGCAGAGAAGGCCGTCGGCGAGCGTCTTGCACAGGAGATCGAAAGCAGGCTCGGCTGGGAAACAAGATCCATCCAGATAGGGCACCTGCATCGAGGTGGCTCACCCACCGCGTTCGACCGCATACTGGGCACCCGCTACGGCGAGAAAGCTGTGGAGCTGGCACACAACAACAGCTTCGGTCAGATGGTCGTGCTGCACGGCCTGGACCTCACCACCGTGCCCCTGGCGCAGATCGCCGGCAAGACCAAGACGCTTTACCCACAGTTCATTGAGCTGATCCAGAACCTCAACGCCTGATACCCTCGGTATAAGCAGGGGAAACTAAACAGGGGAGCTATGTCATGTAGCTCCCCTTTCCTGTCCCTGTCACAACAGCTACGAAGAGGGCTGAATCTCGCTCAGAGCCGCCCGGGACTCTTCCTGCCACTTGCCTATGCGCCTGTACTTCTCCAGCCTGTCGGCTATCAGGGCAGAGGCTTTGTATGCCCGCCCGTTCCGGTATTTCGCGTCAAGCTCGCTCAACGCACTGGCGATGTAGTCCCCCAGCGTCGCTATCGCCGCTGCTGGCTCGGCGTGTGCCCCTTCGTCCGGCTCAGGCACTACCCCATCGATGATCCCGAACTCCAGCAGATGCTGCGCTGTGATCTTCATGGCCTCCGCGGCAAGCGGCGCCTTGCTGGCATCATGCCACAGGATAGTCGCACTGGCCTCCGGCGAGGCCACAGAGTAGATGGCGTTCTCCATCATGTACAGGCGATCCGCTACGCTTATGGCCAGAGCCCCTCCGCTGCCGCCTTCGCCTATGACCGTCGCAACCACGGGCACAGGAAGGTTGGCCATGGTGTACAGACAGGCAGCGATCGCCTGCGCCTGCCCTCTCTCCTCGGACTGCATGCCAGGATCCGCGGCAGGAGTGTCTATGAAGCAGATCAGGGGATACGAGAACTTGGCAGCCAGCTCCATGATCCGCTTCGCCTTCCGGTATCCCTCAGGACGAGGCATGCCGAAGTTCCGCCTCAGGTTCTCCTTCGTGTCGCTGCCCCTCTGGTGGCCAAGCACCACCACGGCACGGCCACGGAACCGGCCTATACCTCCCACCATGGCAGCATCGTCGGCGTAGGCCCTGTCCCCGTGCATCTCGAACCACGGATCTATAAGAGCGTTGATGTAGTCGAGCGTCTTGGGCCTGTCGGCCCTGCGCGCCGTCTGCACTCTATCCCAGGCTGTCTTGGAGTTCTCGGACAACTAGCTCCCCTCCCGATCAAATATGGTCAACAAATTGCCTATAACCGGTCGCAGATCCCTCCGCGGGACCACCATATCGATCATGCCGTGCTCCAGGCAGAACTCGGCCGTCTGGAACCCTGGCGGCAGCTTCTGCCTGGTTATCTGCTCTATGACCCTGGGACCCGCAAAGCCTATGAGCGCCTTGGGCTCAGCCAGGATCACGTCCGCAGTCATCGCGTAGCTGGCCGTCACACCCCCAAAGCAGGGGTCCGTCAGGAGAGATATGTGCGGCAGACCTCGCCTACCCAGCTCCGCAAACGCCGCCACCGTCTTGGCCATCTGCATCAGCGAGAAGATCCCCTCCTGCATGCGGGCGCCCCCAGAGGACGATACCGTGAGTATGGGAAGCTGCCTCTGCAAAGCCAGGTCCACCGCCCTGACCAGCTTCTCCCCGTACACCGAGCCCATGCTCGCGCCCATGAAGCTGAAGTCGCTTACCGCTAGCACCAATGGGTGACCCTCGATCTTGGCAGTGCCCACCACCATGGCGTCCGCGATTCCCGTCTCCCTCTGCTTCTCGCGAACCTTTCCGAGGTAAGTCTCACCGTTGGCCTCAAACCCCAGAGGATCGTCCGGGAAGACGCATGCAAACTGCTCCTCGAAAGAGCCATCGTCCACCAGGTACCTGACCCGCTGATGCACCCTCAGGCGGAAATGGTGCCCACACCGAGGACACACCATCTCGTTGTTTTCGAGCTCACGATGATACAGGAGCTCCTTACACTTGGTGCACTTCACCCAGAGATCATCTGGGATGTCCCTGTTCTCCTGAGCAGGGTGAAAAGTTGGGCTATGACGACGGAAGAAATCCCTCAAACCCGCAACCTCCACAAACAAAGGGTATTATAGCACCCTCTCAACCATTACTAGTAACATACCAAACCAACCAATTCTATACCCTGACCGCTGCACATTTGTAGAGACACTGCCAGCACCCGCTATCAGCCCTGGTAACACCCATAAGTCCCCAAAATAATAGGGGGCCTGGTACGTCAGCCCCCTATATAGCTAGTCCCTCAGGATGGTCATACTCAGCTCCCTACTTCTTGGTGTACTCCTTCCAGTACCCCGCCAGATCCCTGTCGGTCATGAACCACAGCTCCTCCGGCAGGTTGAAGGTAGCGAACGAGTAGTTCGCCATGGCCAGCCAGTATTTGTACTCCTCTTCCGTGGAGCCCTGGAATATAACGACTATCATCCATCTGTCCACGTACAGGACCCACTGCTTGCGCTTGCGAGTCTGCCCGTTTTCCTTGAAGGTGAATATGCGCTCGAACTTTATGAGGTTGCCCATCACATCCTCGGAGGACTGCTCCACCTTGCAATCCTCCAGCTGATCCAGGCCCTCCTCCAGTCCCTCCCTGAGGATGTCCAGGTCCTCAGCCACCACGTGCTGGTCCTTCAGCTCAGTTATCCACACGGCGAACCAGGTGTTCATGTCCTTGGTGTCTGGGACGAACATCACGCCGTCGCGGTTGTCGTCAAGCTCGAACTGCTCCCACTCCCACGAGTGACGGAAGTGAAACCTGCCGTAGGGATCTATATATGTGTTTACGCCCGTGAACCTTGGGGGCTGCCTTTCTGCCATGCTACTACCTCTTGCTCATATTTTTGCCACGATGTCGTGTTTATTGATTTTATACCATTATCGAACACTATACAGTTTCTCCCAGCTTCACCGCCTCGAAGATCTTCATCCTTCGCATGAAGACGTACGTGACGGCTATAGTAACGAGCAGGAGTATGGCCACAACTAGATCCACCAGCACGACCCTGTCCCAGGCAAGCTCGACTATGAACGGCGGTGTACCCGAGTACCTGCCCGTCTTGATCTGTAGCAGAGGGATGAACAGCTCCGAGGCAGCTATCCCCAGGATCGTCCCCCCAACGGCACCTATGCCCACCACCAGCAGCTGCTCCAGAGTCAGCAAGGTCGCCACGCGCCCCGAACCAAGGCCTATCGCCCTCAGTATGCTGATCTCCACAGCCCTGCGACGGAAGGATGCCAGAGTATACATCAACAACCCGGCGGTGGTGACCAGCCCCGCAGCTATGAACCCGATGGATAGAACCCCGAACAACCCCTGGCGAGAGGGAGTGCTCTGCTCGCTGCTTATGATGCTACGAGGCGACTCCTTCGATACCACCAGCCCCGCATCGAATGCCGCAGCCACTATGCCGTTCATGTCGGGGTTAGGACCCAGCTTCATCCATATCTCGAAAGGATAGGGCGAGCCCTGCTGGTCGAACGAGTAGTCCAGGTTGCCTATCACGAACGGCCCATCCTGTGGGTAGAGAGTGGGAAAGTACTTGGTGGTACCTACCACAATGGCCGGCACCTTGACGGACGTCCCCAGGTCGTCCATCGTAAGGGTGATCCTGTCGCCCACCCGCAACCCTTCCTGCTGCGCTATGTCTCTGGACACTATTACCGCGGACGGATCGTAGGCCAGACGATTCAGCAAGCCCCCCAGGGACTCGCCAGCGTAGTCGTCACGCCAGGCCCTGTCGATCACCCCCGCGAGCGTTATCCTGTCGACTCCCATAAAGGTAGCTCGAAAAGTATCTCCCCCCGGCAGATCCACCAGGGTATCGCTCTTTGCCACCCTGGTCACGGCTTGCACTCCCCTTATCTTCAGGTAGTCGTCCACCGGCAGATAGACATAGTCCGTAGGAGCACAATCCGACTGGGACTGCCCAGGGAACTGGGAGGAGCCCCCAAACTGGTTAGGGCCAGCACAGGTGTACACCAGCTTCAGGTCAGCACCCGTGCTGTAGCGAGCACTGAGGCTGGAGTAAGAGTCCATCGTCTTGGCTATCGAGGCGGTAAATATAGCCAGAGATATCGTCAGGAGCATCATCAATATCGGCGGGGTGTAGCTATAAGTGCTGCGGGACAGGTAGTTCATTATGATCACCGCGACACCCCGAGTGTACTTGCTCACCCAGGCCATGATGCGCAGCACAATCGGCAGCAGCCTCAAAGCCAGGAGAGCAAGAGAAAACACCAGCAGGGAAGGCGCAAGGATTATCAGGGGATTGCGGAAGGGATCGTTAGCGGCCTCTGTGAGCCCTGGTACGCCTATCAACCCCTGGGAGCGCAGCAGGTACGTCCCATACAAGGCGGGAATGAGCAGCAGTATGTCCAGATACGCCCTCTTCCAGAAGGGAGGCTTCTCCGCACGCGCTCGCTCCTGCTTGTAGGATACTATCGTCCACCTGGAGGCGCCCATTGCCGGGAACATCAACGCCGGTATCACCCAGGCAGCCACCAGAGCTCCGTGATACCAGCTCTCACCCAGCATCTGCACGGGCACGTCCGGAAGCCTGTCAAAGTCAAGAAAAGACCTCGTCCAGGCCATGACCTGCGCGATCACCAGGCCCAGAGGTACCCCCACGATCACTGCAGCCACCCCAAGGAAGATGGCATCCCCTATAGAAAGGAATACCATCTGCAGGCGCGAGATCCCCCTGCTTCTCAGCACCGCTATCTCCTGCTGCTGCCGCTGGATCAGCATCCCAGCCATCTGCCATATAAAGTAGAGCACCAACGCAACCAGCGGCAGGCTGAACAGCAGAAGAGTTATGCTCAGGATGCTTACCTGCCGTTTCTGCTGCATCAGGGCTTGCTCCGGACTCTTGACTATCTCCGCCCCGGGCAGTGCCCTGCGTATCCTCTCCGTGGCCTCGTTCAGGCTGTTGATGATCTGTTGCGACCGCGAGCTCCTGATACCAGCGTGATCAAAGGCAAAATACCAGGTAGCATAGCTGATAAGGGGATAGTTCCTCAATGCAGCCTTAAAAGACTCCTCAGGTACCAGCACCATGGAGTTGAAGGCCTCCGGAGGGTAAAACCAGAAGTCGCTTGCGGGGTTGCTGGGACGCCATACGCCAGCTATCCTTATCGGGATATTGACTTGCCCGGAAGGAGTGGTCGTGCTAAGCCAGTACAGATCCCCCACCAGCATCGTGTACGTGTCGGAGGCGTACTGGGTAATCAGGACGTCCACGGGCCCTCTGCCACTCCACGGCTTCGGAAGACTCCCAGCAACGAGCGTTATGTTGGGGTAAAGGTCCGTCACGAAGGCAAATCTCTGCCCAGTGATCTCGACCTTACCGTCGCTGGAAAAGACCCTCATCCTCTCGGTAGCCGCATACTTGACCTGCTTGAGTACCGGCAGAGATAGGCCTAACTGCTGGACAGACCCTATCTGCTGATCGGCCTTGTGGTAGTCGTTCCACGTCATGGAAGGCCCAGAAGACCCCTGATAGCCATAGATAAGCGAGAACGGCGGGATGTTACTGTCTTCGTTGGACTGCTCGAGGTTACGCAGTAGAGCTTTATAACCCGCCCACTCGGAGTACATGGGTATGCTGGTGACCAATCCTACCGCCAGGGTAAGCCCCAGCCAGGCCACAAGCACGAGATATATCTGTCCTCTTAGTCTGTTGACTATCAGCTGCAGGAAAGAAGCGAACGCCGGCAACGGCACTTCCGCATATTTCACCTTAGCCATCTGCCCGGCTCTTCTCCAGGTAGTATTCTCTATATCTTTCATGCAAAGTTATCATAGTGGTCGGTATTATTCTATACCTGTCTTCCAGATTTTGCAGATAATTAATCATGGTCTCTACCGACTTTACCACCTTGGTGTCCGACCGGTAGTCCACGTGGTTGGACGTAGTAGCACATATAGCCTTGAACTCGGCTCCCTCCGACTCCAGGCTGGCAAGCAGCGCATCGATTATGGGCTTGTGGACCGATTCAAAGTCGCCGGACTCTATCACCAGCTCCGGCACCATACCAGCGTACAGGGTTCTGCCCTCCCTCATGGTAGACAACGGTATCTCCAGAAACTCCAGGCTACCCACCTTCAGCCTGTTGCTTGGATCCACATAGTGGGGGAAATTGGGAGCATCCACCCACACCGCCGAACGCCTTGGTAAGTTCCGGCCCGGGCTGGATAGCGAGCCCTGGGTGAAACCCAGACTATAAAGCAGCTGGTAGGTGGCATCGCTTGCCGAGAACTGAGCCGCCCTGAATGACCTGGGTCGCCGGCCAAGGGCATCAGCGAATCTGTGCATGGACTCTTCGATTATGTCGCGCTGCTCATCAACCCCATAAGTACCTAGATCGCGCTTGTACTTGGAGCCTCTGATGCTCGGAGGATCTACGTACAACCCCACCTCCACACGCTTGCCCCAGAACTCCTCCAGCAGAGGGGATTGCTCCTCAGCGCACTCCGGAGAAGCCAGCAGCGTGACGGCAAAACCATTGTTTAGCATCAACGTACAGAAACCGTCGATTGACCTGGCACTTTGTTCCCATGTCTGTGGGGCGTCGAACTGAGCCTTCAGAGAAGGCACCCGACATTCCATTGTAAAGACTACGTACAGATCCTCCATGATGATAACCTTTCACAAAACACGTAAATTTTCGCGGGGCACCCTTCTTGCAGTATTTTATGACTAAGTAAACAAAACACCAAGTAGAAGTTCTGGTTTATACTACAAACCATCAACGCCAGGAGGCCCAAAATGAAGCTGACGATGGACGTAAAAGAAGTGATGCAGCAGAAGGGAATGGATGCCGCAAAGCTCGCAGAGGCAGCTAACATTCCGCCTTCATTGGCAGATCAGATCCTGCAGGGGCAATCCGTGCAGCTAGACCTGCCAACCCTCAGCAGGATCTGCACGGCGCTCGGTGTACTGCCTCACCAGATAGTGAAGTCGGTCGAGGAGAAGCAACCAAGCGCCTCGGAGGGCAAATGGCCCAGATCAATAGAGGAAGAAGCCGCAGTCGTGGGCACAACCGCCACAAGCGAGCCCGAAGAACCCGAACAAACGACAGAGACGAAGATCATCTGACCTTCGTCTTCCGTCTAGTGCTTATCTGCGCGCTGGCCGGCGGAACGTCCCTACTCCTGGCCTGCAGGTCGTGCCTTGCCCGCCTGCATTCTTCCTGCCTCTTCCATGCTCTCAGCTGCGGTAACAGGTAGCTCGCCAAGCTTGGGAATACCCTTGAGATTGAGCTCCTCCGCAAAGTGACAGGCCGCCCAGTGGTCAGGACCCACCAGTCTCAGGGGTGGCCTCTCTCTCTTGCATATCTCCTGAGCATACGGACACCTCGGATGGAAATAACATCCAGAAGGCGGATTGGCCGGGCTGGGAACATCTCCTGGCAGCCTTATCGGACGTGTACGATTCCTGGGATCTGGCTTAGGTATAGCTGCCAGCAATGCTTCGGTATAAGGCATCTTCGGGTTCGTGTATAGCTCCTCGGTGGGAGCCATCTCCACCACATAACCCACGTACATCACGGCCACCCGATCTGAGATGTGTTCCACGACACTCAGATCGTGGGCCACGAAGATATAAGTAAGGTTATACCTCTCCTGCAGCTCCTCAAGAAGGTTGAGCACCTGAGCCTGTACAGACACGTCGAGAGCAGACACAGGCTCGTCGCAGATAATCAGCTTTGGGTTCAGGGCCAGTGCCCGCGCGATACCTATACGCTGCCTCTGACCACCGCTGAAGGCATGGGGATAACGGCTTGCGTACTCCGGCCTGAGCCCCACCTCGGTCAGCAGCTCGGCAACTCGATCCTTCAGAGCCCTCCCCTTGGCCACCTTGTTGATGACCAGAGGCTCCGCTATGATCCTTCCTACAGTCATCCTTGGGTCGAGCGAGGAGAACGGATCCTGGAAGATCATCTGCATGTTGCGGCGAAGGCGTCGGAGCTGCTCACCTTGCAGCTGCTCAACATGCACGGGCCCCATATCCGGATCGTTGAATATAATCTCCCCGTCCGTGGGGTCAAGCAGCCTGATTATAGTCCTGCCCGTAGTGCTCTTACCGCAGCCAGACTCACCTACCAGGCCAAGCGTCTCTCCCTCTCGCACGTAGAGGTCTATACCATCCACGGCTTTGACGTAACCTACCACCCGGCGCAGCAACCCACCATGGATGGGGAAATGCTTCTTCAGTCCTCTTACTTCCAACAGTATATTGTTTTCCTGCTTGCCATTGTTGCTCATATATCTCCCCCGCACAGTAAAATTACGTGAACTTCAATGGGGTTAGCTGGCCACCGCAGCGCCTCCATGTGTAGAAGCCTGAGATGGCACTTCCACGCTTCCCGGGTACAGGTGACATCTCACGGTATGCTTCGTGTCCCCGTTCACAGTGGTCTCCGCAGGAAGCACCTTATCGCAAAGCCCCGGCATGAAGTTTGGACACCTGGGATGGAACGGGCATCCAGTCACGGTCGAGTAGGGATCCGGAACGCTGCCCTTGATCACCTCAAGCCTCTTCCTCTTCTTTTGCCCGATCCTGGGAATAGACCTCAGTAGAGCTATCGTATACGGGTGCTTGGGGTTGTAGAATATGTCATCTACTGGAGCTCTCTCCACTACACGCCCCAGGTACATCACTGCAACCTCGTCACACATCTGAGCCACGACGCCCATATTGTGCGTCACGAACATGATCGAAGTGCCTATCTCTGCCTGTAGCTCCCTCATCAGGTCAAGAATCACCGCCTCCGTCGTCACATCGAGTGCCGTAGTAGGCTCATCTGCTATAAGCAGCACAGGCGTACAGGATAGAGCCAGCGCTATCATTGCGCGCTGGCGCATGCCACCGCTCAGCTCATGAGGATAACTATCTGCTATCCTCTCAGGGTTAGGCATGCCCACCCTTCGAAGTATATCTACGGCTCGTCTGCGAGCCTCTTTTTTATCGGGTGTCTGGTGGAGTAATATAGCCTCCATTATCTGATTGCCGATTGTGTACACGGGGTTAAGGGATGTCATCGGCTCCTGGAAGATCATGGAGATATCGTCACCCCGTATGTTGCGCATCTCATCACTGTTGCGCCCCAACTTAAGGATGTCTATAGGCTCATCATCAGGATTTCGCTTAAATAGAATCTGCCCCTTTTCTATCTTTCCAGGAGGCGGCACAAGCTGCAGGATGGAGAGCCCGGTCTGGCTCTTGCCGCAACCACTCTCACCTACTATACCCAGCACCTTTCCCCTGGGTATGCTGAAGCTCACCCCGTTCAGGGCTCGAACGACTCCTACCTGAGTGTAGAAATTAAGGTAGAGATCCTTGACTTCCACCACATAGTCGGCTTCTTGTGGGGTACTTTCTGTGGTCTTCACTTGATTTTTTGTTACAGGTTCAGTCATGTTCTTACCCCCAACCTACAAATCTAGCTGTACGGGTCAACGGCATCTCGCAGACCATCGGCCAGGAACTGGTAGCAAAGGACCGCGAAGATAACCGTCGCTGCAGGAATCAGCATCCATGGATGCTGAATTATGTTCTGTATGTTCTGTGCATCTCTCAGCAATACTCCCCAGCTGACTGCCGGCGGCAGCATGCCAAGACCGAGGAAGCTCAGCGTCGTCTCACCAATTATGGATGCTGGCACCGCCAACGCAGCTACAACGATTATGTGGCTTATTGAGTTGGGAAGTAGATGGGTAAGAATTATCCGCATATGGGAAGCGCCTGCTACCCTAGCTGCAGCTGTGTAATCCAGTGTCCTGTAGGCCATTACCTTGGCCCTCACCTGGCGAGCCAGACCCGTCCAGGAAACCAGCGAGAGCACTATAGTGATCAGGAAAAACCTCTGTACCACCGTCATCTCTCTGGGTAGAGCAGCCGCCATAGCCGCCCATAGAGGTAGCGTAGGCATGGAGGATATTATCTCTATCAGCCTCTGAATCAGGTTGTCTACCGCTCCTCCAAAGTAACCAGAAGCTGTACCAAGGATCGCGCCGATCACGACCGATATCAGCACCCCCACAAGGCCCACGCTTAGAGATATTCTAGAGCCATATATAGTCCTCGAGAACATATCGCGACCTTGAGAGTCTGCGCCAAACAGATAAATCTTGGCTATTGCAGTTTGCCCTGCAGCAGTACCACCTTGCTGATTTTGAGAGTCGAGTCCAAATAGATGTATATTAGTAGGAATAATTCCTAATAGCTTGTACTCAAAACCTCTTACAAAGAACTTTATTGGTTGAGCTTGGCTACAATCAGGTTTATAAACTAGCGTAAACGATTCTTGATCCAGCTCCTGTGTCATTGGACAAATAGAAGGTCTGCCATTAATGAATTTGATTGGCGTAGGGCTTGCCCACGAAAAGTTGGTATCTATCTGATCATACGGGTATGGAGCTATAAAGGGCGCGAATATGGCGATAAGATACGAGATGATCAATACTATCAGCCCTGTAAGGGATAGCTTGTTTTGTGCAAACCTCCTGGCCATCAACCGCCATTGCGGTATCTGACCTACATCCTTCTTCTTAGCTAGCTTTCTAGCTTCGGGTGTAGCTACCTTAGCTGCTGTAGCCATAACACTCCCCCTTCTTTAGTTCACACATACTACTCTAACCTCACTCTTGGGTCAACCCAAGCTAACAATAGGTCTGCTAACAAATTACCAATTACCAGAAGTACGGAAAGCATCATCAGGAAAGTAATAGCTAGGTACATATCCTTGTTGAGCAGAGCAGTAACGAATAGAGGTCCAGTAGTTGGGAGATTCAGGACTATCGAAGTAGTCACCTCAGCAGAGATAAGGGCCGGCAACACACCTCCCAGAGCCATGATCAATGGGTGTAGAGCATTTCGTACTGCATGCTTCCAAACCACAACACTTTCTTTCAGCCCTTTGGCCCTGGCAGTCTGTATGTACTGCTGATTTAGAACGTCGAGCAAGTTAGCTCGCATGACTCGAGTGTTCCATGCTGTGCTTCCAGCCGACACGACTATAATTGGTATCCAGAGGTGCTTTAGCATATCTACAAACTTATCCCAGCTCCAAGGAGCATTCTGATAGGCAGAGGAGAACAGCCCTCCAACATCAGCATTCAGATACCTAGCAGCAAACACCATCAGGAGTAGAGCGAGCAGAAACTCAGGAACAGATATTCCTATAAACTGTATGACGGTTACCAAGTAATCCGGAATGGTATATCTATGGGTTGCAGAATAAACACCAAGAGGAATAGCAACCAGCCAGGCAAATATAAGAGCAAAGCCCGATATCATGACTGAGTATCCTAGTCTACTCCATATAAGCTGTGAGACTGGTGCTCCTTGCTGGAAAGAATCTCCGAAGTCTCCACGCACTGCACCAGAGATCCATTTCCAGTATCGAACATACCATGGATCACCCAGTCCATACTGTTGCCTCAGAGCTTCTATCTGCTGAACCGACATGTCACCACCCATGTTTCGAAGCTGCTGAATACGAGCATCCAGAGCAGATCCCGGAGGTAGTTCTATCAGGAAGAAGCTTATAAGAGATATGAACCACAGGGTGACTACCATATAGATAAGACGTCTGATGATATAGTTCGTCATATTCTTACCTCCTTACTTCAGGAAGAAGCCGCGAATGCTATTAATGGGCGGTTGGTGCTACCAACCGCCCATTAGGGGAATTAGCTCTGAGTGTGCTGATCAGGGTTCTCCCAGTACCAGGTCTCAGGATCATACACAGCAGGTGTCGGGTGAATCCATGGGTTCACAAATCCACCCTGACCCCAGCTCTTCAGATCATCATGAGTCGGCCAGTTCCTAAGATCCTTGTGGAACAGTTCGATTCTAGGCGTGTTAGCAGCTACTCCACAGAAGTAAGGTCCATTATCTATGTGTACCTTGATCATGTCCCAGACAAGCTGCGTCCTCTTCATGAAGTCTGGCTCAGTCTTGGTCTGGTCGTACATCTGCCAGATCTTCTTGATGTTGGGATCAGCTTCCTTATCAAAAGGCCCTATCCTGGGTGGATTGCGCTTCCATGGATCAACGTTCTTCTGCTGGTTCTCCTTGGGGGTACCCCTCAGGTTGTACCAGTTACCATGGAGTGGAGACCAACGGGAATACTCCATCGGCACGAGCCACTGTGGATATACCAGGTGGTTCGGACCGTCACCAACCTCCCAGGCAGTCTTCATCAGGATCTTGCCCGCCTGCCACCTGTCGTCGTATCCGGTCGGTGGCTGAGGAGTCATCCTGGCGTTGATACCCACTGCCTGCCAGTTCTTGGCCAAGAGCTCGTTCTTGCGAACATGCTCACCGTTCTGGGGCTGGTCGGCCGGATAATCGATGGTGATCAACAGCTTGGAGCCATCGGGGAACTCTCTGAACCCATCACCATTTGTGTCCTTTAGACCTATCTCGTCCAACAGCTGCTTGGCCTTGTCTGGGTTGTACTCCACAGCGCTGTCGCGCCAGGACCTGTACACCTGCTTGCCCTGATCGTTGATCACGTACTCGATAGCCTTCGGGCTAAGAGTACCTGTGGTCAGCTCACCTGTCTTGTAGTAGATCAGAGTCTGAGCAGTTTGCCTATCGAAGGCATGAGATAGAGCCTTCAGGAACTTAGGATTCCGTACCAGTTCCCTCATCTTAGCATCAGCAAAGTCATGGTTGAAGAAGTACATAGAGGAAGTACCGGAACCAGAATCCCAGAATTCAAGATGAAGGTTGCTTCTGTTCTCAGTTTGTCTAAACGTAGAGACATCGGCGAGCGTGAAGGGCAAGAAACCGCCGTGAGCAAAGTCAGCATCCCCTTGTGTAGTCTTGAGCTTAAGCACCTCGGGGTCCTGGATATTGGTCATGATCACTGTATCAATGTAGGGTAGCTGGTTGCCCCATTTGTCCACACACCAGTAGTATGGGTTGCGCTCCCAAACCGAATTGCGGTTCTTGGTATAGGACTTGAGCTTCCATCCCGTGAGGGTGGGACACTCCGGATTGGTCGCAAAGTCCACCGCCTTGCCACCTGGATATCCGAAGTCGTTAACCCAATCCTTCTTGACGTTGGGGTTGTACTTCTTGTGGAATTTCTGTGCATAGTGCTTGGGTGCAGACCAACCAGGTCCTATACCCCTGTTGACCCACATCGCCATTCTGTCTGCAGTCAGGGGCGATGGAGCATCAAAGATCATCTGGAAGGTGTAGTCGTCCACCTTCTTGAACTTGGCCAAAGTCCCCTTGCCAGACCTGGCCTCATCAGGTGGCCCCTCAGCAACTTCTTCGTTGAGCACCATATCCTCCCACCAGAAGAGGACGTCATCCGCTGTGAATGGCTCTCCATCGGACCACTTGATGCCCTCTCTGATGTGGAAGGTCCAGGTGGAAAGATCCTCATTGGCTTCCCAGGACTCCACCCAGCCTCCACTGATCGCCAACCCATCCTTATGCCACCTCAATGGTGAGTTGCCGTACATCTCTTCTTGAATTAGGTGAGTAGTCCCCCAATCATCAGCACTAGAACACATTTGCCTTAGTGTTCCGCCGTACTTGCCCTCTTTGAGCCAGGGGTGAGGGACCACATAGGGGTTCTTGGGCAGCCTCTCCTGCACAGGTGGCAGCTTACCTGCCTTGACCATCTCAGCCAGCATCGGCGCCTCCTTCAAGGTGGATGGCGCAGCAGGCGGCTTGAGGATCTGTACACCCGTGGTACCCTCTGGTTGACCAGTGGTGGTTGTGACCGTAGCACCAGCAGCTGGTGGGGTCATGCCAGGAGATGGACTGGCAGCCGATGGCGATGGGCTAGCTGCTGAGGGTGAAGGACTGGCAGCCGATGGGGATGGACTGGCGGCTGATGGCGATGGTGAGGCTCCCGTGGGAGCTGTGGGGGTGGTACCGGTAGTGCCTCCTCCACAGGCCACTAGAATCGCGCTCCCAGCCGCTACCGCCGAGAACCTTAGAAATTTCCTCCTGCTTATTCTTTTGGGCATTACACACTCCTCCTGCCTTTTTTTGGGCCTCCCCGCATTTTTGAGACCTCTGCAAGATTTATAAATCGATTTCAGAAACGTGTCAATAGTCGACATGAGATAATCTCACAAATTTGATTCTGATAATGTTTACACGCTGATTGCTTCTAAGCTTGTTAGATAAATTGCCCCGCAGCTATTTGGTCTGATTGGTTTGATCCACAGTTACACATTATTCAAGGTGTGTTAAGATATGGGATCAGACGACATTTTCTAACCTCGCGTGAAGGAGACACGTTTTGTGAGCACCATGTCAATTGATATTCCTCCATCTCCTACCCGGGATCCTGACAAATTGCGTGAGATAGCCCGCAAGATAAGAGCTCTGGTACTTAAAAGCGTTTATCATGCTGGTGCTGGACATATAGGTGGGCCACTATCGGCAGCAGATATACTTGCTACTTTATATTTTGCTGTGCTTAACGTCGATCCCTCAAATCCTGAATGGGAAGATCGTGATAGGTTTATCCTTTCTAAGGGGCATTCAGCTATAGGTTACTATGCAGCTTTAGCCCTGCGTGGTTATTTCCCCGTGGAGGAACTGCAAACTTTTGATGCTATCAACTCCAGGTTACAAGGGCATCCAGATATGACTGTCACTCCGGGAGTAGACATGTCCACTGGTAGCTTGGGACAGGGACTGTCTGTAGGGTTAGGTATGGCTCTTGGTGCTAAGGTTCTTGGTAAGTCCTTTCATGTGTGGGTACTTGTTGGCGATGGGGAAATGCAAGAAGGCCAGATATGGGAAGCTATACAGACCGCACCCAGGTTCCACCTGGATAACTTGGTCGCCATTGTTGATTACAACGGTCTTTCACAGTATGGTTGGACCAGTTCACCCTCTGGGTATAGTGACACTAGGAGAGAACCTCCAATATTAAATCCTGGCGATAAGGTTCGGGCTTTTGGATGGAATGTCATCGAAATTGATGGTCATGATCCTCAGCAGATATTGCACGCTTGTGATTTGGCCAAGCTTCATAAGGATGAGCCGACATTTATCGTTGCTCATACGGTGAAAGGTAAGGGGGTATCCTTCATGGAAGGGCAATACCCTTGGCATTCTAAACCACTTACATTAGAAGACCTGAACAAAGCATTGCGAGAGCTGGGCGAAGCGGAGGTAGCTGAGTGAAGATCGAAACTTTACGCTTTGGAAAAGCCATGCGAGATGTTTGGGGTGATACCCTATGTGAGATCATGGCTAGTGACCAAAAGGTGGTGGTACTAGATGGCGATCTGGCGAATTCTACAAAGGCTGATAAGGTCGCTGAGCGATTCCCAGATAGGTTCTTTCAGATGGGCATCGCTGAACAAAATATGGCTGGTGCGGCAGCTGGCTTAGCTTCTGTTGGTCTTATCCCATGGCTCAGCTCTTTTGCTGTCTTCCTTACAAAGAGGGACTTAGATCAGGTGCGTATGACGATAGCTCAGACCAAACTGCCAGTAAAACTTGGTGCTGGTTATAGCGGTATACTTACTGGCTTTACTGGCAAAACGCACCAGTCTGTGGAGGATATAGCGATATATCGTGCCATGCCAAACATGACGGTAATAGCTCCAGCAGATGAGGTGGAGTGCAGGCAGGCTATATATGCTGCTACCTATCATCCAGGCCCGGTCTACTTTAGACTCACTAGAGATCCAGGTCCGGTAATTTTCGATGATACTTATAAATTTGAGCTTGGAAAGGGTGTAGTCCTTCGTCAAGGCAAGGACGTGGCAATTATATCCACAGGTGTTCAAACTACTCGTGCCTTAGAAGCAGCATATATCCTTGAGTCCCAAGGTATATCTGTTTACCTGCTACATCTACCGACTATCAAGCCGTTAGATACAGAGGCTATTCTTGCTGCTGCCGAAGCCACAAACCGAGTTGTTACGGCTGAAGAACACTCGATACTGGGCGGCCTGGGGGGCGCAGTTGCCGAGGTATTGGGTGAGAAGAGGCCAACCCGGATGGTTCGTGTCGGCCTAAGAGACGTGTTTGGGGAATCAGGGCCCAACGACGCACTCCTAGAAAAATATGGTCTTACGCCGCAACACATAGTTGCTGCTGCTACAGGGCTACTGGAGGGTCGAGATGCCTAAGCTAAGGGTGGCTTTACTAGGTGCTGGTAGGATAGGCAGTTTTCATGCCCGAACTATTGCCTACAGTGTGCCAAATGCACGGTTAGCTTTTATAGCCGATGTAGCTGGCTCACTAGCGGAATCTTTAGCTAAGGAACTCGAGGTTGAACGTTGGAGTGATGACCCATTAGAAGCCATCGAACGTCCTGACATTGATGCTGTAGTGATCGCTACACCCGGTAACACTCATGCAGCACTTATTCAGGCTGCGGCCTCTGCTGGAAAGCATATTTTTTGTGAGAAGCCCATAGCTCTGGAGTTACCAGAGATAGATAATGCTCTTGAAGTGGTTGAAAGGCATGGCGTCAAGCTACAGATAGGTTTCCAGAGGCGTTTCGACTCCGGGTTCCTGAAGGCTCGAGATATGATCCGGAAAGGCGATATAGGTAAGCTATACATGTTAAGATCCGTGACAAGAGATCCTCAACTACCTGATGAGAATTACATGAAGACCTGTGGTGGTTTGTTTAGGGACACTATGGTACATGACTTCGATATCATTCGATTCTTATCTGGGTTAGAAGTTGAGGATATCTACGCCTCCGGATCGGCTCTTGTGGACCCAATGGTTGAGCGTTACCAAGATGTGGATAACGCAGTTGTAATCATGAAGCTACAAGGGGGGATAATCGCTACTATAGAAAACAGCCGCCAGGCAGTATACGGATACGATGTGCGTGCTGAAGTGCTTGGTTCGGAAGGTGCTATAAGGATAGAACATTCTCATGAAACCCCTGTAACTCATTATAGCCGTACGGGGGTATGTGAAGACCACGTTTACTGGTTCATAGAGAGGTTTGCCTCTGCCTATCGAGCAGAAATACTTTCTTTCATCCGGAGCGTGATTGAAGATACCGAACCCGCTGTGACTGGAATAGACGGTAGGAAGGCTACCGTATTAGGCCTAGCTGCTGATCGATCCCTAAGAACAGGTAAACCAGTGAGAGTAGAAACTTTATGAGAGTTTGGAATTTATAGGAGGAAGACTATGAGTGTCAATG
>Ga0066870_100060_pt1 | contig 72652 bp, 68 predicted proteins | sample CeladaPassage60A_FD_62237 | JGI IMG/M metagenome (GOLD analysis project Ga0066870, IMG submission 62237) | Cellulose-adapted microbial communities from the Joint BioEnergy Institute, USA - Passage3 60A | ecosystem: Engineered > Bioreactor > Continuous culture > Unclassified | place: USA... | reverse complement strand
GCGGCCGGAGCGGGGCCGTGCGGGCCCTGCCGTGCGGTGCCGGGGTCGGTCGCCGGGCCGGGTGCGGGCGTGTTCGGCCGTGGGACGCCGGGGTCTGTGTGCCCTCTGGCTTCGGTGGTCGCCGGGCCGATGCCGCTGTGGCCGGGGGCGGCCGGAGCGGGGCCGTGCGGGCCCTGCCGTGTGACGCCGGGATCCATCGGGCCCGGCGGGGGCACGGGCATCCCCGTATCCGGGGCGCCGGCATGCGGACCGCCTCCGCCCGGGGCCGCCGCGGCCGCAGACGGGGCGGCCGGAGGCGCCGCCTGGGCGGGGACGGCGTGGCCGGTCGGGGCGGCGGGCGCGCCGGGCGCGTCCGGGCCGCCCGCGGGTACGCCGCGCTCCGCGGCGCCGGCGCCCGCGGCGGGGGCACGGCGCGGCGCACCGGGACCGGGCGCGGGCGGGCGCCCGTCCGCGATGCCCGGGCCGGCGGCCGCGGCGCGGCCCGGCATGCCGTGCTCCGCGGGTCCGGGCGCGTCCGGCCCCCGAAGGCCGGTCATCGGGGGCTCCGGCGCGGCGGAGCCGGGCGCGCCGCGTGCGGCCTGCGGGCTCGCGGGACCGCCCATCGGTGCGCCGGGCACACCCGGCGCCGGGGCGGAACGGCCGAAGGGCGCGTCGGCCTCGGCGAGGCCCGGCGCGGGCGGGCCGGGCGGCGCGGGGTGGTGGGCCGCCGGTCCCGGCGGCTCCGCCCGCGTCCCGGCCGCGGCACGCTCGGCGGCACCCGGCCCGGCGCCCGGACCGGCCGGCCCGGAGGGCTCCCGCCGCGCGGCGCGCTCGGCCGCCTCCGGGGTGCGCGGCCCGGCCGTACCCGGGGCCGCCGTACCCGCGGACGGCGCCGCCGGAGGCGGGGCGGCCGGAGGCGGTGGGGCGGACGGCGATGCCTCGGCGGGCGCGGCATGGCCGGGCCGAGCCGAGGGCGCGCCCGGCCCGCCGCCGTCGTCGTCAACGGCGGGGATCGGCTGGGTGGAGGGACCCGCATCCTCGGCCTTCGGCGGGTCCGGCGGCAGCGGCGGCCAGACCCGGACGTCGGGCGGCACCGGACGGCGACGCCTCGGCTGGGACGTGAACCAGCCCGAGTCGTGGGCGTCACCCGGACGGGCGCCCTGCCCGTCCGGGCGAGCGGACTGGTCGCGACCGGAGGACTTCTGGTTCACCGGCTCACTCCGCGGCCTTCAACGGATACACGTCTTTGGCGGCGGCCACCGCCGACCTGGCCTTGGCCTCGTCGAGGCCGAGATCGAGGGCGACCTCCGGCAGCAGCTGGTCGTACCGCTGGGGATAGATCGAGTCGTAGATGCCGTTGGTGGACGGCACGGTCAGCACCACCTTGGACCCGGGCAGCGCCTCGGGCGGAACCTCGAACACGAACTTCCCGCTCGACCAGAACCCGGGCTGGATGAAGGTCTCGCCGAGGGTGAACCGCCGCTCCACCCGGTCGGTCGCCACGAAGAACAGGTCGTCGGCGGTCTCCAGCCCCGCCTGGTCGATCTTGGTCGGGTCTTTCGGCGCCGTGGCGCTGACCGACGCGATCACGAAGATGTACGGGGTGTCGATCCGGGTGGACCGGGTCACCTCCTCCTGCCCGGTCGCCGCGTTCACCCGGGTGGTCTGCAGCTCGATCGACCGGGCGAACTCCACCCGGTCGAGGCGGGCGCTGAACCGGCCGGTCTCCGCGACCTCGCCGGGCGCCGCGCTCGAGGTGAGCCGGGCGGCGAGGTCGTCCGGGGTGAGCACCAGGGTGTGGAGGTAGACGGCGAGCGCGAGGATGACGAGCGTCGCGACCGCGTCGCGGATCCGCCGCGGCCGCCGGGAACGCGCCGGGCCGCCGCGCGCGGCCCGCCCACCGGGCGCCGTGGCGCCAGCGGGCCCGCCCGGTCCGCCGGGAGGCGCCACTCCGCTCGCCGGATCCGCGCCATGCTCGGAGTGCGGTACGGCGGGCCCCGGCGGCGCCGCCGTACGGCCCGGCCCGCCCGCCTGCCCGGGGGCCGGACGGCCGCCGGGGACGACGGGGTGCGGCCCGGACCCAGGCCCGGACCCAGACACGGCCACGGCCGGATCCGCGGGCGGCGGCGCGGACGGATGCGGGACGCCGGCGCGGGGATCCGGATGCTCCGGACGGCCCGGCGCCGCGGCAGGCCGGTACGTCATCCCTCACCCCGCTTGACCGGCAGGGTCACGCGCGCCGCCACGAGTTTCTCGTCACCCGGCCCGACGACCAGCTCCGGCCGGGTCCGCTTGGTGAACCAGTCCTCGTGCAGCTCGTACTTGCCGAGGTCGATGGTGAGCCGGTCGGGCGGGGTGAGCCCGTCCCGCACCGGGAAGCGCACCACGACCGTCGAGGTGAGCCGCGGCGGCAGCAGCCTGCTGTCCACACCCTGCTGGGGGATGAACATGTCGTGCCGCCAGGCGGGCTCGCCCGGACCGGCCGACGGCGTGGCGGACGGCTTGGCGCCCGGGCCGGGCGGCGGCTCGATCAGCGGCCGCCCCTGCGGGGGCGCGACCCGCAGCAGCGCCCGCTCCAGGTACGCGATCGGCACCGACGAGGACGCGGTGTTGTACACCCTGAGCGTCAGGTCGAGCACGGTGTGCGGGTCCCCGGAGCCGAGGCCCCCGGCGCCGCCCGCGTCCTCGGCGGGAAGCGTGCGCACCACCGCGTCCACCACCTTGGTCCGGAACAGGTCCTGGTCGACCTCCTCGCCGGGCCGTACCGCGGGCGGCGGCTTCTCCGGCGCCTCCGCGAAGCCGCCGAGCACCGCGATCGCGGCCGATCCCGCGGCGACCACCAGGGCGGACACCGAGAGCAAAATCGGGCGCCGCCGTCGGGTGCCGCGACCGGATGACGTCATGAGAAACAAGAGTAACTGCAGTGACTTGACGCATCCGCGAGATAGGTACCAAGTTGACAAGCGTCACCGAGCGGGCCCGTTCGCCGCCGGTGCCGCCGGGATGAGTCTGTTGACCGAACACCGCCCGAATGCCCGGTGGAGCTCTTACTCTGTCACGCAGGCGGACGTGACGAGGCGGAGGTTCAGTGGTCGGCGTGCCCCCCGACGCTGCGCAGCTCCAGGCGGACCGCATCTACCTGGGCTGGCAGTATGTCCTGCTGCACCCGGATCCCGGCCCGCCGCCGAAGCGTCCCTCCCGGGAGGAGACCGCGCCGCCGATCCCCGAGGAGGACCCGGAGTGGCTGCGCCGGGAACGCCTCCAGGAGGACCTGCTCAACCGCCCCCTCCGCGTGTTCAACGCGTTCATGTGGGGCGCCACCGCCCTGATCGTCGTCGCGGGGCTGGGCGGCTGGCTCGACTGGCGCTTCGCGCTGGCCGGGGCGCTCGCCACCGGCGGGATCGCGACCGTCGCCAGCGTCAACCTCCACCGGGGCGGCCGGGCCGCGCGCGCCCGCGCCGCCGCCCGCGCCGAGCGCCTCGAGCGGCTGCGCCGGGAACGTGACAAGGCGATCGTGCGGGCCCAGGAGGAGCACGCGGAACGGTACCGCGAGTGGGCCGAGCGCAAGGCGAACTACGACAACCAGATGACCTGGTACGCGGTCGCCGTGCCCGACGAGGTCGACCGCATCGACGTGGCGGGCGGCACGATGCCCGGCTGGTCGGCCCTGGTCACGCTGATCGGCGCGACCCGGCTGTACAGCGGCGGGCACCTCACCGTGCTCGACCTGTCGGAGGGGGCGATCGCCAAGGACCTGATCGAGCTCGCCCGGCGCGGCGGCGACAACCCGCTCGTCTGGGTGCTCCCGGGCGACCTGCCGCGGCTCGACCTCGGCGTCACCCTCGGCCCCGAGGCGTTCGCCGACGTGCTCGCGCACGTGGTGAGCGTGAGCGAGGACCAGCACGCCACCCGGGACCTGTCGTTCGACAACGCGATCCTCGAGCGGGTGCTCGAGGTGCTCGGCGAGAAGGCCTCGATCCGCCAGGTGACCGCGGCGCTGCGCGCGCTCGCCCAGGTCGGCGACCCGCGCGAGGACCTGCGCGAGGGCCTGCTCACCGCCCACCAGCTCGAGCGCATCGGCACCATGTTCGGCCGGGGCGTGAGCGACCGCGTGGTGATCGAGCGCGCCTGGGCGATCGAGTCCCAGCTGCGCAAGCTCGAGCCGCTCGGCACCGCCGCGGTACGGCTGCCGCCGGCCCGGCTGCGGGTGGTGTCGATGGACCGCCAGTCCGGCGTGTTCGGCAACCGGGTGCTCGGCACGTACGTCGCCGCGGCGCTCACCCACATCCTGCGCCAGTCCCCGCCGTCCGAGCGCCCCTGGTACCACACGATCATCGTGGCCGGGGCGGAGAAGCTCCGCGGCGACGTGCTCGACCGGCTCATGGACGCCTGCGAGACCGCCCGCGCCGGCCTCGTGCTCACCTACCGCTCGCTCACCCCGGCCGTGCGGGAACGGCTCGGCCGCGGCAACGCCGCGGTCGCGTTCATGCGGCTCGGCAACGCCGAGGACGCCCGGGTGGCGGCCGAGCACATCGGCACCCAGCACCGCCTCGAGATCGCCCACTTCACCGAGTCGACCGGCGCCGCCGTGGAGGGCATGGGCGCCACGTACACCTCCACCGTGTCCGGCGGGGCCACCCACGAGGCCGTCCGGACCGGCGGCGGCGACCTCGCCGAGGACATCACCCGGTCGACCGAGTGGGGCCGCCGCGCGAGCACCGCGCTCGCCGCCGGCGGTGCCGCGGGGAGCGCCGGACCGGGCGGCGGCGCGCCGGAGGGCACCGCGGCCGGGAACGGCCGCGTGGTGCTGCAGCGGTCCCGCGAGTTCCTGGTGGAGCCGCAGCAGCTGCAGCAGCTCCCCACCACCTCGGTGATCGTCACGCACACCACCGCCGAGGGGCGCAAGGTGCGCCTCGCCGACGCCAACCCGGCGATCCTCACCTTCCCCAAGACCACGCTGGGGGAGTTCGAGGAGGTGCAGAAGGCGATGGCGGCCGCCGAGCGGGAACGGAAGGCGCCCCCGGCGGACCGCCCGCCCCCGAACCTGGGCCCGCCGCCGCCCCGGCTCGACTGGCGTAAGCCCCACCGGTGAGTCGACACCGGGTAATGACATCGTCAATGTGGACGTACGGGCATGATCGGCTGTCCAGGTTAGGTGCGACAGGCGCACCAGGAGGAGAGATGCAGGCGAGCGTTTCGGCGGCACCCGTCCCGCTCAGCGGGCCCTGGTATCGCATCCAGGCGATCACCGCACCGTCGAGAAGCTCATCGGCCGAGTGGGACTTCGTCACCGTGCTGCCCGCGGTACTGTCGGCCGCGCAGCGCAACCGGCCCTTCGTGATCGGCTGGCTGTCCCGCGGCTCCGGCGCCCCGCTCGAACTGATCACCAACGCGGGGCCGCTCACCCCGCCCCGGCCGCCCCGCCGCGCGGCGGTCGCCCCCGAGCCGCAGCCGCAGGGCCCGCAGCCGCTGCTGTTCCCGGGCGGCGCCCGCGGCATCCCGGTGAGCGACGACTGGCTCGCCGACCTCGCCGACCTGGTCTGGACGCCGTGCCCGGGCCGCCAGGCCCCGCCGCTCGGCGGCCGCCGCGAGCCCGACCCGGACGAGATCCGCCGCCCCACGCTGTTCGAGTCGACGCTCGTCACGCTCATGTCCCGGCCGTTCGCCTGGCTGGTGATCGCGGAGCCCACCGACCTGCTCGACGCCGAGGTGGCGCACCTGCGCACCCAGCTCAACGTGCTGCGCCAGTACGGCGACGCCTCCGAGCGCAGCCGGTTCGACGCGGAGCGGGCCGAGCGGCGCATGCAGGAGCTCGACGCGTTCCGCGAGGCGGGCCTGTGGAACGTGCGGGTGCTCGCCGGCGCGGCCGGGTACGACGAGCTGCGGCAGATCGCCCCGGTGCTGGTGGGCTCGGTGGAGATGTCGCACCACCCGTACCGGCTGCGCAGCGCGATCTCCTCCGGCGCCGGCCAGTCGTCCTCGTCGTCCTCGTCCTCCTCCGGCCAGGGCCAAGGCCGCGGGATCGAGCACGCCTACAGCTTCCACGAGGCGCTCTCGGTCACCCTGCAGGACCCCACCGACGGCGCGGCCTCGCCGTTCGCCGCCACCGCCGGGGCGCTCGTCGCCCTCGCCGGCCTGCCGCGCCGCGAGGTGCCCGGCGTGCGGGTGCTGGAGACCGGGTTCTTCGACGTCACCTCGGAGACCGACGAGCGCGGCTCCGACCTCATCGAGCTTGGCGCGATCATCGACGGCCAGGACCGGGAGGTCGGCACCTTCCGGGTGCCGCTGTCCACGATCAACCGGCACGTGTTCATCACCGGCGCGACCGGGTCCGGAAAGTCGCAGACCGTGCGGCACCTGCTCGAGCAGCTCACCCAGGCGGGCATCCCGTGGCTCGCGATCGAGCCGGCCAAGTCGGAGTACGCGGCGATGGCGGGCCGCACCGAGCACCTCGCCCCGCTCACCGTGATCAACCCGTCCGCGCCGGACAACGTGCCGATCAGCATCAACCCGCTCGCCCCCGAGCCGGGCTACCCGGTGCAGGCGCACATCGACATGGTGCGCGCGCTGTTCATGGCCGCGTTCGACGCCGAGGAGCCGTTCCCGCAGATCATGTCGCTCGCGCTGCAGCGGGTGTACGAGGCGAACGGCTGGGACGTGGTCACCGGGCAGGGCATCCCCGGGGCGGCGGTGGCGCCCGCCGTACCCACGCTCGAGCAGCTCCAGCAGCACGCGCTCGAGGTGATCGAGGAGATCGGGTACGGCAAGGAGGTCCAGGCCGACGTCGAGGGCTTCATCTCGCTGCGGCTGCGCTCGCTGCGGGTCGGCTCGGCCGGGCGGTTCTTCGAGGGCGGCCACCCCGCCGACATCGGCGGGCTGCTGCAGCGCAACGTGGTGCTCGCGATCGAGGACGTCGCCAACGACGAGGACAAGGCGTTCCTCATGGGCACGCTGATCATCCGGATCGTCGAGCACCTGCGCATGCGCGCCCGGGCCGAGCAGCACCTGGAGCGCCCGCCCACCGGGCTGCAGCACGTGATCATCATCGAGGAGGCGCACCGGCTGCTGCGCGACCGCGGCGCGGGCCGGGCCTCCACGCACGCGGTCGAGCTGCTCGCCGGCATGCTCGCCGAGATCCGCGCGTACGGCGAGGGCATCATCGTCGCCGAGCAGATCCCCACCAAGCTCGTCTCCGACGTGGTGAAGAACACCGCCCTGAAGATCGTCCACCGGCTGCCCGCGGAGGACGACCGCAAGCTCGTCGGCGCGGCGATGAACCTCAGCGAGGACCAGTCCCGCCAGGTGGTCTCCCTCGAGCCCGGCCAGGCCGCGGTGTTCGCCGACGGCATGGACCGGCCGCTGCGCATCCGGGTGCCGCTCGGCGAGCACCGGGAGCGGGTGATGCTCAGCCCGATCCCGCCGATCGCCGGGCGGCGGTCCGCGGCGTGCGGCCACGAGTGCCGCACCGGCAAGGCGTGCACGCTGTTCGAGCTGCGCGAGGCCGACCTGCTCGCCGCGGCGCCCGAGTGGGCGTGGCTGCGCATCTGGGTGGACACGCTGGTGCTCGCGTTCTGCGTCAACCGCACCCTGCCGGGCGTGCCCCGGGTGCTCGCCGAGGGCTGGAACGAGCTGCCGGTACGGCGCCGCGAGTGCATGCTCGCCACCGTGATCGACAAGGCGGTGTCCCGCCGCGCCTGGTCGCTGCGCACCTGCTACGACCCCTCGCTGCTCACCCGGAAGGCGGTGGAGGCGGCCACGGCGCTGCTGTCCCCGGACGGGGAGCGCCCGCCGGTGGGCGAGCGGCCCGGCCCGGCCTGGGTGATTCCGCAGGTGCGCTGGCTGCACGAGGTGGACCGGCTGTTCCCGTACGGGCACCCGGCGCCGAACCTGCGCAGCCCGGCGCCGCCGATGGAGTACCCGCTGTTCGGCACCGACCCGACCGGCCGGCCGTACCCGCACCCCGGGGTGAACGGCTCCGGCGGCGACGGCTCGGGCGGGGTGGAGCTGCTCGGCCACCGGGCCAAGGCGCTGCGGCGGCACCCGCTGTCGATGGAGGTGGACCGCAACCGGGCGCTCGCCTGGCGGGTGATCCTCGGCGACGACGAGCACCAGAGCGTGCAGCAGGACATCGCGACCGTGGCGATCGGCGTCGACCCGCGGGACCGGGTGCGGCACGTGGCGCAGATGATGGGCGCGGGCTGGCTCGAGGCGGTGCTGTCCTGGCCGCAGCGGTTCGTGCTGCCGTTCGAGAGTGGCATGGATCACGACGCCGAGCTCACCTTCGCCGATCAGCTCGGTTAGGTAGGTGATCGCCGCGGAGCGGGCCGCTCCGTGACCGCCGCCCCATTAGGATCGCTCCATGACACAGCTTCCGTTGCGGGCGCAGCTCGCCGCCGCCCTCGGCCGTACGGCGGCCCTGTTGTCGCGGATGACCGGCCGCGGCGACGGCTCGGTGATCGGCGGGCGGGTCGGTCTGCTGCTCGAACCGGACCTGCTGCGACAGCTCGCGGCGAACCGGCGGCTGGCGCTGGTCAGCGCCACCAACGGCAAGACGACCACGACGCGGCTGATCACCTCGGCGCTGCAGGAGCTGGGCGAGGTGGCGACGAACGCGTTCGGGGCGAACATGCCGGCCGGGCACGTCACCGCGCTCTCCCAGGCGAAGGACGCGCCGTACGGCGTGCTCGAGGTGGACGAGAAGTACCTGCCGGAGGTCCTCGACACCACCGGGGCGGCGGTCGTCTGCCTGATGAACCTCAGCCGGGACCAGATGGACCGGGCCGCCGAGATCTGGCTGCTCGCCAAAAAGTGGCGGCAGGCGCTGCACGGGCGCGACACCCAAGTGATCGCCAACGCCGACGACCCGCTCGTCGCCTGGGCCGCGATGGGCGCGTCCCAGGTGACCTGGGTGTCGGCGAAGCAGCGCTGGCGCGAGGACTCCTGGTGCTGCCCCGAGTGCGGGGGCCCGCTCGACCGCAAGGACGACGACTGGGCCTGCCGGGAGTGCGCGCTGCGCCGCCCCGAGCCGAGCTGGTTCCTCCTCGAGAACGCGGTGATCGACCCGCAGGGCCGTACCTGGCCGCTCGACCTGCAGCTGCCGGGGCGGGCGAACGAGTCGAACGCCGCGATCGCGCTCGCCACCGCCTACGCGTTCGGGGTGCCGGTGGAGCGGGCGCTGCCTCGGCTCCGCGAGGTGCGCTCCGTCGCCGGGCGGTACACCACGGTGGAGCGCGACGGCCGGGTGCTGCGGCTGCTGCTCGCGAAGAACCCGGCGGGCTGGCTGGAGGCGTTCGACGTCACCGACCCGGCGCTGCCGATCATCCTGTCGGTGAACGCGCAGGTGCCGGACGGGCGGGACACCTCCTGGCTGTACGACGTCGACTACCGCGTGCTGCGCGGCCGTCCGGTGTACGTGACCGGGGAGCGGCGCTACGACCTGGCGCTGCGCCTGCACGTGGCGGACGTGGCGTTCCAGCTCTGCCCGACGTTCGGCGACGCGGTGGACGCGCTGCCGCCCGGCAGGATCGATGTGATCGCCAACTACACCGCCTTCCAGCAGATTCGAGCGGAGTTCGGCCGTGCAGTCTGAGAGCGCATTGCGGCTGGTCTGGATCTATCCGGACCTGTTGAGCACCTACGGGGACCAGGGCAACGTCCTCGTGCTGGAGCATCGGGCGCGGGCCCGGGGCATCCCGGTGGAGACCCTGCACGTCCGTTCCGCCGACCCGGTGCCGGAGAGCGGGGACATCTACCTTCTCGGCGGCGGCGAGGACCGGCCGCAGATGCTCGGCGCCGAGCGGCTGCGCCGGGACGGCGGGCTGCTGCGGGCCGCGGAGCGGGGGGCCGTGGTGTTCGCGGTCTGCGCCGGCTACCAGCTCATCGGCCGGGAGTTCTGCGGCGACGAGGGCCAGCCGGTGCCGGGCGTCGGCCTGCTCGACGTGGTGAGCGTCCGCGGCCAGAAGCGCGCGGTGGGCGAGCTCGCCGCCGAGGTGGATCCGGCGTTCGGCCTGCCCACCCTCACCGGGTTCGAGAACCACATGGGCGTCACCCGGCTCGGGCCGGGGGTCAGGCCGCTGTCCCGCACCCTCGTCGGGGTGGGCAACGGCGACGGCACCGAGGGCGCCTACGCCGGCCGTGTCGTCGGCACCTACCTGCACGGCCCGGCGCTGGCGCGCAACCCGGCGCTCGCCGACCTGCTGCTGCGCTGGGTGGTGGGCGACGTCCCGCCGATCGACGACACCTGGTACGAGCACCTGCGCAAGGAGCGCCTCGACACGGTGCTGTCCCGCTAGCCCCGGCGTCCCCTGCCGCCGGGCCGTACAGAACGGCCGCCCCGCGGGGTGGCCGGGCAGTCGCGGCCGGTACGGCCGGGACGCCTGCGGGACGAGGAACGCGTAACGCCTCACAGGCCGAGGGGGCCGGTGTGCCGTCGGGTGGGCGGACCAGAGAGTCGGTTCACGAGGCCGCCGGGCCCGGAGACGTTGCCGCCCGGCATGTCCCCGGGCCCAAAGGCCACATGCGGGTCACGGCACCACGGGGATGCCGTGTGCGGTGCGACCGTGAGAGTCGGCGAAGACGCCTACCGCGTGGCGGCGCCTTCGGTACGGATCCGAGCGAGGAACGCCTTCCAGTCACCAGGGCTGAACACCAGCGCGGGACCGGAGGGGTCCTTTGAATCACGCACGGCGACGACGCCCGGGAGGTTGCGGGCCACCTCGACGCACGCGCCGCCGTTGCCGTTGCTGTAGGTGCTCTTCCGCCAGTCCGCTCGGGACAGGTCGATTCGATGGTCAACTGCGCGCATCTCCACCACCATTCCTCGCTCTCGCCGGGATCACTGAAATTCGTCGGCCACCTGAGAGATCAGGGCCGTGGACGCCTCCGTTGGCAGCGCGGCGGCGCGTAGGTGGTCGAATACGAGGGTGTATTGTTCGATTTCCCACTTTTTCTCCAAATAGAAACTGCCTGTCCGGTATTCGATGTAGACGACGTCATCCGCATACGGCTCAAAGGTGAGGATGTGGAATCCGCCGTCCATACCGGCGTGCGCTCCCACCGAGAACGGGAGCACCTGCAGGGTGATGTTCGGCATCCGGGACGCCTCGACCAGGCGCTTCAGCTGGGCCCGCATCACGTCGGGCCCGCCCACCCTGCGTCGGATGACGGCCTCGTCAAGGACCATCCAGACCTGTGGTGCCTTGTCGCTGTGCAGCAGCTCCTGGCGGGCCATGCGGACCGCCACCAGCCGATCGATCTCCTCCTCTCTCGCGCCCACCCGCGTGGCCCGGTGCACCGCCCGGGCGTAGTCCTCGGTCTGCAGCAGGCCGGGGATGAAGACCGACTCGTACAGCCGCAGCGACGTCGCCTCGGACTCCAGGCCCACGTAGACCGCGAACCAGTCGGGAACGGCCTCGCCGAACGCACGCCACCACCCCCGCAGCCGGGCCTCCCGGGCGAGCGCGATGAGCGCGTCGCGCTGCTCGGGTGGCGCGTCGAGCACCTCGAGCAGGCCCCGGACCTCGCTCGGCTGCACCGCCTGCTTTCCGGTCTCCACCCGGCTGAGCTTGGTCGGATGCCAGTCGATCTGCGCGGCCACCTGCTCGATCGTCAGCCCGCGCTCCTCGCGTAGCCGGCGCAGTTCCGCGGCGAGACGGCGGCGCCGGATCGTCGGGCTGTACCGGTTGGTCGTCATGCTCCCTCTTTCAGCGGTATTGGCCGAAGATGGTGCGCATTTTTCTCATGCAATTGCGGGATAGCGGTTGCGGACGTTCCGTCATCGAGCTCAAACTGAAGGTAATCATCGCACGCGAGAGGTGAGCCTGTACGGGGAATGGCTTACTTTCCGTAACTGTTCGACTGCGTTACGGGTACGGAGGCGGGGGAGTGCGCCGTACCGTCAGGCCCTGGACGCGACGATCACCAGGAGTGGGGAAACCGATGGCCGACTTCGTGGCAGGTACGGCAGGGCGACGCTATCTGGTGCTTCCGGCGGAGCCGACCAGCGTCTCGTACGCGCGGGAGCACGTCGCCGCCGTGCTCGCGTCCCTCGGCCTGACCAGCCGGGAGCTCCTCGACGACGTGCAGCTCATCACCAGCGAGCTCGTCACCAACGCGATCACCGCGACCGCAGCCTCCGGCGCGCGCCCGGCGGCGGGCCGCGGAGGCGATGGGGGGAACGGGGGAGATGCCGGCGCCTGGCCCGGCCGCTGGGGGAGCGGCCCGGCGGACGGCGCCGTCACCGGCACGGTGAACGGGCACCGTGCCGACCCGGGCGCCGGCCCGGGCGCCGGCCCGGGCGCATATTTCGATGACGATGCGGATGGCGGCCGCGACGCCGGCCTCGGCGCCGGCGAGAGGTCCGGCCGCAGGGCCGCCGGCGGCCAGGTGCGCGTGGGGGCGTACCTGACCGGGACCTGCCTGACGCTGGAGTTCTGGGACGACGCCGCGGGCGTGCCGCGGCCGGGGAACCCGGGGGAGTTCGACGTCAGCGGCCGGGGCCTGCTCCTCGTCGAGGCGTTATGCAGCCGGTGGGGCTATCGGCCGGCCGCGCCGGGCGGCAAGACCGTGTGGGTCGAGCTCGACGTCTCGTCCTACCTGTGCGGGAGCGCGGCCCCCGCCGACGCGCACGCGGGCGTGGGGCCGGTCCGGTAGGCGCGGGCTAGTAGACCAGGGCCTGCACGCCGTCCTGGAGGATCTCCTCCACGAACGTGGGCGCGCCCGCGATCCGGATGCCCTCGATGACGTCGTCGGCGGTGATGTTGCGCCGGGCGGCGCACTGCGTGCACAGCGTCACCCGCCCACCGGCGAGCACCGCGTCGAGCAGCTCGGAGAGCGGGGCGGCGTGCGGGAGCTGGAACTCCTTCGCCCGTCCCGGCAGGGCGAACCACGACGACTCCCCGGTCAGCCACAGGGAGACGGGCACGCCGCTCGCCAGCGCGGCGGCGGCCACCGTGAAGGCCTGATTGCAGCGCTCCGGCGCGTCCGCGCCCGCCGTCACCTTGATCACCAGTGATCGTGCCATACCGGCAGCCTATGCCGTGGGCACCGCGATCCACCACGCGACCGTGCCGATCAGGGTGAGCGCGCCCAGCACGTACCCGGCGATCGACTGCAGCCGCGCCGACCGGCTCAGCTGCTCCTCGTCGCGGGTGGAGATGATGAACGGCGCGCCGTGCGGCTCCCGGATGGCGATCCCCTCGGCGGCGCGCACCGCGCCGAGCACGTACAGCCGCGTCCCCGGACGGATCACCCACTCGCGGTAGCGGTGCCCCCGGGTGATGCCGGGCCCGGACTCCAGCGCGCGCACCCCGATCGCCATCGCCCGCTCGGCGAGCTTGCCGGTGGCGTACTCGCGCTGGTCGATCACCCGCTCGACCCCGTCCGGCTGCGCCCGCCCCGGGTACACCGGCACCTGGCCGCTCACGTCCTTGATCAGGAAGGGCTCGATCGACCGCTGGTCGCAGAGCACGTTCGTGCCGGTGACCTGGCGCCGGTTGCCGTTGCGGTCGGTCTCCATCTTCTCGTACATGCGGTCCACCGAGGTGCGGTACCACACGCACGGCGTGCCGGAGAGCGGCGCGGTGAGCAGGCCGTCCGGCCCGGGGGCGGCCTCGCCCGTCACCTCGACCCGCACCTCGCGCTCCCCGTCGGCGACGAGCGCCACGTCGCCCGCGCCGATCGTGGGCGTGGCGGCCATCACCCGCCTGCGGTAGCTCATGTACACGCCCCACAGGATCAGGCCGATGCCGATGACGATCAGAACAATCCGCGTTTCCGTCACACTGGCCTCCTTGCCACCACCCATCTTGGCGCTCCGGCGCGCACCGAGGCGTCTCGGTCCGGCGACGGATGCGGCACGGGTACGGCACGCGCAGGGCACGGCGCGCACCGCACGCGCGGGGGCGGCCGGCGGAGCCGGAGCCGGGCGGGGCCCGTCCCCGGCCGCGGAGCCGGGGCGGTCCGGGAGGCCGTAGGCTGGGGCACCATGGATGCACCTGAGCTGCACCCGGATCTGGAGCCGATCTCCTTCCTGCTCGGCCGCTGGGAGGGCGCGGGGGTGGTCGGTTATCCGACGATGGAGAGCGCCAACTTCGGCCAGGAGATCGTCTTCGGCCACACCGGGAAGCCGTTCCTGACCTACCGCAGCCGCACCTGGCTGCTCGACGAGAAGGGCGAGAAGGTCCGCCCGCTCGCCACCGAGACCGGCTACTGGCGGGCCCAGCCCAACCGCCGGGTGGAGGTGCTGCTCGCGCACCCCACGGGCATCGTCGAGATCTACCTCGGCGAGGTGGTCTTCCACAAGATCGAGCTGCGCACCGACATGGTCGCCCGCACCGCGTCGGCGAAGGAGTACACCGCGGGCCACCGCCTCTACGGCCTGGTGAACGGCAATCTCATGTACGCCTTCGACATGGCGGCCGTCGGGCAGCCGCTGCGGTCGCACGCCTCGGCCGAGCTGAAGAAGGTCGCCGACTTCGTCCCCGAGGACTGAGCCGCGGGCGCAGGCGCGCCGCGCCGTACCGGTGCCCGGGAGGGGCGGGCCGCCGACGGCACGGGAATGGCAAGAACCCCGGGCGTGCTCCGCCGTCACGGAGGGCCCCGCGTACGGGACCGCGTGCGACGGGCCGGCTGGACCATGGACGGGGCCGGAGACCCGCCCGCCGGCCGCCCGGGGTTCCGGTGTCTGCCTTGGATTACGCCGGACGTCGCGCGGACATCCGGACGGTGGTCCGGATCGGCGCCGTCCTAGCGGACAGCCACCTCGCTGGCCCAATCAAGATCAACCATTGTTCGGACCACCTCCTTTCTGCGTGCCCCCGACCGTATGTGACCCGCCGGGCACGGGCAACCGAATATTCGGGCGCGCCGCCGCCCGGAGGGCGGAAGACGGTGAGCGGACCACCGGAGAGAGCTTCTAGACTCGGGGCATGGCCGAGCCGGGCAAGGGAGCAGCCGCCAGCACGAAGACCGCCCCCAAGGTGGGCAACTGGCACGAGGAGCTGCGGGCGCGGGGCTACCGCGTCACCCCGCAGCGCCAGCTGGTCCTGGAGGCGGTCTCCGAACTCGGGCACGCGACACCGGAGGAGATCTGCGCCCGGGTGCAGCAGACCGCGCGCGGGGTGAACATCTCCACCGTCTACCGCACGCTCGAGCTGCTCGAGGAGCTCGGGCTGGTCACCCACACCCACCTGAGCCACGGCGCGCCCACCTACCACCTCGCCGCCGAGGCCGACCACGTGCACCTGGTGTGCCGCGGCTGCGGCGAGGTGACCGAGGTCGCGCCCCGGCTCGTCGACGGCCTCGTCACCGCGCTCGACCAGGAGCTCGGGTTCGCCACCGACGTCCACCACCTCACCGTCTTCGGCACCTGCCGCAACTGCCGCTGACGCGGCGCCCCCGCGCGGTACGGCCGGCCGTACCGCGGGAACCGGCGAGGCCGCGGGGATCGGCGGCGGCGCCGGGCGTACGCTGAGGGCATGCGGAGCCCATTGCTGGACACTCCCGGAGCGGTAGCGGCGGACGCCCCGGACGCGGACGTCGCCGCGCACTACGGTGATCTCTACGGCGAGCAGCGCGCCCTCGCCGCGGGCGAGGCCGTGGTGGACCGGAGCAACCGCGAGGTCATCCGGATCGCCGGCGCCGACCGGCTGAAATGGCTTAACGACCTGTCCTCGCAGAAGCTCGACACGCTGCAGCCGGGCGAGCCCACCCAGACGCTCTTCCTCGACCCGCAGGGCCGCGTGGAGCACCACCTCACCCTCGTCGACGACGGCGAGGCGGTGTGGGGCCACGTCGAGCCCGGTACGGCGGGCCCGCTCGTCGCCTTCCTGGAGAAGATGCGGTTCATGCTCCGGGTCGAGGTCGCCGACGTGACCGCGGACTACGCCGTGGTGTCCGGCCTGCGCGGCGGCCCGGCGGGCACGGCCGAACCCCCGGCCGACCTGCCGGAGGGGGCGATCGCGCTCGGCGACGACGTGCTGCTGCCGCGGCGGCTGCTCCCCGAGCACCTGGGGCGGCGGCCGGTGGGGCTGTGGGCGTACGAGGCGCTGCGGATCGAGGCGCACGTGCCGCGGCTGGGCTTCGAGACCGACCACAAGACCATCCCGCACGAGGTGGGCTGGATCGGCGCCGCGGTGCACCTGAACAAGGGCTGCTATCGGGGCCAGGAGACGGTCGCCCGGGTGCACAACCTCGGCCACCCGCCCCGCCGCCTCGTCTTCCTCCACCTCGACGGCAGCGTGGACATCCTGCCCCGGCACGGGGACCCGGTCACGCTCGACGGCGAGCAGGTCGGCTTCGTCGGCTCCGCCGCCCGGCACCACGAGCTCGGCCCGATCGCGCTCGCCCTGGTGAAGCGGACCGTGCCGGTCGACGCCACGCTGCTCGCGGCGGGCGTGGCGGCCGCCCAGACGGTGATCGTGCCGCCGGACGCGGGCCGCAACGTCAAGATCGACCCGGCGCTGCGCCGCCGCCTGCGCTGACCCGGGCGGGGCGCCGTCCGTCCCGGCCGCGCCGGCCGGGACGGACGGAAGGTCAGATGTCGAGGATGAGGGTGATCGGGCCGTCGTTGACGAGGTGCACCTTCATGTCCGCGCCGAACACCCCGGTGCCGACCTGGGCACCGAGCGCGCGCAGCTCCTCGACGACCGCGTCCACCAGCGGCTCGGCGACCGGGCCGGGCGCCGCGGCGTGCCAGGTGGGGCGGCGGCCCTTGCGCGCGTCGCCGTACAGGGTGAACTGGCTCACCACGATGATCGGCGCGCCAACGTCCGAGCAGGACTTCTCGCCGGGCAGAATGCGCAGGTTCCACAGCTTGGCGGCGAGCTTGGCGGCCTGCTCGCGGGTGTCGGTGTGGGTGACGCCGACGAGGGCGAGCAGGCCCATCTCGTTGATCTCCGCCACCGTGGCGCCGTCCACGACCACCGACGCCGAGCTCACACGTTGCACCACCGCTCGCATGGTCGGCATTCTCCCAGACCCGGCCGGGCGGCAGGACCGCGCGCCGGCGAGGGCACCGGCTGCCCGAAAGCGGCGGTCGCAGCCAGGTGCCGGTACGTAGACTTGCCGGGAAAACGGGCATACGGGATGCCCGGGAAGGCTGCGGCGAACAGAGGAGTGACCGGTGCCGGACGAGCCGCTGATCGTGGAGGTCGTGCGTTCGGGCTTCGCGGAGGCCGTGCATCGGGCGCGGCTGCTCGCGGTGGGGGCGGCCGGTGAGCCGGTCCGCGTGCACGGGGACGTGACGGGCCCGGCCTCGCCGCGCTCGGCGATGAAGCCGCTGCAGGCCCTGGCGATGCTGCGGGCGGGCCTCGACCTCGACGACGAGCTGCTCGCCCTCGCCTGCGCGAGCCACTCGGGCGAGCCGTTCCACGTGTCCGGCGTGCGCAAGATCCTCGCCGGGGCCGGGCTCGACGACGACGTGCTGCGCTGCCCGCCGGCGCTGCCGGAGCACGAGGACTCCGCCCGTGAGATCATCCGCGCCGGGGGCGAGCCGCACCGGGTGTTCGGCGAGTGCTCCGGCAAGCACGCCGCGATGCTCGCCACCTGCGTGGCCAACGGCTGGCCGACCGCGAACTACCTGCATCCCACCCACCCGCTGCAGCGGGCGATCCGCCGGACCACCGAGGAGCTCACCGGGGAGCGGGTGATCGCGACCGGCATCGACGGCTGCGGCGCGCCGCTGCTGTTCGTGTCGATGGCGGGCGTGGTGCGGGCCTACCGCGCGCTCGTGCTCGCCCCGCCCGGCACGCCGGAGCGCCGCATCGCGGACGCGATGCGCGCCCACCCGGAGTGGACCTCGGGCACGTTCCGCCCGGAGAACGTGCTCATGCGCGCGATCCCGGGACTGCTCGCCAAGTCGGGCGCGGAGGGGTTCTTCGCCCTCGCGCACGAGGACGGCCGGGCCGCCGCCATCAAGATCGAGGACGGCGCCCGGCGCGCCCGGCTGCCGGTGATCGTGACCGCGCTGCGGTCGCTCGGCCTCGACGCCCCCGAGCTCATCGGCTACACCACGACGCCGGTGCTCGGCGGGGGCGAGCCGGTCGGGGAGATCCGGGTCCGCGAGCCCTGACCCGCGGGCCGCCGGCACGGGCGGGCCCGCGGGCGGCGGGCCTCACGGGAAGAGCTTCACCGGGGGAGCCTCACAGGGAGCGGAGCCTGCGGGCGGCCGAGATGGCGCCGGAGGTCGTGGTGGTGAACACCCGCATCGAGTCGGCGAACCGGGACAGGTCCCACTCGGCCGGGCCGTGGTACCAGTACAGGTTGTCCGCCTGCCGCCCGTTGCCGCTGACGTCGGCGACGAGCCGGGCCCACGGCTCCACGCTGTCGAAGATGATCGCGTACGGCAGGTAGCGGGAGAACAGCTCCACCCGCTGCGCCGCGGGCACGTTCGTGTCGACCTTGCCGGAGAGCAGGTAGCGGCGGAACCCGAGGGTGTGGGCGAGCGCCGCCGAGCCCTTCGCGGTCTTCGCCGGCATGTACTGGCCGCCCCAGGCGAGCGCCGCGCCGCCGATGATCACCGCGAGCCCGAGCAGGCCGTACGTGGTGAACCAGGCGAGCAGCACGGTGGCGATCACGCCGAGCACGGCGAGGATCAGGCCGACGACCGCCCACCGGCTGCGCACCGTGTCCGGGCGGTGGGAGAACCAGCCCTGGCGCACCACGTCCTTGTAGAGCTCGTCGCGGACGGTGTCGAGCTTCTCGGCGAAGGTGCCGCGCAGCTGCGACAGCGGCACCGAGTCGCGGCCGTCGAAGATCGCGTCGTACAGCGCCCGCTCGTACGGCAACAGCGCGGACAGCGGGGCGTTCGGGCGCTTGACCAGCACCCAGTCGGGGGCGTCGTAGGCCTGCCGGGGCTGCTCCTCGATGAGCAGGTAGCCGCGGACCGCGAGGTCGACGATGGTGGCGGTGACGTCGACCACGTCGGCCTGCTCGTCGATGAGGGTGCCGATCTGGCCGGGCCGCACCCCGTCGGGCGGGGAGAAGGTGCCGTTCTGCAGGCCGCTGATCTCCTTGGCCTCGTGGCCGATCACCCGTGCGTCGCGGCCGCGGGTCCAGTACAGCAGGCCGACGCCGCCGAGCAGCAGCACGAGGAGGCCGGCGAGGGCGCTGCCGGTGACCACGTTGAGGGTGAACGCGGTGGCGAGGTCGAACCGGCGCTCGAGGATCGGCTTGCCGCCGCCGGACGCGCCCGCCGGGTAGCCGAGCACGACGGTGAGCGCCTGGCCGGGGCGCAGGTTCTGCTGCTCGAAGGTGGCGGTGGTGCCGGTGTGGTCCATCTCGGCGACCGTGCAGCCGACCGCGGAGGTGAGGTCGCCGGCGAAGCAGGAGAGGTTCTGGATCTGGGCGTCCCCGGATACGGTCACGACCGCCTGCCGGACCGGAACGGACCAGCCGCTCACCGCGTACCAGCGCAGCTCCTCGACGCCGGACATCGGGGTGAACGCGCCGGTCACGTCGTACTCGACGGTGGCCTTGCCCGAGCCGGTGAGGGTGATGGTGTCACCGGTGAGCCTGCCGTCGCCCTTCAGGCCGGTGATGCGGTAGAGCCGGTCGTGGGTGTCGTCGTGGCGGACCCGGGTGAGCAGGGTGCGGACGGGGGGCTTGCCGGAGAACTCGATCTCCTCCTTGACGTGCAGCACCCCGCGGCCGCGCAGCTCCAGCGCCACCCGGACCGAGGTGATGTCCTCGGCCGAGGCCGTGCCGGCCGTACCCGTCGCGGCGGCCGCGGAGACGGCGCGGGAGTCGGATCCGGCGTCGGTTTCGGCCGCCGCCGTGGCCGCGCCGGCCGCGGTGGCCGGGGCGATCGACAGGCAGGCGAGCGCCAGCGTCAGGGCGAGCCGTCGAGCAAGGTCCATCATGGGCCGTCAGCCTAATGGGACGAACCAATACGTGTGTGACTCAGGAGTCGTTTCAGGCATCGCCTGACAAAATTTCGTCGCCGGATTTGGCAGTCCTCGTCGGGCCGGTCGCTGAAAACGAGCGCACCGCCGTTTCGGCGCGATATGGCGGGCCGGAACGGCGGTGCTCAGGTGACGTCCGGGCGGGATTTCAGTCCGTCACCTCGAGGCGTACCCGGCGGAAGCCCTTCCCCTTGTTCTCGATCTTCGCGACGCGGACGCGGCCGATCTGCCTGGTGGAGGCGACGTGGGTGCCGGCGTCGGCCTGGCAGTCGAGGCCGACGATGTCGACGATGCGCACGACCTCGACGGTCTCCGGGATGAGGTTCTTCGCGGTGCGGATGATGTCCGGGATCTTGAAGGCCTCCTCGCGCGGCAGCATGCGGACCTCGATGCGCCGGTCGGCGGCGATCTCGGCGTTGCACGCCTCCTCCACCGCCTGCTTGAAGCCCGGCGGCACCTCGGTGAGGTTGAAGTCCATCCGGGCCTGGTACGGCTCCATGTTGCCGCCGGTGACGAGGGCGCCGTAGTCGCGGAACACCACGCCGCACAGCACGTGGAGCGCGGAGTGCGTGCGCATCAGCGCGGTGCGCCGCTCGTCGGCGATCGCGCACCGCACGGTCGTGCCGGGCACCGGGATCGGGTCGCCCTCGGCGGGGATCAGCTCCAGCTCGTCGCCCTTGCGGGCCCCGACGATGCGGGTCTCCACGCCCTGCCAGATGAGCACGCCGTGGTCCGGCGGCTGCCCGCCGCCCCCGGGGTAGAACGCCGACCGGTCGAGCACGATGCCCTCGGGGCTCGCGGCGAGGACGGTCGCGTCCCACTCGCGCAGGTTCTGGTCCTCAAGCTCCAGCCGGTGTGTACGCATGGCGGAAGGCTAGTCCCCGCCGGATAAAGACGGACGGATAACGACGGAGTCGAAAGCATGACGCCGCCCGGCGGCGGCGCGGGCGGCCGGTCGGCCGGCGGTTCACCAGGGGCCGTACGGGCCCTCGTTGCGGCCCTGCTCGCTCACCGCGGGCTTCACGTCGGCGAGGTAGACGCCGGCCGCGATCACGGCCGCCACGTTGAGGATGCTGATCGCCCTGAGGTACATGGCCGCCGCGGCGAAGCTGAACAGGGTGGCGAAGCCGAGGATGGCGAGCCAGACGTTTTTGGTCAGTTTCCCGGCGATCACGAAGTTGCGCGCCGGGGTGCGGATCGCGTGCACCAGGGCCCAGACGCACAGCACGAACGCCCCGATGCTGAGGAGCCAGAAGATGATGTCCAGAACGCTGTGGATTCCGCCCAGCATGCCCACTCCCACCTCATGTCGATCGGCATCCCCAGCCTAGTGCGCGGCACTCCGCGGCGGACCAGGGTGCCGCCGCCCGATGCCGGCCCGCGGGCCGTGTCCGGCGGGTCACGCCGCGGCGGCGCGAGGCGCGCCGCCGCCGTACCGCCCTCTCCCCGGCGGGCGCGGGCCGCGCCGGGGCGGCGGTCCGGGCCTCAGGACTTGGCCGTGCCCGACCGGCGGGTGGACTTCTTCGCCGGCTGGGCGGGCTTCGCCGGGGCGGTGATCGCGGCCGCGGCGGCCGGCTCGGCGGCCTCGGAGACCTCCTCGAGCTCGAGCGCGGCCTCGCCGCTCACCCGGCTCACCACCTTGCGGCCGCGGTCGGCGAACTCGTCGTAGAGCTTGACGGCCTTCTGCGCGACGGCGTCGGCGTACTCGCGCGCCCGCTCCGGCAGGTCCTTGGCGTACGCCTCGGCCTTGCTCTGCCACTCGAGCGCGTAGCTGCGCGCCTTGCGCGGCAGCTCCTGGGCGGTCTGCCGGAACTCGTCGCGGCGCGCCTGCAGCCGGGTGAGCCGCTCGGGCAGCTCGCGCAGCTTCTCGACGGCGTAGTCGCCGGCGCCGGCGACCGCGTAGAACGGCTTGGACTCGGTCAGCTTCCTGACTTCGTCGGTGATGGGCATGGGTTAACCTTCCTTCGGTTCGGGTGGCTTTTGTCCGTTCCCCGAGGTCTGCGGCGACGAGGACGACGTTGGCGCGGCATTCTCGTCCGCCGCACGGTCCGGGGAACCCGTCCGCCGGGGAGCCTCTCCCTCGGCGGGAACCGCCTGATCGCCGGGCTCGGGCTCGGTCCGCGCCTCCTGGGCTCTCTGCGCGGCCCGGGCCCGGGCCTCCTCGCGGTTCTCCTTGCGGAACGTCTCGTAGATGTCGATGAGCACCTGACGCTGGCGCTCGGTGAGCGTGGTGTCGGCCCGAAGGGCGGCGAGCACGCCGGTGTCCGGCTCACGCCTCTCGATCAGACCGGCCTGGACGTACAGCGCCTCGGCGGAGATGCGCAGACCCTTGGCGATCTGATTGAGGATCTCGGCGCTCGGCTTGCGGAGGCCCCGTTCGATCTGGCTGAGATACGGCTTGGAGACCCCGGCCTGCGCTGCGAGCTGCTGCAGCGAGATCTTCGCCTGCTGCCGCTGCTGGCGGATGTATTCGCCGATCGAGCCGACCTTCGGGAGTACCATACCTCGAGTATGCCTCCCGGAGTTTGCAATAGCAAACGAATCGGCTAACAGTAGCTACCTTTCAGTGTGGCATCGCCCACAGCAGCGGGGCCGACGCGGTGAGCAGCGCCGACAGCGCGACCACGCCGTACCGGAACGGGCGGGGCAGCTCGGCGGCCGGGGCGATGAGCCGGTTCACCCGCGCCATCACGTGGCCCACCGCGCCCAGCGCGCCCTGCGGGGCGGGCATCGACCCGGCGGCGCCGAACCGCAGCAGCGCGGTGGCGAGCCGGCGGGGCGAGCAGTGCCGCCGCGCCCGGTCGTCGGCGGCCATCTCGACGAGCAGCGCCACCGAGGACTGCGCGTCGCGCACGATCCGGGACCACGGGATCGCCCGGCGCAGCGCGGCGAATGGCAGCAGCACGAGGTCGTGCCGCTCACGCACGTGCGCGTCCTCGTGCGCGAGCACCGCGGCGAGCTCGTCGCGGGACAGCAGCCGCAGCGCGCCCGCGCTCACCACCACCTCCGACCGCAGCCCGGGCACGCAGTACGCCGTGGCCCCGGGGTGGTCGAGGATGCGGACGCCCGGCACGTGCGGGTCCTCGCGGGCGACGAGCGCGAGCAGCCTGCGGTGCCGGTGGCGGGCCCGGAGCGTCTGCCAGAGCGCGGCGAGCAGGACCCCGATGAGCACGGCGAGCAGCGCGAGGCCCGCCACGAGCGCGATCGTGCGCGACAGGTCGTAGGTGAAGGTCGACTCCGGATCCAGGCCCAGCGTGAGCACCGAGCTCAGGTGGCTGTGCAGGCCGTAGATGACGCCCTGGCCGTACGGCTGGAGCGCGTAGGCGAGCAGCGCGCCCGTGGTGGCCAGGCCCCAGGTGAGGCCGATCGACTGCCACAGCAGGATCGCGGTCCGGGGCGCCCGCGAGGTCCACCGGGCGGAGGGGAGTCGCCAGGCCGCCACGACGCACCCGATCGAGAGCAACGTCAGGGCGACCGCCGCGATCACTCTTCCTCCAGCTCCATGAGGGCTCTGCGCAGGACCGCGGCCTCGTCGTCGGAGACGGCCTGCGCGAATCTCGTCAGGGCGGCCGTCCGGTCGCCCGTCAGATCCAGCGCCTCAAGCATAAGCTCGGCGACGTACGCGTCGCGGCTCCTGACGGGCTGGTACCGCCAGGCCCGGCCGTCGCGCGTGCGGGTGAGGAAGCCCTTCCTGGTGAGGCGGTCGAGAACGGTCATCACCGTGGTGGGGGCGAGGTCGCGATCGGCGATCAGCTTGCCGACCTCGCGGGCGGTCAGGGGCCTGCCCTGCCCCCACAGGATGTCCATGATACTGCGTTCGAGCTCACCGAGGCCTTTCACGAAACCAAGCCTAACCGGGCGTCACCTCGGTTCCCACTACGGGTGGTCGAGCGCGGTGGTGCCCTTCGCGTGCGGTCGTGAGCCGCGGCGGCCGGATGCGGCCCCCGGTCGCGGACCGTCCGTCCACGACCGGGCCCCTCGTCCGTCGCCCGGCGTCCGCCCCGGGTCCCGCCCGGCCCGGTAGGCGTGCCGCGCGCGGCTCAGACCGACGGCACCGGGCCGAAGGTCGGCCGCTCGAAGCCGAGCGGGCCGAGGTCCATCGCGTGCAGCGCGCCCGGGCACGCGGCGAGCTCGTCCTGCTCGGCGGCCCACGCCGCCCGGTTCAGCCGCTCGACGGTGAGGTGGCCGCCGTGCTCGTCGTACCAGTCGGCCTCGGCGTCGTCGAACCAGACGCCGCCGTCGGCGAGGTAGCGGAAGGTCACCTCACGGTCGGCGGGCACGGTGGCGGTGACGCGCCAGGTGCCGTCCTCGGCCGGGCGGAGCGGGTGCGCGAAGGGGTCCCACCCGTTGAAGTCGCCCACCACCGAGGTGGGCCCGGGCACCTGCTCGGCGCGCAGCGCGAAGGTGAGCTCGACCTGCCCGTTCTCGTCGGGCTTGCCGGTGATGATCACAGATCCTCCGTAGACATACGACGATCTCGAACGCTGGATGAACCGGAGGGGTTGCCGGCCTGGACCCTGCTGAGGCCACAACCTCGAACGATGCTGCGATCACACGTGCGGCCCACGCGATCTCATTTCCGTCCCCGCCTGCGTGGATACCTCCCTCTCTACGGTTTGAGGAACCTTTCGCCGGATCTTTGCGCCTCGTCCGGTCCGCCCTGATCACCGCCCGGCACGTGGTCGCGGGCGGCGCGGCCGTACCGCCCGCTGCGCGGGCCCGGCGGCTGGTCTAGAGTGCGAACCCCGCCCGGTACGGCGGGGCACGACGGCGGACGGCACCGTGAAGAGAGCGCTGCCAAGAGCGCACTGCAAAGAGCACTGCAAAGAGCGCACTGCAAAGAGCACTGCAAGGGTCGAGGGGTGAGGCTCACGTGGGCGTGCGCATCACGCTGGTCCGGGGGGACATCACCGAGCAGCGGGTGGACGCGATCGTCAACGCGGCGAACTCCAGCCTGCTCGGCGGCGGTGGCGTGGACGGCGCGATCCACCGGCGGGGCGGGCCGGAGATCCTCGCCGAGTGCCGGAGGCTGCGCGAAACCCGGTACCCGGAGGGCCTGCCGACCGGGCAGGCGGTCGCGACCACGGCCGGGCGGCTGCCCGCCCGCTGGGTGATCCACACGGTGGGCCCCGTCTACTCCACCCGGGAGGACCGCTCCCACCTGCTCGCCTCCTGCTACACCACCTCGCTCGCGGTCGCCGACGAGCTCGGCGCGGCCACGGTGGCGTTCCCCGCGATCTCCACCGGCGCGTTCGGCTGGCCGATGGAGAGCGCGGCCGAGATCGCGCTGGACGCGGTACGGCGGGCCGAGACCGCGGTCGCGGAGGTGCGGTTCGTGCTGTTCGACGCCCGGGCGCACGGCGCCTTCGCCGCCGCGCTCGGCGAGAGCTGACCGGGCGCGGCGCTCAGGGGGCGACCGCCTCCCAGGCGACGGTGAGCTCGCCGAGCCGCCAGCGGGCCCGCCCGCCGAGCGGCGGGGTGGTCGGGATCGGCCAGTCCCGGGCGAGCAGGGCCGCGGTCTCGATCCACCGCTGCCGCGTGCCGAACGCCCGGTAGGGGGCGCAGGCCGCCCAGGCGCGGTCGAAGTCGCGCAGGAACGCGTGCACGCGTTCGCCCGGCACGTTGCGGTGGATCAGCGTCTTGGGCAGCCGCTCGGCGAGGTCCGAGGGCCGGTCGAAGCCGGTGAACCGGGCGGCGAAGGTGACCGTGCGCGGCCCCTCCGGGCCGATCGCCACCCACACCGCCCGGTGGCCGATCTCCGAGCAGGTGCCCTCGACGAGCACCCCGTCCGGGGCGAGCCGGGCGCGCAGCGTGTCCCAGGCGGCCCACGCCTCGGCCTCGCCGTACTGGCGCAGCACGTTGAACGCGCGCACGAGCACGGGCGGGCGGCCCACCGGCAGCTCGAAGCCGCCGCGCACGAACGACAGCCCCTCCCGCCGGTACGGCAGGGCTGCCGCGACCCGCTCCGGGTCGATCTCCACGCCGACCACCTCGACCGCGGGGCACACCGCGCGCAGCCGGGCGAACAGCTCCAGCGTGGTGACCGGCGAGGCGCCGTAGCCGAGGTCGACCACGAGCGGGGCGTCGTGGGCGCGCAGCAGCCGGCCGTACACGGCGGCGACCCACCGGTCGGAGCGCCGCAACCGGTTGTGCCCGGTGGTGCCGCGGGTGATCGTGCCGATCGGCTTCACCGCGGCCCGGCCTCACGCGCGGTACGGCCCGGCCCGTCCTCGCGAGCGGTACGGCCCGGGGCGGGCGGGACGGCGGCGGGGATGCCGTGCCCGCAGCGGCGGCGGGACACGGCGCGGGGGAGCCTCATCGCGGGCGGTCGGGGGATCGGGGGAACGGGGACGTGGGGGCGGCGCTCAGCCGGTGGTCACGCGGTGCACCTTGTGCTGCGCGGCCTGGGCGCGGGGCCGGATCACCAGCCGGTCGATGTTGACGTGCGCGGGCCGGGTGACGCACCAGGCGATCGCGTCCGCCACGTCGTCGGCGGTGAGCGGGTCGGGCACGCCCGCGTACACGGCCGCGGCGCGCTCGGCGTCGCCGCGGAACCGGACGAGCGAGAACTCCTCGGTCTTCACCATGCCGGGCGCGACCTCCACCACGCGGACCGGCTCGCCGCACAGCTCAAGCCGCAGCGTCTCGGCGAGCGCGGACTGGCCGTGCTTGGCCGCGGTGTACCCGCCGCCGCCCTCGTACACGACGAAGCCCGCGGTCGAGGTGAGCATGACGATCACGCCGTCGCCGGAGGCGATGAGCTTGGGCAGCAGCGCCTTGGTGACGCGCATCGAGCCGAGCACGTTCACCTCGTACATGCGCTGCCAGTCGGCGGGGTCGGCCTCGGCGACCGGCTCCAGGCCGATCGCGCCGCCGGCGTTGTTCACCAGCACATCGCAGCGGCCGAGCGAGGCGGCGAGGGCGTCCACCGACTCCTGCGAGGTGACGTCGAGCGTCACGGGGGTGATGCCGGGCCCGCCGCCCTCGGCGACGCCGACCTCGGCGGCGAGCCTGTCGAGCCGGTCGCGCCGCCGGGCGGCGGCGACCACGTGGTAGCCCTCGGCGGCGAGCCGCCGCGCGGTGGCGGCGCCGATGCCGCTGCTTGCACCCGTCACCACTGCCGTCTTCGTCATGGGTCCCTTCCTACCAGCCGGGCGGGGCGGACGTGCCCCCGCCCCGTCGGCCCGCGAACCTTTCACCGCGCCGCGAACGCCGCGGTGCGGGTGCCGGCCGGGGCGCCCCTCGTCGTCCCGGACCGGCGGCGCGGCCGCGCGGGGCGCAGGACGCCGATCACCGTTCGCGGCGGAGGCCGAGGGAATGCCGGGTGATATACCCGAGGTTGTATTGCTTTCGGGGATTGTGCCCGCTTGCATCGGAGGTGGTGTTCATGCCGCGCCCCGCGGTCGGCAGGCGCCGGGTCAACCGGGTCGCGACGATCAGCGTGCACACGTCCCCGCTCGACCAGCCGGGGACCGGGGATGCAGGCGGGATGAACGTCTACATCGTCGAGGTCGCCAAGCGCCTCGCCGAGATGGGCGTCGAGACCGAGATCTTCACCCGCCGCACCGCGCGCGACCTGCCGCCCGTCGTCGAGCTCGCACCCGGGGTGCTGGTGCGGCACGTCACGGCCGGGCCGTACGAGGAGCTGGACAAGGAGGACCTGTCCGGCCAGCTGTGCGCGTTCGCCGGGGGCGTGCTGCGCACCGAGGCGGCGTTCGAGCCGGGGCGCTACGACGTGATCCACTCCCACTACTGGCTCTCCGGCCAGGTCGGCTGGCTCGCCAAGGAGCGCTGGGGCGTGCCGCTGGTGCACACCATGCACACGATGGCGAAGGTGAAGAACCTGCTGCTCGCCGAGGGCGACCGCCCCGAGCCCGCGATGCGCGTGCTCGGCGAGGAGCAGGTGGTCCAGGTCGCCGACCGGCTGGTGGCGAACACCGCCGCCGAGGCGGGCGAGCTCATCGAGCTGTACGGCGCGCCGGAGGAGCGGGTGACCGTGGTCAGCCCCGGGGTGAACCTGTCGGTGTTCCGCCCGGGCCCGAAGGACGCGGCCCGCGCCCGGCTCGGCCTGCCCGCCGGGGCGCACGTGCTGCTGTTCGTCGGCCGCATCCAGCCGCTCAAGGGCCCGGACACGCTGCTCCGCGCCGCCGCGTGCCTGCTCGAGGAGGACCCCGCGCTGCGCGGGCGGCTCGTGGTGGCCTGCGTCGGGGGGCCGAGCGGCAACGGCCGCGCCCGCCCCTCGCACCTGGTCGACCTCGCCGCCGAGCTCGGCATCTCGGACGTGGTACGGCTCGAGCCCCCGGTGCCGCACGCCGAGCTCGCCGACTGGTACCGCGCGGCCGACCTCACCGTGGTGCCGTCGCACAACGAGTCGTTCGGCCTGGTGGCGCTGGAGTCCCAGGCGTGCGGCACGCCGGTGTGCGCCGCGGCCGTGGGCGGGCTGCGCACCGCCGTACGGGACGGGGTGTCCGGGGTGCTCGTCGAGGGCCACGACCCGCGGGACTGGGCGCGGGCGCTGCGCCGCCTGCTCGACGAGCCCGGGCGGCGCGCAACGATGTCCCGCGCCGCGCAGGACCACGCGGCCGCGTTCGGCTGGTCGGCGACGGCGGCCCGGCTCGCCGAGGTGTATACCGATGCCATGGCCGAACTGCATCGCACCCCGGTGGTGGTGAACCTGTGAGCGATCCGGCGACGCTGCCGGCCGGCGGCACCGACGGCCCGGTGATGGGCGGGCTGTCCACGTCCGGCACGGTCACGCCCGCGGCCGCCCGGGCGATCGAGGTGATCGAGCGGACGCTCGCCGAGACCGGCGTGAGCTTCGAGCGCCCGCGGCACGAGGCGTTCCTCGTCCGGCTGGAGGGGCGGCACAAGCTCGTCACGATGTGCTGGCTCATCGTCGAGGACCACGCGCTGCACGTCGAGGCGTTCTTCTGCCGGCAGCCGGACGAGAACCACGCGGAGTTCTACCGGTTCCTGCTCACCCGGAACGGCGGCACCTACGGCGTGCACTTCGCCCTCGACCCGGTCGGCGACGTCTACCTGGTGGGCCGGGTGGCGCTGGAGTCGGTGTCGGCCGAGGAGATCGACCGGCTGCTCGGCTGCGTGCTCACCTACGCGGACGAGAACTTCGACCGGGCGCTCGAGCTCGGCTTCGCGTCCGCGATCCGCCGCGAGTGGGACTGGCGGGTGAAGCGCGGCGAGTCGCTGGCGAACCTGCAGGCCTTCGCCCGGTTCGCCGACCCCGCCCGCCGTACCGACGGGGCGGGCCGGCCGGGGAACGGCTCCTCCGGGAACGGCGCCTCGGAAAACGGCGCCGCCGGGGACGGCGCGACCGGCGGCTGAGGGGTTTTCCACAGTTCGCTCGCCACCGCGGACCGCGGCCAGGGCACCGGATAAGCTCCGTTCCATGGCGACTTTGGTGCTGCTGCGGCATGGCGAAAGCGAGTGGAACGCGAAGGGGCTGTTCACCGGCTGGGTGGACGTACGGCTGTCGCCCACCGGCGAGCAGGAGGCGGCCCGGGGCGGGCGGCTGCTCGTCGAGGCCGGGCTGCGGCCCGACGTGGTCCACACCTCGGTACTGACCCGGGCGATCCAGACGGCCTACTTCGCGCTCGACGCCGCCGACCTGCACTGGCTGCCGGTGCGCCGGAGCTGGCGGCTGAACGAGCGGCACTACGGCGCGCTCCAGGGCAAGAACAAGGCGCAGACCCGTGAGCAGTTCGGCGACGAGCAGTTCATGCTGTGGCGCCGTTCCTACGACGTGCCGCCGCCGCCGATCGCGGACGACGACGAGTACTCGCAGGTGAACGACCCGCGGTACGCGACGCTGCCGCCCGAGCTGCTGCCGCGGACCGAGTGCCTCAAGGACGTGGTGGCGCGGCTGCTGCCGTACTGGTACGACGCGATCGTGCCGGACCTCGCCGCGGGCCGCACGGTGCTCGTCGTGGCGCACGGCAACTCGCTGCGCGCCCTCGTCAAGCACCTGGACGGCATCGGCGACCAGGAGATCGCCCAGCTCAACATCCCCACCGGCATCCCGCTGCGCTACGAGCTCGACGAGAACTTCCGCCCGGTCAAGCCCGGCGGCGAGTACCTCGACCCGGAGGCGGCCGAGGCCGCCATCCAGGCCGTGGCCAACCAGGGCCGGTGACCTCCCGCGGAGGCCGGGCCCGCGCGGGCGGCGCGTGGGCGTGAGCCGGCGGTGACGTGCGGGTGCGGGCCCGCTCGGGCGACCGGGCCGGAGCCCGCGCCGGCGGCACGCGGGCGCGTGCCCGCGCGGCACCGGACGCCCGCGCGTCCCGCGGGCGGGTGGCGTCCGCTCAGGCCGGCGTGCCGGCCGGGGTGCGGGAGCCCGTGACGAGGTAGACGACCTCGCGGGCGACCCGCACCGCGTGGTCGGCGTACCGCTCGTAGTAGCGGCCGATCAGGGTGAGGTCGATCGCCGCCTCCATGCCGTGCGACCAGTCCTTCGACAGCAGCACCCGGAACAGGCGGCGGTGCAGCCGGTCCATCGCGTCGTCGTCGCTCTCCAGCTCCTTGGCGAGGCCGATGTCCCGGGTGGCGATGCAGGTGCCGGCCTTGCTGACGATCCGCTCGGCGACCTGGTCCATCTCCACGACGGTGTCCCGCAGCTCCACCGGCACCGCGGTCTCCGGGTGCCGCATGCGGGCCACCTTCGCGATGTGCTCGGCGAGGTCGCCCATGCGCTCCAGGTCGGTTACCATGCGCAGCGCCGAGATCACCGTGCGCAGGTCCACGGCGACCGGCTGCTGGGTGGCCATGAGCTCGTAGATCCGGGTCTCCACCTCGGCGTGGATCTCGTCGATCTCCCGGTCGTGGGAGATCACGCTCTCCGCGAGGTGCAGGTCGGCGTCGAGCAACGCGGTCGTGGCCCGGGAGAGCGCGGACCGCACCAGGCGCGTCATCTCCACCAGGCGGGCGGTGAGTGAGTCGAGTTCCTCGTGGTAAGCGTCGCGCATGCCGCAACGGTACGCGCCGGTCCGTGAACGAACTCCGACCAGAAGGTGAACATTCCGGTAAGAGGGCCGGTGGGGAGGGCGACAACTCCGCCCGCCCGCCTACCATCGAGGCGAGAACGGGCGAACGGGTGCACGGCACGCTTTCCGGCCCGGAGCGAGCCGGCCGGACTCCGGCCACGGCGGCGGCGAGGGGCCCGGACGCCGCGGCACCCGCGCGCCGCACGACCCGGTACGGCGAGGCGGGGTGAGGACGAGCGGTGCGAGTGACCGTGGCGAGAGGGCGGCCGCATGAGCAGTGAACTGCTGGCCTGTCTGGCCGCGCTCGCGGGCTTCCTGGTGGGCGCGCTGGCGATGGCCGCGATGCGCGGCGGCCTCGAGCGGCGGGAGAAGCCGGCCGAGCAGGATCCGGAGCGCACCCTGCCCGCGGGGGTCGCCTCGGTGCTCGCCGTACTGCCGTCCTCGGCCGTGGTGCTCGACCGCGACGACCGGGTGCTGCGCGCCAGCTCGGCCGCCCGCGCCTTCGGCCTGGTGCGCGGCGAGGAGCTGGTGCCCGCGGAGCTGCGCGCGATGGCCCGCCGGGTGCGCATGGACGGGGAGATCCGGGAGAGCGAGATCGAGGTCCCCGGCCAGAAGTTCGGCCAGGAGAGCACGAGCTTCGCGGTGCGGGTCGCCCCGCTCGGCCCGCACGGCCAGGTGCTCGTGCTCGCCGAGGACCAGACCGAGCGCCGCCGCGTCGAGGCGGTGCGGCGCGACTTCGTCGCCAACGTCAGCCATGAGCTCAAGACCCCGGTCGGCGCGCTCCACCTGCTCGCCGAGACCGTGCAGGACGCCGCCGACGACCCCGAGGCGGTGAAGCGCTTCGCCGGCCGCATGCAGCACGAGGCGGCCCGGCTCACCCACCTCGTCCAGGACCTGATCACGCTGTCCCGCATCCAGGGCGGGGAGCCGATCCCCAACCCCGGCCCGGTCTCCGTGCAGGAGGCCGTGACCGAGGCGATCGACCGCTGCAACACCCGCGCCGCGGCGAAGGACATCTCCCTCGTCGCCGCCGGCGTCGAGGGCCTGCGCATCTACGGCGACGAGGACCTGCTCGTCACCGCGCTGCGCAACCTCATCGACAACGCGATCAACTACAGCCCGGAGCACACCCGCGTGGTCATCAGCGCCCGCTCGGTCGGCGACGTGGTCGAGATCAGCGTGAGCGACCAGGGCATCGGCATCCCGGAGAGCGCCCAGCAGCGCATCTTCGAACGCTTCTTCCGGGTGGACGCGGCCCGCTCCCGCGCCACCGGCGGCACCGGCCTCGGCCTCGCCATCGTCAAGCACGTCGCCGTCGCGCACGGCGGGGAGGTCACGGTGTGGAGCAAGGAGGGCTCCGGTTCCACCTTCACGCTGCGCCTGCCCGCCTACGGCGGCGTCCCGGAACCCCGCACCGGTACCCCCATGGAGGCCGCGACGTGACCACCCCGGCCCGATCGACGCCCCACGCGCATCGGATCGGCCGTCGCAGGCCGTACCCCAGGAGCGGAACCCTTGGCAGGACGCACGCCGACCGCGCCTGGCCGCGCCGGCGCGACACCCCCGGTCCAACCCACAACGGAGGAAGGCTGATGACCCGGGTACTCGTGGTCGAGGACGAGGAGTCGTTCTCCGACGCGCTTTCGTACATGCTCCGCAAGGAGGGCTTCGAGGTCGCGGTCGCCACGACCGGGCCCGAGGCGCTCGAGGTCTTCGACCGCAACGGGGCCGACCTCGTACTGCTCGACCTCATGCTGCCCGGCCTGCCCGGGACCGAGGTGTGCCGCTCGCTGCGGCAGCGGTCCAAGGTGCCGGTGATCATGCTGACCGCGAAGGACAGCGAGATCGACAAGGTGGTCGGGCTGGAGCTCGGCGCCGACGACTACGTCACCAAGCCGTTCTCCTCCCGGGAGCTCGTGGCCCGCATGCGGGCCGTGCTGCGCCGCCACCGCGACTCCGACGAGCCGGAGCCGTCCGTGCTCAGCGTGGGGCCGGTACGCATGGACGTGGACCGGCACGTGGTGACCGTGCGCGGCCAGACCGTGCAGCTGCCGCTCAAGGAGTTCGAGCTGCTCGAGGTGCTGCTGCGCAACGCCGGTCGGGTGCTCACCCGCGGCCAGCTCATCGACCGCGTCTGGGGGGCCGACTACGTCGGCGACACCAAGACCCTCGACGTCCACATCAAGCGGCTGCGCGCCAAGATCGAGCTGGATCCGGCGCGTCCGCGCTGCATCCTCACCGTGCGCGGGCTCGGCTACAAGTTCGACCCCGCCGACGAGGAGTGACGGCCGCTCCGGCCCGAGTCCGGAGCGCGCGCCACGTGCCGCGCAGGTGACCCGGCCTGCGCGGCGTCCCGTCGCCGGGCGGCGGGCCGCGCCTGTCCCACCCTGGCGTATGGCGGCCGCAGCGCCCCCTGACCGCGGTGTCGTTGTGGGGCGTTCGCACGCTCCGATCGGGTCGTGGCCGAACCGGCGGGCGTCGCGTCCGTACTCCGGTGGCGGTCTCGACCCCGTGGCTCGGTCCGTCGTATGCAGCCTGCGCTCCGTACGGCGGCCGGCGGGCGTCGGCGCAGGTCGCCACGGCCGGCGGGCGGCGCGAAGTGACGAGGCCGATGCGCTGCACCCGCCTCCGCCCGTCGGCGCGCTTCCCGGCCACGATCGGCCGCGCGCGGTGACGTGTGGCGTGGTGCGGCGACGGCCGGAGGTCCGATGTGCCGCTGCGTCCCTGGGGATGTCGCGTGCGTTGCGGCCCGGCGGGTCGCAGGCACGGTTGCGCAGGGGCCGAGCGGTGGGCTCTCCTATTTACTTCGTGTCCCGGTAGCGGTGGCGGGCCGGTCTGGCGTGCCGGGGACCCGAAGCGACGTCGCCGACGGCGCGATGCGCCCGCCTCCGCCTGCCGATGCCCTGCTCGGCCGCGAGCGGCGGCGTGCCCGGCACGGCGTGCATCGACCGGGGTAGCGGCCGGCGGACGCCGGGGCGGCCGCCGCTGCGTCCGCGTTTCGGTGGCGATGCGGCACGCGCGGCGGCCCGCAGCGGGCCGAGCGCCGCCGAACCGTGACGCTCCCCGTTCCCCTCCTCCTAGGTATGGGTGCAATCCGCTGCGCGGACAGGTACGCGTGTCACGCGGGCGACGCGGGTGCGACCGCCCCGGCCGATACCGGTGCGCTCCCGGCCGCCGTCGGCGGTGTGTGCGCGGCCGTGGCGCGCCCTGGCGCGGTGGGTGTGGGGAGGTGCGGGCCGGAGCCGGGCGATCTCACCGGTCAGGCGGTGCCGCCTGACCGGTGCGGCGTGGTGGCGTGCGGGAAGGGGAGGTGGCCCGGCTCGGCCCCGTCGTCGGCGTCCGGCGCGGGGCGGTCGGTCGCGGGAACCTGGAGCGCGGCGGGCGTGGCCCGCCGCGGGGTGAGGCGGCGGCCCCGGCGGCGGTACGGCCGGGCACCGCGGCGCGGTGCCGTACCCGCCGCCTTACTCGGCGGCCTCGGTCGCCTCCGGGCTGGGCGACTCGGTCGCCTCGGGCGACGTGGCCGGCGACGCGTCGTCGGTCGGGGACTCGGTCGGGGTCGCCTCGGCGCCCTGCGTGGAGTTCGGCGCGGGCTGGTAGGTGGCGAACTCCCGGGAGCGGGCGATCACCGGCACGTTCATGGTGATGGCGCCCGCGTTCTGGAACTGGAGCGTCAGCCGCACGTTCTCCCCGCCGCGCAGCGGCTTCTTCAGGTTCTCCACCGTGATCTGCGGCTCGGGGTTCGCGCTCTTCACCAGGACCTTCGGCGGAAGGGAGATCGTGGTGGAGGTCCGGGCGGTCTCCGCGAACTGCGGGTCGATGGAGATGCCGCTGAGCTGGTCGGCCGTGGCGTTGTCGTTCACCATGGTGAGGTAGAGAGGCGCGGCCGAGCCTGCGGCGAGGGTCTGACCCGATTCCGGGCCGAGGATGAACGCCTGCGCAACGGTGATGCCGTTCTGCGACGCCTCAGCGGCCTCGGTCGGGGTGTACGGCTGAGCCAGGTTGGCGTCGAAACCTGCGCCACACGCGCCCAGAGCCGGGGCGACGGCGAGGAGCGCGGCGACGGCGAGCACCCTGGGTCGGCTGGTGCGGGTCACGGCAGTGGTCTCCTTGGTACAACTGATGTTTGTCGGCAGACAACCTTATCCGTGCCGTCCGGCCGTGGATGAGGCACCCTGGTGTGGTGGAAAAGCCGCTCGGAGCGCAGGTCATGTCCCGGATAAAGGATCACGAAGCACATCATCGAGCCCTTGTCAAGCCCTAAAATGACCGCTTGACCTGCGGTTATGTTGATTTCACTGTTCCGGGAGGCTGTAAAGGCGTGGTACTCTGGAGATAGCGGAAGGGGTACTTCTCACATGACTTTCCAGGTCGGCGACACTGTCGTCTACCCCCACCACGGGGCTGCTCGGATCGAAGCCATTACGACCCGCGTCATCAAGGGCGAGGAGAGGACCTACCTGGTCCTCAAGGTCGACAAGGGCGACCTTACCGTACAGGTTCCCGCCGACAACGCCGAGCTCGTCGGTGTGCGCGACGTTGTCGGGCAGGAAGGGCTCGAGCGTGTCTTCGATGTGCTGCGCATGCCGCACACCGAAGAACCCACGAACTGGTCCCGTCGCTACAAGGCGAACCTCGAGAAGCTGGCGTCCGGTGACGTCAACAAGGTGGCCGAGGTCGTCCGCGACCTGTGGCGGAGGGACAAGGAGCGCGGCCTGTCCGCCGGCGAGAAGCGCATGCTCGCCAAGGCCCGGCAGATCCTCGTCAGCGAGCTCGCGCTCGCCGAGAAGACGAACGAGGACAAGGCCGAGGCGCTGCTCGACGAAGTTCTCGCCACCTCGTGCAGCTGAACGACGGTCCCAGGCGGGACGCCGAGGCTTTGCAGGTCATGCCCAGGGTGGGCGTCGGAATTGACGTCCACCCTTTCGCATCGGGCCGCCCGCTCCACCTGGCGGGGCTGTTCTGGCCCGACGAGACGGGCCTGGCCGGGCACTCGGACGGCGACGCGGCCGCGCACGCCGCGTGCGACGCGTTGCTGTCCGCGTCCGGCCTCGGCGACCTCGGCCAGGTGTTCGGCACGTCCGACCCGCGCTGGGCGGGTGCCTCCGGCGTCGCCCTGCTGGAGGAGACCGCGCGGCGGGTGCGCGCCGCCGGCTTCCGGATCGGTAACGTCGCCATCCAGGTGGTCGGCAACCGTCCCAAGCTGGCGCCGCGCCGTGCCGAGGCCGAGAAGGCGCTCTCGGCCGCGATCGGCGCGCCGGTGAGCGTGAGCGCGACCACCACCGACGGTCTCGGCCTCACCGGCCGCGGCGAGGGCATCGCCGCCATCGCCACCGCCCTCGTCATCCCCGCCGATCCCGCCGTCTCCGGCTGACCACGCCTGCACGCCGCGCGCCCGGCATGCCTCCCCACCCGGCGGTCGGCCGAGGTGGCGTCCGGGACGCCGCCGGGCGCGCACCGGCGGAGCATCGTCGCGGCGGCGAAGCGAGTCTTCGAGCATCGGCCGCGGCGGCCTGCCGCCCGTGGTGAACCCGCGACCTCTGCGGGACCGCCACGGAAGGCGGGCCGCCGCGGCCTTTGCCATGCCCGCCGGCCGCGGACACAGCGTCCCTTCTCGGACATCCGGCCCGCTCACCGGCGGCCGCCCGCCTTTGCCCGCCCATTGCCCGGGCTCGACCGGTGCGTTCCGGCCGTATTGCCGGGGTCCGGCGGCCTCATCCGGAGCCGGCACCGGTTCGCGGCCGGCCGTCTGCGTACCGGTGTCCGGAACATTCGGGCGATTCGGGTGCCGTGCGGCGCGGCGGCCACGCGCGGAGCAGGGCCTGCGCCCTGTTCCCTCGGAGGGCGAATCCCGAAATCACGTGCGCCTTGGGAGTGTCCCGGTGGTCGGGGCATCGCGGGCACCTCACCAGTGCCCCGAGGACGGGGCGGCACGACCTCCCCCCGACCTCGACGCGGGGCGATCCATACAGCTTTCGGGGCGGAGGAGCGCTCCGCGGGCGCGCCGCGGCGGCGATCAGCGCGGCTCGCCGATCGGCCCGTTGTCGCGTACGGCGCGCCGACCTGCCCGAAGGAAGCGGTGCGAACGAGGCGATGGCGGACGATCTACCGTCTGACCTGCGAATTTTTCACCAGGGGGATGAACCGGCGCGGGAAGGGTAGCGCTCAGGAACGAGAGCCAAGTCGTCACCCTCAAGGGGAGGTCGCAATGACCGTCAGTGCCATCATCGGCGCCATCATCGTCGGTGCGATCATCGGTGCGCTCGCCCGCCTGCTGCTGCCCGGACGCCAGGCCATCGGCTGGATCCTCACGATCGTCGTGGGCATCGTCGCGGCATTGATAGGTACCGCGATCGCCCAGGTACTCGGGGTCGCCACGACGCCGGGGATCGACTGGATCGAGCTGCTCATGCAGATCGTCCTCGCGGTCGTCGGTGTCGGGATCGTGGCGGGCGTCCGCGGGCGCCGGGGCGCCAGCAGGCCCTGACGTCCGTGCCGTAGCGCGTCCGCCGGGGGCGGCCACGGCTTCAGCGGGCGTCCCGTCCTTCCCCGCGTGCGGAAGAGCGGCCGAACGCCATCGCCGGGCCGGTCAGTCCTGCGGTGGCGTCGGGCTGCTGCGCATCCGCCCGGACGGCGGGGCGAGGGGCACCGTGGGCCCGGTGAGCGAGCCGCCGGTGCCCGGATCGGCGTCCGCCGTACCCCGCGGGAGCGGCTGATGCCGCTTGCGGACGTGCGGGTACGGCCGCGTGTCCTTCTCCGCCTCGGACGGCTCGGCCGCGTCCGGGTCCGCGCCGGGCTCGTCCGCCGATTCACCGGTGGACGCCTGGGCGGGTGACGTGGCGGGCGGCCACACCCGCGTGCCCGTCTCCTCGGTCACGGCCTCACCGGCCGCGGCGTCCCGGTCCCGCGGGCTCACGACAGTGTCCTTTGGATCGTCCTTCGGCTCGTCCGCCGCCTCGGCGCCGGGCGCGTCGACCGCGGCGGCCGGCGCTCGCGCATCCCGCTCCGCACCCGGGCGGGCCGTACCGTCGTCCGCGGGCCGCCGCACCAGGTCACCCCACCGGACCGGCCGGTTGCCGCGCAGCCGGGCGGTGGGCGTCTCGGCCGCGTCCCCGGCAGCCGCGACGTCGCGTGGCCCGGCCTCATCCGCCGATTCCCGGTCTGCGACCTCCCCGGCCCCCGGCCGGACGTCCGCGGGCGCGTCTTCCGTGGCCGCGCCCGCCGAGCGGCGGCGCCACAGGCGGCGCCGCCCCTTCTCCTTCGCCGGGCCCACCGGCCGGGTGTCGGCCGAGTCGGCCACGGCGTCGCCGGCGTCCGGAACCGGCCGCGGCGCCTCCGGCGCGGCCTGCGGCCCCTCCGCACCCGGGGAACGCGGATCGGCGGCGGGCCCACCGGACGCCGGCCCGCCGGATGAGTCCGAGGACGGCGCCGCGGGCCCGGCCGGGAGCGGCGCCGGCAGCGCGGCCGAGTCGGGGATCGGAGGCTCGTGACTGACGCCGACCGGCGCGGGCGAGCCGGTGGCGGGCGCGGCCGGGCGATCCGCCGCCGCGTCGCCCGGGTCCGGCCGCTCGGCGTCGTCCGGGCCGGCCTCGGCGGCGGTGCGGCCGGGCGGCCCGGCGACGGCCGGCGGGGGCGCCGTGGGCACGCCGTCCGGCGCCGCGGCGTCGGGCCGCCGCTCCTCCTCGGCGGCGTCGGTCTCGGTGAACGGCACGATGTCGTACGGCCCCGCGTCCGGGGCGTCGTCGGCGGCGGCCCGCCGTACCTGGGCGTGCTTGACGAGCAGGGTGAGCAGCCACAGCGCGACGAGCAGCATCACCCAGGGCACCACGCCGACGATCACCGCGCCGAGCCGGGCGTCGATCGTGAAGCGCATCGCCATCGCGACGTTCGCCCACGAGGCCGCGGCGAGCAGCACGAGCAGCACGAACCCGGCCTGCAGCCGGACGATCGGCCGGGCCGCGCCGAGCGCCAGGAAGCTGATCAGCGCGATCAGCAGCAGGGCGTCGAACGCGGCGGGGTAGAGGTGCGCGAGGTGCTCGCGGGCCCCGGCCTGCCGGGCCAGCGCGCGCAGGTCGTCGAAGGACAGCACGCAGGCGGCCGCGGCGACGGCGGCGACCAGGAGACCGGCCGCGCCGATCACCAGGCGGCGCAGGAGCAGGGCGAAGCCTGACGGCCGGTGCCGGTCCGATCGGACATACGGGGACGGACCTGCCGTCACTCGGGGATGCGCTTTCACCACTCTTTGCAGACTACAGAACCAAGCCCGAGGTGATCGATCGCACACGCGGGGAGTGTGGACGAAAACCTGACCCGCCGCCACGGTTCACGGTCGCCAACGTGACCTGTGATGTCACCGAAGGCATTAGCCTTGGCTTGTGAGCTTGTACCTACACGACACCAGCACGCGTACGGTCCGCGAATTCGTACCGGTCAAACCAGGCCGAGTGTCGATATACCTGTGCGGTGCCACCGTGCAGGCTCCGCCACACATCGGACATATCCGGTCGGGCGTTAATTTCGACGTGCTTCGGCGCTGGCTGACGCACCTCGGATATGACGTGTGGCTCTGCCGGAACGTCACCGACATCGACGACAAGATCATTCGCGTGGCCGCCGAGGAAGGCGTGCCCTGGTTCGTCGTCGCCGAGCGCAACTACCGGCACTTCACGTGGGCGTACGACGCGCTCGGCTGCCTGCCGCCCACCGTCGAGCCCCGCGCCACCGGGCACATCCCCGAGATGATCGAGCTCATGGCCCGCCTCATCGACAAGGGCCACGCGTACGCCGCGGGCGGCGACGTCTACTTCGACGTGCGCTCCTACGCCGACCGGTACGGCGAGCTGTCCAACCAGAAGCTCGAGAACATGCGGCCGGCCGCCGACACCGACACCGACACGCACAAGCGGGACCCGCGGGACTTCGCCCTGTGGAAGGCGGCGAAGCCGGGCGAGCCGACCTGGCGCACCCCGTGGGGGCCGGGGCGCCCGGGCTGGCACCTGGAGTGCTCGGCGATGGCCACCAAGTACCTCGGCAGCACGTTCGACATCCACGGCGGCGGTGTCGACCTGCTCTTCCCGCACCACGAGAACGAGCAGGCCCAGTCCCGCGCGGCGGGCGACGGGTTCGCCCGGTACTGGCTCCACAACGGCCTGCTCACCCTAGGCGGGGAGAAGATGAGCAAGTCGCTCGGCAACTCCCTGCTCGTCTCCGAGATGCTCAAGGTGGTCCGGGCGGTCGAGCTGCGCTACTACCTCGTGTCGGCGCACTACCGCTCGCCGATCGAGTACTCGGAGGAGGCGCTGCAGGAGGCCGCGACCGCGTACCGCCGGATCGAGGGCTTCGTCACCCGCGCCGCGGAGATCGTCCACGACGTGGACAAGGACGTCCCGCTGCCGCAGGCGTTCGTCGACGCGATGAACAACGACATCGGGACGCCGCAGGCGATCGCCGCCATCCACGAGTCGGTGCGCGAGGGCAACGCCGCCCTGGCCCAGGGCAACAAGGACCGGGTCGCCCGCATCCTCGCCGAGACCGAGAAAATGCTCGACATCCTCGGCCTCAACCCGCGCTCCGAGCAGTGGCGCACCGCCGGTGACGACACCGGCCTGCGGGACACCGTGGACGCCCTCGTCTCCGTGGTCCTGGAGCAGCGCCAGGCGGCCCGCGCCCGCAAGGACTACGCGACCGCCGACGCCATCCGCGACCAGCTCGCCGCCGCGGGCATCGTCGTCGAGGACACCCCGCAGGGCACCCGCTGGGAGCTCGCGCGCTAGCCCGTCGTCCGGTCGCCTCGCCGCCGTTCGGCCGGGAGGCGGCCGGGCGGTGCCATGCAGGGGTACGGCAGGGCCGTGCCGTACCGTACGGCCGCGGCGGGCCGGGCCGTACCGGCGAGGGCCGAGCGGCGCGACGGGGACTCCCGGAACGCCGGTAGGCTTGCGTTCCATGGCAGGCGGAGGCAAGCGATCGAGCAAGGCCGCGAAGAAGAAGGGCCCGACCAAGGGCAGTGGCGGGCACGGGAAGCGTGCGCTGCAGGGCAGGGGCGCGACCCCGCCCGCGCACATGCGCCACTGGTACAAGGAACGCCAGCGGCGCGCCGAGGCCGCCGCCGCCGCGAATGCGGCCAAGCCGGCGCGGCAGCCGCGGGTCAAGCGTGACGACGCCCCGGAGACGGTCGCCGGCCGCAACCCGGTCGTCGAGGCGCTCCGCGCGAAGGTGCCCGCGAACGCGCTCTACGTCGCCAATCGCATCGAGAGCGACGACCGCGTGCGCGAGGCGATCAAGATGGCTGCCGACCGCGGGATCGCCATCCTCGAGGTCACCAAGCCCGAGCTCGACCGGCTCACCGACGGCGCCGCCCACCAGGGCCTCGCCCTCCAGGTCCCGCCATACGAGTACGCCCACCCCGACGACCTGGTCGACCGGGCCCGCGAGGCCGAGGAGACCCCGCTGATCGTCGCCCTCGACGGCGTCACCGACCCGCGCAACCTCGGCGCCATCGCCCGCTCCGCCACCGCGTTCGGCGCCCACGGCATCGTGGTGCCGAGCCGCCGCTCGGTGGGCGTCACCGCCTCGGCGTGGAAGACCTCCGCGGGCACTCTCGCCCACCTGCCGGTGGCCCGCGCCTCGAACCTCAACAACACCCTCCGCGAGTACCGCGACCAGGGCCTGTTCGTCGTCGGCCTCGACGGCGACGCCGCCCTCGACATCAGTGACGTCGAGCTCCTCACCGAGCCGCTCGTCCTGGTCATCGGCTCCGAGGGCAAGGGCCTGTCCCGCCTGGTCCGCGAACACTGCGACGTGACCGCCCGCATCCCCATGGCCACCGCCACCGAGTCCCTGAACGCCGGCGTGGCCGCGGGCATCGCCCTTTACGAAACCTCCCGCCGCCGCTGACCATCCGTGGACGCCGGTGACGTCGCCGCCCTCCTCGCACTAAAATCTGGGAGTGACAGGCCGACGTAGCTCAATCGGCAGAGCAGCTGTCTTGTAAACAGCAGGTCAGGGGTTCGATTCCCCTCGTCGGCTCGAGCGAAGGCCCCTTGCGATCACGCGAGGGGCCTCCTTGTCATCGACTCGGTTGCCTCCGGCCGCCATTTGCGCCGAGTTCACCCGCGCACGCATCCCGGTGCGACCCGGGAGGAGAACTTCCCCCGACGGGCGGCCGCGCCGATCGAGGCCCGCCTGCCACGGCACCGAATCGACTCCCAGGCCGTGCCGATCCCTGCTTTCCATCGGGCACCTCCGAATGCCTCGACAATCGGTCGGAGTGTAAGTTGGATGGAAAATTCGCCAAATGCCTGGGGTCCGTGTCGGCGATTCCGGTGCGGGGCGGGCTAGCTTGCCGGCGTTTTCGCCGAGGTGGTGCGATTCGTGGCCGGCGCGCGCCGCCCGGCCTTGAGGAGAATCACGGCGGCGAGTGTCATGGTGGCGGCCTGCAGAACCAGTTGCACGCCGTACTGAATGCCCTCGGTCGGCAGCACGCGGATGGCCGCGTGCAGGCCCGTGTGGACGCCGACCGCGGCCCACAACGAGCCGGTGCGTTCCCGGGCGGCACCGCTGGCGAAGCCGAGCGCGCAGGCCTGGAGGACGTAGAGCAGGTGCTCGGCGATGCCCTGCTGGCCGCCGTTGGAGATGATGTGCAGCGCTCCGAAGACCAGCGAGGTCGTGATGAGCCTGCTACGCGGCGGGAGCGTGTCGTAGAGATGCCCGCGCCACAGCAGTTCCTCGGGGAACGCCTGGCCGATCAAGGCCGCGACGATGCTCAGCAGCAGTATCGGCACATATGGCAGACCGCCGGTGTCGAAGGTACGAAACTGCGCGACGCCCAGGGCGACCGAGGCCGCCGAGGACGAAAGGACGGCGGCCATGCCGGCCGCGAGGCCGAGCGCGAAGTAGGGTATCGCCGTCAGGTCCCAGTGCAGCCGGAGTCCGGACCAGGGCTGCCGGGTGACGAAACGCCGCAGGAGCCAGACGAGGAGCACCGCGGCGAGCGCGGTGCCCACGACCCCGGCGAACTGGCGGAACGGATTCTCCGGTGACATCAGGAACGCCGCCGGCAAGGAGCCGCCCAATACCGCGGCGAACATCGCGATGACCGTTATCAGGACCGCCCATACGGGTTTTCTGGCGAACATGGTGACAACGTTAGATATCCCGATGCCCGGGCACATCGTCCTGCGGATCGAAATCACCATGACGATCGTCATGGTGTCGCGGTGGATTCTCCGTGACGTGCCCGGCCGGGTTTAGAGTGCGGGCATGTCCCCGCTCCGTCTTGGCTCGCTGCGCGATGCCGAGCGGCCGATCCTGCTGAGCGTTGTGTTCTGGGTCGTGTTCGTGGCCACGGCCGCGGCCCACTTCGCCGGCGCGACCGAGGCCGTGAAGTCGGCGATCTTCGGCGTCAACCTCGCGGTCGTCGCCGTGCTCTGGCTCGCCGTGCCCTGGAGCCCGTCCGCCCCGGCCCGCAGGAAGGTCCTCGGGCCGGCGCTGCTCGCCGCCACCGTGCTGCTGGGGATGACCGGCTCCGCTGCGGTCCACCTCCCGCTGTTGCTGATCGCCATCGCGAACATCGCCTTCGTGTACGGCATGCGGGCCGCCACGCTGATCCTCGTCGCGGTGTTCGGTCTCGCCATCGTGATCCTCCCGCTGTGGCGGAACGTCACCTGGCCCGGCGCGCTCGCCCAGGTCCCGCCGATCGCCGTGCTCGCCACGTTCGTCCTCGGCATGGCCTCGGCCACGATCGAGGCGCGGCGGCGCCGGCAGGAGGCCCAGGAGCTGCTCGAACGCGTCAGGGAGCTGGCGGTGGCCGAGGAGCGGGCGAGGATCGCGCGGGACATGCACGACTCGATCGGGCACCAGCTCACCGTGATCAAGATGGGGCTGGAGAACGCGGAACGGTTCCGGGAGCGGCGCCCGGACGCGGCGTGGGCGGAGGTGGCCGCGGCGAAGAAGCTCACGGCCGAGGCGCTCGCCGACGCTCGCCGGTGGGTACGGGCCCTGCGCCCCCTCGCGCTCGACGGGGCGATCGGCAGCGCCGCGCTGGAACAGCTCGCCATGTCGTTCCACGGGACCGGGGTCGACGTCCGGTTCTCCGTGCACGGCGCGGAGCGGCGGCTCGGCCCGGACACGGAGCTCGTGCTCTACCGCGCGCTGCAGGAGGGGCTCACCAACGCGCTGCGGCACGCGAATGCCGAGACGGTCACGGTCACGCTGGAGTTCCACGACGACCGCGTGACGCTCGTCGTCGCCGACGACGGCACGGGCTCGGGGACCCCGGGGTTCGGGCTCACCTCGCTGACCGAACGGGCCGAGGCCCTGGGCGGGACGCTGCGCGCGGGCCCGAGGGCGGGCGGGGGATTTGAACTGCGGGTGGACCTTCCGGCGGAGCGCGCATGATCAGGGTGCTGCTCGTCGACGACCAGGAGCTCATCCGCCAGGCGCTGCGCAAACTGCTCGAGGTCGAGGACGGCATCGAGGTGGCCGGCGAGGCGGGGGACGGCGTGGAGGCGCTCGCCGTACTCGCCGCGCGGCCCGCGGACGTGGCGCTGGTGGACGCCAGGATGCCGCGGATGGACGGGGTCGAGCTCGTCACCCGGATGGCCGCCGACCATCCCGGCGTCGCCGTCCTCATGCTGAGCACCTTCGACGAGGACGAGTACATCTTCGGCGCGCTGCGCGCCGGCGCCCGGGGCTACCTGCTCAAGGACGCCTCACCGGACGAGCTCGTCACCGCGATCCACAAGGTGGCGAACGGGCAGACCGTGCTCGGCGACGTCGTCGCCGCCCGGCTCGTGGCGGAGCTGCGCAGCCGCCCGAGCCGCCCGGCGCGCGCCCCCGAAGTGACCGAGCTGCCCGGCCGCGACGTGCTGTCCCCGCGCGAGCTCGAGGTCGCCCGGCTGCTCGCGGTCGGCGCGTCGAACCGGGAGATCGCCGCCCGGCTGTCGCTCAGCGAGGGGACGGTGAAGAATCACGTCTCCAGCATGCTGCGCAAGCTCGGCCTCCCCGACCGCACCCGCCTCGCGCTCTACTTCAGCTCCGGCTCCCGGCAGGTTTGACCGGACCGGGACGGGCCGCCCTGGTGGGGCGGAGGCGGCGCGCCTGGTACGGCAGGCGTGTCCAGGTGCGGGGGAAAAGGTCGGGGCCGGGCGGTAATCGAGGGGCGGCCGGCGGGACTACTGGGTGTGGACGATCCCCAAGAGCGATTCACCGCGCTGTACGACCGGTACTACCGGAGCGTGCTGGGCTACGTGCTGCTGCGGGTCGAGCAGGGCGTGGCGGAGAACGTGTGCAGTGAGACGTTCCTCGTGGCGTGGCGGCGGCTGGACGAGTTGCCGGAGCAGGTGTTGCCGTGGCTGCTCGGGGTCGTGCGCAACATGCTCGCCAAGCAGCGCGAGGTTCGGTACCGGGGGAAGGCGTTGGTCGATCGGATCGCGGCGCTGACCACCGAGCGGGACCAGATCGTCTGGGACGTCGCCGAGTACGTGGTGGACCGGGAGCAGGCCATCTCCGCGCTCCGGGCCCTTCGGGAGAAGGACCTGGAGGCGATGATCCTGGCCACCTGGTACGGCCTGGCGCCGGAGCAGGCGGCCTCGGTCATGGGGTGTTCGGTGCGCGCGTTCAACGTCCGGCTGCACCGGGCGCGCAAACGCCTGGAGGCGCAGCTGCGCCTCGGCACGGGGCAGGCGCGCCGCACGGCGCGACGGGCCCGCAGCCGGTTCGCCGAGGAGAGCTGACGTCCGCGAATCCGACCTGGAGGACAACATGATCGATCGCATGTTCGCCCGGCTCCGGCCGGATGAGCTGGACGAACTCGCCGAGGCGAGCTACCGGCGGCGCCGCGCCGACGACCTCGCTCGGGCGTTCACCGGCACCCAGCACCCTGAGAAGCCAACGTGGAGGGCAGTCATGTTCCGCCGTCCGCTGTTCCTGCTCGCGACCTCCGGTGCGGTGGCCGCGATCGCCGCGGGGGCGATCGCAGTCTCCACCGGCGTGCTGTCCGGTACGCCGACCGGGGAGAACCGGGTCGCGGTGGGCTCGTCGAGTACCGGTGCGTCCGGCGAAACGGGGGCGTCGCCGGCCGCCACGCGGATGGACGCCCGGTCGTTCCTGCTCGCCGTCGCCCAGACCGTGCAGCGTGAGCCCGCCACGACCGGCGAGTACTGGTACGTCCGGACTCGCGAGGCCTCGCCCACCCGCCACCTGCCCGAGGAGTACGCGGCCGAGGTGAAGCGGCTCGTCGTGGAGGAGGCGGCCGAGTGCCGACGGACCGGCTGCAAGGAGATCAAGCTCGATTCGATCGGCTGGAGGTACAGCAAGAAGCTGGAGGAGCTGCGGAAGAAGTTCTGGCCTGACGGGTACCCGTACACCGCGCTCCTCGTCCAGACCGTGGAGCGGTGGCGGCCCAAGCGGGAGGGCGGCACCAGCCGGGAGAAGGCGAGCGAGCTGGAACTCGTCTTCCCCACGCCAGAGGACGAGGCGAAGTGGAAGGAGCACGGCTCGCCGAACCTGTTGCCGGACGGCAAGGTGCGTCCCTACGCCGACAGCGACATCCAGGAACCGCTGTCGGTCAACATGCCGGACCTCACCATGGAGAACGTCGGCGAGCTGCCCACCTCGAAGGAGGAGCTGGCCGACCTGCTCCGGCAGCGGTACGAGAGGCAGGCCGACAAGGACAAGGCGTTCCCCGTCTTCCTCTGGGACACGGCCGTCGAGCTGATGACCGCGCCGACCATGCCGGGTACCCGGGCGGCCCTGCTGCAGGTCCTCGCCGACCAGCCGGGGATCACGTCGGAGGAGGCCCAGGACGCCGCCGGCCGTACCGGGGTCGCGCTGACGGTCAAGGAGGACGAGGGGGTCGAGTTCACGATGATCATCGACAAGGACTCGGCCGAGCTGCTCGAGTACGCCGTGAACACGAACAACGGGGACTGCAACGTCTTCCGCGTGACCTTCGAGGATTTCGGCTGGACGGACCGGCTGGGCGAGCGTCCGCAGGGCTAGCCGACTCGGAACGCGGGATCCGGGCGGACGTTTCCGAGGGGCATGTCCGCCCGCGGACAGGGCGGCGGGTGACCGACCGGGGGTGGGGGCACCCGCTGCCCTCCTCGTCCTGCGGGTGGGTTCGGCGTTTGGAGCGTTCGGGCGGCCGGTACGGCAGGGCCGGGTCAGAGGTCCGCGATGCGGGCCACGAGCATCGGGCGGTCGAGCATGTCCGCGGCGAACGGGACGCCGGTGATCCGCGCCGCGAGGGCGAAGGCCTGCGGCAGTGCGGCGTGCTGCGCGGCCGCCTCCGCGTCCTCGAGCGGGTCCACGCACATGCCCAGCTCGCGCATGAGGTCGTTGAGCAGGTCGGGGTCGGCGCCGTGCCGATCGCAGGAGCGCCCCACCGGGAACGTCGTGACGATCTCGCCGTCGATCGCGTACACGAAGTCGCTCACCGATGCGTGGTCGTGCCGGTTGATCGAGAGCATCTCGCAGCCCCGGGACAGCGCGGCCACCACGTCCGAGAGGATGGCGAGCCATCCGTGCGGCTCGACGGCCACGCACCACTCGCCGGCCTCGACGATGCCGACGTGGCCGCCGCCGTGGCAGCCCGCCGTCTCCTCGACGAACCTCCGCACCCTCTCGACGAGCCCGCCGAAATCCGTCACCGTTCCGGGGTCGGTGCCGTGGCTGAAGCGCCGCGCCACCTCCGCCGCGTCGAGGCCCCGGAAGTACGCAACGCTGAAGATCACGCCGAGCGGCGGGCCGCCGCCATCGCTCTCGGGCAGGTTGAGCCAGTGGAATGGGGCTAATTCATCGATCGTCGCCGTCATGGCCGGCATGGTGGCAGGCCGTACCGACAATTCGAGCCCGGTACGGCCTGCCTCCGTGATACGCGGATCGGCGCCCGCGAGCCGGCGGTCCGGCGCGGTCACGCCGTGCCGCCCGTCTAGGGACGGAAGATCTCCTGGATCTTCACGATCCGGCCGCGATAGACCGTGATCATCGACGGGATGCGGCCCTGCTTGAGGTAGGCGTCCCGGACCTTGCGGGAGCAGGGCTTGTTGCCCAGGCCGCGGCGGTCAACCGTCAGCCGCGAGAAGGTCCTCAGGTTGCAGTTCAGCGCGCTGTACAGCTTCGCGCCGGGCGCCACCCGGGACCGATAGGCCATGCGGCGGCCCTTCGGCGGGCCGGCGAAGTACCCCTCGGTGTGCTCGTCCCTGACCCACCTGATCGGCTCGTAGACGGCGTAGCCGTTCGAGTAGCGGGTCACCCAGCCGCGCAGGATGCCGTCGCGCCGCGGGGTGAGCCGGCTGAAGTCGTGCTTCGGATCGGGCTGGAACTTCGTCCCGAATATCTTCGGCATCGTGAATTTCGGAATGGCGGCACCGGCCGCCGGGCCGCTCGAGAGCGCGAGCGACAGGGACGCGGTGACGGCGGTCGCACCGATGACGGCGACCGTACGGCGCAGCGCAGAACGCATGGCGAACCCCCCTCCTCACGGTGATTCCGTTACCTGGCCCGCGGCCACGGCGTTCCAACACTAATGAGATCGCTGCCGGTCTGAAAAACAAATTCCGCGCTCGCCATGGGCGCGGAGGAATCATTTTCTGCAGCTACCTGCGGGGACGCCGCGGGCCGGACGAGGCGGTGTCCGGCGGGGCGGCTGCGGCTACGGGGCGCTGCGGCCCTCGGCGCCGGTGAGCGTGATCGTGCCGGACGAGGCGCGCAGGCCGAAGCCGTAGCGGTATTCGCTGCGGGTCATCGGGCGGTGGAGGACGCCGTCGATCGTGGTCTCCTGGAGCCGGCGCCACCTGCCGCCGGTCTGGGCGTACGCGGTGACCGTCCCGTCCCGGTGCACGAGGGCGAGGCGGTCGCCCTTCCCCAGCTCCAGGGGCGTGGTCTCGGGCGTCTTGAGCAGCCTGCCGTCGAGCCGGATGCGGAAGCCCGCGGTGCGCTCCGCGTCGTTGTACCAGGCCGAGACGTAGTTGTTGCCGTCCTTCACCCAGCCGACGTAGACGGTGTCCTGCCGCCCGCCGTTCCCGGTGAAGGCGCCCACGGTGACCATGCTGACCGCGGTGGTACCGGAGATCCGGCCGGGCCCGGAGAGCATGGTGAAGTACGGCGTGGGCCCGGAGGCGGTGAACACCCCGTTGTCGGTGGCGATGCTCGGCACGATCTCGCGCTCCTCCGGCTGGTGGGAGACGTACTGCTGGACGTTCTCCGGGGCGGCGAAGCGGTCGGCGACGTCGATCGTCGAGAACATGCCGAGATCGAGGTCACCGGGGGACGCGGCGTCGGGCTCGCCCTGGGGCGCGGCGGGCGCGCGGCCGCCTCCCGCTGGGTGCTCGCGGCCGCGGACCTCGCGCCGGTCCCGCCCTCGCCGCCGCGCAGCCAGGACGGGATGAGGATCAACGTGGCGGTCAGGGCGAACGCGGCCGCCGCGGTGAGGAGGACGCACCGCCGCGGGCGCCACGGCCCGCGGTGCGCGCCGCGGCCGTCCGGCGAGGTCGCCGGCTCGGCCCGCGGGGCGGGGGCGTCCGTCTCCGTGGCGGCCCGCACCGCACCGGTGGCGGGCCCCGGCTGCGCCGCCGGTACGGCCGCGGCCGTGCCGAGCCGTACGGGGACGGCCTGGACCGGGGCGGCCGCGGCGTCGGCGTGCCGGGCCGGTCGCCACCCTGCGTGCGCGGCCGCGAGGTCGGCGGCGGGCCGGGTCGCGGCGCCGTTCCTCGAGCCCGGCACCGGGTACGTGGGCAGCGCATGCCGCTCGGTGAGCACGCGCAGCAGCTCGGCGGCGCTCGGGCGGGCCGCCGGGTTCTTGGCGAGGGCCGCCGCGACGAGCTCGCGGAGCGGGTCGGGCACCCCGGACAGGTCCGGCTCGGCGTGCAGGATCGCGTGCATGACCGCCGGAACCGTGGCGCCGCTGAACGCGAGCCGCCCGGTGGCGGCGAACGTCATCGTGCTGCCCCAGGAGAACACGTCGCAGGCGGCGGTCACCGGATCCTCGGTGAGCTGCTCGGGCGCGAGGTACGCCGGGGTGCCGAGCAGCCAGGTGGTGCTCATGCCGGAGTCGAGCGCCCGCGCGATGCCGAAGTCGATCACCACCGGCCCTTCGGGGCCGAGGATGACGTTGCCGGGCTTGAAGTCCCGGTGCACGACGCCGTGGGCGTGAATCGAGGCGAGCGCGGTGAGCGTGCTCACGGCGAGCCGCTCCAGCCCGCTGCCGGAGATCGGCCCCTCGGTCTTCACCTTCTCGTCGAGCGACGGGCCCGGCACGTACTCGCTGACGATGTACGGCCGGCCGGCGAAGATGCCGGTGCCGGCGATCTTGGCGGTGCAGAATCCGGCGACCCGCGCGGCCACCTCGGCCTCGCGCAGGAACCGGCGGCAGCTCTTCGGGTCGGCCGCCCACTGGGGGAGCAGGATTTTGATCGCGACCCGCATGCCGCTGGGCGCGAGCCCGAGGTAGACCGTTCCCTGGCCGCCTTTCCCGAGTGGCGAAAGGATCCGGTACTCGCCGACCTGCGTCGGCTCGCTGGACCTGAGCCCCCGAGGACTCGTCACCATTCACCCCGTCTGGCTCGGTTGATCAACGAATGTCGCGGCCAGATTACCTTGTCCCACTATGTGATCGCGGGAAAACGGTCTGCCTTTCAAATGTTTCCGGAAAATTTCGCAGGTGGGCGCAGTGTTCGAGTCTTGTCGCAAGCGGGATAAAAACGGCCGACCGCAAGCCCTGCTGTATATCAGACGGATGTTCCGTTTTGCGCTTTGGGCCGGGTGAAAACGCCACGTCGAAGGCGTTCTCCGCCGACCGGACCGGCTGATGGTCGAGCGGCGTCCGGGCCCGGCCGGGAGCGACCCAGCCGTGCCGTCCCGCGCCGTCGCCGTGCCGGTGGGGAGCGGCCGGTCAGGAGCGGGGGAACCGCGCGACCCACCGCCGCTGCCACGGCGTCTCCACCGCCCTGGGGTGATGGTTCGCCCGCGTCCACGCCACGGCGTCCTCCGGATTCAGCCCCGCGAGCACGGCGAGGCACGCGATGACCGTGCCGGTGCGCCCGACCCCGCCGCCGCAGGCCACCTCGACCCGCCGTCCCGCGCGGGCCCGGCCGTACAGGGCGCGCACCCGGTCGATCGCCTCCTCGCGGTCGCGGGGCAGCAGGAAGTCCGGCCAGTCGAGCCAGTCGTGCGGCCAGGACAGCTCCGGCTCGTGCCGCCGCCGCAGCCGGCCGCCGCCGAGGTAGAGGCCGTAGTCGGGGGCGGGGCCCGCCGGCGTGCCGTGGCGCAGGCCGCGCCCGCGGATCCAGGTGCCGTCCGGCAGCCGGATGGCGCCGGGGAGCGGGGATGCGTCCATCGCGGCCTCCCGGGATCGTCGCGTCACACTCCGACCGGCGGCGTGGTCGTCGCGCCACCGCGCCCCGGCGAGTGTGGTGCCTCCGGCGGCCGGGCGGCGGCGGCTTCTCCAGGGGCGAACACGCGGTCGCGGCCGGTGCCCGGCGGCATCCCGGAGCAGGGCGGCCCACCCTGCGGCGCCCTCTGCCCGCCCGTGGCCCTATGCTGCCTCTAACGGGCCGAGTCCTGGTCGTAGTGAGGGAGTTGCGCGATGAACAAGGAGTTCGCCGCCGAGCTGGTGGTGTGGCTGATCCCCGTCGTGGTGCTGCTGGGGATCGCGTACCTGGTCACGGCCACCGCCTGATCGGCCGACGGACGCGGCCGACCGGCGGGACGGCGACGGTCCACCGGCTGCCCCCGCCGGTGCGATGCCCGCCGTGACGCGCCGGGCGAGGCACCTCCCGGGTTCGGCTGAGGGCTCCAGGTGTGACGGTGGCGGCGCGGACAGACCGTCCCGGGGCGCCGCCACCCGCCGTTTCCGCCGTTTCGCTCGACCGGCGACGCTCCCGCCGTGCCGTACGGCTCACCGATAGACGTAGCACTCCACCTCGGCCCGGCGGCGGCTCATCCCCTTGGCGACCGAGTCGGTCACGCACGCGCGCTCGGCGCGGGTGAGCTCGAGCTCGCCGCACACGGTCACCCCGGCGTACCTGCGGCAGTCGAGGTTCGGGTTCCGCCGCCCCACGCGGTACCGCTCGGCCACCCTCGCCTCGCACCGGCGCCGCGCCGCCGCGCCGTTGCCCGCGTACCGGCACTGGGCGAGCAGGATGTCGTACTGCTGCCGGCTCACCTGCTGCCGGGGCAGGAGCCGGGGATCGCCGTCGGCCGCCGACTGCCCGCCCGTCGCCCCGAACAGGACCAGAGCCGTGCATGCGAGCACGGTGATTCTCCGCTTACGCATCGTGTCCCCCTCTCCACGGTAACAGCACGTCACCATCCGGTGCGCCCGGGGTGGTGATCCGTGCCCCGCGAGGACGGGCACCGCCGGCTCCCCTCCAGGGCCCGATCGCGAGGATCACTCATCCCGCTGGCCGGGCGGAATGTCCTCTTTCTTCCCATTTTCCGGCTTTCTTGGTCACGGTCCGCGTGCCGCCTCGCCGTGGTACGGCGACGCGGATCCGGCGGGTACGGCGTGCCCCGGCGGCCGCCGGCGGCGCCGCGGCCCGCCCGCGCCATCACCGGCGATCCGCTGAAAAGCGGCTCATTTCCGGCGCAATCCGGCGGCCGCCCTGCGGGTGGGCGGCGATCCGGCTGTGAGCGGACTGTGAGCGGTTTGCCAAGCCCGCCCCCTACCGTCGATACCGCTGGTGGGTCCGGCAGGGGAGGGGCGCCGCGCGGCGGCCGCGCCACGAGGGGGTGCGGCGGGCGGCGGCCCGCCAACAGCGGTCGCGGTCGCAGCGGGGGGCTTGCGGTGCCCCTCCCCCGCCGGGCATGAGGCTCCTCACTAGGCGCGACGCGTCTGCGGGAGGTCGGCGGGAGCCCGGACGGGGGCCTCGTCGGCCTCCCGGAGGCGTTCCCGCAGCTCGGCGGCGCGCGCGTCGCCGTACTCGGTGAAGATCCGCAGGGCCGCGGCCCACCGGTCGCGGGCGCCGGCCAGGTCGCCGGAGTCGCGCAGCGCCCGCCCGAGGTGGTCGAGCACCTCGGCCTCGGCGCGGTGGTCCTCGAAGCGGCGCATCAGCTCCAGCGCGCGCTCGAAGGAGCGGGCGGCCTCGTCGAGCCGGCCCAGGCCCGCCTGCGCGATGCCGATCGTGCGCAGCGCCTCGCCCTGGTGGTAGGGGTCGCGCATCCGGTCGTAGATGGCGAGCGCGGCCTGCGCCCCCTCGAGCGCGGCCTCGTACCGGCCGAGCCCGTTGTCGTTGCGGGCGATGTGCTCGAGCGTCTCGGCCTCCAGCCGCCGGTCGCCGCGCTCCCGCGCGATCGCCAGCGCCTCGTTGTAGCAGCGCGTCGACTCCTCGAACCGGCCGAGCCGGAAGTAAACCCCGCCCAGGTCGGCGAGCACGAACCCCTCCAGGTCGCGGTCGCCGATCTCGCGGGCGAGCGCGAGCGCCTCGGTGTTGCGCGCCACCGCCGCGTCGAGCTCGCCGAGCCGGGCGTGCACCTCGGCGAGGTGGTTGATCGCGCGGCCCTCCTCCTGCGGCTGGCCGTCCCGGCGCGCGGCGTCGGCCGCGATGCGGTGCACCTCGGCCCACGCCGGGCCGGGCACCTGGAAGTCGCGGAACAGCACGAGCACTGCGGCGATCCGCCAGGCGTGGCCGTACCGGCCGTGCGCCGCCGCGGTGCGCACCGCGGCCATGAGGTTGGCGAGCTCGGTCTCGAACCAGCCGACCGCGTCCTCCGGGCGGTCGAACTCGAGCGGCCGCACCCCCTCCGGCGGCGGCGCGGCCGGGACCGTGCGGTCCCCGGGCGGCAGGTGCCGGGCGGCGTTGTGCGCGGTGTGCAGGTACCAGTCGAGCACCCGGCGCAGCGGCTCGTCGACCTCGCCCGCTTCCCGGGCGCGCTCCGCCGCGTACGCGCGCAGCAGGTCGTGGAAGTCGTAGCGGCCGGGGGAGCGGGAGCGCAGCAGGTGGTCGGCGGCGAGCCGGTCGAGCAGCCGGGTCGCCGCGGCCTCATCCGGGGCGGTCTCCGGCCCGGCGAGCGCGGCGGCGGCCCCGACCCCGATCTCCTCGCCGGGGTGCAGGCCGAGCAGGCGGAACATGCGCGCGGACGCCTTGTCCAGCGCCCGGTAGGTCCAGGAGAACACCATGCGCAGGTCGGTGTCGTCCCCGTCGCCGGTGTCGAGCGCGGTGAGCCGGCCGCGCTCGTCGCGCAGCTCGGCGGCGAGGCGGCGCAGCGGGGTGTCCGGGAACCGGGCGGCGCGCTCGGCGAAGATGCGCAGCGCGAGCGGCAGCCGGGCGCAGCGTTCCACGATCTCGGCGACCGCCTCCGGGTCCGAGTCGATGCGGTCCCGGCCGAGCACCCCGGCGAGCAGCTCCACCGCCTCGTCGGCGGGCATCTGGTCGAGCACCACCCGGCGCGCGCCGTACTGCACGATCAGCGCGCGCAGCTGGTTGCGACTCGTCACCAGGACCATGCCGCCGGAGCCGGGGATGAGCGGCGCCACCTGCTCGCTGCCGCCAGCGTTGTCGAGCAGCAGCAGCACGCGGCGCCCGGCGAGCAGGGTGCGCAGCAGCGCCGAGCGCTCGTCCACGCCGACCGGCACCCGGTCGGCCGGGGTGCCGAGCGCGCGCAGCAGCGTCTCCAGCGCGGCGGCGGGCTCCACCGGCCGCCCTTGGCCGTATCCGCGCAGGTCGAGGTAGAGCTGGCCGTCGGGGAACCGGTCGCGCACCCGGTGCGCCCAGTGCACCGCGAGCGCGGTCTTGCCCGCGCCGGCCGTGCCCTGCACGGAGACGATCACCGGCGGGCGGGAGGCGTCGGGGGAGTCGCCGAGCGCCTCCTCCAGCAGCCGGTCGAGCACGGCGAGCTCGGCCCGCCGTCCGGCGAACCCGGGGATGTCCGGCCGCAGCTGCCGGGGTACCGGGATCGCCGGTGCCGCGGCCACCGCCCCGGCGACCGGGACGCCGGGCGCGGGCGGCGCGACGGGGGAGCCGACCGGGGCGAGCACCGGCGGCGCGGCGGCCATCGGCGCCGCGGGGGCCGCGGGCACCGTCGCCGCGGGCGCCTCGGCCGGGTCGCGGTCGGGCCGCGCGGGCCAGGCCGCGGGCCTTGGGCCGGTGCGCCGCGCCGGGTACGGCCCGCCGGGCGGGTCGAGCGCGGGGTCGCCGGTGAGGATCGCCTGGTGCAGGGCGCGCAGCGCCGGGCCGGGGTCGACGCCGAGCTCGTCGGCGAGCAGCTCGGCGAGGTCGTGGTAGGCGCGCAGCGCCTCGGCGTGCCGCCCGGAGCGGTACAGCGCGAGCATAAGCCGCTCCCACAGCGGCTCGCGCAGCGGATGCGCGCGGGTGAGCTCGCGCAGGTGCGGCACGAGCTCGGTGTGCCGCCCCGCGTCCAGGCCGAGGTCGATCCACTGCTCCTGGGCGCGCAGCCACTCCTCGGTGAGCGGCTCGACCTCGTCGCGGTGGAGCGTGGGCGAGTCCACGTTCGACAGCGCCGGGCCCCGCCACAGGGCGACGGCCTGGGAGAGGGCCTCGGTGGCCGCGGCCGGGTCACCCGCGGCGATGGCGGCCTGCGCGGCCGCGGTCAGCTCGCGGAAGCGCAGCAGGTCGAGCGAGCCGGCGTCGCAGGCCACGCGGTAGCCGTCCGGCACGGTGAGCACCCGGTCCCGCAGTTCGGGCAGGCGGCGTAACCGGTTGATGTAGCTCTGCACGGTCCCGCGCGCCCGGTCCGGATCGTCGGTCTCCTCCCAGAGCCAGCTCGCGATCCGGCTCACCGGGACGCTCTCGCCCGCGCGCACCAGCAGCCCGGCGAGCACGACCCGCAGCTTGTTGCCGCCGATCGGCACCTCCCGGCCATCCGCCGCGGTCACCGTCAGCGGGCCCAGCACCCGAAATCTCACACGACCATCCATCGAGAGGGGGTATTCGGCGGTCCGCGGTGCCCTGTCCGCGACGCACCGTACTGGCTGTCCATTTTGGCACGGTAGGGCCCGCCGAGAATGCGACAATCGGCGTATAACGCTATCAATAGGACTGAGTTGACAATACGGTCAACAGGGAGTTCACCGGGCATCCACCCCCTTTGTCGGGGTGGGCGTGCGGCGGCCGCAGCGGGGATTCGCCCCGGCGTGGAATCGCCGGGGAACACGCGCCGGTTTTCCCGCCCCGGGGCCGCCCATTTCCCCGCCCGCGCGGCGGTACGGCGGGCCCGGCCGGCCACCCGCGGCGGGGGTAGGCAGGCTACACCGCCGGGTGGATGTCCGGCCGGGCGGTGCGCGGTTAGGGTGCTCGCGTGGGCAGGATCGCGCTGGTCGGGACCGTCGGGGTGATCGTGGCCGGCGCGAGCGTGCTCGCGTACGCGAACCAGCCCCAGGCCCGGCCGCTCGATCCCGTGGGCTGGGTTCTGCTGCTTGCGGGCGTGGTCGCGCTGGGCTGGGTCCGGGAGCGGCCCGCGGTCGTGCTGGTCGTGACCGCGCTCGCCGCCACGCTCTACTTCGCGCTGGGCTACGCGTACTCGGTGTGGCCCGCGATGCCGCTGATCGCGATGTACACGTCGATCACGCAGGGGCGGCGCGACTGGGGCTGGGCGGGGGCCGCGTTCCTGGTCGCGGTGCCCGCGGCCGGGGTGGCGCTCGAGCCGGACGGCGACAACATCGTGGCGCTGGTGATCTGGACGCTGGTGGTGTTCACCGTGGCCCAGCTCGGCGAGGCGTCCCGCGCCCGCCGCGCGTACACCGCCGAGGTGGAGCGCCGGGCCGCCGAGGCCGAGCGCACCCGGGAGGAGGAGGCCCGCCGCCGGGCGCAGGAGGAGCGGCTGCGGATCGCGCGCGAGCTGCACGACGTCACCTCCCACACCGTCTCGCTGATCGCCCTGCAGGCGGCGGTGGCCGCGGAGGCGGTGGAGCGCGCGGGCGGGCCGGAGGAGGCGCGCGCCGCGCTGCAGGTGATCCGCACCGCGAGCCGGGAGGCCCTCGGCGAGATGAAGAGCATCCTGGCCGTGCTGCGCTCCGGCGACGCCGCCCCGGACCGCGTCCCGGATGACCGGCCCGGGCGACCCGGGGAGCGGGACGGGCCGGGGCCCGGCGGGCCGCGGCGGGACGGCCGGCCGCCGGGGGACCGGGGGCCGGGCGGGCACGCCGCCGGGAACCGGGAGCCCCGAGGGAACCAGGAGCCCCGAGGGAACCGGGAGCACCGCGCCGCGGCGGACCGGCGGCCGCTGCCGGGGATCGACCGGCTCCGCGACCTCATCGCCGGCGCGGGCGTCGACGTGGAGTTCCGCACGCTGGGCGAGGAGCGTACGCTGCCCCCGGCGGTGGGGCTCACCGTCTACCGGGTGATCCAGGAGGCGCTGACCAACACGATGCGGCACGCCCACGCCACCCGCGCCTGGGTGACGCTGCGCTTCGAACCGGACGGGGTGGGCGTCCGGGTCGCCGACGACGGCCGTGGCGCGCCGGAGGACGGGCAGCGCCCGGGCGGCGGCTCCGGCGGCCTCGGCCTGCTCGGCATGCGGGAACGGGTGGCGGCGATGAACGGCAGGCTCACCGTGGGCAACCGGCCGGGCGGCGGCTTCCAGGTGGAGGCGTGGCTGCCGGTGGAGACGGCGTGACGCGCGGGGCGGTGCGCGGCGGCATGGTCACGGTGCTGCTCGTGGACGACCACCCGCTGGTGCGGGCGGGCATCCGGGCGCTGCTCGACGCGGCCGGCGACATCACCGTGGTCGGCGAGGCCGGGGACGGCCACGAGGCGGTACGGCTCGCCCGGGAGCTGCGCCCCGACGTGGTGCTGATGGACATCCGGCTGCCCGGCCTCGACGGCCTGGAGGCGACCCGCAGGCTCGCCGGCGGGCCGAGCCGGATCGTCGTGGTCACCACGTTCGACCTCGACGAGTACGTCTATGAGGCGCTGCGCTCGGGCGCGAGCGGTTTCCTCGTCAAGGACGCCGAGCCGGACGAGATCCGGCACGCGGTGCGGGTCGCGGCCCGCGGCGACGCCCTGCTGTCCCCGGCGATCACCCGCCGCCTGATCGAGGAGTTCGCCGCCCGCCCGGCCACCGGCCCCGACACGAGCCGGCTCGCCCCGCTCACCCCGCGGGAGCGCGACGTGCTCGCCGCCGTGGCCCGCGGCCTCACCAACGCGGAGATCGCCGACCGGCTCCAGATGAGCCCGGCCACGGTGAAGACCCACGTCAACCGGGTGATGACCAAGCTCGGCGTGCACGACCGCGCCCAGCTCGTGGTGATCGGCTACGAGACCGGCCTGGTACGGCCCGGCTGGCTCTGACCGGCGGTACGGCAGGGCCGGGGACGCGGCCCCGCCCGGCGCGCGCGCGGGTGACCACCGCCGCCGCGGCGATCGCGTTCTGCGGGTACGCCGCGTTCGACGACCGGGCGCTGCGCGCCATGGGCATCGGGCTCGCCACCGCCGTGCTCGTCGGCCTGCTCGTCGGATGGTGCGGCTCGTCCCGGTTCCCGCGGCGCCGGAGCCGTCCGCGAGCGCAACCGGTGGTTCCCCGGCGCGGCCCACCGCCGCCCGGCCCGGCCGCCGTGTCCGGCTGACCGCCCGGCGGGGCGATCTGCGGTGGTTTGACCGGGCGGTCACCGAGGCGGGAGGCGGGGCGGGGTACAGGGTCGGCCATGGGGGCACTGCCCGCCTACCGGCCGATGCTCGCCCGGCTCGGGGCGGTCCCGGACCGGGACGAGGGGTGGGCGTACGAGATGAAGTGGGACGGCGTGCGCGCGCTCGCGTACGTCGCCGAGGGGCGGGTGCGCCTCTACTCCCGCAACGGCAAGGAGATCACCGCCGCCTACCCCGAGCTCGCCGGGCTCGCGGAGGCGGTGGGGGACCGGCCCTGCGTGCTCGACGGCGAGGTCGTCGCCTTCGACGCGCAGGGCCGGCCGAGCTTCGAGGCGCTGCAGCCGCGCATGCACCAGCGCGACCCGGCCCGGGTGCGGCGGCTGATGGCCGTCGTCCCGGTCGGTTACCTGCTGTTCGACGTGCTGCACGTGGGGGACACCCCGGTGATCTCCCGGCCGTACCGGGAGCGCCGGGAGCTGCTCGCCGGCCTGGTACGGCCCGGCCCGCACTGGGACGTGCCGCCCCACCTGGAGGGGGTGCCCGCGGCGCAGGTGGTCGACGAGTCGCGGCGGCTCGGCCTGGAGGGCATCGTGGCCAAGCGGGTCGCCTCGCCGTACCGGCCGGGGCGGCGCAGCCCGGAGTGGCGCAAGGTGAAGAACTTCCGCAGCCAGGAGGTCGTGGTCGGCGGCTGGCAGCCGGGGCAGGGGCGCCGGGCGGACACGATCGGGTCGCTGCTCGTCGGCGTGTACGAGGACGGGCGGCTGCGGTACGCCGGGCACGTGGGCACCGGGTTCACCGAGGCGGCGCTGCGCGAGCTGGAGCGGCTGCTGCGGCCGCTGGAGCGGGCGGCGAGCCCGTTCGCCGACGAGGTGCCCCGCGAGTTCGCGCGGAACGCGCACTGGGTGGAGCCGCGGCTGGTGGGCGAGGTGCGGTACGCCGAGTGGACCGGCGACGGCCGGCTGCGCCACCCGAGCTGGCGCGGCCTGCGCGACGACAAGCGGCCCGAGCAGGTGCGCCGCGAAGACGCCTGATGCCCGCGCGGCCCGGATCGGCCGCCCGCGAGCGGCCTGCGCGACGGTTCTGCGGTGACGATCCGCCGCGAGCCCGGCGTGGCCGCCCGGTGACGGTGCACGGCCCGGCGGCCGTGCGCACCGCCGGGAGCGCCTACGAGTCACGGCGGGTCGCGACCACCTGCCGCGCCCGCCCCGGCACCCCGGGTGCCGCCGCCCTGCCGGACCGACCGCCCCTGTGCGCGGAGCGGCTCGCGGGCGGCGACGGTGCCGCGCCCGGCCGCGAGCGCCGGCCCGGCGGCAGCGGTGTGCCCGGCGGCTCCCCTCGTCGGCCGGCGTGCGCAGGCGGGCCGCGAGCGGCGCGTACCGCGGGCCTGCCCTGGCGACCGGCGGCCCGGCCGCTCCACCGCCTCGATCGGCCGCATATGACAGGACGAATTCCCGGTGCGTGGGCTCCGGGCCGCCGGGCGGCTGGGCCGTATGAGCGAACACCAGGTCATCCGGCGGCTCCCGGGCCCGTGGCAGCCGCAGGTCCTCCCCGTGGTGCACGACGCCGTGCTCCGGGTCGCCCGGTTCGAGGACGAGCTCCTCCGCTGCCGGGACGGCCGCTTCCGCATCGAGGTGGAGGGCCGTTCGCCGGCCACCCTCGCCGCAGGCGAGTTCTTCGTCGTCCCCCGCCGCGTACGGCACCGCCCGGTGGCCGGCGTGCCCGCGCACGCCCTGATGATCAGCGTCCGGAGGCGTTGCGGTACGGCGCGACTGACCCACGCGGGCGGGGCCTCAGGAGATGCCCTGGGCGGCGAGCCAGGAGATGGTGTGCCGGAAGAAGTCCGGGGCGCCCTTGCTCACGTTGATCGAATGTCCGCTGCGGGGGACGAGGTAGGCGGCGTCGCGCATGCCCGGGATCGCGGCGCAGTCCCGGGTGCGGGCGCACGCGATCAGATCCCGGCGGCCGAGGGCGTAGAGCGTGGGCACCTGCGGTGCGGCGGATTCCGCGGCCGCGCGCGCGGATTCGCCGCGCCCGCCGTCGTCGTCCGGACCGCTCCGTACGGCGCGCAGCTCGGCGGCGGTGAGCGTGTCCTTGAGGGCCTCCTCGTACCTTGCCACGGCCTTCTCGTAGGTGCCCTCGGCGAGGAATATGCCCGGCCGGGTGCCGGGCCGGGTGGTGTAGTACCCCTTCGCCCAGGAGGCGCCGGCGAACTTGGGGTCCTGCGTGGCGGGATGGAACGGGTGGTACCGGTCGCCCTCGCCGGAGCCGCCGCCCGGCCCCGTCTCGTCCTCGTCCTCGGCGTCGCCGCCCACGTCGGGGCCGATGCCACTGATGATCACCGCGTCGACGCCGCCGTGCGCGGCGGCGCGCTCGGCGACGAGGCCGCCCATCGAGTGGCCGTTGAGCACGACGGTGCGGAACCGCGGGCCGAGCGCGCCCTCCCGCAGGTACCGCACCACCTGGTGCACGACGTATCCGCCGGCCTCGAAGCCGAGCCTCTCCGGGTCGGGCCGGTCGCTCCGGCCGTAGCCGAGCCGGTCGAGGTTGAGCGTGGCGAACCCGGCGAGCGTGGCATGCCGTACGTAGGAGTACCTCTCCGGCTTGTACGGCCAGTCCCAGTAGGAGTGGTCGTACGCGCCCCCGTGGAGCAGCACCTGCACCGGCGTGTCCGGGGTGACCTCGCCACGCGCGCACAGCTCGCCGTACACCCGGTGCGGGCCGCCGGACGGGGTCTGGCGCACGGTGAAGTGGAATCCCCGGCAGGTGGCCCCGCTCGGCGATTCGGCCGTGCCGATCGGCGTCACCCCGCCGGTGCGCGGCGGTCCCGCGGACGCCTCCCCGGCCGGTCTCGTGCCACCGGCCTCGCCGGTCGCCGCTCCGCACGCCGCCAGCGTTCCGGCGGCGGCCGCGGCGGCGAGGCCGTTCCGCAGGCGAGCCCATGCCCAGGCCATGACGGTCCTCCTTCCCGGCGCTCCCGAGGGCGCCGAAACGTTCGGTGAGCCGCTTGTGCAACCCACCTCACCAGGAGGATCTTCAGCCCTCGTGTGCGATCTCTGTGAGCTCGCTCAGAGCTCTCCGGCGGGGGCGGCCTACCGGACGCGCGTGGCGCCGTGCCGGTCGCCCGCCGGGGACATCGCCCCGTCATCCCCTGCCGCGTCCGGCGGCCACCCGTCGGTGAGCATGCGTGCAAGTTGTTAATGCGAAAGTATTGCAACTACAAACACAGGCCTTAAAGTTGACGCCAAAAGCCGGACATCGGAGGTGATCATGCACGTACCGGACGGGTTCTTCACCGCCTCCGTCTCCATCGCCGCCGGTGCCGTCGCGGCCGGTGGCGTGGGCGTCTGCCTCCGCGGCGCGCGCCGGGAACTGGACGATCGCACCGCCCCGATGGCCGGTCTGGTCGCGGCGTTCGTCTTCGCCGCGCAGATGCTCAACTTCCCGGTCGCCGCGGGCACGAGCGGACACCTGCTCGGCGGCGCCCTCGCCGCCGTGCTCGCCGGGCCGTACACCGCCGTGCTGGCGATGACCGTGGTCTTGCTGATACAGGCGTTACTGTTCGCCGACGGCGGGCTCACCGCGCTCGGCGTGAACATCGTGCTCATGGGCATCGTCACCGCCGCGGTCGGCTGGGCGGTGTTCCGGCTCGTGGTCCGGCTGCTGCCGCGCGGCCGCCCCGCGGTCGTGGCCGGGTCGTTCGCCGGCGCGCTCGTCTCGGTGCCCGCCTCGGCCCTCGTGTTCACGCTGCTGTTCTGGATCGGCGGCACCGCGCCGATCGAGGTCGGCACGGTCGCCGCGGCGATGGGCGGCGTGCACGTGCTGATCGGCATCGGCGAGGCCGTGATCACCGCGCTCACCGTGAGCAGCGTGCTCGCGGTCCGGCCGGACCTGGTGTACGGCGCGCGGCACCTCGCCACCCCGCTCGTGCTGCGCGGCGCGGACGGCACCACCCGGACCGCCGAGCCGGCCGCCCCGCAGGCCGCCCCGGCCCGCCCGCGCCGCCTGGCGCCGTTCGGCCTCGCCGCCCTCGCGGTGTCGCTGCTGCTCGCCGGCGTAGTGAGCTTCTACGCCTCCGGTGACCCGGACGGCCTGGAGCGGGTCGCCGCGGACCACGGCTTCGACGCGGCCGAGCGGGAGCACGACCTCGCCGGCAGTCCGCTCGCCGACTACGGCGTGGCCGGTGTGGCGAACGAGCGGCTGTCGGTCGGCCTCGCCGGGATCATCGGCGTCGGCGTCACCGTGGCCGTCGGCGGCGCGGTCTGCTACGCGGCGCGGCGCCGTACCAAGGACGAGACCGGGACCGCCGAGGCCCCGGACCGGGCGCGCGCCTGATGGCCGCGGGCCACCACCGGCTCTACCTGCCCGGCGACACGCCGGTGCACCGGCTGCCGCCGGAGGCCAAGCTCGCCGCCGCCGTGGCGTTCGCGATCGCGGTCGTCGCCACCCCGCGGACCGCGCTGTGGGCGTTCGCGGCCCACGCCGCGCTGCTCGCCGCGGTGGCGGCGATCGCCCGGGTGCCGCCCGGCTTCCTGCTGCGGCGCATGGCGATCGAGATCCCGTTCGTGGCGTTCGCGCTCGCCCTGCCGTTCATCGGCCTGGGCGAGCGGGTCCAGGTGGGCGTGCTGAGCCTGAGCGCCGAGGGCCTGTGGGCTGCGTGGAACATCCTCGCCAAGGCCACCCTCGGCGTGGCCGCGAGCATCCTGCTCGCGGCCACCACCGAGCCGCACCGCATCCTGCACGGCGCGCGGCGGCTTCGGATCCCGTCGCTGCTCGTGCAGATCGCCATGTTCATGCTGCGCTACCTGGACGTGATCCTCGGCGAGATGCGGCGCATGCGCATCGCCCGCGAGTCGCGCGGCTTCACCGCCCGCGACCTGCGCGCCGCCCCGGTGCTCGCCCGCTCGGTCGGGGCGCTGTTCATCCGCTCCTACGAGCGCGGCGAGCGGGTGCACCTCGCGATGCTGTCCCGCGGGTTCACCGGCACGCTGCCGGTGCTCGACGACCGGCCGGCGCCGCCCGCCGCCTGGGTCGCGGCGCTGTCGCCGGCGGTGGCCGCCGCCGTGGTCGCCGCGCTCGCCCGGGTGGTGGCTTGACTAGGCTTGGTGCCGCCGGGCGGGCCGGATCGGGTGCCGGAGGGTGAGATGGGGGACGCCGCAGCGGAACGGGAGACGACCGCCGCCGAGCCGTCGCTGCGGGTGCGGGACCTCGCCTACGCCTACCCCGACGGCACCCAGGCGCTGTTCGGGGTGAACCTCACCATCGAGCGCGGCGAGCGGGTGGCGCTGCTCGGGCCGAACGGCGCGGGCAAGACCACGCTCGTCATGCACCTCAACGGCATCCTCACCCCCGGGCACGGCGAGGTGGTGGTGGCCGGGCTGCCGGTGCGCAAGGACACGCTCCGTGAGGTACGGCGCCGCGTCGGGTTGGTCTTCCAGGACCCCGACGACCAGCTGTTCATGCCGACTGTGCGGGAGGACGTCGCGTTCGGCCCGGCGAACATGGGCGTGCGCGGCGAGGAGCTCGAGCGCCGGGTACGGCACGCGCTCGAGCGGGTGGGCATGCTGGACGCGATCGACCGGCCGCCGCACCACCTGTCGTTCGGCCAGCGCCGCCGGGTCGCGGTCGCCACCGTGCTCGCCATGGAGCCGGAGATCCTCGTGCTCGACGAGCCGTCCTCCAACCTCGACCCGGCCTCCCGCCGGGAGCTCGCCGAGATCCTGCGCGGCCTCGACGTGACCGTGCTCATGGTCACCCACGACCTGCCGTACGCCCTCGAGCTGTGCGAACGCTCGCTCATCCTGTCCGGCGGCGTGATCGTCGCCGACGGCCCCACCCGCGAGATCCTCGCCGACGCCGAGCTGCTCGCCGCCCACCGGCTGGAGCTGCCCTTCGGTTTCACGGTGCCCGAGGCAGCACCCGCGCCTGACCTTCACGCTCGGTGATGTCGAAGTAAAGTGAACCTCGCCGGAGGAGGTTCAGATGAAGTTGAAGCTCGCTCGACGGGCGCTCGGGGACGCCGCGGTGGTGGCCGTCGAAGGTGAGCTGGATCTATTCACCGCCCCGCACCTGCGCGAGGAGGTGCGGGACGCCATCAAGAAGGACGGCCCCACGCTCGTGCTCGACCTGTCGGAGCTGTCGTTCATGGACTCCAGCGGCCTGTCGGTGCTGATCGAGGCGTGGCGGCTCGCGACGAGCGAGGGCGGCTGCGTCAGCCTGGCGAACCCCCAGCCACCGGTCGCCCGCATCCTGCGCACCACCGGCCTCGACCGCCGCATCAAGGTCTATCCGGACGTGGCGAGCGCGGTCGCCGCCGGCTGACCGCCGGCGCGAGACCGCGGCGGGCGGGTCGGGTACGGCAGAGCGGGTATACCTGACCTGCCCCGGCCGGGATTGCCGTGACCTGCGCGACCTCCCGGGCGGCCCACGTGAACGGCCCTTGTGGACGGCGCTGCCCGGGCGCCGCGGTCCCCGCCGCCTCCCGGCCCCTTCCCGGTCCGCGGGCGAGCGGTGCCCGGCGGGTGGCCGAGATTTGGGCCACTTCCAGTAGAACTTTCTTCGGTTCGCCGTTAATGTCCGGACTATGGATCTCAACGGAGCAGCAGCAGTCATCTCCGGTGCGGCGAGCGGGCTGGGCGCGGCCACCGCGCGGGAGCTCGCCCGGGCAGGCGCGACCGTCGTGCTCGCGGACCTCAACGAGGAGGGCGGCAAGGCCCTCGCCGAGCAGATCGGCGGCGTCTTCGTCAAGTGCGACGTCACCGACGAGCAGCAGGTGCAGGCGGCGGTGGACGCGGCCGTCGCCACCGGCAAGCCGCTGCGCGCGATCGTCAACAGCGCCGGCATCGGCTGGGCGGAGCGGACCGTCAACCGCGAGAACCAGCCGCACAACCTCGAGACCTTCATGAAGGTGATCAACGTCAACCTCGTCGGCACCTTCAACCTCATGCGCATCGGCGCGGCGGCGATCGCGAAGACCGAGCCGGTGGACGCCGACGGCCTCCGCGGCGTGGTGATCAACACCGCATCGGTGGCGGGCATCGAGGGCCAGACCGGCCAGGTCGCCTACTCCGCCTCCAAGGGCGGCATCATGGGCATGACCCTGCCCGCCGCCCGCGACCTGTCGGTGATCGGCGTGCGGGTGCTCACCATCTGCCCGGGCATCATCGACACCCCGATCTACGGCACCGGCCCGCAGGCCGACGAGTGGAAGCAGCGCCTCATCCAGCCGGTGGCGTTCCCCAAGCGGCCCGGCCGCCCGGAGGAGTTCGCCCACCTGGTGCGCTCCCTGATCGAGAACGACTACATGAACGGCGAGATCATCCGCTTCGACGGCGGCATCCGGTTCCAGCCCAAGTGACGCCGGCGGGCCGGGCGGGCATCGTCCGTCCGGAACGTGCCGGCGGCGGGGCCGTCCGCGCACCGGCCCCGCCGCCTCGCCGTACCCAGTGACCATGTGCAGGCCAGGGAGGACAGGTGGCTGACGAGGTTCAGGTCGAGGTCGACGGCGCGGTCGCCGTCATCACCATCAACCGGCCGCAGGCGCGCAACGCGGTCAACGCGGCCGTGGCGAAGGGCATCGCCGCCGCGCTCGACGAGCTCGACGAGCGCAAGGACGTGTCGGTGCTCGTGCTCACCGGCGCCGGCGGCTACTTCTCCAGCGGCATGGATCTGAAGGCGTTCCTCGCCGGCGAGCTGCCGTGGGTGGAGGGCCGGGGCTTCGGCGGCATCGTGGAGAGGCCGCCGGCCAAGCCGATCATCGCCGCGGTGGAGGGGTACGCCCTCGCCGGCGGCTTCGAGCTCGTGCTCTCCTGCGATCTCGTGGTGGCCTCGCGCGAGGCGAAGTTCGGGCTGCCCGAGCCGAAGCGCGGGCTCGTCGCCGGGGCGGGCGGCCTGCTGCGGCTGCCGCGGCGCATCCCCTACCACATCGCCATGGAGATCGCGCTCACCGGCGACTTCTACCCGGCGACCCGGCTCGCCGAGCTCGGCCTGGTCAACCGGGTCACCGAGCCGGGCGAGGCGCTCGCCGCGGCGAAGGAGCTCGCCGCCAAGATCGCGGAGAACGCGCCGCTCGCGCTCAAGGGCAGCAAGCGGATCATCGTCGAGTCCGCCGACTGGAGCCGCGAGGAGATGTTCGAGCGGCAGCGCGCGATCGTCGACCCGATCTTCGGCTCCAAGGACGCCATGGAGGGCGCGGCCGCGTTCGCCGAGAAGCGCGCGCCGCGGTGGAGCGGCGAGTAGCGACCGGGCCCGCGCGCGGACCCTGCGTTCGGACAACATCCTGCGACCGGGCACCGTGACCGGACCCGCGAGCGGTCACCGCGGCCGGTCCCGGTGACCGGACGCCGCGCCGTACGGGCCGCCTCCACCCCCGGCCTTTCTCTCCCCTTTATGCGGGTCGCTGTTTATTGGGGAAGAAAGAGCAAGTAAAGCGGGTTTATGCAAAGCGACGTATTTCACCCGCGTGAGACCGTGGGGTGGAGGGGGCCCGACGTGTACCAGCATCCGGGGTATTACGGCAGTCCGGGATATTACGGCCGGCCCACGCCGAGGCCGCCGGGCGGATACGGGCGCGGCCGCTCGGGAGGCCTGCTCGCGGGCGCCTTCGGCGGGGTCGCCCTCGTCCTGCTGCTGCTCGGGGCGATGTGGATCCTGGAGATCCTCGACCAGTTCCTGTTCTTCGGGCGGCTGGACCACTACGGCATCGTCGGGGGCGATCCGGAGGGGCTGGTCGGCGTGCCGCTCGCCCCGTTCCTGCACGCCGGCTTCGGCCACCTCATGGCGAACTCGCTGCCCCTGCTCGTGCTCGGCATCATGGCGGCGATCCGCGGCGTGGGGCGGTTCATCGCCGCGACCATGATCATCGTGCTGGTGAGCGGCGTCGGCGTGTGGGTCGTCACCCCGCCGTACGTCGTCACGGTCGGCGCGAGCGGCCTCGTCTTCGGCTACTTCGGATACGTGGTCGCCCGCGGCCTGTTCGACCGGCACTCGCTCGACATCGCGCTCGGCATCGTCGTCGTGGTGCTCTACTCCTCGCTGCTGTGGGGCGTGCTGCCGGGCGATCCCGGCGTCTCCTGGCAGGGCCACCTGTTCGGGCTCGTCGGCGGCGTGCTCGCCGCCTGGCTGCTGCGCCGCCGCAGGTTCGCCCGCGGCGACTACTGAGCCCTCGGTACCGGACCCGCAGTACGGGGGCCGTCGGCGCCGGGCCGGCGCGCGCCGGTCGCCGCCGGAGACGCAACGGGCGCGGCCCCGGGCCACACCGGAGGTGTGGCGAGACCGCGCCGTGGTCACGCGTGCCGTACCGGCCGGGTCAGAGGCGCTCGACCACGTAGTCGATGCAGTGGGTGAGGGCCTCGACGTCGTCCGGGTCGACCGACGGGAACATGCCGATGCGCAGCTGGTTGCGGCCGAGCTTGCGGTACGGCTCGGTGTCGACGATGCCGTTGGCGCGCAGCACCTTGGCGACCGCGGCGGCGTCCACCGAGTCGACGAAGTCGATCGTGCCCACCACGTTCGACCGCTTCGCCGGGTCGGCGACGAACGGCGTGGTGTAGGAGGTCTTCTCCGCCCACGTGTACAGCCGCTGCGCCGAGTCCGCGGTGCGCGCGGTGGTCCACGCCATGCCGCCCTGCTCGAGCATCCACTCGATCTGCTCGGCGAGCAGGAAGAGCGTGGCGACCGCCGGGGTGTTGTAGGTCTGGTCCTTGCGCGAGTTGTCGATCGCGGTCGGGAGGCTGAAGAACTCCGGGATGTACCGGCCCGACTCGGCGATCTCGGTCACCCGCTCGAGCGCCCGCGGCGAGAACAGGCCGATCCACAGCCCGCCGTCCGAGGCGAAGCACTTCTGCGGCGCGAAGTAGTAGACGTCGAACTGGGCCGGGTCCACCGGGAGGCCGCCCGCGGCGGAGGTGGCGTCCACCAGGACGAGGGAGTCGTCGTCCGTGGCGACCCGCTGGATCGGGAGGGCCACGCCGGTCGAGGTCTCGTTGTGGGTGAGCGCGTAGGCGTCCACGCCCTCCTCGGCCCGCGGCTCGGGGGCCGTTCCCGGCTCGGAGCTGATCACGCTGGGGTCCTCGAGCCACGGCGCCTTCTTCGTGGCGGCCGCGAACTTGCTGGAGAACTCGCCGAAGGTGAGGTGCTGCGACTTGCGGCGGATGAGACCGAACGCGGCGATCTCCCAGAACGCGGTGCTGCCGCCGTTGCCGAGCACGACCTCGTAGCCCTCGGGCAGCTGGAACAGCGCGGTCAGTCCCTCGCGCACGCGGCGCACGAGGTTCTTGACCGGCTTCTGCCGGTGCGAGGTGCCCAGCAGTCCGGTCCCCGTCGCGGCGAGGGCCGCGAGCTGCTCGGGACGCACCTTCGACGGGCCGCAGCCGAACCGGCCGTCGGCGGGCTTCATGTCAGCGGGGATCAGTATGTCAGCCACCCCACCAAGCGTAGATGAACTGGTGCGATGGCCGTGGCCGGGGGTGCGGGAGTCGGCAGTGGTCTCTACCACTCGGTGGTGCCGCGGCCACCCCGGGCGCCGCTGCGGCGGGCCCGGCCGGGGACGTCCGGGGAGCGCCTGAGGGAAACGCGCCGGGGCGGCGTGCAGGCCGCGCCCGCCCGTCCCGTCGTCTCGGGGATGACGGGACGGCACGGGCGCGGCCGCCGAAGGCCGCGCGTCGCGGACGCGCCCGCGGGGCGTACGCGCCGGGGCGTCCGGCGAGCGGCCGGTACGAGCGGCCCCAGGGGGAGTTCGTCGCGGTATCGGAGGGTCCCCGCCGGCGGCCGGCGGGATCCGGGCCCGGCGGAGGCGTCAGAGCCGGTCGAGCACCTTGTCCGCGCCGGGCACGTCGCGCGCCGAGCGCTTGGCCGGGCCCACGTACCGGGCGCTCGGCCGGACCAGGCGGCCCGTGCGCTTCTGCTCGAGGATGTGCGCGGCCCAGCCGGCGGTGCGGGCGCAGGTGAACATCGAGGTGAACATGTTCGCGGGCACCTCGGCGAAGTCGAGCACGATCGCCGCCCAGAACTCGACGTTCGTGGCGAGCACCCGGTCCGGCTTGCGGGCCTGCAGCTCGGCGAGCGCGGCCTGCTCGAGCGCGATCGCGACCTCGTAGCGCGGCGCGCCGAGCTCCTTGGCGGTACGGCGCAGCACCCGGGCCCGCGGGTCCTCGGCGCGGTAGACGCGGTGGCCGAAGCCCATGAGCCGCTCACCGCGGTCGAGCGCCTGCTTGACGTAGGTCTCGGCGTTCCCGATGCGCTCGACCTCCTCGATCATGTGCAGCACGCGGGCCGGGGCCCCGCCGTGCAGCGGCCCGGACATCGCACCGACCGCGCCCGACATCGCCGCGGCCACGTCCGCGCCGGTGGAGGCGATCACCCGGGCGGTGAACGTGGAGGCGTTCATGCCGTGCTCGGCGGCCGAGGTCCAGTACGCGTCGATCGCCTTGACGTGCCTGGGGTCGGCCTCGCCGCGCCACCGGAGCAGGAACTGCTCGACGACCGTCTTGCCCTCCTCCACCACGCGCTGCGGCACCATCGGCTTGCCGAGGCCGCGCGCGGACTGGGCGACGAACGACAGCGCGGTCACCGAGCACCGGGCGAGGTCGTCGCGGGCCTGCCGGTCGTCGATGTCGAGCAGCGGGCGGAAGCCGTACGCGGGGGCGAGCATCGCGAGGGCGCTCTGCACGTCCACCCGGATGTCGCCGGAGTGGACGGGCACCGGGAACTGCTCGGCCGGCGGCAGCCCGGGCTCGAACGCGTCGTCCACGAGCAGCCCCCACACGTGCCCGAAGGAGACGTGCCCCACCAGTTCCTCGATGTCGACGCCCCGGTAGCGCAGGGCGCCGCCTTCCTTGTCCGGTTCCGCGATCTCGGTCTCGAAGGCAACTACACCTTCCAGTCCGGGTTTGAAGTCGGACATTTCCGGCCGCCTCCCTCTCTCTGGTGCAATGTCAGACAAGGGCGATCCCTTGATGTCGAGATACCGGCGGGTTACATTCAACCCCCTGTTCCCCCGACGCGTGCCCCCGGGATCCCGCTGAGTGCGTCACCGCAGGTAAAGCCTGATGTTCCCGCGATCGGGACGGTCTGCCACCTTTCGCGCCCAAGGGTGCCTCATGGCGCGTGTCGGGGCGGGCCCGACGCGGGCAGGTGGAAGGCGCCGGAACGAGTCCCGTTACGAGTCCCGCTGAGAGTCTCGGTAAGAGACCCGGTGAGAGACGCGGAAGAATGGCACCTCGTGGAACTACCGCACCCGCATCCCGCCGGTCTCCGGCGCAGCTACCAGGGCAAGCCGCTGCTCGAGTCGGACCTGGCGCCCGAGCCCGTCGCCCAGTTCGCCCGCTGGTTCGCCGACGCGGTCGACGCCGGCCTGCCCGAGCCGAACGCGATGGTCCTCGCCACCAGCTCGGCCGACGGCCGGCCCAGCGCCCGGCTCGTGCTGCTCAAGGGCTACGACGCCGAGGGGTTCGTCTTCTACACCAACTACGCGTCGCGCAAGGGCCGCGACCTCGCCGAGAACCCGCGCGCCTGCCTGGTGTTCCCCTGGCACGAGATCCGCCGCCAGGTGCGGGTGGAGGGCGGCGTGGTACGGCTGCCACGGGAGGAGTCGGCCGCCTACTTCCGCTCCCGGCCGTACGGCTCGCGCATCGGCGCCTGGGCGAGCCGCCAGTCCGAGGTGGTGCCGTCCCGCGAGGCGCTCGACGAGCGGTTCGCGGAGCTGGCGCGGCGCTGGCCGGACGAGGTACCGGTGCCCGAGTTCTGGGGCGGCTACCGGGTGATCCCCGAGGTGGTCGAGTTCTGGCAGGGCCAGGACGACCGGATGCACGACCGGCTGCGCTACCGCCGGAGCGGGGAGGCGTGGGTCATCGAGCGGCTCGCGCCCTGAGCCCGCCCGGCCGCGGCGCGCACCCCCACCCCGTGTCGGGAAAACATGGTTAATACAGGTAAAGTGCCCCGGTCGAACGGAGTCGTCGAAACTGCGAGGTGACGGGTGCCGGGGCTCCAGACGTTGCTGCGCCGGGTGGCGATCGACCTCACGCCGCTGCGCGGGCCGCACTACCGCAGGCTCTGGGCGGGCCAGGGCCTGTCGTTCATCGGGTTCCAGCTCACCACCGTCGCGGTCAACCTGCAGGTCTACGACATCACCTCATCGTCGCTGTGGGTCGGCATGCTCGGCCTGGCGAACCTGGTGCCGCTGGTCGTCTTCGGCCTGTGGGGCGGGGCGGTCGCCGACGTGATGGACCGGCGCCGCCTGCTCGTCACCGGCGCGATCATCACCTGGGTCGCCACGATCACGCTGCTGCTGCAGGCGTGGCTGCGGCTCGACAACGTGTACGTGATCCTCGCGGCGATCGCGGTCCAGTCGATGGGCTTCGCGATCACCTCGGCGACCCGGGGCGCGATCATTCCGCGGATCGTCCCGGTCGAGAAGGTGCCCGCTGCGAACACGCTCAACTTCCTGGTGAGCAGCCTCGGCACGGTGCTCGGGCCGCTGCTCGGCGGCGTGGTGCTCGACCGCGGCGGCTACACGCTCGCCTACCTCATCGACGCGGTGCTGTTCAGCGCCTCGTTCTACGCGGCGGTACGGCTGCCGCACCTGCCGCCGCTCGGCGAGGCGTCCCGCCGGGCCGGGCTCGGCCTCGTCGTCGAGGGCCTGCGGTACATCGCCACGAGCCCGGTGGTGCTCATGTCGTTCGTCGTCGACCTCATCGCGATGGTGTTCGCGATGCCCCGGGCGCTCTACCCCGAGCTCACCGAGGTGCGGTTCGGCGGCTCGCCGCACGCCTACGCCTGGCTGTCGGCGGCGATCGCGATCGGCGCGGTCGCGGGCGGGCTGTTCACCGGCTGGGTGGGCCGGGTGCGGCGGCAGGGGCTCGCCCTCACGGTCACCATCGCGGTGTGGGGGATCACCGTGGCCGCGGCCGGGCTCGCCGGCGAGCTGTGGCTGGTGGTCACGCTGCTCGCGGTCGGCGGCGTCGCCGACCTGATCTCGGCGACCTGGCGGCAGTCGATCCTGCAGCTGCACGCCCCGGACGAGATGCGCGGGCGGCTGCAGGGCGTGTTCATGGTCGTCGTCGCGGGCGGCCCGCGGCTCGGCGACCTGCGGGCGGGGGCGAGCGCGTCGGTGTTCGGGCTCACCCCGGCGTGGGTCGGCGGCGGGCTGCTGTGCGCGGTGCTCGTGGTCGTCGCCGGGCTCGCCGTACGGTCGTTCCGCGAGTACGTCCCCGAGGCGCTGCGGCGGCCGGCCTCCGGAACGGCT
>Ga0066870_100059_pt1 | contig 72962 bp, 68 predicted proteins | sample CeladaPassage60A_FD_62237 | JGI IMG/M metagenome (GOLD analysis project Ga0066870, IMG submission 62237) | Cellulose-adapted microbial communities from the Joint BioEnergy Institute, USA - Passage3 60A | ecosystem: Engineered > Bioreactor > Continuous culture > Unclassified | place: USA... | reverse complement strand
CTCGGCCCGGCGATGACCGGCGCGCTCGTCCAGCCGATGGTCACCGACGGCGTCGAGATCATCATCGGCGGCGTGGAGCACCCGGCCTTCGGCCCGCTGATCATGGTCGGCATGGGCGGTCTCACCGCCGAGCTGCTCACCGACCGCGCCTTCCGCGTCCCCCCGATCACCCGCCGGGACGCCGCCGAGATGCTCCGCGAGCTGCGCTGCTTCCCCCTGCTGACGGGCTATCGCGGCCGCCCCAAGGTGAACGTCGAGGCCCTGGAGGAGCAGATCGTCCGCGTCGCCCGCTTCCTCGAGGAGATCCCCGAGGCCGCCGAACTCGACCTCAACCCCGTCCTCGTCACCCCCCGCGGCGCGGCGGCCGTCGACGTCCGCCTCCGCCTCGCCCCCTTGCCTCCCCCGCCCTCGCCGTACCGCCGCCTGCGCTGAGGCATTCGACCGGGCATGCCGCATAAGGAGACGCCACGGCCAGAAGCAGCATGCTCCCATCAGTACCGCGCAACGGCAGCCCTCGAGCAGGGCTGTGAAGCACAGGCGCATTTCGCTGCGTCAGGCGACGACGCTGAAAGTGTTCGCTGAAAGGCGTTTCAGCTCTTTTCTGAACTTCACGCCTGTCGGCGGGATAGTTGAGACCGACTGACACGTAGCACCGCTCAGGTCGGCAGCGGTCGACTTGAGACAGTCAGATCGGAACGCAGGCCAGCGGCCACGTCATCCCGCTACCGCTAGTGCACTCGAACTTGTCGGCACGGTCCCACGAATGCTTGCCCCTCTTAACGCGGCACCTCTACGGAGCTAACATATCTAAACAAGAGTGCCGGATCGATAGAAGTACTATCACCACCAATCAGATTTAATCTAAGACACTCGACCAGATCATCATAACAACTAATCGTCCTACAACACGAAACAGGAGAGACTTCGTGAAGAGATTTCTCATCATTAGCACCTCTTTGTTGATCACGACATCATTCCTTGCACTCATTGTCATAGGATCTCCTTTCATAGCCAGCTGGATCGCAGGCACGAAACTCGATTGGGCAGAGTTAGGCAACGTCGGAGAAGTTTATGGGCCAACTTCTGCAATACTATCCGGCTTCGCATTCCTTTCCATCTTCGTCACACTGACCTATCAAGTGAGACAAACCGCGACGACTCAGCAGCAAGCAGCGCGAAGTATGCAGTTGGAACTGTATCGCCTCGCGTACGAGTACCCAGACCTCAAGCAAGGATGGCGCGATGACGATCTGCCCCACTCCGAGTGGCGATTGAGAACTTATATCAACCTCATCATCATGTATCTGCGCATGCTCTATCTGACAGGAGCGATAAACGAGCGAGAGCTGCGCAGGACACTAGCCAACAGATTCCGGACCCAGCCAGGGAAAGACTTCTGGCGATCAAGTCGATCAGCACTTATGGACACTTATGCAACCAGAAAGGAGAAGAAGTTCGTAATCATCGCCGATGAGGAATATCAAAAAGCATTGAAGAATCCCCGCACCGAAAGCAATAGGATTCAGCATCCCGATCACAAGAGCAACAGGAGATCGACAATGAGACCCTTAAAACCCAGAATCTGGGCTTCAGCAGCATGCTTGATGGGGTTAGCCATTTTCGCTATAGCTAGATCGCGCCGCCGATGATAATCCGACTAGATTTGCATCACTCAAAGCGGGGCAGGACTACCAAGGTAGGGTCGTTCGAGCCAATACAACCAACTCTCGTGCCGGATAGTCCCGGTAATCGTAGAACCGCCACACGTGGAGACATGCTTCGAAGCGACGGTGGTGGCCGCAGCAGACTTGATACCGACCCAAGTCGGCAAGGAGCCTGACACCGGCACGACATCCCGGACAAGATCTTTATCTTTTTATGTCAGCGAAGTACTGCCGACCTTGGTGTCCGTGTACAGCTCGATGTCGATGAGCACGCTGCCGTGCTCCACGGAGCGCTTCACCACCATGACGCTCCTGATCTCATCGACCCCGAGATCGGCATGCCGGAGATAGCACGGATCACGCGAACAATCCACCGATCCCTGCCGGTATAAGCCACCGCATCATCCTCACGACGGGCTGCTCGTCACACGCGTGCGGAGACGAGGAGGTCGCGGAATTCCGTGACGGTGGGTTCGGCACGGCGCTGCGGTGGGACGGCCGCGAGGACCTGGTCCGCCAGGTGGCTGATCATCGCGGTGCGCTGTTCGGGTGGGTGGTTCTCGTACGCCGTGCGGGCCTGGCGGATGCCTTCGGTCACGTCGCCCCCGCGCACGTGGCCGAGGCCTTGGAGCAGGGCCAGCTGGGTGCGGGATCGGATGTCGCTCGCCGGGAGGATGTCCAGCGCGCGCCGGGCGGTCTGGGCGGCCGCCTCGCCGCGGCCCGTGTAGGCGTGGACCCATGTCTCGGTGTAGAGCAGGCGGTCCGCGGCCCAGCCGAACAGCGACACGACGTCCTTGGTGACCGAGTCGGGCAGCTTCTCGTAGATCGCGTGTGCGTCGCGGAGCGCGGCGATCGCCTCGTTCGTTCGGCCGTCGAGGGCGAGGGCCTGTGCGCGTGCAGTGGCCAGCTTCGCCAGACCGCTGCAGGGTACGGCCGTGGCCTGCGACTCGACCTTGTTGATCTTCGTGAGCAGCGCCGGTGTCGGCCGGTCCTCGTAGAGCGCGCGGGTGAGGCCTTCACCGGTGACGTACAGGCTGACCGTGGGGTCGCCCGAGCGGTCGGCGGCCGACTGCGCGGTGGCCCACCAGCGGCGCGCCTCCGTGGTGTGGCCGAGGTTGAACAGCGTCTTCGCAGTGAGCAGGGACAGCATGGCCGTGACCCGGCACCACTCGGGGAAGTTGCGGTCGCCGGTGCCGATGCGGGCCATGGTCTGCTGCACCGTGTAGACGTCGACCGAGAGCTCGGCGATCAGTCGCTCGGGCGGCAGCGCCATGTAGCGGTAGCCGTACTCGGCGATCGTCTCCTGCCACTCGTCGAGGTGGGTGCTCTCGTCCCGGCCGAGCGCGCGGTCGACGCCCTCCCGGATGCTCTGGATCGCGTCGAGCGGCGGGGCGAGGGCGGGCACTCCGAGCGTGGCGAGCGCCTGAAGCAGCCGGCGTCGTTCCATGTCGTCGTTCTCCCCGCGATTCTCCGGGCTCTCCTCGGAGAATAGGCACGTCACGTCGATGCCGAACGCTGTCGCGTAGGCGCGAATCCAGTCACGCGGGAAATGTCGGCCTTTTTCCCAATCGCGAATCTGGCGGATGAGGCTGTCCAGCGAACCGTGGGTGTAGCCCGCGGCCTGGAGTAACCGCCGGGCCATCTCCCGCTTGGTCCACTCCCGCTTCTCCCGCTCGGCCTGGAGCCGCACCGCCCACGCCGGCCGCCGCTTTTCGACCATCCTTCGCCCCATTTCGTCCGGGCAGGCCGGAGCGGGAGATCGATCTTTCCCCAGTTCTCCGCGCCTCTCCACTACCGCACGGCAATCCCAGGGCTTTACGTTCCGTCACCGAATGTTACCGGCCGCTTCCACGCCGGCCACCCGGAATTGACGAAATGGAGTCCCCCATGCCGCAAAGCAGGCGGACGCGTTTCCATCTCGGCCCGGACGATCCGCGCACCCCGGCGCCGGATGCCCGCGTTTCCCCGACGCCCGCCGTACGCCTCGGGCCCGCCGTACCGGCGCGCCGCCCGACCGTCCGCCGTGAGGCCGCATGAGCGAGGTCGTCACCCGGCGGTGGGAGGTGGCCCGCGAGCCGACGTTCGTCCGCGAGGTGCGCGACCGCGCCCGCGCCGTGCTCGCCGCGTGGGGCGCGGACGAGGCCGCCGACGACGTCACCCTGATGCTGAGCGAGCTGGTGACCAACGCCCTCGCCCACGGCGGCGGCCGGATATCCGTCTCCCTCGCCCTCAACCCGGTGACCGGCACGCTCACCTGCGCGGTGGGCGACGAGACCGCCGAGGGCATCGACCGGATCGCCGCCGGGCTCACCCGCCGGCCCGACCCGCTCGGCGATGACCTCGGCGACGACCTCGCCGAGGACGGGCGCGGCCTGCCCCTCGTCGCCCTGCTCGCCACCGACCGGGGCGTCCGCCGTACCCCGCGGGGCGGGAAGGCGGTGTGGTTTACGTACGCGCTGAGGTGACCCGCGTGGGCGGCGCGACCGGCGAGGGGCCGCGCCGCCCACGGGGTTTTCCGTGGTGTTCTTCGTACGCAGCCTGGGGCCGCGGCGGCTAGCCGACCAGCGTCTTGACCGCGGCGGTCATCTCGGCGAGGGCCTTCTTGGCGTCGGCGAAGTACATGCCGGTCTTGGGGTCGGTGTACAGCTCGTTGTCGATGCCCGCGTAGCCGTGGCCCATGGAGCGCTTGACCACGATCACGCTCTTGGCCTTGTCCACGTCGAGGATCGGCATGCCGGAGATGGCGGTGCCCGGGCGGCGCGCGGCCGGGTTGGTGACGTCGTTCGCGCCGATCACCAGCGCCACGTCCACCTGCGGGAACTCGGGGTTGATCTCGTCCATCTCCTTGAGCTGCGAGTACGGCACGTTCGCCTCGGCGAGCAGCACGTTCATGTGGCCGGGCATGCGGCCCGCCACCGGGTGGATCGCGTACGAGACCTCCACCCCGCGGGCCTCGAGCAGGCTCGCCAGCTCGTGCACCTGGTGCTGGGCCTGGGCGGCGGCGAGGCCGTACCCGGGGACGATCACCACCTTGCTCGCGTACGCGAGCTGGATCGCGGCGTCGTCGGCGGAGACCGTGCGCACCTGGCCGCCGCCGGTCCCGGCCGCGGTGCCGGTCGAGTCGCCGGTGCCGAAGCCGCCGAGCATGATGTTGCCGATCGACCGGTTCATCGCGTCGGCCATCAGCTTGGTGAGGATCGCACCCGAGGCGCCGACCAGCGCGCCGGCGGTGATGAGCACGTCGTTGCCGATGACGAAACCGGCCATCGCCACCGCGGTGCCGGTGAACGCGTTGAGCAGCGAGATCACCACCGGCATGTCGGCGCCGCCGATCGGGAGCACCATGGTCACGCCGAACGCCAGCGCGGCGAGGCCGAGGATCACCACCGCGGCGAGCCCGCCCACCCCGGCGGCGATCATCACCGTGGTCACCAGCATCACCGCGGCGAGCGCCAGGGTGAGCACGCGGGCGCCGGGGAACACGATCGGCTGCCCGGGCACCACGCCGTGCAGCTTGCCGGAGGCGATCAGCGAGCCGGAGAAGGTGACCGCGCCGATCAGCACGTCGAGCGCGAGCGGGATCAGGATGTGCGCGCCCGGCGACTCGGTGAAGTGGAGGAAGTCGTGGACCGCGACCAGCGCCGCGGCGCCGCCGCCGGCCGCGTTGAACAGGCTGACCAGCTCCGGCATCGCGGTCATCCGCACCCGGCGGGCCATGACGAGCCCGACACCCGCGCCGACCGCGGTGCCCGCGGCCACCACGAGCCAGGCGGTGAGGTTCGCCGCCCCGGACTCGATCAGTACGGCGAGCGTGGCGAGGATCGCCGCGGCCATGCCGGTCGCGGAGAGCAGGTTGCCGCGCCGCGCGGTGACCGGTGAGTTCATCAGGTGCAGGCCGACCACGAACAGCGTGGCCGCGCCCAGGTAGACGAGCCGGATGACGGTGTCGAACGTGCTCATCGGGTCACCTCGGCCGAGCCGTTCGCGGACACGCTCTGCGCCTTACGGGCCGCCGGCGGCTTGAACATCTCGAGCATGCGGTCGGTGACCACGTACCCGCCGACCACGTTCATCGCCGCGAGCACGCAGGCCACGAACGCGATCACGTACCCGACGAGGTCGGACGCGGTCGCCGCGATGAGGATCGTGCCGGCGAGCACGATGCCGTGGATGGAGTTGGCGGCCGACATCAGCGGGGTGTGCAGCGTGGTCGGCACCTTGCTGATCACCTCGAAGCCGACCAGCAGGCTGAGCACGAAGATGGTGAGGTCGGTGACGAACTCGGAACTCACGAGTCACCTCCGAACGCGGGGTGGACGACCTCGCCCGCGTGGGTGAGCACGACCCCGGCCTGGATCGGATCGTCCAGGTCGATCGCGAGGGCGCCGTCCCGGATCAGGTGGCCGAGGAGTGCGCGGACGTTGCTGGAGTACGCCGTCGACGCCGCCTCCGGCATGGTGGCGGCGAGATCGGCGGCGCCGATCACCGTGACGCCCTCGTCGGTGACGATCGTCTCGCCGGGGCGGGAGCCCTCGACGTTGCCGCCCAGCTCGCTCGCGGCCATGTCGACGACGACCGACCCGGCCCGCATGCCCTTGAGCGCGGCCTCGGTGACGAGCAGCGGCGGCCGCCGCCCCGGCACCCGCGCCGTGGTGATCACCACGTCGTGGCGGGCGATGTGCCGGGCCAGCTCCGCCTGCTGGGCCCGCTGCTCCTCGGCGGTGAGCGCGCGGGCGTACCCGCCGGTGCCGGAGCCCACCGGCCCCGATTGGAGCCGCAGGAACTGGGCGCCGAGCGAGGTGATCTCGCCCTCGGCCTCGGGGCGGATGTCGTAGCCGGTGACCACGGCGCCGAGCCGGCGGGCCGTACCGATCGCCTGCAGCCCGGCCACGCCCGCGCCGAGCACGAGCACCTGGGCCGGGCGGGCGGTGCCCGCCGCGGTGACGAGCAGCGGGAAGAACCGGCCGTACGTGGCGGCGGCGAGCACCGCCGCCTTGTACCCGGCGATGTTGTCCTGGGAGGTCATCGCGTCCATGGTCTGGGCGGCGCTGATCGTCCGCGGCAGGCCCTCGAAGGCGATCGCGGTGACGTTCTTGGCGGCGAGCTCGCGGACGTAGTCCGGATCGCCGAAGGGACGCAGCATGCCGATCACGGTCTGGCCGTCGCGCAGCGCGGCCGTGTCGGGCCGGCGCACGGTCACCACGACGTCCGCGCGCTCATACAGCTCGGAGGTGGCCACCACCTCCGCTCCGGCCTCGCGGTACGCGCTGTCGGGATGCCAGGCGGCTTCGCCGGCGCCTGACTCGATCAGTACGTGCAGGCCCATCTCCCGCAGGCGGCCGACGGCGTCCGGAACGAGCGCGACCCGCCGCTCACCCGCCGCCGTCTCTTTGCCGACCCCGACCCTGAGCGCGACCATGGTGCCCCTCTCGGTAGGCCATTCCTGGCGACTGGCATTCGCATGCGTCGGTACCGGAACAAAGTCCCGTAAAAAGCTTCGCTATCGATCCGTACCCCGCAGAGGGCCAAAGGTCCATATGTCAGGTCTTGAAGCCCCGAGCCCGAGTGACGTTCGCCCCCTACAGACCCTGATCGCCCCCGGATAGACAGGGAACTCAGGACGGACCTTCCGGGGAGAAAACGTGTTCCAGGTGCGAATCCACGGACGAGGCGGCCAAGGCGTCGTCACCGCGGCCGAGCTGCTGTCCATCGCCGCGTTCCTCGAGGGCCGGCACGCCCAGGCGTTTCCCACGTTCGGCTCCGAACGGACCGGCGCCCCCGTGGTGGCGTTCTGCCGCATCGACGACCGGCCGATCCGGGTGCGCGAGCCGATCGCCCGGCCCGACGCCCTGATCGTCCAGGACGCCACGCTGCTGCGGGCGGTGAACGTGTTCGACGGCCTCGGCCCGGACGCGTACGTGCTCATCAACACGGCCCGCGACCTGCGCGAGCTCGGCGCCGCCGAGGCCCTCGCCGCGCTGCGGCCGGAGCGGGTGCGCACCGTGCCCGCCACCGCACTGGCGCGCGAGCACCTGGGCCGCCCGGTGCCGAACGCCGTTCTGCTCGGCGGCTTCGCCGCGCTCACCGGGGTGGTGTCGCTCGATTCGGTGTGCGCCGCGATCCGGCAGCGGTTCTCCGGGCGGGTCGCCGACGGCAACGTGGCCGCCGCCGAGCGGGCCCACGCGTACGTCAGCGCCACGATGAAGGAGGGGGTCGATGCTTAGGCAGATGGAGGGCTCGCAGGCGGTCGCCGAGGCGGTCGCCTTGTGCCGGCCGGAGGTGATCTGCGCCTACCCGATCTCCCCGCAGACCCACATCGTGGAAGGGCTCAGCCGGCTGGTGAAGTCGGGCGCGCTCGCCCCGTGCGAGTACGTGAACGTGGAGTCGGAGTTCGCCGCGATGTCGGTCGCGATCGGCGCCTCCGCCGCCGGGGCCCGCGCCTACACCGCCACCTCCAGCCAGGGGCTGCTCTACATGACCGAGGCGGTGTACAACGCGGGCGGCCTCGGCCTGCCGATCGTGATGACGGTGGCGAACCGGGCGCTGGGCGCGCCGATCAACATCTGGAACGACCACAGCGACGCGATGTCCCAGCGCGACGCCGGCTGGCTGCAGCTGTACGCCGAGGACAACCAGGAGGCGGTCGACCTGCACATCCAGGCGTTCCGCATCGCCGAGGAGCTGTCGCTGCCGGTGATGGTGTGCATGGACGGGTTCGTGCTCACCCACGCCTACGAGCGGGTCGACCTGCCCGAGCAGCGGCAGGTGGACGACTTCCTGCCGCCGTTCGCGCCGCGCCAGGTGCTCGACCCGAACGACCCGGTGTCGATCGGCGCGATGGTCGGCCCGGAGGCGTTCACCGAGGTGCGCTACCTCGCCCACCGGCGGCACCTACGCGCCCTGGAGGTCATCCCGCGGGTGGCGGGCGAGTTCGCCGACGCGTTCGGCCGCGAATCCGGCGGCCTGGTCCGGCCGTACCGGCTCGACGACGCGGACACCGCGATCGTCGCGATGGGGTCGGTGCTCGGCACGCTCAAGGACGTCGTCGACGAGCGGCGCGGGCACGGCGAGCGCGTCGGCGTGCTCGGGATCACCGCGTTCCGCCCGTTCCCGTTCGCCGAGGTACGGCGGGCGCTGCGCGGCGTCCGGCGCGTGGTGGTGCTGGAGCGCACGCTCTCGGTCGGGGTCGGCGGCGTGGTCACCGACCACGTGCGGGCCGCCCTCGACGGGGCGATGCGGGAGACGAGCGCGGCGAACGGCGCCGCGCCGTACCTGTGGACCGTGATCGCCGGGCTCGGCGGGCGGCCGATCACCACGGCCTCGCTGCACGAGATGATCGACCGCGCGGTGACCGAACGGCTCGAGCCGCTCACCTTCCTCGACCTGCGGCGCGACCTGGTCGAGCGGGAGGCGCACCGGGAGCGCGCCGCCGAAAGGGTGTGACGAATGCCCGCACAGGAGATCAAGTTCTACCAGACCGGCAGCCTGGTGGTCGGCAACCGGCTGCTCGACCCCGAGCGGCGCACCGTACAGGCCGACATGCGCCGCCCCAACACGCTCACCTCGGGACACCGGGCCTGCCAGGGGTGCGGCGAGGCGCTCGGCGCCCGGTGGGTCGTGGACGCGGCGCACCGCGCCACCGGCGGCCGGCTCGTCGTGGTCAACGCCACCGGCTGCCTGGAGGTGTTCTCCACCCCGTACCCGGAGACCTCCTGGCGGGTGGCGTGGCTGCACTCGCTGTTCGGCAACGCCCCCGCGGTGGCCAGCGGCGTCGCCGCGGCGCTGAAGGTGAAGGGCCGCACCGACGTGCGGGTGGTCGGCCAGGGCGGCGACGGCGGCACCGTCGACATCGGGTTCGCCTGCCTGTCGGGCATGTTCGAGCGCAACGACGACGTGCTGTTCGTCTGCTACGACAACCAGGCGTACATGAACACCGGGGTGCAGCGCTCCGGCGCCACCCCGCCGGCGGCGCGCACCGCCACCACCCAGGCGGTCGGTCCGGAGCCGGGCAACCCGTTCGGCCAGGGCAAGAACACGCCGCTGATCGCGATGGCGCACGAGATCCCGTACGTCGCCACCGCGACCGTCGCCGACCTGCGCGACCTGGAGTACAAGGTGCACCGGGCGATGGAGCTGCGCGGCGCCCGCTACCTGCACGTGCTCGTGCCCTGCCCGCTCGGCTGGGTCACCCCCTCCAGCGACACCATCCGCGTGGCGCGGCTGGCCAAGGAGTCGGGCCTGTTCCCGGTCTTCGAGGCCGAGCACGGCGAGATCACCTCGGTGTCGAAGATCCGCCGCAAGGTGCCGGTCGAGGAGTACCTGCGCGCCCAGGGCCGGTTCGCGCACCTGTTCGGCGACCCGCCGCGTGCCGACGTCATCGCCGCGCTGCAGGAGGTCGCCGCCCGCAACATCCGCCGCTTCGGCCTGCTGGACGAGGAGGGCTGACATGGACAGGCCGTTCGCGATCACCCTTGAGGTCGGATCCAGCCTCGCGAACAAGACCGGGGCGTGGCGGACCGAGCGGCCCGTCTACCTCGACCGCTTCCCGCCCTGCAACCAGCACTGCCCCGCCGGGGAGAACGTGCAGGGCTGGCTGTACCACGCGGAGAGCGGCGACTACGAGACCGCCTGGCGCATCCTCATGACGGACAACCCGTTCCCCGCGGTGATGGGCCGGGTCTGCTACCACCCCTGCCAGACCGCGTGCAACCGCGGCAAGCTGGACGAGGCGGTCGGCATCAACGCGGTCGAGCGCTTCCTCGGCGACGAGGCGCTGCGCCGCGGCTGGACCGTGCCGGTCGAGGCCGAGCCGTCCGGCAAGCGGGTGCTCGTGGTCGGCGCGGGCCCCGCCGGGCTGTCCGCCGCCTACCACCTGGTGCTTCTCGGCCACAAGGTGACCGTGGTCGACTCGGGCGAGGAGCCCGGCGGCATGATGCGGTACGGCATCCCGCGCTACCGGCTGCCCCGCGACGTGCTCGCCGCCGAGATCCAGCGCATCCTCGACATGGGCGTGCGCTTCGTGGGCGGCCACACCGTCACCGACCTGCGCGCCGAGATGGCCGGGTACGACGCGGCGTTCCTCGCGGTCGGGGCCCACGTGGCCCGCCGGGCGTACATCCCGGCCGGGGACACGGCCCGCATCCTCGACGCGATCAAGATGCTGCGGGACACCAACGAGGCCGAGCCGCCGCAGATCGGCCGCCGGGTCGTGGTGTACGGCGGCGGCAACACGGCGATGGACGCCGCCCGCACCGCCCGCCGCCTCGGCGCCACCGACGCGGTCGTCGTCTACCGGCGTACCAAGGACCGCATGCCGGCCCACGAGTCCGAGGTCGCCGACGCGGAGGCCGAGGGTGTGCGCATGAAGTGGCTGTCCACGATCGCCCGGGCCGACGTCGGCAAGGTGCTGATCGAGCGCATGCGGCTCGACGAGTCCGGCTTCCCGCAGCCGACCGGCGAGTTCGAGGAGCTCGACGCCGACACCGTGGTCCTCGCCCTCGGCCAGGAGCCCGACCTGGCCCTGCTCGAGGGCCTGCCCGGCGTGGAGATCGAGAAGGGCGTCGTCAAGGTCGGCCCGAACATGATGACCGGCTACCCCGGCGTGTTCGCCGGCGGCGACATGGTGCCCTCCGAGCGCACCGTCACCGTCGCCATCGGCCACGGCAAGCTGGCGGCCCGGCACATCGACGCCTGGCTGCGCGGCACCGAGTACACCCCGCCGCAGCCGCCGCCCCCGGCCACCTACGACCTGCTCAACACCTGGTACTACAGCGACGCCCCGGCCCAGATCCGGCCCCGCCTCGAGGTGGCCCGCCGTATCACCACCTTCGACGAGGTCGAAGGCGGCCTCGACGAGGAGACCGCCCTGTTCGAGGCCCGCCGCTGCATGTCCTGCGGCAACTGCTTCGAGTGCGACAACTGCTACGGCGTCTGCCCCGACAACGCCGTCATCAAGCTCGGCCCCGGCCGGCGCTTCATGATCGACTACGACTACTGCAAGGGCTGCGGCCTCTGCGTCGCCGAATGCCCCGCCGGCGCCATCACGATGGTGCCCGAGGAAACCTGACCCGGCTTGCGCGCCCGGCCGCCCTCCGGCTGGGCGCGCAAGCCGCAACCGTGCCCACCCCGGCCGCTCCCGGCCGGACACCGTCGCCCGACGTGCCGCGGAACCGCTCCACCACATGCCGCGGCCCCTGGGACCCCGTTGCATTACTAGAAGCCGAAACGCACCGCGTCAGCCTTCTCCCATTCCTCCGCCTCGGCCGAGGTCGTCGGGGTGAGGCCGAGGACGCACTCCTTGATGGCCAACGCGACGTCCTCAGGGGTACCGAGGTACGGCACCGGCAGAGGTCCTGTCCGGGAACAGATCCACCCACGGTAGGGCGACCACCGGATCACGTCGTTGAACTGCAGTCCCTTGCCCCGCAGTCGCTCCGCGTCCTTGTCGAAGCCGATCAAGACCCAGATGTAAGGCTCGCCGAAGTACAGCCTGTGTTCGGTGGGCGGGACGTCGTACCGCTCGAGCCAGCGAACGACCTCGTCAAGGTACTCACGAAGCGGACGACCATCGATCGACGGCGTCAACATTCCTCCCCGTCACGCGGGCTCGGTCTCCGACCGACAGGTCATCGAGCCCGCGCGCCCATGTCGCCGGTGAAACGGCGCACACGGCGTCAGCTCTCACACCATGCAGCGGTGGGCCTGGAGCAAAACGGAGCCGAAATGATGCCGCGCTAGCTGACGGTTAACCGACCGGCTTTCCGATCTTGTCGGGGCACTTTCCTAACCAGCCATCTGGGCCCCGATCTGGTCTTCCAATTCCACCTCTACTGATCAAGAAGCGTGTCATGGACAGCTGAGCGCGGCGATAGGCCAGTGATCACACCCTTACTGCGGACTGATCTGACGGCGCAGCATGCGTGGGAGATGGCGGTAGCAATGCGGCGCGCATCTCATCGGCAACCTGCAGGACTAATGACGGATCTACTTCCGCGATCGCCGGCAGCAGTGCCGTTGCTCGGCTCCTGGTCAGTGCCCAGGACAGCAGCCTGCGAGCTCGTGCCCGGTCCAGGTGAGAAACGATTTCAGCGACCGTCCTGGCTATGAACGTCGGATCTGAGATGGTGCGCACCAGCCGCTCGGCCCGATCCACCTGCCCGAGCTTGACCAAGACCTCGACCAGGTCCGTGAGGACCCTAGAGCGATCGGACATCGTATCGGCCACCTGCTCCGCCCGGTCCACCATCTCCAAGGCACGATCCACCTGCCCGGCCTCGGCAAGAGCCTCGGCCAGATCACACAGCACCAGACTCTGAAGGAAGGGATCAGTAAGGGCCCGAGCCATCTGCTCGGCCCGATCCACCCGCCCGCCCGCCGCCAAGACACCGACCACCTCGGCCAATGTCCCAGCACGGTCTTTGGGGTCGGTGATGGCGCGAACCATTAGCTCCGCCCGATCCACCCGCCCGACCTCGGCAAAAGCCTTGGCCAGCCAGGCCAGCGTCCGGTGCGAGGGATCGCTGATGTCGCGGGCCAGTAGTTCCGCCCGATCGACCAGCTGTTCGGCCCGATCCACCCGCCCGGCCTTAACCAAGACCTCGGCCACGCGACACAACGCCCATACCCGGTCCGAGGGATCGCTGATCGCACCGGCCGCCTGCTCCATCCGATCCACCACCCGCTCGGCGCGATCCACCCACCCAACCTCGGCAACGTACGCGGCTATTTCGACCAGTGCCCGAGTTAGGTCACGGGGATCGGTGCTGGTACATGCCACCTGCTCCGCCCGATCGACCACCTGTTCGGCCCGATCCACCCGCCCGACCTTAACCAAGACCTTGGCCACGCGACACAACGCCCACACATGGCCATGGGGACCGCTGATCGCACCGGCCACCTGCTCGGCCCGATCAACCTGCCCGGTCTCGGCAAAGGCCTCCGCCACATCGACCAGCGCCCAATCCTGGTAGGGAAGCTCGTCGATGGCGCGAGCCACCTCTTCGGCCCGATCCACCCGCCCGGTCTTCACCAGGGCCTTAACCAGATCGGCCAACGTCTCCGCTCGCTCGTCAGACCCGGTGACGACGCGAGCCACCTGTTCCGCGCGCTCCACCATCCGTACAGCCCGATCCATCCGCCCGACCTTGACCAAGGCCTCGGCCAGATCAGCCAACGCCTCCGCTCGCTCGACAGACCCGGTGACGGCGCAAGCCACCTCCTCCACCCAATCCACCACCCGTACAGCCCGATCCACCTGCCCAGCCTCAGCAAAGGCCTCGGCTACCCGGGCAAGCGCCCAAGCCTGATCCGTGAGATCGCTGATAGCGCGAGCCACCTCCTCCGCCCGATCCACCCGCCCGACCTTGACCAAGGCCTCGGCCAGAACAGCCAACGCCTCCGCTCGCTCGACAGGGTCGGTGACGGCGCAAGCCACCTGCTCTACGCGCTCCACCACCCGTACAGCCCGATCCACCCGCCCGGCCCTGACCAAGACCTCGGCCACGCAACACAACACCCACACCTGGTCCGAGGTGTCGCTGATCGCACCGGCCACCTGCTCCGTCCGATCAACCTGCCCAACCTCAGCGAAGGCCGCGGCTACGCTGACCAGCGCCCAAACTCGGATGGGAAGCGCGTCGATACAGCGAGCCGCCTCCTCTGCCCGATCAAGAACCCGTTCGACTCGATCCACCCGCCCGGCCTCAGCAAAGACCTTGGCCACGTCGAGCAGCGCCTGAGTCTGACCCAAGGGAGCGCTGATGCCGTGGGCCAGTGGTTCCGCCCGATTCACCATCGCCAAGGCACGATCCACCTGACCGGCCTTGACCAAGACCTTGGCCACGCGACACAACGCCCATACTCGGTCCGAGGGATCGCTGATCGCACCGGCCACCTGCTCGGCCCGATCAACCTGCCCGGTCTCGGCAAAGGCCTCCGCCACCTCGAGCAGCGCCCAAGCTTGCTCGGGCCGATCGCTGATGGAACGAGCCACCTCCTCCGCCCGATCCACCCGCCCGGCCTCGACCAAGACCTTGACCAGATCAGCCAATGCCTCCGCTCCCTCGGCAGGGTCGGTCACGGTGCGGGCCACCTCCTCCGCCCGATCCACCACCCGCTCGGCCCGATCCACCACCCGCTCGGCCAGATCAAAGTGCCCGATCTCAGCCAACGCCTTGGCCACCTCGACCAGCGCCCTAACCTGGTCCAAGCGATCGCTGATGGAACGAGCCACCTCCTCCGCCCGATCCACCACCCGCTCGGCCCGATCGCCCCTCCCCTCCCAGGCCAAAACCCTGGCCAGACGGGTTAACGCCCTCACTCGGTCGGAGAGATCGCTGATGCTCCAGAGCACCTGCTCGGCTTGATCAACCCGCCCGCTCTCGGCCAAGGCCACGGAGACCTCGCACAGTGCCTCGGTTCGCTTGGCGGGATCGGAGTGGGAGTGGGCCAGAGCCTCGGCTCGTAGCACGTTGCCCAGCTTGACCCACACCACCGGCAGGCGAGCGGGGATGTGGGTGTTACGGTCGGTCAGGAAGTCCCGTGTCCTGGCCAACGTCATCAGCGTGCCGAGATCCGGATCTTCCTGCTCGGAGAGCAGCTGCAGGCAAGTGGCCACCTCGGCCAGCCCGGCCGCATCCCCGCCACTCACAGCGAGCATCCGATCCAGCCGCGCGCGGTCCACGGCGAAGGACACCATCCGTTCCACTTCGTCACAGGAGCGGAGCATCTGGTGGTAACCGCGCAGCAGGTACTCCGGCGTCCCGGCGGGCCATCCCCGATCCCGATAGTCATCGGCCCAGGCGTGAATCCGCTTCCGATAGCAGGCCAGAGCACTCTCACCAAGTGCTGCAACTGCGCTGTTGTGAAGCTCCTCGTGCGCGAGAACAAACACGCGCGTCCCATTCGGCCGCCACGCGCTTTCCCGGCTGCTGAAACTGCGTCCGTAGGCGGTCCGAAGGCGGCGGTCCACCTCACCCGGTGTCAGTCCGGTGAGCTCGGCCAGATCGCCGCTGCTCAGGCCGCCTTCGGCGGCAACCAGCAGCCCCAAGAGATCACGCTCTACCTGGCCGCCGAACAGCAGCTCATCCAGCTCGCGTTCAGCCGCCTCTTTGATGCCCTGAGCCGCCGGCGAAGGACTCAGTGAGTGAACAATCGATGGATCCCGCAGCGGATGCCGCGGTGGCACGTCGGAGGGGACCGGAGGGTTCGGCCGGCCCGCCACCACCACCCGCATGCCTTCCGGGGGCACCTCCGGCAGCAATGCGGCGATGCTGTGCGCGCCCGGGCCGAGCTTCACTCCCCGATCCTCGTCCAGCCCGTCCACCACCAGCACCAGCCGCTCACCGCGTGCCCGGCAGTGCCGCGCCGCCTCCTTCAGCAACCGCCCATACCACCCCTGCTGCGTCACCTCGTCCAGCAACGGGGGCATCGGCTGGCCCAGCAGCTCGGCCAGCTGTTCGATCACCGCTCGCAGAAACGCGTTGCGGTCGCTCTGGCCGGCATACCGCGCGGTGATGAAGAACGACACCACCCGCACGCCCGGCGGAGGATGCAGTACGAAGGTGGCCAGCAACGCCGATTTGCCCGCCCACGCCGGCCCCTGCCACCACACGTACGTCTGGTCGTGGTCGCCGGTGCAGAACTCGGCGAGCTCAGCCAGCTCGGCCTCACGGCCGATGAGTTCCCAGGGGAAGATCTGCTCGACCTGATCCCGATACGCCGAGCGCGCTACCGGCGCCCCCGCCAAGTGCACGTCTCCCGTGACGTGGAGGTGCCCGGTGTTGACGATGCTGCCCGGCCCGCCCTCAGCATTACCGGTTTGACGAACGGTGCTTTTCACCCGCGGGCCGCCCATGCGGAAACCCTTGTGCTCCATCGCGCCGGTTCTCCGGGCTCAGGTGAGGTCGACGCCGGAGTTCGCGTCGCCGGTCTCGGCCTCCGCATCGCCCGTCCGCTTCACCCGCACCCGGTCCGGCATCGCGTCGGCCCGGCCCGACACTCCCGTGTTGGCTCGCCCACCCCCGCGTGCCACGGCCCGGCCGGTCCCAGAGACGCGAATACCGCCGCCACCTGAGGCCGCGGGCAGGGCCGCCCACACCGCCACCCCGAGCGCGGCCACCCCGGCCAGCGCCGAGACCACCGAGGCGGCCTTGTCCGCCTGCTCCAGCCCCAGCACGAAAAACACCGCCGCCAGCACGGCCACCGTCACGGCCGTCCCTGCTATCACCCATCGCCGCGCCATCACATGCTCATTGTCCGCGCGGCTCCCCCACAACTGGCCAAAGTTCGGAATCGTCCTTATCGGGATGTCTCCGACCACCGGACGACCAATAAAAGGACATAACACTACATAGATGAACAAAGACGCCTAAAAAGCGATCGGCGTGCCAAGTCAATCGCTCATGTGATCTTCGCGGTATCCCAGTCGGTGGGCTACCGCGGCGCTTCCACGACACGGCGAACCTGAAGCCGCGCCCCCGCTCGGAGGAACGGCCTCAGGAGGCGAGTGAATCGAGCAGCTTGGGGTTGCGGAGGCGGTTGAGGGCCTTGCTCTCGAGCTGGCGGACGCGTTCGCGGGTGATGCCGAGGCGGTCGCCGACCTGCTGCAGGGTGCAGGGGGCGCCGTTGTCGAGGCCGTAGCGCCAGCGGAGGATCTGCGCCTCGCGCGCCGGCAGCCTGCGCAGCATGGCGCGCACCTCGGCGATCTGGATGGCGAGCTCGACCTCGCCCTCGGCGGGGGACTCTTCGCCGTCCCACAGGATGTCGCCGAGGCTCGCGTCGCCCTCGTCGCCGACCGGGGTGTCGAGGCTCACCGAGCGCTGGGCGAGCCGCTTCAGCTCGGCGGCCTTGCGGACGCTGCTGCCGCTCTCCCGGGCCAGCTCCTCCAGCGTGGGCTCCCGGCCCAGCCGCAGTGCCAGGTCACGCTCGATGCGGTTGACCCGGCACACGTCCTCCCAGACGTGCATCGGCAGGCGTACGGCACGGCCCTTCTGGGCGAGGCCGCGCTCGATCGCCTGCCGGATCCACCACATCGCGTACGTCGAGAACTTGTAGCCCCGGGTGTGGTCGAACTTCTGCACCGCCCGGATGAGCCCGAGGTTGCCCTCCTGGATGAGGTCGAGCAGCGACAGGTCCCCCTGGTGGTAGCGCCGCGCCACCGAGACCACGAGCCGCAGGTTCGCCCGGATCATGTGGTCCCTGGCGAGCTTGCCGTCCCGCGCCACCAGGCGCAGCTCCTCGGCCCGTTCGGGGTCGAGGCCGGGCTCGGTGGCGAGCAGGTGCTCGGCGTACAGCCCGGCCTCGATTCGCTTGGCGAGCTCCACCTCCTGCTCCGCGGTGAGCAGCGGCGTGCCGCCGATCTCCCTGAGGTAGCGGCCGAGCAGATCGGTCTCGTCCACGTCCCGGAGCTGCCCGGCCTGCCCGGCGTCGGCACCCCCTTGTGCCATCTCCTCCCCTTCCACGCGCATCCCGCACGCCTGTGCCGGGCGGCCGTCCCGCCCGTGTCACCGCCCCGTCTGCGGCGGGTGGAGCACCGGCTCCATGCGGAACAGGGCGGGGGTGATGTCGCCGCCGACCCGCTCCTTGGGCGGCCGCCCGGCGAGTACGGCGAGCAGGTCGACGGCCGTGATGAGGCCGAGCAGGGTGCCGTCCTCGGCGACCACCGGCACCGCGTCGCACCGGGCGTCGAGCATCGTCGCGGCGACGTCCGGCACCGGGGTGTCCACCATCACCCGGGGGCGGCGCTCGTGGGTGAGCAGTTCGCCCACCGGCCGGCGGTTGAGCTCGTCCGGACCGCCGCCGCCCCACTGGGCGGCGATCATCTCGCGGCTGAGCACCCCGGCCACCTTGCCCTCCCGGTCCACCACGGGCAGGTGGCGGACCTCGGAGCGGCGCATCAGCTCCCAGGCGAGCAGCGGGCTCTCGTTGGGGTCGACGGTGACGAGCACGCGGCTCATCACGTCGCGCGCGGTCAGCCTCTGCGGATCCCGTTCCTGTGTCATGACCGCACCACCGCCACCGGGCACCGCGCGTGGTGCAGGACCGCGCGGCTCACCGAGCCGAGCAGGATCGAGCCGAGCGCGCCCATGCCGCGCGAGCCCACCACGACCAGGGCGGCCGAGGAGGACGCGTCGATCAGGGCGTTGGCCGGGTGCGCGCAGGGGGTCTCCTCACGCACCGGCACCTTCGGGTACCGCTCCCGGTGCGCGGCGAGCTTCTCGGTGACCACGTCCTGCTGGGCCCGCCGGATCTCGTCCATGTCGTAGTTGATCTCCGGCGCGTAGGCGTTGACCGGCAGCTGCCAGGCGTGGATCGCCCGTACCGTGGCCCCGCGCAGCTCCGCCTCCTCGAACGCGTAGCCGATCGCCGGGTCGCTCTCCGGCGAGTCGTCGACGCCCACCACGATCTCGTTCGGGGTGGCGCCCTCGCCGGGCCGTACCACCACGACCGGGCCGTGCGCGTGCGTGGCGACGTGCGTGCTCACCGAGCCGAGCAGCGCGCCGGCGAACCCGCCGAGGCCGCGGCTGCCGAGCACCACGGTCGCCTCGGCGCCGGCCTGCTCGCGCAGCACCTTGGCGGGCTGCCCGTCGATGACGGCGGTGCTCACCTCGAGCTCGGGGTGGCGCTCGCGGACCGTCTTCTCGGCCTCGGCGAGCATGCGGCCCGCGCCGTCCTCGAAGACCTCGGGCGCGTATCTGGGGATGTCGTACGGCCAGGGCGCGAGCACGTGCACGATGCGCAGCGGCACCTTGCGGCGGGCGGCGTCGTCGGCCGCCCACTTCAGCGCCCGGTTCGCGCCCGCGGAGCCGTCATAGCCGACGATCACGGCTTTGGTGGTGGACTCGGACATCATGCCCCTCCTTCGTCGACGGGACCGGTCATCGGGCCTGGTGGGTGCGGGGCTCGTGCACGACCGCGACCGGGCACGGCGCGTGGTGCAGCATCGCCTGGGTCACCGGGCCGAGCGGCAGGCCGTGCGTCTCGGCCAGGCCCCGGGCGCCCACCACGAGCAGCTCGGCGTCCGCCGCGGCCTCGCGCAGCGCCTCGCGGGGCGGGCGGTCCAGCACGGAGGTCTCGATGCGCAGGTCGGGGTACTTCTCGCTCCACACCGCGACGGTCTCGTGGAAGCGGGTCACGGCCCGGCGCCGGGCCGCCTCCGCCTCGGCCGCCTCGGCCGCCCCCTGCTCCTGCGGCACCCCGGTGCCGGGGCCGCCGGGCGGCCGGCAGAACACCGCGTGCAGCCTGCCGCCCCGGATCGCGGCCTCCTCGGCGGCGAAGCCCATCGCCGCCTCGGCCGCGGGCGACCCGTCCACGCCGACCACGACGTGCCCGGACGCGGGCCGGTGGTCGTGCTCGGGGCGGCCGACCACGACCACCGGGCAGGCGGCGTACGCCGGGACCTGCACGGCCGCCGAGCCGAGGCGCAGGTCGGAGAAGCCGCCCAGGCCCCGGTTGCCGACGACGACGAGCTGGGCCGCGTGCGACTCGCTCACCAGCACGGCGGACGGGCCGCCGGCGATCAGCCGGGGGTGCACCGGCAGGGACGGGGCGAGCCCGGTGGCGATCTGCACGCCCTGGTCGAGCACGCCCCGGGCGAGGACCTCGAACGTCTCCAGCAGCGCCGGGTCGCTGGGCCGTGCCGGGTAGGGCCAGTGCCAGGCGTGGCAGATGACCAGCGACGTCCAGCGCCGGCGCGCCTCCTCCACGGCCCAGCGCAGCGCCCGCTGGGATTCCGTGGAGCCGTCGTAACCGACCACGACCGGTGGGGTGTCGTCCGTCCGGGCCATGATCTCCTCCTCGCCTCCGGTGCCGCGGAACGCCTCCGCACCTTCAGCCTCCGACCTGGCGGCCGCCGCGTGCAGGGGCGCGAGACCCGGCCCGGCAGGGACCTTCGGCCCTGCCGGCCGGGCCTGCTAGTAGGGCCAGGTCCAGTCGCGGATCTCGGCCGGGTCCTCGCCGTGCTCCCGCGTGTACCGGCGGGCGGCCAGCCGCCGTTCGGCCATCTCCTGGCGCAGGTGCGCGGCGCGCTCGCCGAGTCCCGGTACCCGGTCGATGACGTCCATCACGAGGTGGTAGCGGTCGATGTCGTTGAGCATCGCCATGTCGAAGGGCGTGGTGGTGGTGCCCTCCTCCTTGTAGCCGCGCACGTGCAGGTTGCGGTGGCCGCGCCGGCGGTAGGTGAGCCGGTGGATCAGCCACGGGTAGCCGTGGAAGTTGAGGATGATCGGCCGGTCGACGGTGAACAGCGAGTCGAACTCGGCGTCGCTCATCCCGTGCGGGTGCTCCTCCGGCGGCTGGAGCCGCATCAGGTCCACGATGTTGATCACCCGGACCTTGAGCTCCGGCAGGTGCTCGCGCAGCAGCGCGGCGGCGGCGAGGGTCTCCTGGGTGGGCACGTCGCCGCAGCAGGCGAGCACCACGTCCGGCTTGGCGCCCGCGTCGTTGGACGCCCACGGCAGGATGCCGACGCCGCGGGTGCAGTGGATGATCGCCTCGTCCATCGACATGAGGTTGAGCACCGGCTGCTTGCCCGCGACGATCACGTTGACGTAGTTGCGCGAGCGCAGGCAGTGGTCGGCGACCGACAGCAGCGTGTTGGCGTCCGGCGGCAGGTAGACCCGCACCACCGAGGCCTTCTTGTTCACCACGATGTCGAGGAAGCCGGGGTCCTGGTGGGTGAAGCCGTTGTGGTCCTGCCGCCACACGTGCGAGCTGAGCAGGTAGTTGAGCGAGGCGATCGGGCGCCGCCACGGGATGTCCTGGCACGCGTCCAGCCACTTGGCGTGCTGGTTGAACATCGAGTCGACGATGTGGATGAACGCCTCGTAGCTGTTGAACAGGCCGTGCCGCCCGGTGAGCAGGTAGCCCTCGAGCCAGCCCTGGCACAGGTGCTCGCTGAGCACCTCGAGCACCCGGCCGTCCGGGCCGAGGTGCTCGTCGGTGGCCAGCACCTCGGCGTCCCAGGTGCGCTCGGTGGTCTCGAACACCGCCGACAGCCGGTTGGACGCGGTCTCGTCCGGGCCGACCAGCCGGAAGTTGTCCGGGTTATTGGTGATCACGTCGCGCAGGAACGCGCCGAGCACCCGGGTCGGCTCGCTGAAGGTGGTCGCCGGCTTGGCCACCTCCACCGCGTAGTCGCGGAAGTCGGGCAGCACCAGCGGGCGCAGGATCTCCCCGCCGTTGGCGTGCGGGTTGCCGCTCATCCGCCGCGGCCCCTTCGGCACCAGGGCGCGGATCTCGTCCACCGGGCGGCCGTCGGCGTCGAACAGCTCCTCCGGGCGGTAGGAGCGCAGCCACTCCTCCAGCAGCCGGAGCCGCTCGGGGTGCCCGCGGACGTGGCCGAACGGCACCTGGTGGGAGCGCCAGGTGCCCTCCACCGGCAGCCCGTCGAACTCCTTCGGGCCGGTCCAGCCCTTCGGGGTACGTAGGATGATCATCGGGAGCGGGTCGCCGGAGCCGCGCTTGATCGCGGCGATCTCGTCGAAGACCGTGTCGAGGGTGTCGGCGAGCAGCCGGTGCACGGCCTTCGGGTCGTCGCCGGCCACCACGTGCGGGCGGTAGCCGTACCCCTCCATGAGCTTGATCAGCTGCTCCTCGGGGATGCGGGCGAGCACCGTGGGGTTGGCGATCTTGTACCCATTGAGGTGCAGGATCGGCAACACGATGCCGTCCCGGGCCGGGTTGAGGAACTTGTTCGAGTGCCAGCTCGCGGCGAGCGGCCCGGTCTCGGCCTCGCCGTCGCCGATCACGCAGGCGACCACGAGGTCCGGGTTGTCGAACGCGGCGCCGTACGCGTGGGCGAGCGAGTAGCCGAGCTCGCCGCCCTCGTGGATCGACCCCGGCGTCTCGGGGGCGACGTGGCTCGGCACGCCACCGGGGAAGGAGAACTGCCGGAACAGCCGCTTCATGCCGCGGGCGTCCTGCGAGACGTCGGGGTAACGCTCGCTGTAGGTGCCCTCGAGCCAGGAGAACGCGACCGCCGCCGGGCCGCCGTGGCCGGGGCCCGCGATGTAGATCATGTCCTGGTCGCGCTCGAGGATGATCCGGTTGAGGTGGGCGAAGATCAGGTTGAGGCCGGGGGTGGTGCCCCAGTGGCCGAGCAGCCGCGGCTTGACGTGCTCGTCGCGCAGCGGCTCGCGGAGCAGCGGGTTGTCGAGCAGGTAGATCTGCCCGACCGACAGGTAGTTCGCGGCCCGCCAGAACGCGTCGATTCGCTCTAGCACATCCATGTCTCCGACGTTTCCCGCGGATCGCGAAGCCGCCCAGGGTCTTAGGTCACTAACACCGACCCGTATTTCGGCCTTAGCTTGGAGTTATGATTCGCGTGTTTCTGGTCGATGACCACGAGGTGGTGCGCCGCGGGGTCGCCGCGCTGCTGGAGGCAGAGGACGACATCGAGGTGATCGGCGAGGCCGGTACGGCGGAGCAGGCGATCGCCCGTATCCCGGCGGTCAAGCCCGACGTCGCCATCCTCGACGTGCGGCTGCCCGACGGCAGCGGCGTGACCGTGTGCCGGGAGGTGCGGTCCAAGCTGCCGGAGGTGGCCTGCCTCATGCTCACCTCCTACGCGGACGACGACGCGCTGTTCGACGCGGTGATGGCCGGGGCGGCCGGCTACGTGCTCAAGCAGATCCACGGCTCCGACCTGGTCGGCGCGGTGCGCACCGTGGCCTCGGGCCAGTCGCTGCTCGACCCGCAGACCACCGCGGCGATGCTGCAGCGGCTGCGCGAGCAGGCGGCGAAGAAGGACCCGCTCGCCGCGCTCACCGAGCAGGAGAAGCACATCCTGGAGCTGATCGGCGAGGGGCTGACCAACCGGCAGATCGGCGAGCGGCTGTTCCTGGCGGAGAAGACCGTCAAGAACTACGTGTCGAACCTGCTCGCCAAGCTCGACATGCAGCGCCGTACCCAGGCCGCCGCGCTCGCCGCAAGGCTCAAGTCCGAGGGCGGGCTCTGAGAGGACCTTCGCCCCTGACGCCGGTCGCGGCGGTGCGGCCACGCTGGTCGTATGAGAACGGACTCGGTCGGCCTGCGGGTGCTGTCCCGCGCCGAGTGCGTCGGCCTGCTGGCGACGGCCCCGATCGGCCGCGTCGTGTTCACCGACCGGGCGCTCCCGGCCGTGCAGCCGGTGAACTTCACGCTCGACGGTGAGACCGTGGTGTTCCGCACCGGCGCCGGCACGCGGCTCGCCGCGGCGGCGCGGGACACGGTGGTCGCGTTCGAGGCCGACGCGTTCGACCCGGCGGGACGGACCGGTTGGTCGGTGACGGTGATCGGGCACGCCCGTGCCGTCACCGAACCCGCCGAGATCGAGCGCCTGTCCCGGCTCCCGCTCGAGTGCTGGGTACCGGGAGGACGGGACCGCTTCATCGTCCTGCCGATCGAGCACATCACCGGACGCAGGATCGGCATCCCTGAGGCACGACCGGAAACCGCGATATCGACAGGAAGCACGCATGGACCAGCACACCGCAGGCGGCGAGACCGGCCGCCGTATCGCAGCCCGGCGGCAGGAGCTCGGCATCACCCGCGAGGAGCTGGGTGAGCGCGCGGGCATCGGGGCCGGCTACATCGCGTACATCGAGGAGAGCTCCACCACGATCACCACCGGTGACCTGCACCGGCTCGCCGCGGCGCTCGAGACCACGGTCGAGGAGCTGCTCGGCGGTGGCATCGACCGGCCGCCGGGGCAGGGCGGCCCCGCGCCCCGGCCGGAGCTCACCGAGATCGACCGGGAAGAGTGCCTGCGGCTGATCGCGCCCGGCGGCATCGGGCGCATCGCCTGGTACGGCCTGTCCGGGCCGGTGGTGCTGCCGGTCAACTACAAGCTGTACAAGGGCGCGATCGTGTTCCGCACCCAGGAGGGCGGGCTCATGGACCAGGACCTGAGCACCGGCATCGAGGGTGTGGAGATCAAGGTGGGGTTCGAGGTCGACCGCATCGACGAGATCCGGCGCGAGGGGTGGAGCGTGCTCGTGCAGGGCCCGGCCCACCGCGTCACCACCCCCGAGGAGATCGCCGAGGTCGCCGCGGCCGGGGTGGAGACCTGGGCGGGCGGCGTCCGCGACCGCTACCTGCGTATCACGCCCTACCAGGTCACCGGCCGCCGCATCCGCGGGCTGTGACGATGGCGCGGGCCGTGCCCGCCGTACGGCCCGGCCCGCGCGATGGGACGCCCGCCTCCGCCGGACGCCGCGGAGGCGGGCGGTGTCGTGACCGGTCAGTCCCGCTCGCCCGGCCTCGCGACCACCTCGGAGAGCGGGCGCCGCAGCGTGCCCGCGTCCTCCTCGGTCACCCCCAGCCGCATGATCATCTGCGGGTGCTCGCCCTGGGTGAGCTCCTCGCGCACGAACTCCCGCAGGTGGTACATCTCCAGCGCCTGGGTGTGGAACGCCGCGCGCACGCCGTACGCCGAGGCGAACAGCAGCACCCGCTGCAGCGCCTGACCGGCGCGCAGCCAGTCCTCCTGCTCGTCCTCCGTCGTGGTGAGCACCGCGACCACGCCCGGCGAGGTGGGCTGGGCGCGGGTCGCCGGCCGGTGGTAGCCCCACAGCCGGTCGCGGGAGTAGTCCCGCTGCGGGAAGTGCGGCTCGGTGCGGTCGGGGCGGCGCGGGTAGGCGTCCGCGGGCACCCCGTCCCCGCGCGTGCTGCCCGGCGGGCGGGCCCAGCGCAGCACCTCGAGCCGGTAGTCGCGGTTGAGCGTCTGCACCTCCTGGGCCGCGCGGGTGACCGCGGCGAGCGCCTCCACCACCGGCTCCTCGCGCACCGCGGTGAAGTGCGCGCCCTCGGCCGCGGCCTGCACCGCGAGCGCGTCGGTGAAGTTGCGCGGGATCGCCACGTCGCTGAACGCCCCGCGGTGGGTACGGCGGCGCGGGATCTCCGCGTGCAGCATCCGGGTGAGGTCGTCGGGGTCGAGCCGGCCGCCGAGCCGTACCGTGGCGAGCAGCGTGGGGTGGTCCGGGTCGGGCATCAGGTGCACGATCGGCTCGTAGCCGAGGGCGGCGAGCGCGATCCGCACGTTGTACACGGCCGCGCCGATGCTGATCAGCATCTCGCGGCCGGCCGGGTCCTGGTGGGGCAGGCGGCGCTCGGGGTCGGCGCGCACGCTGATCGTGTCACCGGAGACGGCGAACGACCACGGCTGGGTGTTGTGCACCGAGGGAGCCCACACGGCGGCCTCCACCGCCGTCTGGACCACACCGTCGATCTCCTCTACCGCGCGCATCTAGAGAGCCACCTCCTGGGTTCGGACTATCGCCACGGGGCAGGGGGCGTGGTCCAGCATGAACACCGTCATCGAGCCGCACCTGGCCTCCGGCGCGCCGACGACGACGAGCGTCGCGTCGAGCGCGGCCTCCAGCAGCTCCTGACGGGCGGGCCCCTCGGCCGCCGAGACTTCGATCAGCAGGTTCGGGTAACGCGTCCGCCACGGCCCGAGCACGCGGGTCATCCGCTCCTCGGCGCGGGCGCGCACGGCCACCGGGTCGAGCGGCATCACCGCCCGGGCGTGGCCGGTCTGGTGCTGCCAGGCGTGCACCACCACGAGCGGCAGGCGCCGGGCCACCGCCTCCTGGCAGGCGAAGCCCAGCACCACGTCGATGTCCCCGTTGCCGTTCACGCCGACCGCGATCGGGCCCTGCCGGTGCGCCCGGCCGGGATCCCGCACCATGATCACGGGGCAGCGGGCGTGCCCGGCGACGGCGCGGCGGACCGCGCCGACGGAGACGCCGCGGGTCGCGTCCGGCCGGCACGAGCCGACCACCACGAGCTCGGCGGCGGCCGACAGCTCGATGAGGCGATCGGCCGCCGACCCCTCGTGCAGGTCGACGTCGACCGGCAGGCCGCGGGCCAGGGCCGGCTCGGCGCCCTGCCGTACCACCCGCTCGGCGGCCCGCCGCAGGGCGGCCATGGTGCCGAGGTCCGCTCCCCTCGGCGGCCGCCAGGCGTGGCAGACGGTGAGCGGCAGGCCGCGCAGCTCCGCCTCCTCCAGCGCCCAGTCGAGGGCGCGGACGGCGAACTCGGAGCCGTCGTAGCCCACGACGACCCCTGGGGTACCCATGGGCCGGTCCATATCTGAAATCTGCTCGGCCGAGGGGCGGGTCAAAAGGGTGCAACGACCCACGGGTACGGGTTGTTCGACTCGTGCTTTCGGGACCTTCGGCCCTGGCGCGCGGGCGGCCGGCCGTACCCGCGGCGCCGGATCGGCGGTACGGCACGCCCCCGGGGCGTTCCGCTCGCGGTGGCGACGTACGCTGGCGGCTGACCGACCACCCGGGCCGCCGGGCGGGTACCGTCCGGGGCCCGGCCAGCACCCCGACCGGAGGAGAGCACCGTGTACCACGCGGCCACACCGATCAGCCCGCCCGTCACCATCGGCGGCAGGCGGCTGCCGCTCGTCGGACGGGCCCGGATGTACGTGTGCGGCATCACGCCGTACGACACCACCCACCTGGGCCACGCGAGCACGTTCGTGTGGGCGGACGTGGCCGCCCGGGTGCTGCGGCACGCGGGCGTCACGGTCGAGGTGTGCCGCAACGTCACCGACGTCGACGACGTGCTCACCACCGCGGCCCGGCGGGCGGGCAGCCCGTACGACAGCTTCGCCGCGGTGCAGCAGTTCTACTTCGAGCAGGACATGGCGGCGCTCGGGGTGCAGCGGGTGGACCACGCGCCGCGGGCGCACAACCACGTCGGCGAGGTGATCGCGCTCACCCAGGCGCTGCTCGACACCGGCCACGCGTACACGGTCGACGGCGCGGTGTTCTTCCGCGGCGACCACGTGCCCGCGCGGGCCGGGCTCGACGAGGCGACGGCCCGGGCGCTGCTCGCCGAGTACGGCGACGACCCGGACGACCCGCGCAAGCACAGCCCGTGGGACGTGGTGCTGTGGACGCCGTCGGAGCCGGGCGAGCCCGCCTGGCCCAGCCCGTGGAGCTCCGGCCGGCCCGGCTGGCACGCCGAGTGCGCGGCGATGGCCCTCACCACCTTCGGGCCCGCGCTCGACCTGCACGGCGGCGGCGCCGACCTGCGGTTCCCGCACCACGCCTACGAGTCCGCGATGGCCGAGGCGGTCACCGGCGTGCGCCCGTTCGCCCGCGCCTGGCTGCACGTCGGGATCGTGCGCGTGGACGGGGTGAAGATGGCCAAGTCCACCGGCAACCTCGTGTTCACCGCCGACCTGCTGCGCGACCACCCGGCCGCGGCGCTGCGGCTGCTGCTCATCAACCGGCCGTGGTCGGCCGACTGGGACTACTCCCCCGCCGCCCTCGAGGCCGCGGCCGCCCACCTCGACCGGCTGCACACCGCCACCGGCCGCACCACGTCCTCGGCGAGCGCCGAGGAGGCCGCGATCCGCGCGCTGCTCGACGACCTCAACGTCCCCGCCGCCCTCGCGATCGCCGAGGAGGAGGGCGGCCAGACCGCCCGCACCGTGCTCTCCGTCCTCGGCCTCACCTGAGGCCGCGGCGCAACGCGCCCCGGCCCGCACCGGGCCGGGGCGTCTCCTCACCACGGCACCGGCTCCGGCCCGGCGACCAGCCCGCGGCACGAAGCGCGGACAGGACGTCCGGGTGCATGGCCGCGGAATCGATCACGCTGCGTCCGATCCGGTGGCTGGCGGCGTCGCGGCCGCGGACGGCGTCGTCCGCGGCGGCGTACGCCGATGGGCGGTGCGCCGGGTCAGATCTCGGCGGCGTTCTGGCAGTCGTTGCCGGGGTCGGAACCCGTCTGGTCGGCGAACGGATCCATGGTCGGGCCCGTGGGTCCGGTGCCGGCCTCCTCCTCGCCGGGGTAGACGGGGTGGAGGAAGCCGTCGTCGGTGCCGCACTGCACGCCGACGGTCCAGGCCTCCTCGGAGGAGGCGACCCAGTGGCGGAGGCGTTCGCCCGGGGCGTCGCGCCAGAACTGGATGTGGCCCTTGTCGTAGGCCATCACGCGGGTGATCTTGTCGGTGCCGGGCTTGCGGACGGCGTAGACGAAGCGGTAGGTGAAGTCGACCCACAGCTCGGGGTTGCCGTCCTCGTCCTTGCCCGGCCGAGCCGACATCGTGCCGTTGACCTTGATCACATCGCCGACGAGCTCGGCCTTGCCCTTGGCGAAGCTCGCCACCCAGCCGCGGGTGTTCTTCTCCGGGTCCTTGTGGTCGAGCCCCTTGAGGAACTCCTTGCGCTGCTCCGGGTCCAGCAGCCTGGCGTAGGCGACCGGCCTGCCGCCCTCGAGGGTGGGGCGGTCGAGGTAGGCGGCCGTGAGGATGCGCTTGGTGACGCGGTACGCGTAGGCGACGTCACGGGCGGAGAAGCGTCCCACGCGTTCGGCCTGCGGGAGCTCGATGGCGTCGGCGCCGTCGCCGAACTTCTCCGCGGGCGAGCCGGCGAACGGGGCGTCCGCAGTGATGACCGCGGGCTTCTTCAGCTCGTCCAGGGCGTTGTCGACGCCGCTGGTCACGGCCTCACATCCGGAGACCCCGAGGGCGAGGCACGCCGCCGCGGCGAGGCCGACGAAACGTAACGCAGATGACATGGGGGTGAACTCTCCGTACGCGAACTCGAACGGCGTTACCGCCCTCTTCGTCGCGAAAGAACGGAACGCCGGTACACAGGCGGTTCGACGGAAACGGAGGTGATCATACCGATATGATCGTCTTCGCGCATGCCGATTTACCGTTTCCGCTTCGCGCCCGCAATTGGCGGTGTAATCGGCTGGAAAGACGCGACCTTGTTTTCATCGGTATCGAAGCCACGCCCCGGCTCGACGCGGCCGGGACGTCGGCGGGGCCGGTTCACCATTCGACCCTGAGACGAATGCGTGCGCCGTCCGGAAGGCCCTTGATCTGGCGATAGAGGTCGGCACGGAAGCGCATCAGGTGTATCGACTCGGCCATGCGCATTTCCCGCGCGTCGTATCCGCCGCCGAGAACGAACGGAATGGCGGGCGCGAGCCGATGGCCGGGCGGGATGGTGCCGTTGCGGGCCTGCCACTCGTGCATGACCGGAAAGCCGGTGTGCGTCGCGACGTCGTCGAGTACGGCCGCCGCCCACTCCTCGACATCCGCGGCCATGTGTTCGCGCTCGGCCGTCTCCGGGTCGAAGAACAGGATCGCCTCGCCGTCGGTGGCGAACTGGAATCCGAAGGCGTCCTCGGCGAAGAAGGTCAGGCCCGCGACCTCGTCGCCGTACTCCCGCCGCCAGAGCTCGCGATCACGCAGGGATGCGCCGCCTTCCCCGGTCTCGCCCCACGGGTAGACGTGCAGCGCGGACTCGAACGCGTAGAAACCGTTCTTGACCCGCGCCAACGGCCGCAGGATCTCCGGGATGTCCCGATCGTCGGCCCGCAGCGGGGCGCCCAGCGGTGCCGACCCCGCCGCCGCGAGCCGCGCCAGAGCGCTCATGTCGCCTCCACACCGTCCGCAGCCGCCACGCGGCCGCCCAACGCGCGGCGGAGCCGCGCCATCGCCTCCTCGGCTCGGACCTGGCCGGCCGGATCCACCCACCACGGCCCGTCCGCGGGAAGCGCCGCGTCCAGGGCGCGCAGGGCGCGGCCGGCGAGGGCGCGATCGACCGGCCGCGGAAGCCATCCGGCGATCTCCGGGCTTCCGGCGTCCGCGGCGAACTCCGCTCCACCGGGCAGGTTCGCCGCGACGATCGACGCGGCGGCGATTAGCGGAGCAGCCCGAGAAAGCCGGTGCCGAAATCCCATGACCGATCCAGCGCCTCGAGTGGTTTCGGATCGTCGTGGCGCAGGTCCGCCCACCCCTCCGTCACGAACGCCCCTCTCTGTCACGTCAGGCGTCCGCCCTCTTCAGCCGGAGCGGCCGCGGGACCGCCTTTCCCGGCCGATGCAGAGGGCGAACGTCTCACATCGGCGCGGGCATCATAGGTCTCGGGTACGACAATTCCGCGATCACGCCCGAGCGCCCGCCACGGACGCCGGCACGCCCGATGCGAAGGCCCTCGCCGCAACCCGGCCGCGGGGAGCACGGCGGCGACCGGGGTGAGCGGGCGGCGCCACGGCGGATGGACAGTGCCGCGGTCGACGAGCGCGTCGCCTCGCGAACGGCGGGCGGCACCCCGGCCGCCTCCCACTCGGTCGCGCACGGCGGTACGGCTCGGCGGCCGCGGCCGGGACGGCTCAGCGCTGGAGCACGAGCCGGTGGAGCCGGGCCGCCGCGCCGCGGCCGGGCTCGAGGTCCGCGGTGCACAGCCGGTAGGTCCCGCGGTCCAGCCGGATCTCGATCTTGTCGTCGGGGTTCAGGTCCTCGCCGGGGGTCGCCGCGTCGAAGAGCACGGCCGGGCCGGCGAGCTCGAGCGAGGGCCCGTCCGCCCACTCGGCGTCCGCGAAGCGGGAGCGCACCATCTCGAGCAACGCCGCCTCGGACTCCGCGTACCGCCACTGCAGGAAGGTCTGGTACTCGGGCAGCCAGGTGGTGCGGAGCGGCTCGTCGGCCAGGACGAACGCGGATCGCCGCCGGTCCTCGGGACCGAACTCGATCACGCTCGTCACGTCCTCGAGCTCGATGAGGTTCCAGTAGTCGTCCTTATGACCGGTCCAGTGCGGGACGTCGTCACGCGCCATGAGCACGAACGGCCCGCCGGTCGTCTCCAGCCACTTCATGCACCCACCATCCGGACAATGCACCTCATCTCGGGCACTCCATGACGGCGCGTGTCATTATCGCAGCGGAAACGATCATGGACTGACCAGGTCGCGGGACGTCCGCCGCCCGCCGGCCCCGCCCGTGCCGCGCCGTACGCGGGCAGCCGTACGCGGGCACGGGCGGGTGTGGGGTGGGCGGTCAGCGTGACGGTTCCCAGCCGCGGCGGGGCGCGCGGGTGCCCCGCCGGTCGTCGCGGCTGCGGTAGACGATGTACGGCCGGGTCAGGTAGCCGATGGGCGCGGTGAGCATGTGGACCAGGCGGGTGAACGGCCAGATCGCGAACAGCACCAGGGCGCTCAGCGCGTGGAGCTGGAACAGCAGCGGGGCGTCGGCCATGAGTTCGCCCTGCGGCTGCAGGTAGAAGATCGAGCGGAACCACGGCGAGACCGTGCTGCGGTAGTCGTACCCGCCGCCGACGAGGTTCGCGGCCACCGTGGCGTACAGGCCGAGCAGGATGGTCACGGCGAGCACCGCGTACATGAGCTTGTCGTTGCGGGTGGTCGCGGTGAACACGGGCCCGACCGTGCGGCGCCGGTAGATGAGGATGGCGAGGCCCACCACGGTGCAGAACCCGGCCACGGTGCCGAGCACGACGGCGAGCGCGTGGTACGCCTCCTCGCCGATCCCGAGCGCCTCGGTCCACGACTTGGGCACGACCAGGCCGACGACGTGGCCGAGCAGCACGATGAGGATGCCGAAGTGGAACAGCGGGCTGCCGATGCGCAGCAGCCGCGACTCGTACAGCTGGGAGGAGCGGGTGGTCCAGCCGAACTTGTCGTAGCGGTAGCGCCAGATGTGGCCCAGCACGAAGCTCGTCAGCGCGATGTAGGGGGCCACCACCCACAGGGCGACGTCGAGCGCGTTCAACGGTGCTCCTCCAGATGTGCGACCGGCGGCGTGACGCCGTAGGGCTCCAGGCCGACCGCCTCGGCGGGCGGGCCCTGCGCGGCGAGCCGGAACAGGGCCTCGCGGCCGCGCACGCCGAGGGGCGGCAGCGTGGCGAGGACGGCGGCGACGACGTGCGCGTACGGCGAGCCCTCCGCCTCCAGGGCGCGCAGCAGCAGCTCGATGCCGGGGCGGTGCTCGCGCAGCAGGCGGCAGGCCTCGCGTACCGCGCCGCGGCCGGACAGCTCGCACACCACGGCGAGGTGGTCGGGCAGCTCGCCGTCGGCGATCTCGAACCCGGCCGCGCGGAAGGCGTGCTTGAACCGCAGCAGCGCCATGCCGCGCCGGCGGGTGTCGCCGCAGGTGTAGTAGGTGAGGTACGGGCAGCAGCGCCGCTTGAAGTCGAAGATCTCGACGTAGTGGGCGGCGAGCTCCGGCAGCGGGGTGGCGTCGAGGTGGTCGAGGAACGCGCCGAGCCGCTCGGCCGCGTCCCCGCCGCCCAGCCCGGCGACCGCCTCGCGCAGCACCGGCCGGGCCCGGTACAGCTCCTCGTCGGGGTAGCCGAGCAGCACCGAGGCCACCTGGTGGGTGACCGCGACCCGCGTATCGGTGGCGACCGGGCTCATGACGTCCCCTCCTCCTCCTTGTCGGACCCGCCGGAGGCGCGCTTCGGCGGGAACAGTCCCTCGGGGACGCCCTTGCCGTCCCAGTTGAGCAGGTTGACCCGGCCGCGCAGCTCGTTCGCCTCGGCGACGGCGCCGGAGGTGCTGCGCTCCCTGAGCGCGTGGAACGTCTCCACCGAGACCGGCGCGGGGCGGCCGGACGCCTCGCCGAACGGCCCGCCCATCCCGGGGCCGCCCGCGTAGTCGAGACTGCACCCGCCGAGGGCGGACTCCTCCAGGCGCGCCCCCGGCTCGGCGTGCGCCGTGGGGATCACGTACCGCTCCTCGTACGGGGCGATCGCGAGCAGCCGGTACATCTCCCGGATGCGCTCCCCGGTCATGCCCACCGCCTGCGCGATCGACTCGTCCGGCTCCTCGCCGAGGTTGATGCGCCGCATGTACGAGCGCATCGCGGCGAGGCGGCGCAGCACGGCGCGCACCGGCTCGACGTCGCCCGCGGTGAACAGCTCGGCGAGGTACTCGACCGGGATGCGCAGCGCGTCGATCGCGCCGAACAGGTTGCCGACGTCCTCGCCGTCGTGCCCGGTCTCCACCAGCGCGTCGACCACCGGCGACAGCGGCGGGATGTACCAGACCATCGGCATGGTGCGGAACTCGGGGTGGAGCGGCAGTGCCACGCCGAAGTCGAAGATGAGCCGGTAGACCGGCGAGCGGCGGGCGGCCTCCAGCCAGTCCTCGGGGATGCCCTCGGCCCGGGCGGCCGCGATCACCTCGGGGTCGTTCGGGTCGAGGAACACGCCCTTCTGTGCCTCGTACAGGTCCTTCGGGTCCGGGGTGGCCGCGGCCTCGCCGACCCGGTCCACGTCGTACAGGATGAGCCCGATGTAGCGCAGCCGGCCCACGCAGGTCTCCGAGCAGACCGTGGGCATGCCCACCTCGATCCGCGGATAGCAGAAGGTGCACTTCTCCGCCTTGCCGGTGCGGTGGTTGAAGTAGACCTTCTTGTACGGGCAGCCGGTGACGCACATCCGCCAGCCGCGGCAGCGGTCCTGGTCGACGAGCACGATGCCGTCCTCGGACCGCTTGTACATCGCCCCGGACGGGCAGGCGGCGACGCAGGACGGGTTGAGGCAGTGCTCGCAGATCCGCGGCAGGTAGAACATGAAGGCCCGCTCGAATTCGAGCCTCACCTTGTCCGACACCTTGCGCAGCACCGGGTCGGCGGGCGCGAGCTCGGGCGCGCCGGCGAGGTCGTCGTCCCAGTTCGCGCTCCAGGTGATCTTGGTTTCCTTGCCGGTGATGAGCGAGCGGGGGCGGGCGACCGGGACGTCGTCTTGGGCGGGCGCGGTGAACAGCCGGTCGTAGTCGTACGTCCAGGGCTCGTAGTAGTCCTGGATGGACGGCATGAGCGGGTTGGCGAAGATCGTCAGCAGCCGGTGCAGCCGCCCGCCGGAGCGCAGCCGCAGCCGCCCGCGCCGGGTGAGCTCCCAGCCGCCCTTCCACCGCTTCTGGTCCTCGTAGGTGCGCGGGTACCCCTGGCCGGGCCGGGTCTCGACGTTGTTGAACCAGACGTACTCGGTGCCCGCCCGGTTGGTCCACGCCTGCTTGCAGGTGACCGAGCAGGTGTGGCACCCGATGCACTTGTCGAGGTTCATCACCATGGCGAGCTGGGCCATGACCTTCATCAGTACGCCACCTCCTGGGCGCGGCGGCGGATCACGGTGATCTCGTCGCGCTGGTTTCCGGTCGGGCCGAGGTAGTTGAACGCGAACGAGAGCTGGGCGTACCCGCCGATCAGGTGGGTGGGTTTCACCAGCAGGCGGGTGAGCGAGTTGTGGATGCCGCCGCGGCGGCCGGAGGTCTCGCTGCGCGGCACGTCCACCACGCGCTCCTGGGCGTGGTACATGTACACGGTCCCCTCGGGCATGCGGTGTGAGACCACGGCGCGGGCGACGACCACGCCGTTGCGGTTCACCGCCTCCACCCAGTCGTTGTCGCGGATGCCGGCCTTGGCCGCGTCGGCGGGGCTCATCCAGATCGTGGGGCCGCCGCGGGACAGGGTGAGCATGAGCAGGTTGTCCTGGTACTCGGAGTGGATCGACCACTTCGAGTGCGGGGTGAGGTAGCGGACCACCACCCCCTCGCCCAGGCCGTTCACCGGGGCCGTGCCGCCCGGGGCGGGCTCGCCGAACATCGCGCCCATGTTGAGCGGCGGCCGGTACACCGGCAACGCCTCCCCGGCCTCCTGGATCCAGTCGTGGTCGAGGTAGAAGCTCTGCCGCCCGGTGAGCGTGTGCCACGGCTTGCGGTGCTCGACGTTGATGGTGAACGCCGAGTAGCGGCGGCCGCCGGTCTCGCTGCCCGACCACTCCGGCGAGGTGATCACCGGCACCGGCCGGGCCTGGGTGTCGGCGAAGGTGATCTGCCGGTGCTCGTCGGCGAGCCCGGCGAAGCCGGTGCCGGTACGGCGGGCCAGCGCGGCGAAGCCCTGGGCGGCGAGCCGCCCGTTCGTGGTGCCGGACAGCGCGAGGATCGCCTCGCACATGTGCACGTCACGGGCGAGGGAGGGCCGCCCGGCGGCCACGCCGTCGCGCACCGTGCCGTTGACCCGGGCGAGCCGCTCGATCTCCGGGCCGACCTGGTAGGTGATGCCCTTGGTGGTGGCGCCGAGCCGGTCGAGCAGCGGCCCGAGCGCGGCCATCTTCTCGGCGACCGCGCCGTAGTCCCGCTCCACCGCGACGATCTTCGGGAAGTCGCGGCCCGGCACCGGGGTCTCGCCGGTCTCCCGCCAGTCGCGCACCGCGCCGTGCGGGGTGGCGAGCTCGTCCGGCGTGTCGTGCAGCAGCGGCACCGCCACCAGGTCGGTGCGGGTGCCGAGGTGCTCGCGGGCGAGCTCGCTGAACCGCCGGGCGATCGCGTGGAACGCGGCGAAGTCGGTGCGGGTCTGCCACGGCGGGTCGATCGCCGGGGTGAACGCGTGCACGAACGGGTGCATGTCGGTCGACGACAGGTCGTGCTTCTCGTACCAGGTGGCGGCCGGGAGCACGATGTCGCTGAACAGCGTCGTCGACGTCATCCGGAAGTCGAGCGAGAGCAGCAGGTCGAGCTTGCCGCGCGGCGCCTCGTCTGCCCAGGCCACCGACTGCGGCCGGTGCTCGGGCCCGGCCTCGGCGGCGCGCACCGCGCCGTCGGTGCCGAGCAGGTGCCGCAGGAAGTACTCGTTGCCCTTCGCCGACGAGCCGAGCAGGTTCGCCCGCCAGACGGTGAGCACCCGCGGCCAGTTCTCCGGCGCGTCCGGGTTCTCGCAGGCGAAGCCGAGCTCCCCGGCGGCGACCTTGCGCGCCACGTACGCCCCGGGCTCCTCCCCGGCCGCGGCGGCCTCGTCGGCGAGGTCGAGCGGGTTGCGGTCGAACGTCGGGTACGACGGCATCCAGCCGAGCCGCGCCGACTGGGCGATCAGGTCGGCGGTGGCCTTCCCGGCGAACAGGCCGCGGCCGAGCGGCGAGGCGACCACGTCGGCGCCGAACGTGTCGTACCGCCACTGGTCGGTGTGCAGGTACCAGAACGCGGTGCCGATCATCTGCCGCGGCGGCCGGGCCCAGTCGAGCCCGAACGCGAGCTGCGCCCACCCGGTGATCGGGCGGCACTTCTCCTGCCCCACGTAGTGGGCCCAGCCGCCGCCGTTCACGCCCTGGCAGCCGGTGAGCGTGACCAGGGAGAGGAACGCCCGGTAGATCGTGTCCGAGTGGAACCAGTGGTTCGTGCCCGCACCGAGGATGATCATCGACCGGCCGCCGGATCGCTCGGCGTTGCCGGCGAACTCGCGGGCGATGCGCGCCGCCCGCGCTGCGGGCACCGAGGTGATCCGCTCCTGCCAGGCCGGGGTGTACGGCACGGCCGCGTCGTCGTAGCCCGCCGGCCACTCGCCGGGCAGGCCGGGCCGGGCCACGCCGTACTGGGCGAGCACGAGGTCGAACACGGTGGTGACGAGGTGGCCGGCGACCCGGCGGGCGGGCACGCCGCGGCGCAGCACCCCGGGCTCGGGTCCGTCGAACCGGGGCAGCGCCACCTCGACGTGCTCGGCGCCGGCCGTGCCGTACAGGGTGAGCAGCGGGTCGACGCCGCCGAGGTCGAGGTTCCACCGGCCCTCGCCGTCGGGCGCGAACCGGAAGCCGAGCGAGCCGTTCGGCACCACGGGCTCGCCGGTGGCGCCGTCGATGAGCACGGTCTTGAACGCGGCCTCCGTGCCCTGCTCGCCGAGGTCGGCGGCGGTGAGGAACTTGCCGGGGGTGACCGCGTCGCCGCGCTCGTCGAGCCGGACGAGGAACGGCAGGTCGGTGTACCGCTTGACGTAGCCGGTGAACCGCGGCACCTGGCGGTCGACGAAGAACTCCTTGAGGATGACGTGCCCCATCGCCATCGCGAGCGCGCCGTCGGTGCCGGGGTGCGGGGCGAGCCACTCGTCGGCGAACTTCGCCGCGTCGTTGTAGTCGGACGACATCACCACGACCTTCTGGCCGCGGTACCGGGCCTCGGCGAGGTAGTGGGCGTCGGGCGTGCGGGTGACCGGCACGTTCGAGCCCCACAGGATGAGGTAGGCCGCGTCCCACCAGTCGGCCGACTCGGGCACGTCGGTCTGGTCGCCGAACACCTGCGGCGAGGCCACCGGCAGGTCGGCGTACCAGTCGTAGAACGACAGCATGGTGCCGCCGATCAGCGAGATGAACCGGGCCCCGACCGCGTGCGACACCATCGACATCGCGGGGATCGGGGAGAACCCGGCCACCCGGTCCGGGCCGTAGGTCTTGATCGTGTGCACGTGCGCGGCCGCGATGATCTCCACGGCCTCGTCCCAGCTCACCCGGACCAGCCCGCCCTTGCCGCGCTGCGACTGGTAGCGGCGGCGCTTGTCCGGGTCGGTGGCGATCTCCGCCCAGGCGGCGACCGGATCGCCGAGCCGGGCCTTGGCCTCGCGGTACATCTCGACCAGCACGCCGCGGGCGTACGGGAAGCGCACCCGGGTGGGCGAGTAGGTGTACCAGGAGAACGCGGCGCCGCGGGGGCAGCCGCGCGGCTCGTAGCCAGGCCGGTCCGGGCCGATGTCCGGGTAGTCGGTCTGCTGGGTCTCCCAGGTGATGATCCCGTCCTTGACGTACACCTTCCAGGAGCAGGATCCGGTGCAGTTCACCCCGTGGGTGGAGCGCACCACCTTGTCGTGGCTCCACCGGTCCCGGTAGAACACGTCGCCGTCGCGCCCGCCGACCTTGTGGATGGTGCGCAGGTCGGGGCCGGTCTCACCGGGCCGTAGGTGTCTGCCGAGCCGGAGCAGCGCCTCGCTCACCGGTCCGTCGATGCCCGCCATGTGCGCCCCTCCTCCTGTCGCCGGTACGTCGTCCGATCGGTCATCGAGTGCGTGGATTCGCGGCCGACCGCAGGTCATGCCCGCTGCGGCATCCGCATAACGAAGTGGCTGTAGACGGTCGCCGCGGCCGCGACCGTGGCGAGCAGCATGAGCCCGACCGCGTACGACGAGGTCGCCTGGTAGATCAGGCCCATCACGATCGGCGGCAGGAAGCCGCCGAGCCCGCCGGCCGCGCCGACCACACCGGTGGCGCTGCCCACCATGCGGGCCGGCACCTCGCGGCCGACCAGGGCGAACACCGCACCGTTGCCGAACCCGAGCGCGACCGCCATGGTGAGGAAGCCGACGGTGGCGAGCGGCATCGCGGGCGCGAAGGAGACGACGACCGCGCAGATCACCACGACGCCGAGCGAGCCGCTCAGCACGGGCACCCCGCCCCACCGGTCGGACAGCCAGCCGCCGACCGGCCGGGCGATCGTGGCGAGCACCACGAAGCCGGCGGCGCGGGCCGCGGCGTCGGCGGTGGTCAGGCCGTACACCTCGCGCAGGTAGAGCGGGAGGTAGACGCCGAACGCGACGAACCCGCCGAAGGTGAGCGCGTACATCACCGCGAGCTCCTGGGTGGCGCGCAGCCGCGCGGCGGCGAGGAACCGGACCAGGAACGGCTCGGTGGCCGCCTGCCGCCCGGGCGCGTCGCGGCCGATCAGCAGGAACGCCACCCCGACCACGACGAGCGCGGCGGCGACCGCGAGGAACGGCACCGGCCTGCCGTAGCCCTCCGCGAGCCACGGGGTGACGAACCCGGAGATCGCGGTGCCGATGTTGCCCATGCCGAAGATGCCGAGGGCGAGGCCGCGGCGCTCGGGCGGGAACCACTCGTTGACGAACGGGATGCCGATGGCGAAGGTGGCGCCGGTGAGGCCGAGCGCGAAGCCGCCGATGAGCAGCGCCGGGTAGTTCGTCACCATCGCGAGGAAGACCACGGGGACCACGCCGAGCAGGCTCGTCACGCCGAAGACGAGGCGGCCGCCGTAGCGGTCGGTGAGCGCGCCGAGCGGGATGCGGCCGAGCGATCCGACGATCACCGGCACGGCGACGAGCACCGACACCTCGAACGGGGTGAGCTCGAGCAGCTCCTTGTAGACGGGGCCGAGCGGGCTGAGCAGCGCCCAGGCCCAGAAGTTCACCGCGAAGCCCAGCGTGGCGAGCACCAGGGCGGTGATCCGTCCTCGGGTCGTCGCGGTTGCCGATGCGACACCGGTCGTCATGGAGTCCACCTCGTGTGGCCTGCAGTACGGACGGTCGTGACGGGCCCGTGAGGACCGCGACCCGCCCCACAGCCTCTCGTTCCCGATCTTCCGGAGCGAGGGTCTTTGGTCCTTTTGCCGCAGTCGAAAGTCCTGTCCATACCGTGAAAAAACAACCTGTTTGACAAGTTCTTTACTCTTATTGATCTTTCTCCCGCTTTGTTGACCTCTGATGGGGTAAGCGGCAAGCGTCCCGATCTCACCGGGTCCGCCCGAGGCGCGGGGCGGGTCCGGCGGGCCCGGTAGGGACTTTGGCCACGTCACCGAGGGCCTCCGTCCCTGGTCCGCCTCCCGCCCCGCCGCCGAGACTGAGGATGAGCCGAGGCAAGGGAGCGATCATGAAGGCAGCAGTCGGCGACCAGATCGTGATCGAGAGCACCCACCTGGACGAACCGCGCCGGGTTGGGACGATCGTTGCGCTGCGCCACGAGGACGGCTCACCGCCCTACGTGGTCCGCTGGGAGGGCCAGGAGCACGAGACCCTCGTCTTCCCGGGGCCGGACGCCCGCATCGTGGCCCGGCACCCGGTGTGACCAGTGCACCGGGCGGGATCACCGCCCCACCGTGACGCCCGCGCCGCTCGGCACCGGCCGATGGCGCGGGCGTCCGCTGTGTTCACCCTTCGCCGGTGTTCAGCTTCGCCGGTGTCCGCCCGTTGCCGGACGCCCGGCGACCGGCCGCCCCACTCGCAGCCCCACTCGCCGCCGCGTTCGCCGCTCCCGCTCGCCGCGGCCCCGCACCGCCAGGCCCCGCCCGGCGCCGCGGCCCGCCGCCGCGCGCCGGCCGCTCGCCGTCACCGATCTCCGCGGCCGGCCGGCCGCGGCCCGTACCCGCGACCGCGCTGGTGCACATTGTGGCCGCCGCGAACGGCGCGCGCCCGCTTCGTGATCGGATCCGCCGGAGGGCCGCCGAAGCCGCGCGCGACACGCCGATCGCCATCGCGCCGCGCGATCTACCGTTCTTTTACTGATCGTTTTGAACCGATCACCTAGACCATGCGTATATCGCCAGCCAAATGATCTACCTAAATTTGACGTAAATCACGTGAACCTCTCCCCACCCTGACGCGTACCAGCGGCTTCGCGTTTACCTCCAGGCACAGAAAAATCCGGATTCTCAGGACATGACAGATGTGTACAGGCCAGAATTCGGGTTTCAGTGGACACCAAACGCCCTGGAGGATCTATGCGGCGAATTGTTCGGGCACTTGCGTGCATCGGCGGCGCGGCGGCGATGATCGCCCCGACGGCCGCCGCCCAGGCGCAGACCCCGACCGTCACCCCCACGCCGACCCCCACCCCCACCCCGACCTCCGCACCGACGCAGCCGGAGGAGGCCTGCAAGGTCGCCGTCACCCGCCTCAACGCCTCGCGGACCGCGATCCGCGCGACGGTGGAGCGCACCGGGTGTGAGGAGCCGACCATCCTGCGCGCCGAGCTCAGGTTCGAGCGGTTCGGCCCGGACCGGGTCGTCCGGCGCGCCAAGCGGACCCTGCGCCCCGACGGCGCGCTCAACCTCGCCGTACGCTGCACCCAGCGGACGCGCTCGTTCTACGTGGTCGTCACCGACAGCGACGGCAACTTCGCCAAGTCCGAGCCGGTCCGCCTGCGCTGCGGCTCCACCGCGGGCTTCGACGACCGCGCCGGCTCCGGCGGCAACAACAACGGCTCCGGCGGCAACGGCAACGGCGGCGGCACCGGCGGCTCGGGGAACTCGGGCGGCGGCTCCACCGCGGTCGGCACCGCGGCCGAGCAGGAGGTCATCCGGCTCACCAACCAGCACCGCCAGGCGGCGGGCTGCTCGGCGCTGACCCCCGACGCGGCGCTGCGCACCGCGGCCCTCGGCCACTCCAAGCGGATGGCCGCGCAGAACCGGATGGAGCACCAGCTCCCCGGTGAGCCGAGCTTCGTCGAACGGATCAAGGCGGCCGGCTTCTCGCCGCTCAGCGCCGCGGCGGAGAACATCGCCGCCGGCCACCCGAACGCCAAGGCCGTGGTGGACGCCTGGATGAAGAGCTCCGGCCACCGCGCCAACATCCTCAACTGCAACCTCACCCACATCGGCGTCGGCGTGGCGCAGGGCTCCGGCGGCAAGCTGTTCTGGACGCAGAACTTCGCCCGCCACTGACGCCGGCGCACGCGCCCGGCCGCCGGGTCCGGGCGCGCCAGGGACTTCTCCGGCCCTCTCCGTGAAGCACCCTTCCAGCGGAAACGGAAAAGGCCCGCGCCCCGCTCGGGGACGCGGGCCTTCCCGTGCTCCGGCCCGGCTCACTCCTTCTTCTTGCAGATGAGCTTGGGCTCCGGGGCGTAGACGGTGTGGAACTTCTCCCGGCGGATCTCCTTGCCGTTCTTCTTGAAGATCCGCCACACGTCGATGGAGAACCCCTCGGCCCCCTCCATCGGGATGCAGTCGGGCCCGGTCTCGGTGATCGTCTTGTACGGCTGGATGTTGTACCGGCCGGAGCTGCGCGACTCGATGTCGTACCGCTTGGTGCTCCAGAAGGTCACCGTCACCGAGGTGTTCGTGTAGGACGTGGTGATGAGCACGCCATACGGCGAGTCGTTGCGCCAGCGGAAGTCCGGCTGCGGATAGGAGACCGTGGACTCGCGGCCCGCCGGGTAGCGGGAGATGTAGTACATGTGCGGCGTGTGCTGCACGTCCTCGAAGCCGCCGAAGAACACGGCGTTGAACATCGTGGTGACGAACTGCGAGATGCCGCCGCCGACGTCGTCGACGTACCGCCCGTTGAGGATCATCGGCGCCTCGACGAAGCCGCGGGCCTTGTCCCGCTTGCCGACCACGCCGTTGAGCGAGAACGTCTCGCCGGGCATGACGAGGTGGCCGTCGAGGATGTCGGCGATCCGGTGGATGTTCGTCACCCGCGGCGGGCAGCACGGGTAGTGGGTGGTGTACGACGACACCTTCTCGCGGATGCCGAGCTTGCGCGCCTTGGCGGTGGTGAGCTTCGGCAGCGCCTTGGTGAGCGAGACCTTGATGGTACGGCTCCCGCCGCCGGTGATCGTCTGCTCGACGTCCTTCTTGAGCGCGGCGGGGTCCACGCCCATGCCGACACGGTGCGGCACCACGACCGGCTTGCCATTGACGATCTTGAACGACGCGTCCTTGGGGGCCTGCGCGCCGTCGACGAGCTTGTCCTGCACCTCGAGGGCGACCTTCTCGGCGTCGAACCGCGGCCGCAGGCCGCCCTTGCCGTCCGGCACGAAGCGCAGGTGCTGCGCGATCATCTCGGGAGTGACGGTGGCGGTGCGCCCGCCGTTGGTGAGCGTGATCGGCCCGGACACGGCCCGGCGCGCGGCCGCGACCGCCCGCTTCACCCCGGCCGCCGTCACCTTCGGGGCCACGACCTTGGTGGGGAGGGTCACCTCCCGCTGCAGCGGGTAGGCGGCGATGATCGCCTCGGCCGCGGCCTTCCGGTCGAGCGCGATCCCGTTGCGCGGCTGGGTCACCCGGGGGGTCGTGCCCGCGAACCGGACGGCGCCGTCGCGCGGGGCGACGTCGATCCGCTTGGCGAGTTTCGCGATCGCGGCGTCGAGGCGTTCGCGGTCCACCTTCACGCGCAGCCGTACCTCGTTGCTCCCGAACAGGGCCCGCGCCACCCCGGTCGGGGAGAGCGAGCCCTCGGCGTCGGCGACGGTCGCCGCCGTGTCGATGGAGAGCCCGGCCTGGCGGGGCGAGAGCCGGAGCGTCTTCTTCCCGGCCCGCAGGATGAGCGGCCGGGTGGCCTCCTCGTTGAGCTCGCGGGCGAGCACGCGCTCGGCGCTCTGCGGGGAGTAGCCGCCGATGTCGACCCCGGCGACGGTGGTGCCGGGCGGGATCTCACCCGCCAGCACCACGGCGGGCACCGCGTAGCAGGCGACGAGCACGGCGAGCACGGCGCCCACGATGATCGGCCAGCGTCCGATACGGCGCGATGTCAGGTTCCGAGGGGTCTGACGCCTCGGGCGCACGGCGGTCATGGATCACCCTTCGGGGCTCGGGGTCATGCCGACGCGTCCACCCGGGGGTGGACACGAGTAGGGCCGCGTCCACCGGCGAGTGGACACGACTAGGTACGCATTCTGGCAGGTTGTGGCCTCATCGCAGGGTTGAATCCCGGCACAACGGGCCGAATCGCGCTCGCGCGGGGCCGGTCAGCCCTCGGCGGTGTCCGGCGTGTCCGCCGTCTCCTTGCCGTCGCCGCCCCGGCTGCCGTCGAGCTCGACCCCGCGCAGGTGGAGCAGGGCCGCCCAGAAGATCCCGCCGACGAGCGCGATGTCCGCGACGTTCCCGATGAACAGGTCGAAGTAGTCGATGAAGTCGACCACCCGGCCGCGGGCGAACCCCGGCTCCCGCAGCAGCCGGTCGAGCAGGTGGGTCGTCGCGCCGCCGAGCACCAGCCCCAGCGACACCGCCCACGGCCAGCACCGCACCCGGCGGGCGATCCACGTCACCGCCGCCACCACGACCGCGGACGCGATCGCGAACACCCAGGTGTGTTCCGCGCCTATGGAGAACGCCGCCCCGGAGTTGTAGATCAGGCGGAACTGGATCCAGTCCCCGATCACGTCGATGACCTCTCCGCCGGCCAGCGCCGATTCCGCCCACCACTTGGTGGCCTGATCGACCACCACCAGCATGGCCGCTATGCCCAGAACCCACAGGAACACATCTGCACCCTAGCCGTTGTGCGAACCTGCTCGTTCAGTCGTCCAGGCCACGGGCGCTCAGCGCCTCGCCGAGGGCGTCCGCGTACCGCAGCGCGCCGACCACGAGCGGTACGGCGAACGCCCGCACGCTGCGCTCCACGCCCCTGGCCTTCTGCGCCTCCCGGACCCGGGCCGCGAGGTCGGCGATCACCGGGACGCTGCGCAGGGTGAGCGACAGCAGCAGCGACAGCCGGAACGGGTCGAGGCCGAGGTGGCGGGCGGGGGCGAGGACGCGTTCCAGGCAGGCGAGCATCACCGTGGTGCGGGTGGTGAGGGTGACCAGCCCGGCGAGCGCCACGGCGAGCACCACGCGCAGCGTGACGGTGACCGCGCCGTCCAGGCCCGCCACGGCGAGCTGGAAGGCGAACAGCAGCGGGGCGAACCAGCGCAGCGGCCGGATCTGCGCCCACGCCGCGGCCGCGCCCACCCCGGCCACCGCGTACAGCAGCGCCACCACCGCGGCGGCCACGGCGAGCTGGGCCGGCGAGCCGAGCAGCAGCAGCGCCGTACCGGCGGCGAGCAGGCCGAGCAGCTTCGCCCCGGCGGGCATGCGGTGCAGCACCGAGTCGCCGGGGAGGTAGACGCCGGTCAGGTGCCTCACGACAGCAGCGCCCGGTAGTGGTCGATCGCGGTGGCCGGATCCGCGTCCGCGACGATCTTGCCCTGGTCGAGCACGAGGACCCGGTCGAAGTCCGCCAGCAGCGGCAGGTCGTGGGTGACCACGACCACCTGCTGGGGCAGCTCGCGCACGAGCGCGGCGATCCTGCGGGAGTGGCGCAGGTCGAGCAGCGTGGTCGGCTCGTCCATCACGATGATCTCCGGTTCGAGGGCGAGCACCGAGCAGAGCGCGAGCAGCTGCTTCTCGCCGCCGGACAGGTGGTGGGCGGGTTGGTCGGCGTGCTCCTCCAGGCCGTACCGGGCGAGCACCTCGCGCACCCGGCGGTCGATCTCGTCCTTGGGCACGCCGCGGCGGCGCAGCGAGAACGCCACGTCCTCGGCGACGGTCGGCATGACGATCTGCGCGTCCGGGTCGGTGAACACGAACCCGACCCGGCGGCGGATGCGGGCGGCGTGCCGCCGGGTGTCGAGGCCGTCCACGGTGACCGTGCCCGAGGTGGGCAGGGCGAGGCCGTTGATGAGCCGGGCGAGCGTGCTCTTGCCCGAGCCGTTCGCGCCGATCACGCCGACCCGGTGCTCGGTGAGCCGCGCGGTGATCCCGCACAGCACGTCGCGCTCCCCCAGCCGCAGATGCACGTCGGAGAATTCGATCAACTTCACACCACCTCGAAGAGCGCCGCCACGCCGAGCCCGCCGCCCACGGCCGCGGTCGCCAGCCCGAGCGTGCCGGGCGGCGCGCCGGAGCCGACGAGCCGGGTGAACAGCCGGGTCACCACCACCGCGCCGGTCGCGCCCCACGGGTGGCCGAGCGCGATCGCCCCGCCGTCGGCGCACACCCGGTCGTCGTCCGCGCCGAGCGGGTCGAGGCCGAGCGCGTCGGTGACCGCGAGCACCTGGGCCGCGAACGCCTCCACGATCTCCACCGCGGCGACCCGGTCGAGGGTCACCCCGGCCCGGTCGAGCACCCGCCGCACCGCGGGCACCGGGCCCCAGCCGGGCAGCGCCGGGTCGCACCCGACCACCGCGCCGGCCACCAGCCGCAGCCCGGGCAGGCCCGCCCGCAGCCGCTCCGGCACGATCGCCACCGCGGCCGCGCCGTCGCTCACCGGCGAGCTGTTCCCGGCCGTCACGGTACCGCCCGGCACGAACGCGGCGGGCAGCCGGGCCAGCGAGGCCGCGCGCAGCCTGCGCGGCCGCTGGTCGGCGGCGAGGCCCTCGACCGGCACGATCTCCTTGGCGAACCGGCCCGCGTCCCGGGCGGCGAGCGCGCGGGCGTGGCTGCGCAGCGCGTAGGCGTCCTGCCGCTCCCGGCTCACCCCGCGCGCGGCGGCGAGCGCCTCCGCGGCCGGGCCCATGTCCGGGTCGGGGAAGCCGGGCGGGGCGAACGGCGCCCGGGTGTACGGCTCGGCCGCGCCGCCGTCCGGGCCGCGGCGGGCGCGGATCGGCGCGGTGGACGCGCTCTCCACGCCGCCCGCGATCACCAGGTCCGCCTCGCCGGCGCGCACCGCCTGCGCGGCGACGAGGATCGCCGCCAGTCCGCTGCCGCACTGCCGGTCCACGGTAAGGCCGGGCACGCCGTACCCGAGCCCGGCGGCGAGCGCGCACACCCGGGCCACGTTGCCGCCGGGGCCGGTGCAGTTGCCGAGCACCACGTCGGCCACCTCGAGCCCGAGGCCGGCGACGTCCGCGGCGACCGTGGCGAGCACCGGGGCGGCGAGCCGGTCCACGGGAACGTTCCGCAGCGCGTGCCCGGCGGTGCCGATCGGGGTGCGCCGTGCGGCCACCACCACCGGGGTGCGGTCCTCGATCTCGGTCACGGTGTCCCCCGTCTCATGCCAGCGGTTCCAGCCCGCCGTCGGCGAGCCGGGACGCGAGCGCGGCGCGGGCGGGCTTCCCGGTCGGGGTGCGCGGCAGCGCGGGCGTCGCGTACCAGCGGCGGGGCCGCTGCGCCGGGTCGAGGCCGGCGCGCGCGGCCGCCTCGAGCGCGGCCCGCCGTACGGTGTCGCCGGAAGGGCCGCCGGAAGGGCCGCCGGTCTCGATCACGGCCGCGACGACCGTGCCGAGGCGCGGGTGGGGCACGCCGAGCACCACCGCGTCCCGCACGCCGGGGACCCGGCGCAGCACCGCCTCCACGTCCTCGGGCACCACGGTCGCCCCGCCGACCTGGATCGCGCCGTCGCCGCGGCCCCGCACCCGCAGCGGCTCCCCCGGCCGGTACGGCTCGGCGAGGTCGCCCACGGTCATGAACCCGGCGGCGTCGGCCCGCAGCGGCCCCGCGGCCCCGCCCGCGTAGCCGGACGACAGCCAGGGCGAGCGCACCCACACCTCGCCGAGGCCGCCGGGCGTGCCCGGGCGCGGGCGCACCTCGATCTCCACGCCGGGGAACGGGCGCAGGCCGGTGCCGTCGGCGTCCACGGCGACGAAGGACAGCTCGGTGGCCCCGTAGTAGGCGACGACCCGCACCCCGGCCACCTCGGCCCGCGCGCGGGTCTCGGCGGGCAGGCCCGCCCCGCCGGTGATCGCGACCCGCAGCGGCCCGCGGGCCTCGGCGAGCGCGTCGAGCACGGCGGGCAGGTGGTGCGGCACGAGGTGGACCGCGGTCGCGGTGCGCAGCAGGCCGGGGAGCGTTCCAGGCGACCACCGGCCCGGGACGAGGGCGGTGGCGCCGGTGGCGAGCGCGTGCACCGCGGCGAAGCCGTACAGGGAGGAGACGAGCGGGCCGGGGACGAGCAGGACGTCGCCGGGGCCGATGCCGGTGATCGCGTTGAGGTGCGGGAAGGAGCCGAGCCAGGAGGCCCGGGTGCGGATCACCGCGCGCGGCCTGCCGGTGCTGCCCGAGCTGAAGTTCGCCCAGGCCAGGTCGTCCGGGTGGGGGGCGAGCTCCGCGGGCGGGCCCGCCTCGGCCGGGGGCGCCGCGGGCAGCGGCTCGGCCACGTGCGGGCCGGCCGGGACCGCGGCGGCGAGGCGGGCGCGGCGCTCGGCGGACCAGGCAGGGTCGCACAGCAGCGGCGTGGCCCCGGCCAGGTCGGCGGCGAGCACCGCGACGAGCTGCTCGACCGGGTCGGCGAGGCCGATCGTGACGAGCGTGCCGGGGCCGGCGCCGCGCGCGGCCAGGTGCCGTGCCCCGGCCCGGGCGCGGCCGGCGAGCGCGGCGTAGTCGAGCCCGCCGCCGGGGCCCTGTACGGCGAGGCGGCCGGGGTGGGCCTGGGCGTGGCGCAGGACGAGCGCGGCGACCGGCATGACCGCGTCAACGCCCCCGGGCGGCCCGCAGCCGCTCCTCGCGCACGGCCGGGATCGCGTCCGGGTAGGCGCGCTGGGTGCCGCGCACCACGAGCGCGGCGAACGCCACCTTGAGCACGTCGCCGGGGAGGAAGACGGCGCTGAGGACCGCCGCCTCGGCGAGCGAGATCCCGGTGATCACGGCCTGGATCGGGATGCCGAACAGGTAGACGACGGCGACCCCGCCGATCGCGCAGGCGGCGACCAGCCGGGCCAGGCTCGGGCTGCGGCCGCCGCGCTCGACGATCCACCCGGTCACCGCGGCGCCGGGCAGCCAGCCGATGAGGAAGCCGGACGAGGGCGCGGTGAACGCGCCGAGGCCGCCGCGGCCGCCGGCGAGCAGCGGCAGCCCGGCCGCGACGAGCACGAGCAGCACGGCGACGGCGAGCGCGCCCCGCCACCGCCCGAGGATCGCGCCGGCGAGCATCACGCCGAACGTCTGCAGCGTGATCGGCACGGCGTTGCCGAACGCGTTGATCGCGCCGGGCAGCCCGAGCACGGCGATCAGCGCGGCGAACACGCCGACCCGCGCCAGGTCGGCGGTCGCGAGCGCGCGCAGCGCCCGGCCGCGGCCCGCGCCGTGCTCCCCGTCTCCCGCGCGGGGTCCGGGGGCGTCGCCGGGGGACGGCGACACCGGTTCGTCAGCTCTCATGCTGTCGATCCCACACCAGGCCTCCGCAGGACGGGCATAGCGGAATCCCACAACTTTCCCGCCCCAGGTCTGCGCCGCACCACGCACGATGCAACGCGCGACCAACGGTATTCCACAATCAGACCGTCACCAGCGGCCGGGGGGGCCGGGGCGGTCACCGGCTCGGGCACGGGGCTCTGCGGTACGCCGCCGGCGGTCCGGCCGGTCGGCCCGGGCGCGCCGCCGGTCGGCCCGAGGGGCGCGTGTGACCGGGCCGCGCTCAGGCCGGCGCCGCCGAGCGGAGACCGCGCACCGGCCGGATCCGGGCGAGGTACTCGCCGACCGCCTTGTCCGGGGCGGCGGCGACCTTGGCGAGCTCGGCCCGCAGCAGGTCGGCGTCGCCGCCGGGCAGCGCGAGCAGCGGCCGCCGCAGCCGGATCGACCAGGCCCCGGCGCGCTTGTCGGGGAAGGCCGCGAGGCGCGGCAGCAGCGGTGCCAGCTCGACCCCCCGCAGGTACGGCGCGAGCGCCTCGATCTCGATCGGGCAGCCGCGGGTGAACTCGCGCCCCGCGATCGTGAGCGGCTCGCCGTACGGCTCGACCGGGCCGGTCACCCACGCCCGGCCGATCACCCGCGTGCGGTCCCGGGTGGGGTTGTGCCAGCAGCCGCGCGTGGTGAGCAGGAACAGCTCGTCGCCGACCGTGAGCCGGTCCACCTCCCGCCGCTGCGTCGGCGGGAAGGCCATCCGCGACTCCCGGAGGACCCACGCCACGGCCTCGCGTTCACCCAGGATGAGCAGATAGGCGGTCACGGTCGCCACCGTAGCGCCCCGGCACGGCGTGCTGCGACGTGCGGGACGGTGACATCGCACCGTAGTGACCGGAACGGCATTTGGGGTCACAACGTAGTGACCCGAAGGTAGGCTTGGGTCACTACGACCGAGCGGAGCCGCCATGCCACGTCCGACCATCCCCGATCGGGCGAACACGATCCTGCGCCACGCCCGCGAGCTGTTCCTCGCCAAGGGCTACGACGCCACCACCATGGCCGAGATCGCCCGGCGCGCCGGGATCTCCAAGGGCGCCGTCTACCTGGAGTTCCCGTCGAAGGAGGCGCTGCTCGACGCGCTGCTCGCCCGCTCGGTCCGCGAGCTCGCCGCGGCCGTGCGTGCCCGCGTCGCGGCCGCCGCGGCCCCGGTGCCGCTGTCGGCGCTCTACCGGTACGCCGTGGACGCGCTGCTCGCCGACGAGCTCATGCTCGCCTGGTACACCTCCGACCCCGGCGTGCTCGGCTCGTACGTGCGCGGCAAGGGCCCGGCCCGGTACGGCCCGCGCATGGACTGGCTCGCCGAGCACCTCGCCGAGCTGCGCGCGGCCGGCCTGCTCCGCGCCGACGTGGACACCGACGCCGCCGCGACCGTGCTCGGCGTGTTCGCGATCGGCCTGATCCACGCCTCGGCCACCGTCGGCCCGCTCTCCCCCGAACGCCTGCGGTCCGCGGCCGAGGCGTTCGCCGGTCTGATCGCCGCCGGCTGGGAGACCGGCGGCCCGGCCGCGTCCGGCGACCGCGCCCGCGCGGCCCACCTGCGCCTCATCGCCGCGCTCGACCGGCAGCTCCGCGGCGGCCCCGGCGGCGCCGCGCCGGCCCAGCAGGAGACGACCCCCGAGGAGACGCCGTGACCACGGTCTTCGACCACCCCGAGGACATCACCCTGCCCGGCGGCCCGATCCGCCTCTACCGCGGCGGGCCCGCGCTCGGCCCGCCGGTCGTGCTGCTGCACGGCGCCATGTACGACCAGGCGCCGCTGCTGTGGCGGCACGTGATGCCCCGCCTCGCCGCGAGCCGCGACGTGGTCGCCGTCGACCTGCCCCGGCACGGCGGCTCCCGCCCGTGGACCGGCGTGCTCGACCAGGCCCGCCTGGAGGAGGTGCTCGACGCCGTGCTCGACCATGTCGCCGACCGTGCCGGCGCCGAGCGGGTCCACCTCGTCGGCCTCTCCATGGGCGGCGGGCTCGCCCTCGGCTACGCGCTCAACCGGCCCGGCCGGGTCGCCGGCCTCGTGGTCTCCGCCCCGGGCGGCATCGACGACGTCCGCCCCTGGCAGTTCCTCACCTGGCTGTGCCTGCGCCTGCCCGGCGTGCTGCGCTGGTCGGCGGCCACCCTCGCCGCGTACCCGGGCCTGCTGCGCGCCTCCCTCGCCCGTTCGCTCGCCGCGGGCGAGCGCACCCCCGGCTTCGCCGAGCTGGTCCGCATCGTCGAGGCCGAGGCGGAGGGCAAGCGACGGTGCCGCGAGCGCGTCGTCGACGACTGGCAGATCACCGCGTACGGCCCGCGCCGCATGCGGCTCAACCTCCTGCCCCGCCTGCCCGATCTCGCCGTGCCGTCGCTGTGGCTGTGGGGCCGCCGCGACCCGCTGGTGAGCGAGCGGGCGATGCGCCGGGCCGTGGCCGCCGCGCCCGGCGCCCGCCTGGAGATCCTCGAGGACGCCGGGCACGTGGCCCCGCTCGACCGGCCCGCCGAGTTCGCCCGCCTGGTCGCGGGCTTCCTCGACGAGGTCGACGCCCGCCGTACCGGCTAGCCCAGTTCGTAGACCCGGCCCGTGTGGGCCCCCTCGATCGAGTGCACGTAGGCGTTGGCGACACGGGCCAGGTCGACCGGCTCCATCCCGGCGAACAGGTCGCCGAACTCGTCCGCGCACTCGGTGAACACGGTCGGGCTGACGATGTTCACCCGCCGCGGCGCGAGCTCGAGCGCGGCGGCCCGCACGAACGCCTCCAGCGCGCCGTTCGCCATCGCGGCCACGCTCGCGGTGACCACCGGGTCGCGGCCGAGCACGCCGCTGATCAGCGTGAACGAGCCGCGTTCGGCGATCCGGGAGGCGCCCTGCCGCACCACCTCGATCTGGCCGAGCACCTTGCCGCGGAACCCGGCGAGGTAGTCGTCCGCGGTCAGGTCGACGACCCGCCCGTACGGCACCTTGCCGGCCGCGACGGCCACCGCGTCGAGCGGCCCGGCCCGGTCGTACATCTCGGCGACCTGCGCGGGGTCGGTGATGTCGCAGCGGATGTCGCCCGCGGTGCGGGAGGCGGTGACGATCTCGTGGCCCCGCCCGGCGAGCGTGGTGTGCAGCACCTTGCCGAGCCGTCCGGTCGCGCCGATCAGCAGAATCCTCATGCCCCGAACGTTAGGCGGGTGCCGCCGCGCCGCGCGTAATCGGGTCGTGGATTCGGACCGCGAGACCGGCCCGCTGCCCGAGCGGTTCTCCTGGGCGATCGAGCGGTTCTGCACGCTCGCCCTCGCCGCGAACCCGGCAGCGCTCAAGTGCCCGTGGTCCCCGATCGTCGAGCAGGCCACGGCGACCGGCCGGGAGCTGCGCGCGCCGCGCCGCGCCTTCCTGTCCCGGCGGGCCGTGGAGACCCACCGCCGTCTAGGCTGGACGGGTGCCTTTCAGGACGGAGACCTACCGGCTGCGCACCGACTACATCCCGCTGTGCGACCTGCTCAAGGTGTGCGGGGTGACCGACACCGGCGGCGAGGCCGGCCTGCTCATCGCCAGCGGCGAGGTGTACGTCGACGGCGAGGTGGAACAGCGCAAGCGCCGCAAGGTCCGCGCCGGCCAGGTGGTGACCGGCGAGGGCTTCGAGATCCGCGTGGTGGCCCGGGACGCGTAGGCGCGTCACCGGGAGCGGAGGAACTCCAGCAGCCGGTCGGCCGGCCAGGTGTTGATGACCCGGTCGGCGGAGAGCCAGCCGCGCTGGGCCGTGCCGACGCCGTACCGCATCACCTCCAGGTGCGGGACGGCGTGGGCGTCGCTGTCGACGGCGAACAGCACGTCGTACTCGAGGGCGCGGCGGATCAGGTCGGCGGGCAGGTCGAGGCGGTCGGGGAAGGCGTCGATCTCCAGTACGGTGCCGGTGCGGGCGCAGGCGCGGAACACCTCGTCCCAGTCGGCGTCGATCGGCTCCCGGCTGCCGAGGAGCCGGGCGGTGGGGTGGCCGAGGATCGTGACGTACGGGTTCTCGCAGGCGCGCACGAGGCGGCGGGTCATCTCCGCGCGCGGCAGGGTGAAGTGCGAGTGCACGGAGGCGACGCACAGGTCGAACGTGGCGAGGAACTCGTCCGGCCAGTCGACGTCGCCGTCCGGGCCGATGTTGAGCTCGGTGCCGTGCAGCAGGCGCATGTCCGGGTACGCCTCGGCGAGCTTGCGCAGGTGCTCGCGCTGGGCGAGCGCCTTCTCGTCGGTCATGCGCTGCATGTAGAGGTTCGGGGCGTGGTCGGTGACCGCGTAGTAGGCGTAGCCGCGCTCCGCCGCCGCGGCGACCATCTCCTCCAGCGAGGCCACCCCGTCGGTGAGGTCGGTGTGGGTGTGCAGGTCGCCCTTGATGTCGGCGAGGGTGACGAGGTCGGGCAGCTCGCCGCGCTGCGCGGCCTCGATCTCGCCGGTGTCCTCGCGCAGCGGCGGCGGGATCCACGGCAGGCCGAGCCGGGCGTACACCTCCGCCTCGTCCGCGGACACGATCTTCGCGCCGGTCTCGGTGTCGAACAGGCCGTACTCGGACAGCTTCAACCCCTGGTGCAGGGCGATCTGCCGGGTGTGGATGTTGTGCGCCTTGGAGCCGGTGAAGTACTGCAGTGCCCCGCCCCAGGAGTCGTCGGGCACCACCCGCAGGTCGACCTGGAGGCCGTCGCGGGTGCGGATCGAGCTCTTGGTGCCGCCGCTGGCGAGCACCTCGGCGGCGAGCGGCGAGGAGGTGAACGCGGCCATCAGCGCGGCCGAGTCGTCGGCGGTGGCGAGCACGTCCACGTCGCCGATCGTGTCCCGCATGCGGCGCAGCGACCCGACGTACGCGCACCGGTCGCAGCCGGGCACGGCGGACAGCTCGGCCACGATCTGCTCGGCGACCCGGGTGGCCACGTCGATGTGCACCCGGCGGCCGGTCTTGTGCATGACCTCGATGCCGTGCAGCAGGTTCTCCTCGGTCTTCGGCCCGAACCCGCGCAGGCCGTGCAGCCTGCCCGCGCGGATCGCCCGCTCCAGCGCCTCGACCGAGTCGACGCCGAGCTCGGTGTAGAGCACCATCGCCTTCTTCGGGCCGAGCGTGGGGATCGTGGTCAGCCGGCGCACCCCGGCGGGCACCTTGTCGCGCAGCTCCTCGAGCGCGTGGATGACGCCGGTGCGCAGGTACTCCTCGATCTTCCCGGCGATCGACGAGCCGACGTTCGGGATGGCGCGCAGCTCATCGGCGTCGAGCTCGGCGACGTTCCTGGCGTATCCGGCGACCGACCGCGCCGCCTTCTCGTACACCCGGGACTTGAACGCGTCCTCACCGGTGAGCGCGAGCAGGTCGGCGTACTCCTGCAGCAGCGCGGCGACCTCGTCGTTGCGGCGATCCATGGCGGCACCCGGCGGAGTCGTGTACGGCGTGGCCCGTGCGCGGCCACCCCTCTCCGGTACCCACCGGCCGGGACATATGCCGGGCGGCGGCCGTTCGCCTCAGCGCAGCGCGGCGACGAGCGCGGCGAGGGTGACGCCGAGCGGGGCGTCGACGGTGAGCAGGGCGTGCGCGTCGCCCCGGGTCGGCCCCCGGTTGATGATCGCGATCGGGATGTCGCGCTCGGCGGCGCGCCGGACGAACCGGTAGCCGGACATCACGGCGAGGGAGGAGCCGAGCACGAGCAGCAGCCCGGCCCGCTCGGTGAGCGCGTAACACCGCTCGACCCGGTCCCGCGGCACGTTCTCCCCGAAGAAGATCACGTCGGGTTTGAGCACGCCGCCGCAGTCCTCGCAGTCCACGAGGTTGAACGCGGCGATGTCCGCGTCGTCGAGCACGGCGTCGCCGTCCGGGTTGATCATCCCGGGCCGCGCGTCCCAGCCGGGGTTGGCCGCGCGCAGCCGCCGGTCGAGCCGCTCCCGCGAGCTGCGCCGCCCGCAGCCGAGGCAGAGCACCCGGCTCAGGCTGCCGTGCAGCTCGATCACGTCCCGCGCCCCGGCCGCCTGGTGCAGCCCGTCCACGTTCTGCGTGATGATCCCGCTGACCAGCCCGAGCCGCTGCAGCTCGGCCACCGCGCGATGCCCGTCGTTCGGCCTCGCCTCGACGATGTGCCGCCACCCCAGGTGGCTCCGCGCCCAGTACCGCCGCCGGGCCTCCACGCTGCCGACGAACGTCTGGTAGGTCATCGGCCTCGCCCGCCGCAGCCGCCCGGTCTCGCCCCGGTAGTCCGGAATCCCCGACTCGGTGGAGATCCCGGCCCCGCTGAGCACCACCACGTCCCCGTCGGCGACGAGATCGGCCAGCCACTCGACGGCCCCAGCCGCCTGCGGCAGGGTGCCCAGCCCTCCGCCCGGTTCGCGATGGTCACACATGGCCTGCGTCACTTATCCAGGATGCCCCATCCAACCGGCGGCCGTTTCGGCCCGGACCGTTTGCGGCCATGAATGACCGAAGCCGGTCAGACGGCCATCGCGTGGTCGAGGTAGGCGCGGAACTCGCGGACCTGGATCGTCTTCTCGTACGGCTTGAGCCGCTTGTCGAAACGCTTGACGCGCTCGATGAGCCGGGGCGAGGTGAGGGCGGTCGCGCCCTTCACGGCGGCGCGGGCGTGATCGAGGGCCTGTTCCAGCTCCCCCTTGGCCAGGTAGGCGTTGGCGATGTTCACGCGGGTGAGGTGTGCGGAACGCGGGCGGTACCTGGTGAAGGCGCGAAGGCTGTGGTTCGAGTACTCGGCCGCCCGATCGTGATCGCCGAGCAGGTTCCAGATGACGCCGAACTGCGCCGACAGTTCGGGTTGATCGAATGCGCGGACCCATTGAGGATCGTCGTCCCTCGCCCCCTGCTCGTGGGCGCGTTCGGCCTCCAGCAGCAGCCGGACGATCTGTTTCGCCGAGTGGGTGTCACCGCTCTTGGCGGGATGCGTCCGTATCGCCGTGGCCCGTGCCTCGCGGATCAGCAGGAGCGCCATGGCCTGCGGGCTGGCCTGCGCTCGGCGTCCCGCCTCGACCGCAGCGCGAGAGAGCAGGAGCGCCTGATCGGGTTTGTTCAGGTGGACGGCCTGGTGGGCCATGGTGGTCAGCACGCGCGCTCCGGCGAGCGGGTTGTCGGCGGCCTTGGCCAGTTTCAGGGCTTGGCCGTAATAGTGCTGGGCCTGGCCGTGGTGCTCGGCGTCGAAGGCCGTCCACCCGGCGAACAGCGTCATCTCGGCCGCGGCCGTCAGCAGCGCCGCCCCCACCTTGTCGTCGTAGCTGCCGCGCAGCAGCGGGGCCACGGTGGTGTTGAGGTAGTCGATCACCGTCGGGCGGACCAGCCCGCCGCCGTACACGTGGTCGATCTGCGCAAACCGCCGCCGCATCTCCTCGATGCGCCGGACATCGGCGAGCCCGACGGCGCGCCCCGTCCCCTGGTTGGCCGTGGAGTCCATGGAGGAGCCGTAACTCCAGGCCGAGATCCAGCCGTCCAGCACGCCGGGCACGAAGGGCAGCGCGGCCAGCATGTGGCGTCGTTGCAGGTCCAATTCGCTCCTCCACAACCTCTCGGCCGATTTGACTGTGGAAGCGAGCGACATATCCGTAAAGTCCGGCCACGGCCACAGCTCTGTGTCCACGGGCTCGGTGCACTCCAGCCAGCGCTCGATCTGCTCGGCGCTGACCCCGAACACCGCCGCCATCCGGGCCCGGTAGACCGGGCGGATCTCCTGGGTGCCTCGCTCCCACCGGCTCACCGTCGTCGGCGTCACCAGCAACGCCTCGGCGGCTTCCACCTGGGTCATGCCCAGCCGCTTGCGCGCCCGCACCAGTTCGGGCCTGCCACGCCCGTTCGTGGGTGCACCCATGCGACCTCCAGGACTTAAGGTCAATGACCGCCCGTCCATCGTCGATGGTTCGGTCAAAGCCCGGGGTGCGGGCGGCGGAAACGCTCAGAAAACGACCAGCGCCGCTCCCCCTCGTTCGGCCGGATCGAACGGCGGCCGGACGCTCTACCCGTTCTCACCGCCTCCCGGGTTACCTACCTGCCGTCATCGCCGATCAACGGAGCGTTCTCTCATGGAATCAGTGAGCGACAACCCGGCGCACAGCGGCGACCCCGGTTCCGCCTCCCGCTGGGCCGCCGCTGGCCTGCCCGCCGATGCCGTGCCGGACGGCGCCATCGCGGCCACCTGCGGCCGGGTGCGGCTGCTCGCCACGGCTCTGCAGCCCGGCCGCGCCGCTCGGCAGGCGCGGGCCGTGCTGGCGGGCATGCTGCGCGGGGCCGGGCTCGACGAGGCGGCCGTGTTCGACGCCACGCTCGCGGTCGGCGAGCTCGCGGGCAACGCCGAGCGCCACGCCCGCCCGCCGTACGAGCTGCGGGCGTTCCTCGTGGCGGGCGCCCCGGTGTGGTGTGAGGTCATCGACGGGGACCCGGACCTGACGGCGGTGACCGCCGCGCTGCGCCGGCCGCTCGCCGGGGACGACGAGGTCCTGCGCGAAGGAGGGAGAGGGCTCCCGCTGGTACGGCGGCTCGCCGAGGGGCACTGCCGCGCCTACCCGGCGACGCCGTCCTGCACGGGGACGCCGGGCAAGGCCGTGGGGTTCGCCCTGCCCACCCCGTCGGGGGTACGGCACGGCGGCCCGCCGTACCCGGTCCCGCAGGCCCGCCTGTCCTGACGGCGGCGGGCCGGTCAGGCCCCGGTCGCCGCCTCGGACCGGGACCGTCTCGCGGCGGCGCGGCGCAGCACCAGCTTGCGCAGCTCGCCCACCCACAGCACCACGCTCGCGATCGCCGTGCAGACGAGCCACTGGCCGAGGGTGAGCGGGGCGGTGCCGAACGCCGCGTTGAGCACCGGCAGGTGGACGACCGCGATCTGGAGGATGAAGGACAGCGCGATCGCGCCCCACAGCCAGGGGTTGGCGAACAGGCGGTGGAACGCGCTCACCGTCTCCGACCGGGCGTTGAGCGCGTTGAACAGCTGGGCGAGCACGAGCACGGTGAAGCCCGCGGTGCGCGCGTTGTCGAGCGTCCGGTCGCCCGCGATGAGCCCGCCCGGCAGGTACAGGTCGATGGTGAGCAGCGTCACCGCCGCCATGACCAGGCCGATCAGGAGCACCCCGGCCCACATGCGGGCGTCGATGACCCGGTCGCTCAGCGAGCGCGGCGGGCGGGCCATCACGTCCTCGGTCTCGGCGTCCACCCCCATGGCGAGGGCGGGGCCGCTGTCGGTGAGCAGGTTGATCCACAGGATCTGGGTGGCGAGCAGCGGCAGCACGATCGCGCCGTCGCCGTGCGACAGGCCGATCACGCCGGCGAGCACGACGCCGAGGAAGACCGTGAGCACCTCGCCCATGTTCGACGAGAGCAGGTACCGCAGGAACTTCTTGATGTTGTCGAAGATGCCGCGGCCCTCGCGGATCGCCCGGATGATCGTGGCGAAGTTGTCGTCCGCGAGGATCATGTTCGCGGCCTCCTTGGTGACCTCGGTGCCGGTGCGGCCCATCGCGATGCCGATGTCCGCCGACTTCAGCGCCGGGGCGTCGTTCACCCCGTCGCCGGTCATCGCCACGACCTTGCGGTCCTCCTGCAGGGTGTCCACGATGCGCAGCTTGTGCTCGGGCGAGACCCGCGCGTACACCGACCGCTCGCGCACGGTACGGCGGAACGCCTCGTCGTCGAGCCGGTCGAGCTCGAGGCCGGAGACCGCGACCGGCTCGTGCGCGACGATGCCGAGGTCGCGGGCGATGCGCGCCGCGGTGCGCGGGTGGTCGCCGGTGATCATCATGACCCGCACGCCGGCCCGCCGGGCCTCGGCGATCGCCTCGGCGGCCTCGGGCCGCGGCGGGTCGATGATGCCGACCATGCCCACGTACACCAGGTCCTGCTCGAGCGACTCGTCGATCGGGGACGGCGGCTGGTGCGCCTCCAGCCGCCGGTACGCCACGGCGAGGGTGCGGAACGCCTCGCCGGACAGCCGCTCCACGTCGGCGAGGATGCGCTCCCGCCAGGCGGCGTCGAGCTTCCGCTCCTCGTCGCCCACCCGGATCCGGGTGCACCGGTTGAGCAGCACGTCCGGGGCGCCCTTGGTGACGATCGCGAGCCGCCCGGCGCGCTCGGCGTCGGCCTCCAGGCTCGACATCATCTTCCGCTCGGAGGTGAACGGGATGTGCGCCACCCGGCGGAACCGGCCGGTGCGGCGCTCCCGGATGCCGAGCTTCACCTCGGCGACGAGGAACGCCGCCTCGGTCGGGTCGCCCTGGATCGTCCACTCGCCGTTCTCCTCGCGCAGCACCGCGTCGCTCGCCAGGCTGCCGCCGCCGAGCACGTACGCGACCTCCCGCCACAGCGGTTCGTCCTCCCGCAGCGGACGGCCGTCGTGCAGCACCTCGCCCTCGGGGCGGTAGCCGACGCCGGTGACCTCCACCTCGCCGGAGGCGGTCACCACCCGGCCGATGGTCATCTCGCCCTTGGTGAGCGTCCCGGTCTTGTCGGAGCACACCACCGAGGCCGAGCCGAGCGTCTCCACCGAGGACAGCTTCTTGACGATCGCGTTGCGCCTGGCCATGCGCTGCACGCCGAGCGCGAGCACCACCGACAGGATCGTCGGCAGCCCTTCGGGCACGGCGGCGACGGCGAGCGAGACGCCGAGCAGCAGCGCGGTGACCACGTCGCGGACCGTCTGCACGCCGAAGAACAGGAAGATCGTGGCCATCACCACCGCGGCGATCACGATCACCGCGATGCCGAGCATGCGGCCCACCCGGGCGATCTCGCGCTGCAGCGGGGTGGGGTCCTCGGGGGTGGCGTGCAGCAGCCCGGCGATCCGCCCCATCTGGGTGGCCATGCCGGTGGCGGTGACCACGGCCCGCCCGGACCCCTGGGTGACGGCGGTGCCGTTGAACACCATGTTGACCCGGTCCCCGAGCGCCACGAGCTCGGGCAGCGTGCGGGCGTCCTTGAGCTCGGGCTCGCTCTCCCCGGTGAGCGACGCCTCGGACACCTTCAGCGTGGCGGCCGACAGCAGCCGCCCGTCCGCCGCCACGGTGTCGCCCTCGGCGAGCAGCATGATGTCGCCCGGCACCAGCTCCCGGGTGGGCACCCGCAGCCGCTCGCCGTCCCGCACCACGGTGGCGGTGGTCGCGGTCATGCGCTGCAGCGCCGCCACCGCGGTCTCCGCCCGCGCCTGCTGCACGTACCCGAGCAGCGCGTTCACCAGCACGATCGCGGCGATGACGATCGCGTCGAACGGCAGGCCGGCGCGGCCCTCGACGAGCCACGCCAGCAGCGAGATCACGATCGCCGCGAGCAGCAGGTAGACGAGCGGGTCCCGGAACTGCTCGAGGAACTTCCGCCACTTGGGCACCGGCCTGGCGGCGGCGATCTCGTTCGGCCCGTACTCGGCGAGCCGCCGAGCCGCCTCCTCCGCCGTCAGGCCGCGCTCCGGGTCGGTCCGCATCCGCGCCACGACGACGGACGCGTCCTCCAGCGAGGGGTCACGCTCGATCGCCACGTCCGTCATTGGGCTCCCTCCGGCGGCCGGCGAGATCGTCTCCGCCCGCCTCTACCCACTCGCCGCGGTCCTGCTCGTCACCCCCATGCTGATCGTGTCCGCCACCCGCCTGAAGTGCCGAAAGACCATGACCGGCACGACCGATCCGCCCCATCGAACGGGCTCAAGGTCCCGATCCGGACCCGTCCGCCGCCGTGCGCCCGTCCCGGACGGCGCCACGCCGATCCGCCGCGACCAAACAACTAAGCGGAGTAGTAGAACTCCTATGCCGGATAGTAGGATGGCCACGGTCCTGTGGACGGTCGCGGAGCGGAGGTCACCGTGCGCACCTGGACGCGTCGGCAGTGGGTCACGGCCGTGGCCGCGTCGGCGGGGATCGCCGTCGTGATCGGCCTCGTCACCGCGCTGATCCCGAACCCGCTGTTCATGCGGATGATCGAGGCCCCGTGGTGGAGCTATCCGGTGTGGCTGGTCAGCGCGGTCCTCTCCGGCCTGCTGATCGCGACGTACGTCGCGCCCGGCGGCCGTGGCGAGCCGGAGCGGTCGCAGGCCCACGGACGCCGGAGCATCGCCGGCGCCGTGCTGTCGTTCTTCGCCGTGGGCTGCCCGACGTGCAACAAGCTCGTCGTGCTCGCCCTGGGCACGAACGGTGCGATCACCTGGTTCGCGCCGCTGCAGCCCGTGCTGGCGGCCGGATCGCTGGCGCTGCTCGCCTGGGCGCTGCGAGCCCGGCTGCGGTCCGCGCGGGAATGCCGGATACCCGTGGACCGATCGCCCGTGACGCCGGGCCGACGTTGAGCGACACCGTCGAGGGAGGAGCCGGATGCGCAGCCTCGGGCCGCTGGAGACGGCGGTGATGGAGGTGCTGTGGAAGTCCGCCGAGCCGATGAGCGTCCGGCAGGTGGCCGACGCCCTTCGCGACCGCGGCCTCGCCTACACCACGCTCGCCACGGTCCTGGACAACCTGCACCGCAAGGAGTGGGTCGACCGGGACCGGGTCGGCCGCGCCTGGTTCTACCGGCCGCGGATGCGGTCGAGCGAGTACGCGGCCCGGGTGATGCGGGAGGCGCTCGCCGCGAGTGACAGCCCGCGTGCCACGTTCCTGAAGTTCGTCGAGGAGATCACCGACGACGAGGCCGCGATGCTCCGCGAACTGCTCGCCGAGGACGACCGGCGGGAGCGGCGGTGACGGCGCTGCTCGCCGGCCTCGCCGGATACCTCGTCGCGCTCGGCGTGCTCGGGCCGCGCCTGATGACCGTGCTGCTGCACCGGTTGCGTCCCTCGCCCCGGCTGGCCCTGGCGCTGTGGAGCGCGCTCACCACGTCCTGGGTGATCTCGCTGATCAGCATCGGCCTCGCCGCCACCGCGCAGCTCTCCAGCGGCATGGGCCTGATCGCGCTGCTGCACGCCTGTCTGCACGCCGTGCTGGTGATCCTCGGAACGCACGGCCCCGCCGAGGTGCCCGCCGCGGTGGCGCTCGCCGGTTCCGTCCTGTTCCTGGCCCGGTTGGGCGTGGTGGCGGTACGGCACGCCCGGCGGACGCGTCAAGGTGACGAGGGCGCGACGTCGGTTCGATCGCCCCACACACCCGGGCACGAGCCCCGCCACCACGATCGGCCACGGCGGTCGTGACGATCACCGCCTGCCTCTCCTGAGGGCGTCGCAGTCACCATGTCCCGGATTCCGCGAACCTCTTTACTATGAAGCTTAGTAGCATTACTAAGTCGCTTAGTAGGTAGTTCTTCCTACTCAGCGGGAGGCGCCCTCCGGCGCAAGCCGGAGGGCGCGAACCGCTGGAGGCGTCCCCGCGAACGGCCATGGCGGCCGAACCGTCAATCAAAGCCCGGCGGATCGGCGGCGAAGGCGTAGACGACGACGGTCGTGGCGACGGCCTCGGTGGTGATCCGCAGGGTGCGCTGGTCGATGTTGCTGAGGTCGTCGCAGGCGCGGTGGTAGCACGAGTCGTACGGCCGGCCGGCGGTGCCGCCGAACAGCTTCACCTCCTCGGCGGTCTTCTTGTCGCTCGCGCCGGTGAAGATGCCGCCGACCGGGATGCCCGCCACGCGGAAGGGCGCGTGATCCGAGTGGTCGCTGAGGTCGGTCCTGCCGTACGGCTGGGCCTTGGCGGCGAAGTGCGCCTGGAAGAGCCGCTCGATCTGGGCGGAGCCCGGAGGCGGCGGGCCGCCGTCCGACCGGCGGCCGTCGTAGATCTTGATGGCCCCGTTCGGTGAGGCGAGCATGTCGAAGTTGAGGTAGAGCCGGATGCGCCGGCGCTCCTCGGGCGTCAGGGAGCGCACGTAGTAGGTCGAGCCGATCAGACCCGGTTCCTCCGCGCCCCACCAGGCGAAGCGCAGCCGGTTGGCGGTCTTGACGCCGCTGAGTGCCTCGGCGACCGCGAGCACGGCGGCGGCGCCGGAGGCGTTGTCGTTCATCCCCGGGCCCTCGGGAACCGAGTCGAGGTGGGCGCCGACCATGACGACCTTGTCCGGGTCGCCGTGGCGGGACTCGGCGATCACGTTGTGGGTGGTGCGGGTCTCGGCGAGCGTCTTCGTCGCCACGTGCACGACCGGCCGCTCGGCGGTGGCGAGATCCTTGCCGACCTCGTAGCTGGTGCCGACGACCGGGATGGTGATGCCCGGGGACTTGAGATTGCCGCGCAGCACCCCGGTCCGGTCCGGCCCGCCGTCGTTGAAGATGATGACCGCGGCGGCCCCGGCGGCCTGCGCGTTCGCCGCCTTGACCGCGAACTCACAGGTGCCGCGCTGGATGAGGGCGATCGCGCCGCGCGGGAAGCCGGTGAAGTCGGCGGCCTCGCAGCCGGAGGTGGACGGGGTGTCCGGGGCGGGCGGCACGGTGACGTCGACCGGGTGCACCGGGGCGGTGACGTCCCCCGAGCCCGAGTACATCATCGTCGCGAAGTCGCCGGCGTCGGAGCCGTCCTGGGTCACCGGGGTGTAGCGGGTGTTTTCCGGGCTGATCTGTTCCAGGACGGGGGCGGACCGCTCCTCGAAGTAGGTGAAGGTGAACGGCTGGAGGGTGACCCGGTACCCGGCCCGGCGAAGCCGGTTGGCGACGTAGTCACGGGAGGCGTCGTAGCCGGGCGTGCCGGCGGCGCGGTTGCCGCCGTGGGCCGTGGCGATGCGGTGGAGCGCCCTGAGGTGCTCGTTCACCCGGCCGACGTCGACCTTGCGGACGAGCTCGCGCTGCTCGGGCGTGAGCTGCAGGGCGGCCGGCGGGGCCGGGCTGGACGGGGTGACGGACGGCGTCGGAGCCGGGCTCGGGGTACGGCTCGCCGACGCGGCCGACGGGGTGGCCGAGGGCGTGACCCACGGCCTGCCGGGCGGCCTGGTCCACGGGGCGGCCGGCCGTCCGGGCCGCGGCGTCGCCGACGGCGTGGCCGACGGCGTGATCCGCGGCCTGGCCGGCGGCCTGGTCCACGGCGCGACCGGCCGTCCGGGCCACGGCGCGGCCGACGGCGGGCCGGCCGGCGCGGGGCGGCCACTGTTGACGGGGACGGGATCCGGTGGCGCGGCCGACGCCGACCGGGTGGCGACGGACGTGGTCAAGGCGACCGCTGCGCTCGCCGCGAGGGCGAGGGCACGGGCCAAGCCGGGATGGGCGGGCATCCTGGGCTCCTTCGAAACCGATCACGACTAACGGCTGTGCACGACGGCCGGCGGCCTCCGCGGCGCCGCGCCTGGGCGGGCGGCGGCCGTGCCGTACCGGCCGTTCCGAAGAGCCCCCATTCCCTGATGATCGTTTAAGGAATGTCCCGGCACGGGGATGGTTGGGCAAACGAGACGGCAAGGCTTCGCCTATCTCACGTTTTGTCCGATAAACGCCGTTGATGCGGTTAGTCACGGCTCCGGCGTAGGTGATCGGAAGACCGATAGGTCCTGCGGACATCACCGCTGAACGTGGATGGATCGGCAAAGCAGGCAACCTGGCACCAGATCAGTCACCAAGGGTGCGGTCACTATCAGCATCCCGCGCTTACGCAGCGTCACATCAGGTCATAGATAGGGCGTTGCGCCAAGAGGCGCGACCTTGCGCCGATGCCGAGACAAGGGGCGCGTGATGACTGAAACCGTGACCGAGAGCCCCGTCAAGGAGGTCCACATCCTCTGGACCTCCGAGGGGATGAGCTGCGACGGCGACACCGTCTCCGTGACGGCCGCAGGGCTGCCGAGCCTCGAGGACGTGCTGCTCGGCCTGGTGCCGGGGCTGCCCAAGGTGCACCTGCACAACAAGGTGCTCGCCAAGGAGACCGGCGGGGACTTCATGGCCGCGTTCCACAAGGCCGCCGCGGGCGAGCTCGACCCGTTCGTGCTCGTGGTCGAGGGGTCGATCCCCAACGAGAAGATCAACGGTGAGGGGTTCTGGAGCTCCATGGGCAACGACCCGGCCACCGGGCAGCCCATCACCGTCAACCAGTGGATCGACCGGCTCGCGCCGAAGGCGTGGGCCGTGGTCGCGATCGGCACCTGCGCCGCGTACGGCGGCATCCACGCGATGGCGGGCAACCCCACCGGGTGCATGGGGCTCGCCGACTACCTCGGCTGGGACTTCCGCTCCGCGGGCGGGCTGCCGATCGTGAACGTGCCCGGCTGCCCGGTGCAGCCCGACAACTTCATGGAGACCCTCACCTGGCTGCTCTACCAGGCCGCGGGGCGGGCGCCGATGATCCCGCTCGACAAGCAGCTCCGGCCGACCTGGCTGTTCGGCAAGACCGTGCACGAGGGCTGCGACCGCGCCGGCTACTACGAGCAGGGCGACTTCGCCATGGACTACAACTCGCCCAAGTGCCAGGTGAAGATCGGCTGCTGGGGCCCGGTGGTCAACTGCAACGTGCCCAAGCGCGGCTGGATGGCGGGCATCGGCGGCTGCCCGAACGTGGGCGGCATCTGCATCGGCTGCACCATGCCGGGCTTCCCGGACAAGTTCATGCCGTTCATGGACCAGCCGCCCGGCGCGTCGATCTCGTCGGCGGTCTCCGGCGCGTACGGCGTGCTCGTCCGCAAGCTGCGCAACCTCACCAACAAGACGGTGAACACCGAGCCGAAGTGGCATCACAACCGGCCCGAGCTCACCAGCGGCTACCAGCCGGCGCGCACCGGCGGCCGGGCCAAGCGGCGGGGCTACTGAGGGCAGCCGAACGGCCGGGCGCGCAGCCGGCCGGGCATCGCAAGCAGGTCGGGCATCAGGAAGGGGACGACGAGGTGGCAGTCCGGTCGACCAAGCCGCAGGAGAAGGCGCGGCAGCTGGTCGAGATGTCGTGGGACCCGATCACCAGGATCATCGGGAACCTGGGGATCTACACGAAGATCGACTTCGCCAACCGCGAGGTGGTGGAGTGCAAGAGCACCTCCTCGCTGTTTCGCGGCTACAGCGTGTTCATGCGGGGCAAGGACCCGCGGGACGCGCACTTCATCACGAGCCGAATCTGTGGCATCTGCGGCGACAACCACGCCACCTGCTCGGTCTACGCGCAGAACATGGCGTACGGCATCAAGCCCCCGCCGCTCGCCGAGTGGATCATCAACCTCGGCGAGGCCGCCGAGTACATGTTCGACCACACCCTGTTCCAGGACAACCTCGTCTTCGTCGACTACTGCGAGCAGGTGGTCAAGGAGACGAACCCGAGCCTGCTGCGCCGCGCCGAGCACACCGAGGCGCCGCACGCGGACGTGCACGGGTACCGCACGATCGCCGACATCATGCGGGCGTTCAACCCCTTCACCGGGCAGGTGTACAAGGAGGCGCTCCAGATGAGCCGCCTCACCCGGGAGATGTTCTGCCTGATGGAGGGGCGGCACGTGCACCCCTCCACGCTCTATCCCGGCGGCGTCGGCACCATGCCCAGCCCGCAGCTGTTCACCGACTACCTCGCCCGGCTGATCAAGGTCCTCGACTTCGTCAAGAAGATCGTCCCGCTCAACGACGACGTGTTCGACTTCTTCTACGAGGCGCTGCCCGGCTACGAGGAGGTCGGCCGCCGCCGGGTGCTGCTCGGCTGCTGGGGCTCGTTCCAGGACCCGAACGTCGTCGACTACGACTACCGGACGATGAGCGAGTGGGGCCGGTCGATGTTCGTCACGCCCGGCATCGTCGTCGACGGCCGGCTCATCACCACCGACCTCGTCGACATCAACCTCGGCATGCGCATCCTGCTGGGCAGCTCCTACTACGACGACTGGGAGGGCGAGGAGCTCTTCGTCACCCACGACCCGCTCGGCAACCCGGTCGACCCGCGCCACCCGTGGAACCAGACCACGCTGCCCCGCCCGCAGAAGCGCGACCTCAACGGCGGCAAGTACAGCTGGGTGATGAGCCCGCGCTGGTACCACGCGGAGACCGGCGAGCACCTCGCGCTCGACACCGGCGGCGGCCCGCTCGCCCGGCTGTGGGCGACCGCGCTCGCCGGGTACGTCGACACCGGGTACGTGCGCGCCACCGGCCAGAGCGTGGAGATCAACCTGCCGAAGAGCGCCGAGTTCCCGGAGACCCGGTTCGAGTGGAAGATCCCCAAGTGGTCGAACACCATCGAGCGCAACCGGGCCAGAAGCTACTTCATCGCCTACTCGGCGGCAATGGCGTTCCACTTCCTCGACCAGGCGATGAACGAGGTACGGGCCGGCCGTACCAAGGTGTTCACCGACTTCGAGGTGCCCGAGGAGGCGATCGGCTGCGGCTTCCACGAGGCGGTGCGCGGCGTGCTCTCCCACCACCTGGTGATCCGCGACGGCAAGATCGCCAACTACCACCCGTACCCGCCGACGCCGTGGAACGCCAGCCCGCGGGACAGCTACGGCACGCCGGGGCCGTACGAGGACGCGGTGCAGGGCATGCACCTGTTCGAGGAGAACGGCCCGGACGAGTTCAAGGGCATCGACATCATGCGCACGGTGCGCAGCTTCGACCCGTGCCTGCCGTGCGGCGTGCACATGTACCTCGGCGGCGGCAGGGTGATCAAGAAGGTGCACTCGCCCACCCTCGGCGCCACCGTCGGCGGGTAACGCGATGGCGCTCACCCACGAGGAGGCCGCCGAGCGGGTCCGCCGCATCGACGAGCTGATCGACCGGGTCGGGGAGCTGCCCGACCCGGAGCCGGCCCTCGAGCTGGTCCGGGCGCTGCTCGACCTGTACGGCGAGGCGCTCGAGCGCATCCTCGCCGCGGGCGGCGACGAGCTGGCCGCCCGGCTCGCCGACGACGACCTCGTCTCCCACCTGCTGCTGTTGCACGACCTGCACCCGCTCGACGCGGCCGAGCGCGTGCGCCGGGCGGTACGGCGGGCCGGCGTGGCCGCCGAGGACGTGGAGATCGACGGCGAGGTGGCCCGGGTACGGCTGCGGCGCGGCGGCTGCGCGAGCGCGCGCGGCGACGCGGCCGCGGTGGAGGAGGCGATCCGGAACGCGGCGCCGGAGATCGCCCGGGTCGAGGTCGCGGAGGCCCCGCCCCCGCCCGTGCTGATCTCGGTCGACGCGGTGCGCCGTACCCGGACGGGCGCGGGGGCGTGAGGTGTCCGGGCTGCGCGAGCTGATCCGGCGGAACCGGCGGCGCGCCGCGGAGCGGCCGGCCGCGGAGGCGGAGGCGCGGTGCGAGCTGTGCGCCGCCCCGGTCGGCGCCGGCCACCGGCACCTGCTCGACCGGCACGACGGCGTGCCGCGCTGCGCCTGCGCGGCCTGCGCGGTGCTGTTCGCGAACGCGCCCGGCAACCGGTACGCGCTCATCGGCGACCGGCGGCTCCACCTGGCGGACTTCGCGCTCGACGACGCGGTGTGGGCGGCGCTCGCGGTGCCGGTGCGGGTGCTGTTCGCCTACCGGGACTCGGCGGCCGGGCGGGTCGTGGCCCGCTACCCGAGCCCGGCGGGCGCGGTGGAGGCGCCGCTCGAACCGGAGGTGTGGGCCGGGCTGGAACGCGCCAACCCGGTGCTGCGCGGCCTCGCCCCGGACGTGGAGGCGCTGCTCGTGGACCGCAGGAGGGAGTCGGCGCCCGGCCACTGGATCGTGCCGATCGACGACTGTCACCGGCTCGTCGCGGTACTGCGTACCCGGTGGAGGGGTCTCGCGGGCGGCCCCGAGGTGTGGGCCGCGGTCGCCGCGTTCTTCGACGAGCTGCGCGAGCGGGCGCGGACCGCGTCCGCCCGCACCGAGACCGCCCGCTGATCGAAAGGAGCTCCGGCATGACGGTGCGACAACAGGAACGGGGGAAGGCCGAGCGGACCGGCGACATCGTGGTCGGCCGCCCGGACACCACGATCGACGCGCCCGCGCACACCAAGGGCGTGAACCAGGGCAACCTGCCCGGCCACTACGAGCGGCAGATCGGGCACCTGCTCGACGGCCGGTCCACCGCGGCCCGGTCCACCGGCATCAACGCCGCGGACCGCGACCCGATCGACCCGAGCAGCCCGAACCTCTCCCCGCCATGACCGGGATGGCGGGACCGCCCACGCTGCGCTTCGCCGTCGAGGACGCCTCGGCGGCGGAGTGCACGGCCGTGCCGGCCGTGCGGTTCGCGCTGCGGGTGGAGAACGCCGGGGACGCCCCGGTGCAGTGCGTGGCGCTCAACACGCAGATCCGCATCGCCACGGCCCGCCGTACCTACGACCCGGAGACCCGGCGGCGGCTGACCGAGGTGTTCGGCACCGGCGACGACTGGACCCGGGCGCTCGGCAGCCTGCTGTGGGCGCGCACGGCGACGCAGGTGGCCGAGTTCGGCCACGTGACCGTGGCGCACCTCGACGTCGCGTGCACCTACGACTTCGAGGTGGCGGTGGCCAAGTACTTCCACGCGCTGCGGGACGGCGAGGTGCCGCTGGAGTTCCAGTTCAGCGGCACGGTCTTCTACCTCGACGACGGCGACCTGCTGCGCGCGGCCCGCATCCCGTGGGACGCCGAGGCGACGTACCGCATGCCGGTGCGGGTCTGGCACGAGGTGATGGAACGGCACTTCCCGGGCGCCGCCTGGCTGCGCCTCGACCGGGAGGTGTTCGACCGGCTCTACGCCTACCGGGTGCGGCACACGCTCGGCACCTGGGAGCGGACGGTGACGGAGCTGCTCGCCGCGGCCGGGGAGCCGGCCGCCGAGGCGGCGCGACGAGGATCGGGAGGGGACGGTGACTGACCGGACGGACGTGGCGGATCCGGAGACGGGCGCGCCGGAGGCGGACCGCGGCCCGGGGGGACAGGGCCCGATGGACGCCGTGGCCCAGGTGGCCCGGGCCGTGCTGTACGAGGGCTACCTGCTGTGGCCGTACCGCGCCTCGGCGCTGAAGAACACCCGGCGGTGGACCCTCGGCGGGGTGTACCCGCCCGCGTGCGCCGCCACCGGGGACTCGTCGCTGATGCGCACCCAGGTGCTCGTCGAGGCCGAGCCGGGCGACACCGTGGACGTGCGGCTGTGCTACCTGCACACGGTCACCCTCGAGGTGGGCCGCCTCGACGGGGACGAGCTCGTGCCGGTCCCCGAGCTCACCGTCGGCGGGCGGCGGCACCGGCCCCGCGAGGAGGCCACCGAGCGGCGCACCGCCGTCACCGGCCTCGACCTGCACGGGCTGACCCGCCGCCCGGTGGTGCGGGACATCACCGTGCCCGCGGGCCGGGACGTGGAGTGGCTCACCGGGCCGGACGGGCGGCGCGCGGGCGCGCTCACCCGGTCCTGGCGGGAACTGCGCGGCCGCATGGAGATCCGGGCCGAGCGCCTCGCCGCCCCGGCCGGGCGCGGCGCGCTGCTGCGGCTCACCGTCACGGTGGAGAACCTCAGCGACTGGCCGGGCGGCGGCCGCAGTGAGACGATGCGGTACACCTTCGCCTCGGCGCACACGATCCTGCACGCGCCGGACGCGCTGTTCGTGTCGCTCACCGACCCGCCCGAGGCGCTGCGCGCGCACGCGGAGGCCTGCGAGAACGTCGGCGCCTGGCCGGTGCTCGCCGGCGAGGAGGGCACCCGGCACACCGTGCTGTCCTCGCCGATCATCCTCTACGACCACCCGAAGGTCGCGCCGGAGAGCCCGGGGGACCTGTTCGACGCCACCGAGATCGACCAGCTGCTCACCCACAGCATCCTCGCCCTCACCGACGAGGAGTGGCAGGAGATCCGGGACGGCGACCCGAAGGGGGCGGAGATCCTCGAGCGGTGCGTCGCGCTGCCGCCCGAGCGGCTGATGCGGCTGTACGGCGCGACCCGCGAGTTCCGGCCGCTCCCCGAGGAGGCGCGATGAGGGCGGCCGGGGACTTCTGGGCGCTCATGCAGCGCCGCGGGCCGCGCACCGTGGTCGTCGACGGCGTGTCCGTGGGCGCGGGCAGCCGGGTACGGCTGCGCCCGCGTGGCCGGGGCGACGTGCTGGACGCGGCGCTCGCCGGCCGGGAGGCGGTGGTGGAGCGGGTCGAGCAGGACGAGACCGGCGCCATCCAGCTCGCGGTCACCCTCGCCGACGACCCGGGCCGCGACCTGGGCGAGGCCGGGCTGCCGGGGCACCGCTTCTTCTACACCCCGGCCGAGGTGGAGCCGCTCGGCGACGCCGCGGACCAGGCGCGGGTGCTCATCGCCGGGGTCGGCAACGTGTTCCTCGGCGACGACGGCTTCGGGGTGGAGGTGGCCCGGCTGCTCGCCGAGCGGCCGCTGCCCGCCGGGGTGGACGTGGTGGACTTCGGCATCCGCGGCATGGACCTCGTCTACGCGCTGCACCGCGGCTACGCGGGCGTGATCTTTGTGGACGCGGCGCCGCGCGGCGAGCCGCCCGGCACGCTCACCGTGCTCGAGGTGGACCCGAAGGCGCCCGGCGAGCCGGGCGTGGTCACGGTGGAGACCCACGGCATGGACCCGGTGCGGGTGCTGCGGCTCGCCGCCGAGCTCGGCGAGGTGCCGCGGCGGGTGCTCGTGCTCGCCTGCGAGCCCGCCCGGGTGCCGTCGGGCGGCCCGGACGAGGAGGTGGTGGCCGAGCTGAGCGAGCCGGTGCGCGCGGCGCTCGGCCGGGCCGTGGACCTCGCGCTCGAGCTCGCCACCGGGATCATCGCCGGGTTCTCCGGCCCGGACGGCTCCACCGGCGCGGCGGACGCCCGCGCCGGGGAGGCCGCCGAGGCCGCACAGCCCGAGTTCGATCACATCTGAGCAGGACACCTGAAGGGGGTGGCATGTCATGCGGAAGAGGCACGTGGCGGCGCTGCTCGCGCTCTGCGCGGTGACCGGCATGGTCGTGGCGCAGTGGCCGGAGATCAAGCGGTACGTGAAGATGAAGAGGATGTAGCCGGCGCATGCACGAGATCGGACTGTGTGAAGGGCTCGTCGACCTGATCGGCGAGCAGGCAGCGGGGCGGCGGGTGACCGGGGTGAAGGTCCGCATCGGCGCCCGGCACGCGGTGGTCGGCGAGGCGTTCGACCAGGCCTTCGCCCTCGCCAGCGCGGACACCGTCGCGGAAGGCGCCCGGCTCGACGTCGTGATCACGCCGGTCACCCTGCTGTGCCGCGGCTGCGGGCGGGTGTCGGACAGCCTCGACGTGCTCGCCGAGTGCCCCGGCTGTGGCGGCGACGACATCGACTACCAGGGCGGGGACGAGCTCGTCCTGGAGTCGCTCACCTTCGCGGAGGAGGACCGGTGTGCTTCGGCCTCCCCGGCCGGCTGATCGAGGCCGCCGACGCCGACACGGGCCTCGCGCTCGTCGACGTCGGCGGCCTGCCGCGCCCGGTCAACATGGCGCTGCTCGCCGCGGACCCGCCCGGGCCCGGCGACTGGGTGCTCGTGCACGCCGGGTTCGCGCTCTCCCGGCTCGCCGAGGATGACGCGCGCGCCGTACTCGACCTGATGGCGTCCGTCGACGACGGCGACGTCGCGCCCGACGAGGCCGACCTGCCGGACTGGGCGCGCACCGCCGGCACGCCCGCCGGCTGACCGGCCGGTATCGGGCGGCCGATATCTCGGGCGCGCCGTGTTCGATGGCGGCGGCACCGCCGCCCCTGGCCCGACCAGGGGCGATGCGGTGCCGCCGACGGCCGTGCGGGCCGCGGCGGCCGGCACCGCGGCCGGCGGGTCTGCGGCGTCCGCCGGTTCCGGACGACCGATACGCCGGCGCGGCGCGCGGGCGGCTCCGGTACGCGTGCGGACAAGGTGACGAAGGGCCATACTTCGGGTTCGTCATCCTTGATCCCCTTGTCGGTACACCGGAGTCCCCCGTGCGCATCCGTCCGCTGTTATGCGCGACCATCACCGCGGCCGCGCTCGCCTGCCTCACCGCCGCCCCCGCCACCGCCTCGGTACGGCACAGCCCGGGCGGCGGCACCGACGTCGTCGAGTACGAGTGCCGCCCGGGAGCCGGCGTGACCGGCGAGACCCAGCGCATCCGGGTGCAGGTCGAGCTGACCATGCCCACCGGCGCGTGGCCGGGCGTGGAGCTCGTGATCGGCTGGCGGGGCGCCTACGTCGACGGCAGCCAGCTCACCGCGCCGCAGGGTGAGCTCAGCGGCCTCAAGCTGTACGCCTACGCGGGGATCAGCGACGTGCCCGGGTTCACCTCGGCGACCGGCGTCGCCGACCTGCCGGAGGTCTCGCCGGGCGGGCCCGTCCCGCTGCCGGAGGGCACGGTCGAGCTGAGGTCCACCCCGAACCGGGCGGGCGTCGCGGCCGTGCGGCCCGGCGCGATCAACTTCGGCCGCGGGCCCACCGCGCCGCTGATCGAGTGCGACGTGCAGAACCGGGATGCCCTGCGCACCTACCCGCTGACGATCGGCGACGCCGGGGGCGATGCCACCCCGACGCCGACGTCCA